>Ga0181858_1001129_pt1 | contig 13205 bp, 9 predicted proteins | sample NewIslPassag4_SG_FD_130749 | JGI IMG/M metagenome (GOLD analysis project Ga0181858, IMG submission 130749) | Feedstock adapted compost microbial communities from Newby Island compost facility, Milpitas, CA, USA - Passage 4_SG | ecosystem: Engineered > Solid waste > Feedstock > Composting ...
CATCCCGACTCGAGCCAGTGGCCCGATCTGTTCGCCCCCGATCTTTCCAACGCCATTTTCCCCAAGGGGGTCTGGTCATGGCAGGACGGCGTTCTCACGGCCACTGAAGATCAGTGCATTTGGACTAAAGACCAGTATACCAATTTTGTGCTCGATTTGGAATTTAAGAATGCGGAAGGCACCAACAGCGGTGTTGTCGTGCGGTGCAGCGATATCAAGAACTGGATACCCAATTCTATCGAAGTCCAGATCTGCGACGACTTCGCCGAAAAATGGGCCAAAATGCCGAAAACGTGGCATTGCGGCGCCATCTTCGGGCACTTGGCTCCAACCAAGTCCATGGTCAAAAAGCCGGGCGAGTGGAACCGTATGACGATCACCTGCCGCGGACCGATGGTGTACGTCGTGCTCAATGGCGAACTCGTCACCCAGATGGACATGCGGAAATGGACCTCTGCAAAGACGAATCCCGACGGCAGTGAGATCCCACCCTGGCTGAGCCGGCCAGTCGCTGAGCTTTCCCTCACCGGTCACATCGGTCTGCAGGGTAAACACGCTGACGCCCCCATCTGGTTCCGCAACATCAAGATCAAAGTGCTGGAAGAGTGACCATAGACCCCGCAGGTGCGGCCACCTCACTGGCCCCAGTCACCTTTTTTAGCAGCTTTTAAGCCCCGGGATGCGGCCATCCCGGGGTTTTTCAGTCTCTGAAGGCCGCTCCAGGGGTGCGCCGGGCGTCTGCGGCCTGTCGCCTGTTGGCCCTTTGTCGCCATTTCCCGGCTTAACAGCAACAAGCTTGGCACGTATGGTGGACAGTTGGGGGCTTCACATGGTGGGCTGACCCCTCTGCGATCCAAACTTCTCCTCTGTCGCTGGAAAAAGACGCGAACCTTGATGACACGGCCTGGTGCAGAGGCAACATTCCGGCCGAAGGGTCTGGCTGTCACGTCCCCATTCCCACTTTGAATGATCCATTTTACCTGATAGGCTCTCTTTGGTTGGGTCAGCTCCCGGTTAATGGTAGGGGCAATTCATGAATTGCCCCTACCACACATGGACCATTCAATCTCTCTCACACACAGTTTCATAAAAAGTGTGAATGGGTCACTCTGCCGGCGGGTTGCTTTTGCCTGGCTTCGTGAACGGGGCTTTTTTTCGACTGTCTTTGATGCGCTTTGGATCAATGCTGAACGCTGGCCTTTTTGCGTGGTCCTGGTACACTGAATACGGGAAGCTGATTGTTGGCATCATTCGCGATACCCTGGTCAAGGTGGCTTCGAGCCTACCACGGAAAGTGATCAACAATGGACCCCCAACAGTTGGGACCTTATCGCATCATCAGGCGACTGGGGCGCGGAGGAATGGGTGCAGTATATGAGGGTGTGCACGTTCAAACGGGGGAGCCGGCAGCGGTCAAGACCCTCTCAGAGACTCTTCTCGAGGAACCCGACTTCCGCGCTCGATTTGAGCTGGAAATCGAAACGCTGCGAAAGCTCAACCATCCCAACATCGTGCGATTGCTGGGATTTGGCGAGGAAAACGGAGTCCTTTTTTATGTGATGGAACTGGTTCGCGGTCCAAGCCTGGATCAGGAACTCAAGGCCGGTCGCAAATTCACCTGGCGCGAGGTCGCTCAAATCGGCATCCAGGTGTGCCATGCGCTCAAACACGCCCACGATCGGGGTATCATCCATCGCGATTTGAAACCGGCCAATCTGCTGCGTGCGGAAGACGGAACCATCAAGCTCTCTGATTTCGGGATCGCGCGACTTTTTGGCGCCCCCAGTCACACGGGCGTGGGCAGTGTTCTGGGAACGATCGAGTACATGGCGCCGGAGCAGGCGGAGGCTCAACCGATCGGCCCCAAGGCGGATCTTTACAGTCTGGGGGCCGTCCTTTATGCCCTGTTGGTGGGTCGGCCACCGTTCAAGGTGACGTCGTTTGCACAAATTCTCCATCTCCATCGGACCTCCCGGCCGGACCCCGTTCGGTTGTATGTCCCAGACTGTCCCGAGGAACTGGATCGCATCATCCAGGAGCTTTTGCAACGCGATCCCGACAAGCGGATCACGAATGCCTCGCTGGCTGCGAGACGTCTCCAGGCGATGCTCCATGCCCTCGATCGCGAAGGCGTGACGTCTCCTGCCCCCTCCAATACGCTCGTCTTGCCGACTTCACAACCGATGGATTTTGGTATTGAGACGCCGAACGGGAAGCCGGGTGTCTCTTCGATGACGCCCACGGTGACCCTCCCCGCCGAGAAAGGCTCCGATTCCCCGATTACTGAAGCAGGCCAGTCTTTCAGTGTGGATGCGTCGCAGCTCGCCCCCACCCGTGCGGCCGAGCCGAATGAAATTCTGCGTTCGCCGGCTCGAGAAGACATGATCGGCACTCCTTCCCAGTGGCAACCCACCGTGGAGGCTACCGCGGTGCAGGAATCGCCGCCAACCGGGGTCCTGAAAACTGCTGGAGAGCCTCCCCCGGCCAGTGCGCCGAAAACGGAAAGCACGGAACCAACTGCCGGAGCGACGACGTCCGGGCGGTTTGTCCCGGTCAGACCGGAGGACCTCGATCGCATTGAACCACCTCCCAGCGCCCGGCAACCGGTCTTTTCCCTGCAGACGGCCATCTTGCTTGGGGCCCTCGTGTTGCTGGCCGGGACAATCTGGTACATGCTTCAGCCCCCGTCGGCGGACCAACTTTATCGCCGCATCACAAACCGTGTGGGGGATGGCTCGGATACCGACGCTCTTCTCGCGGCTGCCCCGGATATCGAGGCCTTTCTGTCGCGATATTCCGATGACCCGCGGGCAGCGCAAATACAAGATTATCAACAGGAAATCGACCTCCTTCGATTGGAAAGAAAATTTGAACTCCAGGCGCGTCAGCGGGCTGCCGCCCGGACGGCCATTCCCATTGAGCAGGATTACCTGGAAGCGCTCCGCTATCTGCAAATTGATCCGAGCCTGGCCATGCAAAGACTGGAAGCGATTCTCGCCCTCTATGGTCACGAATCGGCTCCCGACCGCCCCAGCGAAGGCCCCGATCGATCCACCGCCGCAGGGAACAGCCCACGCCGTCTCGTGGGACACACCGAAGAGTGCCTGGAGTTGGTGCGGCGCCGCCTGGAACGCCTCAAACGTGAACTGGAGCCCGCCATCAGCAACCAGCGGGATCTGCTGGAATGGCGATTGAACGAGGCTGACCGCATTGAGAAGACTCAGCCAGAACTGGCCCGACGCATCCGCGAGGCGGTGATCACACTCTACGGACAAAAGGAGTGGGCCCAACCTTACGTCGAGCGGGCCCGGCAGGGACTCCGGTCCCAGATGGCCGCTCAAAAGAGCCATGCCGCCCCGTCGCCATCCCCAGTCGAAAGTTCGCCTGAGTGAGACCGAACAGAGCAAAAAACTCTGTCTCCAAAGATCTTTTCAGACGCCGATCGACCTTGTTGACGACATTGTCAACACGGAACCGGCTGGGGGCTGACATTCGCTCCGGCGCGTGAGCGTGCCCGTCTCTGACGAGTGGTCCGCCGCGCCTTCTGCGACGCATCTTGTCTGCACCGGAACGACGCGCGACAGACTGCCGGGAATTACCGCGCATCATCCGGGCGTCCTTTTCGCAGGCACTGCTGAATTCCCACGGCGGCGCACACTGCCAGAAGGGGAGCAAGCGGTGCCCTCATCCGAATGTTGCTCCAGTAAAAGGTGTGAACAACGCTGAGGGTGACCGCCAGACCCAATCCCCACACAGCGAGGGCCCACGCGGAGGTCTCCCCTTCCCGTCGAGCCTTTCTGATCACGAAAGTCAAACCGACCAGTGCGAAAAGATATTCCACCAGAGAGAACACCCCCACTCCCCATCGAGCCAGCCGCACAGAAAGCGGCTCACGAGGGTCAAGCTGGTGGGGGATGGGGCGCCATAAATGGAGCAACCGGTACCCGCACGCATAAAGAAACATGCCCGGCTGGGCGCGGACGGTTTGCCATGCCCGACGATACGCCAGGCGATCGGCCGTCAGCTCGTTATAGCCGGCCTCGGTGGCCACCGTGGCCTCCCATCGGCGATTAAATTCAGCGCCATCCCAGACCAGACGGTCATCGGGGTTCCGCAAAAACTGATAAAAATCGTCATTGTTCGCCAGATAGAAGGTGTAACCGCCATGCGTCGTGCCTACAATGACCTTTCCAAACACAAAGAGATTCCGCAGTCCCCACGGCAACAGTGCCAAAATCAACCCCAAACCGAGCCAAGAGATGGAGCGCAACCGCCAACGAAGTATGTCCCCGGATGAAGCCCCTCGCGATCTCCGCGAAGGGACGTCGGTGCGCTTTCCTGCGGATGGGCCTTCCAGTGATGACGAGGTCATTTGTTCACGGAAAGGTTTCTCGCCTTTCCCCGGCGCCGTGAACAAGAGCGCCAGACCTCCAGCAGCAAACGGCCACAAGAGAAAGGTGGGCCTCGTCAGTGCACACGCGCCCAAGAGCAGTCCCAGAGCCAACCAGGCGAAACCTGAGGGGCGGTCGACCACCCGGCTTGCCAGCCATACGACGAGGACTGCCAGAAAAGCGCTCTGCGTTTCTGTCATCACGAGTCGGCTGGAATGCAGGAGAAGGGGATCGAAGCCTGCCAGCAACACCGCCGCAACGGCCGCGCGGAGTCCACCAATCCGGCCTGCGAGAACGGCCGCGCACAGCGCAGTGGCCCAGCCCATCAATAAATGCAGACCCGCCACGCCAATCCGCCACGAGTCGCCCCAGCATGCCTGGACTCCTGCCAGGACCAGAGGGTAAAGCGGCGGGCGATAGGCCGTGGGACGGCCGTCGAGACTGAAGCTCCCCCGTGTGACCAACTCCCGGGCAACATGCTGATAGCTGTCGGGATCGGTTGTCAAAGCCCCGGGAACGAGGAGTACTGCCAACCGTCCGGCCAGGACGGCCAGCGCGGAGGCAATGAGAAGCCGCCCCATAGCGGACGAACGACGTTCGGCAAAGATTCCATCCGGCCAGCGCGTGATCATGAAAAATTAGAATAAAGCAGCCCCCGGTCAATCACCAGGGGCTTTCCCTCGGTTTCTGCCCAAAGTGGCCGCGCTGTCACCAGACGACATCGAATCCAAGAGAAACGCCCTGGAAGAACACGGTCCCGTTGTCGTTAATCCGCCCAGGGCTGAGCAGGGTGAAATCGACCTGTTCGGGTGCCAGGGCCACTCCGTCCAGCCACATCATATCATAGGCCCCGAACACGCGGACACGGTCCCAAAGGCGATAATTGGCGACGATGCTGACTTCACCCATAAAGGACACATCGTCGTCCTTTGCATAACGGGTGATGTGATGGGGTGGATGGGCCAGGGCAAAGTCGGTGAACTGTTCCGCCCAGTTGAACATGGGTGCCGCTTTGACGCGGGCTCCCCATTCGAAGCGGTGCCGCCGGAACAATAGTTCGCCCGCCAGTTGGATTCCAAACGTGTCATTTTGAGTCCAGATCGTCTGCCGCCCGTAAAGTGATTCGGGTCCTCCATCGGTGATCACCGTTCCCCGACTGTCAAAGGTGAAACCTTCGTCGAAGGAGAGGCTGCGAAATCCAACAGCGTAGTTGAAATACATGCCCGGCTGGCATTGCCGCTGCCACCGGCCGTTCGGTAGCAGGGCGAGTCGGTCGGGTCGCGGCCTCGGCTTGAACCACCAGTTCAACTCGAAATTGTTGATTTCCGACTCGTAACGAATCTGATGTGTGTCCGCGTAGTTGAAGTCGAGCAGACCGTAGAAAGAGAACAGGTCACCCGCGGTAAACTGGGTGCCCCCAAATAAGTCGGAATTGTAGGTGACGCGCTCCCCACGAACCGCCTGCGTATCCTTCCACTCGTTGAGCCCCCAATACACGAACTCGATGAACTGGTCGCGGTTCTCGCGATCGTTACCCAGATAATAGAGGACGCGGGTTTCATATCCGCCGGCCACATCAAAATTGGCGTCGCTGGTGTTGAGCCTCCCGTTGCCGAGGGCGTCCACAGAAAGAAGCTTGGGTCTTGCCCGACCGCGATTGAGAATCTTCGCGCCGTTGTACCATGACCACAGATGAGGGCAGTCGTAGCCGGCGCCGCAGATTTCACAGCAGGGAGCAGTGCCTTGGGTGGGGATCGGCTCACCCTGCGAGGCCGCCCTGTCCCACGTACCGAGAGGCCATTCCTGGTCCGCGTTCTGGTTCGTTCCCTTTTCCGCCATCCAGGCCAGACTTTTGCCGGTTTGCGGTTCGGCCGCTGGTCCAAGGCGAATTCCCAAAACCAGGCACAGGGCCCACAACATCCCGCCCGTGACTGCTCGCCAAAGCACTCGTCTCACGCGTGCGCCTCCGTGTCAATCCTCTTGCCGCCGATAGACCAAGCCCGGCTGGCTGTTCAGAGCCGATACTGCATTTTGCTCATCGGCCAAAGCCTGCCAGAAAAACAGAAATAATCGCTAAAATCGATACCTCCGGCACGATCGGCCCGGCGACTCAATTCACCACATCCCCCACCATCTGCACAACTCGCACTTTCACGCCAGACTCTTCGCGTGATCCAAGGCTTCCCCATTGGCGAAAGTGTCGCCACTTCCCCGAACACCAACACTCAATGCAATCGATAGACTACACAATTTCTCGTGCAGCCTGTACATCTTTCTCAAACTTCACAAACAATCCATTTGTGTGCGGGATTTCACTTTTCCTGTCTTACCTCCGATGTGAATCTGTAGGCGATGAGAATACTGAGAAAGTCAAAATAGCTACTAGTTCTACACAAGCTAGATTGTATAGAAGGCCAGATCGCTCGACGGCCTTTGTGAATTCTGCGAAAAGAAAATAGTTCACAATAAATGCGTGCTATGGAGAAGGAATTGTCAGGGATGACCACCATGGCCCATGCCAGCGAAGGTTTGAGAACCGTGCAAGAGATGTCCCCGCGATCCTTGCGCATCGTTGCCGAAGAGTTCACCCCCCCGCCTTCCGCAGACGTCAGCACCGTGGCGGGATGGCGGCAATTCTGTCGCTCCTTTCTGGAAGCGACGGGTTGTCTTCTTCGGTTTATCCCAGGGGGAGAGCCCACTAGCCCCCAGGATGTTCCCGTGGTCGCGCCGCAAGCGGATGGCGGCCAGCCTGAGCGCAACCGTCGTCCGTTTGGTCACCTCCGAATTGATCCAACCGATCGTGTGAGGGAAAAGCTTTCCCCTGCCCATCCCGCCGTCGAAATGGCCCGCAGTGTGGCAGGCATACTGGGCGAGATCCTCGCCACCCGGACCGCGCTATGGGAGCGTGAAGCGGAGCTGGCTGCGGCTATTCCGCTGATCCCCCACCCCGAAGAAACCCAGCACCTTGCCCGACGACTGGAAGAAGTCCTCCGCGCGGCGGCGACCGCCGTGGGAGCCCAGGCGGCTGCGGTGTATATGCTCGATGAGAGCACAACTTATCTCAAAGTCCGCGCGGTGTGGGGGATGTCAGTCAATCGGCTCCTCGCTCCGCCCCGAAAACTCAAGGAATCACTTGCCGATCTGGAAGCCATGCTGGGTCACGCGGTGGCGTTGGAAACCGCTGCCCAGATCGCCCACTGGCGTCCCCCGGAGCCGTGTGCTTCGGCCGTGTGCCTGCCAATCTCAACACCGACCACGATTTTGGGAACACTTTGGGTCTTTGCCCAGGAAGAACGCACTTTTACCGAAAGAGACATCGACCTTTTGGAAGTGACGGCCGGTCGGGTGGCAGCCGAACTCGAGCGGGAGGCCGCCCTGCAAACGGCTCTCCAGGCCGCCCACCTGCGACGGCAGATCGAAACGGCTCAGCGCCTCCTCCGCAGCCAGTTACCGGTCATTTCCCCGCTCGTGGAAGGATGGGAGTTTGCGGGTTGGCTTGAGACCGACCGGCTGGGCGGCGCCTTTTACGACTGGTGCTGCGGTCGGGATGGCCGAATCCACTTTGCAATGGGCGAAATGCCGGACGATTCCGTGCGCAACACCCTTGTCCTGACGTCCGTGCGGAGTGCGTGGCGATCGCTGTGCCAGTACGCCAAAGATCCGGGAAAACTGGTCGAGCAACTCAACCTGACGCTGTGGACAGGATCGGCCGGGGACCAGGCTGCGGCCATCTTCTGTGGCCTGATCGATCCCCGCGGCTCCAGTCTCCGCATGGCCTCCGCCGGAACAATCCATGCTGTTCTTATCACGCCCAAGCGTCATCGGGTTGTACCTCCCAGCGGAGCGCTGCTCGGCGTTGATCCTGAGTCCGGGTATACCCCCCATCGCTGGTCGGTGCCCGAGGGCTCCGTTCTCGTCGTGGCCACGGCCGCCGTCCGTCAGGCGAAAGATGTCCAGCAGCGTCCCCTTTGGGAAACCCAACTTCTGCCGATGATCAGCAGCCATCTCCACCTGCCCGTCAAAACACTCATCGAGAATGCCCAGGGTATTCTGGAAGAGCGAACCTCCACCGATCAGGGTATGGCGGGGATTCTCATGATCAAGCGGCGGAGTTCCTCCCCAACCCGGAATTCGCGGAAGAAGCAGACAAGGTAAATTCCCGGCCTCCTGAAAACCGGGGTGCAGCGCCATGTTGGGTCTGTGGCTGAGCTTCATTCTGATGGCGACACTCAACCTCGCCCTGGGAGTCGCCACAGCTATTTACTTCCGCCGTTGTATTGACAATCTGCGAGCCGCCGTCCAAAACCTGGAGAACGACAGTCTCGCATTCGAGAACCAAATGAGCGGCGACGAGTTGCCCACAGGCTCAGCCGGCCCCAATGCCCCCTCATCGGCGCTTGACAAAAAGCGGCTTTTGAAAAGGGATGAAGAAACTTTACCCGTAGCCCCTGAGGACGGCGGAGTCCCGGCAACGAATCCTGGAGAGACCGAGCGGGAGACCCACGAGAGCGAAATCCCTGAAACTTCTCCAGAAGAGGAGTGGCTTGGAGACGAAGAAACGCCCAGCCCAAGAGCCGACTCTCGAACCGCCGCGAACGAGGTGCCCGGTACTTCGGACAATTCTTCGGACATTTTAGAAAGCGAAGCTGGTGCCCCATCAGCCAGCGGGGCAGAAGCGGAGGAATCGAACCCGTCGCCTGTGTCCCCCAGTGCAGAGGCGACGGGAACGTTCGAGGACCAGACGGATCTTTCGCCGGGCGACGAACCTTCTGCATCTCCCGTACTCACGTTTCTCCAGCAAACGGACAGAGTGATCGATCAACTTCGTCATCTGCACGACCAACTCTTCCGTCAGGCGCCTGCTGATCGCGAAGCACTGGCAGCGCTGCTGAACGGGGTCGAGCCGACTGTGGAGGAACTCGTCGGGCAGTACCACCAACTCCTTCCCGACGTCGTGCATGCGGAATCGGTTCCGCTTCCCGAAGAAATTCTTTCTCACCTGCACGAACAGGTACTCGCACTTCAACAGGCGGAGATCCGGCTCATCAGCATCGACTTGCGGGGGGACTTCCACGCCACTTTGAAAGAGGTCCAGGGAGAATGCAGCCGTTTGCTGGGATCTGTTCATGGACTCCGCGATGCGTTGGAAGCCGTTTATGCGCACGAGGCAGCCAACAGCAATTCTCCACCCGCGCTGACCTCTCCTGTTTGTTCCGACCCGCTCACCGGTCTTTTCAATCGGGTTGGTCTGGAAAGGTTCCTGCAAACGCACACGCTGAGCAGGCTGGCCAGAGATCGGTTGACGGCCGTCCTGTTCGATCTCGACCAATTTGCCAGGGTCAACCAGCGGTTCGGTCATCGCCTCGGTGACCAGACCCTGGCCGCCGTTGCGAAGGTTTTCCAACAGGGTTCCATTCGCCACGCCACCTGGGTGCGATATGGGGGCGATCAATTCCTTCTTCTTGTCCGGGAAACGGACCTCCGGCAGGGTGTCCAACACGCGGAGCAATTGCGGCAACAATTTGAAGTAGCCCAATTTGCGATCGCCGAGGAGAAGGTCCCCCTCACGCTGTCTGCCGCAGTGACCGAGCTACGCAACGACGATACCTCGACGAGCGTCTTTCTGCGATTGCTGGAGACGCTCAGGGAGGCGAAACGAGCGGGCGGCAACCGAACGTTCGCCCACAACGGCCAAGCCGCCGCCCCGGTGGTTCCTCCCAATCTCCAGGTGGAGGAAAAAACCTACCAGGTCGCCGCCCCGACGTCCGCTGCGGAGCAGGCAGCCGCTGTGGAGGAGGCGTTCCATCGCGGGTGAGCTTGCCCCTCGCGAGTGGGTATCCCAAAAAAACACGGCCGCCAAATCCCTACCGGGGATCACCGGTTACGCAGTCCGGGCGTGGCGGAACCGTTCGCTCGGTTCTCCTGGTCACCCGAAATGGTACACTAACGGTAAAGTCGGGGCGTGCGATTGCGACGCAACCACGTGCTTGCACGGTGCCGAGTTGTCCCCGGCTGGTGGCTTGATCGATCCAACCCAGCGCCTCGGTCAGCTCGAGGTCCTTTGCCGGAGCACATTCCACCCGAGTGTTGTTTTCACAGTGAGTGAGCTTTGCATCCATGAGCGATTCCTGGCCCCCTTACCCCAACAACGAGCGTTATCCCGAAGACCGGCGGACATCCTGGCCGGAGGATGCAGCCGGGAATGCCCCTTTCCACTCCGAGGATTCTCCCTATCGTGAGGCGGGGGTACCGCCCGAGCCGGAAGTTATTAGGGCGGAGTTTGCCACCCGGCCTCCCCAGCCTTCCCGGGCCAGATGGGTTGTCCCTCTCATCCTCTTCGTGCTCACATGTCTGAGCACGTTTGCGGCCGGTCAGGGATTTCAGAGACCGCTGGAAGGATTGAAATACTCGATCTGCATCATGGCTGTGCTTCTTTCCCACGAAATGGGACATTTCCTCCAGGCCCTCCGCTACGGTGCACCGGCTACACTGCCGTTCTTTTTGCCGATGCCGTTCTCACCGATTGGCACGTTCGGGGCGGTTATCGCCATGGATACCCGTCGCCTCGATCGCCGGGCGCTGTTCGACATCGGCATCACCGGGCCGCTGGCAGGGCTTATTCCCACGCTTGTTTTCACCGTCGTGGGGATTCAGCAGTCCCAGGTAGTCCCGGTTGTTCGGGGACCGGCCTTCATGGAATTGGGAGAGCCACTTCTTTTCACCTATTTGACACAGTGGATCAAAGGCCCCCTCCCCGATGGTTACACCCTCCTGGTGGGGCCGATGGCGTTTGCTGGCTGGGTCGGCATGCTCATAACGGCGCTCAATTTGATTCCCATCGGACAACTGGACGGCGGACACATTCTGTACGCCTTATTGGGAAAACGGGCCAACGCCCTGGGCATGCTCCTGCTTCTGGCAGCGATCGCCGCGGTGGTCATCTTCGGCTACTGGGGATGGCTCCTGATGATCTTCCTGCTAGGGCTGTTGGGGCCGGAACATCCGCCCACTGCCAATGACGAGGCACCGCTGGGTTGGGGCCGCGTCATCCTGGGGTGGTTGGTGCTGGCCTTCATCATCGTGGGATTTACACCGGAGCCATTCAAACTGTGAATCTCTTGCGAAAAAATCGCGTGGCCCGGGTCACTCGGTCCAATGGGGCGAACCAACTAACCGGGGACGCGGAGTGATACTCTAAAGCGCCACGGTGAAGACAGCAGCCATCGAAGGAGCACAAACGATGGGTGGACGCAGCGAGGACGCATCACCCTCCGGAAAGCGGCGGTTTCGCCGCCCCCTTGGACTGCGCATCATCGGGGGGGAGTTCAAGGGGCGGCGTCTCCAGTACAGTGGGGACTGGTCCGTACGTCCGATGCGTGACCGCGTTCGCGAGGCCGTTTTCAATATCCTCCGCGAAGCCATTCCCGGAAGCGTCGTACTCGATATCTTCGCCGGAACAGGTGCCATGGGCCTGGAGGCCCTCAGCCGCGGAGCTTCCTTTGCCTACTTCATCGAAAAGGACCCCGTCGCCTGCCAGTTCCTCCGCAAAAACGTCTCCCACCTGGGAGTCAACGATCGAGCCGAAATCATTCCCGGTGACGTTTTTCTTTGGTGGAAGCACCACCCCACGTTCCCCACGCAACCCCATGTCGCTTTCTGCTGCCCTCCGTATGAACTGTACACCGAGGCCGCGGATGCCATGAAGGAGCTGATCACCGGGCTGATGCGGGAATTGCCCTCCGACAGCGTCGTCGTGGTCGAGACCCATGATCGCTACGATTTCTCGCAGCTTCCCCTTCCCGAACAATGGGACGTTCGCACCTACCGACCCAGCCGGATTGGATTCTTCTGGAAGGAATCCAGCACCCACGACGCGGCCTGAGGGAGCCTAGTCCTGCCCAACTCTTGTGCGTGAAGAGAGTGGACGTCGGCTGTGCGGTCCTGCGAGCAGCGTCACTCCACACGGGGCAGGCCCGATTCATGTCTGCCGCGGAGGCAGGGATTCTGGCAGCGTTTCAACAAACCGCCGGATGGCGTCCCGCACCTCTCGATAGATCTTGAGAATCGCTTCATCGTCAGTCAGTCCCCGAGCGAGACGCGGGGGATCGGGAAAGCCCACATGCAGCCGTGTTGTCGTACCGGGAAAAACGGGGCAGTTTTCCGCGGCATCGTCGCACACGGTGATGACATAATCGAAGGGAATATGGAGAACTTCATCCAGGTGTTTGCTGCGATGGCCGGAAATATCCACGCCCACCTCTGCCATGACGCGAACCGCCCACGGGTTCAGGTCATGAGGTTGAATGCCCGCCGAGTGGGCTTCGATGACGTCACCTTTCAGGTGCCTTGCCCATCCCTCGGCCATCTGACTGCGACACGAATTACCAGTACAAAGAAAAAGAATCCGCAACCTGGAGTTGGTTTCACTCTTCGTCACTATCGATCTCCGTGTAGCACTGCGCCATCTTTCGAGGAGGAGACATCAACCGGCCGCTTCAGACTCAGTCGCCGTCCGCCTCGCGATCAGCCATTCCGCAAGTTCCCCCATGCCCTGCCCGGTTTTTGCAGACACTTCAAACACGGCGGCGTGAGGATTCAACCGGGAGAGCGTCTCCCGGACGCGCTGCGGTTGAAACTCGAAATAGGGAAGAAGGTCCACCTTGCTGATGACCACCGCCTGGGTCGATTGAAACACTGTGGGGTATTTGATCACTTTGTCGTCGCCTTCGGGGACGCTCAGGATCACAATCCGCAGATCCTCTCCGAGGTCGAATCCAGCGGGACAGACGAGGTTGCCCACGTTCTCAATAAACA
>Ga0181858_1001132_pt1 | contig 13199 bp, 8 predicted proteins | sample NewIslPassag4_SG_FD_130749 | JGI IMG/M metagenome (GOLD analysis project Ga0181858, IMG submission 130749) | Feedstock adapted compost microbial communities from Newby Island compost facility, Milpitas, CA, USA - Passage 4_SG | ecosystem: Engineered > Solid waste > Feedstock > Composting ...
CCCCCCGGCGCCCTCCAGCTCCACGAGGCCCCGCTCGGTTTGCCGCGGGCGGTTGTGCGCCTGCGGCCGGGCCACCCCGAGCAGGTAGGCCCGCACCGAAGCCTCGCCTCGGTAACCGCCCGCCGAGCGCCACACCGCCAGCCAGGACTCCTGGAGGATCTCCTCCGCCACCTCGAGGCGCGCGGTGAGCCGCCGGATCAGTCGCAGCATCCCGGCGGCATGGCGCTCGTAGAGCACACGAAACGCGCACTCCTCACCGGCCGCCACGCGGCGCATGAGTACGGCGTCCGAATACGCCTCAGCGGAAATTTTTGGCGCGGGTGAGCGCTGAGCACGCTCGTATACGACGTCGCCTGCCGTTTCGGTGGGGGAGAATCTGCCGCGTAGCGACACCTGCGTGCTCCGACGTCGTCCCGGCCAAACGATCGCATCACCGTCGACGCTAGCGGTGGCCAATACACGACGCAATGAGTTGCCGCGCCGAGCCGCATGGATAATCGCCCGTCCGGAACCTGAAAACCCGATGACTTCGACGGCCGAAAATCGCCTCGGTCTCACCAGTGCCGTCCATCGAGCAAATAACCGCCGGCATCGGCCGAACACGGGTGGTCGCCATACACCCAGGGGCTCGGGCCCCGCGGAAAGGTACGTTCCGCCGCCGCTGACCATGAGGTAGCCCGGCGTCGCCTCGTGTGCAGGCCGGAAGACGAACCGATACGGGAACGCAGGAAAAAGCAGCTGAGATCAGGGAGTCGCTATTCCGGACGCGGCTATCACCCTCGCCCGGATGCCGAGCGGCGAGCATATCCCGGTTGGTCTGCGGACTCCGCTGTCACTTCGCTACCGGCGCCGACCTGACGTGCAATTTTCATCGGCTTGCCGGACCCCGGCGACCCCCTCGCGCCGCCGTGCGCCTGCGGCACGCCTCTCGCAGTTCATGTACGGAGGTGCGGTGCCGTTGCCGCGATGGAGAGGTGCGTGACGGTAACGCCACGACCGATGACGGCCGAGGCGACGGCCGCGGATTCGTGGGCGGACGACGCATGGGCGGCGTCGCGACGACCGGACGGCGGATCGGGCTGCCGGCCGCGGTACGGCCGGCCGAGGCGCTCGCCGTACGGCGCTCGCAGGCCCGACGGCACGTGTGCCGATCACAGGGAGGAGCCGCAAGCGTGGGTGAACCGCTCGGCTCGCGGCCGCTACGTACGGCGGGAAGGAGTGATGTGAATGAACGACCAAGACGCGACCGACCTGCCACGCAGCGGCCCGGACCTCGCGAGACCACCGGATTCCGTCACCGGCCCGGTCGATTCCCCGTCGATGGCCACCCTGATCTCCACGGAGCTGGTCAGGCTGCGATCCGGCTTCATCGGCTGGTACACGGTGCTGGCGCCGATCGTGATCGCGATTCCGCTCTATGCCGGATCGCTCCTTTCTCCGGAGGGTCGCTCCGGCCGGCTCTGGGACAGCTTCAGCAACGTGACGCTGGAGTTCTGGGGCGTGCTGATCCCGATGACCGCCGGTCTGATCGCGGCCCTGGCCATACGCGCCGACACCGAGCCCTGGCGCTTCCTGTTCTCGTACGCGATCCCGCGCTGGCGATACTTCACCGCGAAGGTCGCCGCACTGGCCATCGTCCAGTTGGTGTCGGCGACCATCCTGGTCGTGATGCTCGCCGGGGGTGCGCTGCTCACCGGGCAGCTCGCCGACGCCGCCTCGATGATCCTGGGTTCCGCCTACCTCTCGTGGGCGGCGGGGCTGGCGGCGACCGCGATCGCCGTCCTCCTCAGCGCCGCCTGGGGCATCGGCCCCGGCATCGCCTGGGGCGTGGCCGGGATGCTGGCCGGCGCGCTCATCGCCGACAAGTCGATCTGGTACGCGCTCCCGCCCGCATGGCCGATGCGCGTCATCCTCCCCCTCGCGGAGATCTATCCCAACGGGCTGCCGCTGGACCCGAACAGCCCGCTCCGCGACATGACGGTGATCCCGGTGGCCATCGCGCTCTCCGTCGCGGCGACGGTCGTGACGCTGGTGATCGGTGGCCGGTACATGGCGCGGAAGGAGATCTGAGTGGCGGCGCTGGAGATCAGGGATCTGCACAAGCACTACGACGGTTTCCGCGCGCTCGACGGCGCGAACCTCACCGTGCCGGAGGGTTCCCTCTACGGCCTGCTCGGTCCGAACGGCGCAGGCAAGACCACCCTGATGAAGTCGGTCGCCGGGCTGCGGCGCCCGAACTCGGGCCGGATCCACCTCTTCGGGCGGCCCCTCGAACGGCGGCTGCTGACCCAGGTCGGAGCGCTGCTCGAGTCGCCGGGCCTGTGGGCGCATCTCGACGCGGTCGCCCACCTGCGGATCCATGCCCGGCTGCGCGGGGTGCCGCAGCGCCGCATCGACGAGGTGCTGGAGCTGGTGAAGCTCACCGAGGTGAGGTCCCGCAAGGTCGCGAAGTACTCCCTCGGCATGCGGTGGCGGCTCGGCATCGCCATCGCGCTGCTCGGCCGACCCCGGCTGGTCGTGCTCGACGAGCCGATGAACGGGCTCGATCCGGTCGGGATCAGGGATATGCGGGCCACGTTACGTTCGCTCGCCGAGACCGGCACCACCGTCATGATCTCCAGTCACCAGCTGGCGGAGGTCTCGCAGGTCTGTGATCAGGTCGGTGTGCTGGTGGCCGGTCGGACCGCGTACGAGGGCCCGCTGCACGGCCTCGCCGTGGACGGCGACCTCGAAGAGGGTTTCTTCCGCCTGCTCGAGCAGGCAGGGTCCGACGTGCGGTGATGGTGCGTGAGTGCCAAGCGACATGGCATCCGACGCACAAGGATGCGTGATCGCCACCGCCGCCGGACGCGTGGCCATGACGGGCCCGGACTCCGCCGGTTCGCATGGCCGCGAAGTCGCACGTCATCGCACGCGTGACAACGGCCGGCCGTTGCCTTCTCCGAATTCCGGTGACCGGGAGTTCCGGCACTTTCCGTACCGGTCGATGGTGACAGGGCCACGAAAGGCCCTTGCGTGGTCGCCGTCGAGGATTGGGACATCGGCGGTCTCGTCCGCGGAGGCGCGACCTGTCGATCCGGTTCGCCGGTCGCCGTATCGCTTGGTGACTCACAGTCCGGTACGCCGACGGATGCATGCCTGGCCGCTCAGTGGCGGGCGGCCAGGCGTCGTTCTCGTTGCCGAAGGGTGATTCGACGCGACGATTCGTAGATCACGAACCCAGTAAGGTTCCTTCGGATATCACTGCCGGGACATACGGCGCCCACCGGTGGGATCAACGCCGCTGTTCCGTCGAGATCGGCCGTTCTCCGAGGATTCCGTGCGACGCTACCGTTTCGGCCGGATCGCGGCGGCGCTCGCCGTCGGATACGCGGCCGTGGTCGTGGCGGCCGGTGTCGTCGCGCTGGTCACCGGCGACCCCACGCTGCTGCGGCGGCTCGTCGTCGGCCCCTGGGCGGACCCGGCCGTCCCCGCCACCACCACCTGGGTGGAGTTCCTGCTGGTGGCGGGCGGGGCGCTGCAGGGCTGGGCCTACTGGCAGGTGCTGCGCGGCAGGCGGGCCGGGGAGCCGAGCGCCGGCGGCGGGGCGGCCGGACCGCTGCGGGCCGCCCTGTATCTGAGCGTCGCCTTCGCCCTGATCTTCCGCCTGCCGATCGCCCACGAGTGGTGGTGGCTCGCCCTGCCCGGCCACCTGGTCCAGCTCGCCGTGGTGTGGCTGTTCTTCGCGGTCCTCGCCGGCGTCCTCCCCCGGTGGCTGCGAATCCTCGCCCTCGCGGCGGGAACGGCGAAGGCCGCCCTCGACGTGGCCTCCTCGGTGGCCTCCGTCCTGGGGGCGGTCGAGCTGCCAGACCTCCTCGATCGGCTGCCGCCGGGCATCCTGCTCCACCTGGCCTGGCTGGTCCCGGTGCTCGCCGGTCAGGCCAGGGATCCCCGGTGGAGCCGGGGCACCGTGCGGGCCGGCGCGGTCGCGGCGTCGCTGGTGTTCCTGTCGCCCGCGTACGGCGTCGCGTGGGTCTCGTCCGGCAGCGAGATCAGTCCGATCGCCCTGTGGCTGTTGATCATTGACGTGCTGAGCGTCTTCGGGCTCGTGTGGGCGGCCCGCTCCGCGCACGAGCTGGCGGGCCCGCCCGGCCGGCCGTACCCGATGGCCGTCCCCGCGCGGGCGGCGCGGCGGCCCTGGCCGCTCGCCGCACCGGCGGTGGTGCCGCCGCTTCTCCCCGCGGCCGTCAACCTCGCCCAGGGCATGCCGGCCTGGATCGGCCCGCGCGGCGCGGTGACCGGCTTCTTCCGCGACTTCGTCGGCCCGCCGGTCTACCTGCTGTGGCAGGCCGTGGACCTGCTCGTCGGCGTCGGCGCCCCGGCGCTGCTGGTGCTGGCCGCGGTGGTGCGCAGGTCCGAGCGGCTGCTGCGCGGCACCGTCCTGGCCCTGCTCCTCGCCACCGCGGCCGGGTTCGTCACGGTGGTCACCACGGAGTCCGACCTGGGCCGGCAGCCGATCCACGAGCCCGCCGAGACGCTGCGTCTCTACCCGCACGGGTTGTTCCCCCCGAATCGGTACGGCGAGCCGCAGTCCGGGATCTCGCCGCTGTGGTACAGCGCCGCGCTGGCCGCATCCGCCTTCGCGCTGTACCTGCTGTACCTCAAGCCGCCCGCCGCCCGCCCGCGGCGCCGCGTGCCGGCGGGGGCGGCCGGGGCGCTCACCGCCCTGTGCCTCCTGCCCGCCGCCGACCACGTGCGCGGGCCCGTCACCACGGTGGAGGACTGCGCGCCCGAGCGTCAGGGCCCCGAGACGGGCCGCGACGGGCCGGCCGGCGCCCGCGGCTTCATCTGCACCGTACGCGCCTACGGGCTGCTCGGAGTGGCCGGCACCGCGCCGGACCCGGCGGTGCTCGCCTACGGGCGGCGCCTGTGCGACGTCTACACCCGCGGCGACCCGCGCGAGCTGGCCCGCATCCGGTCGGTGCACGGGGTGGACGTCCGCGAGCTGCGCGGGGTGCTCGCCGGGATCTGCCCGGCCGCCGACGCGACGGTGCGAGCCGAACGCGCCGCACACGAGCGTGAGCTCAAGCGGCTCGAGGCGGAGGAGCGGCGTAAGTGCGCCGCCATGCCACGCCACCGCCCCCGCATCAGGCCGGTCAGGGCGATCCGGCTCAGCGAGCCGCAGTGGTTCGAGGCGGGCCTGGACCTGTTCGAGGATGCCCCGGCGAACGCCGGTGACGACCGCTACCAGCAGGACGGCCTGGTCACCGGAGGGCCCGGCCACCTGCACCTGCACGTGAGCCCCGAGGCCCGCGTCTGCGTCACGCTGGAGACGTACGCGCGCCGCCCGCCCGTAGCGGTCAAGGGCTGGCACGAGGTGGTCGAGGTCGGCTATCACAGCCCGACCGGCCGGATGACCTTCGCGGACGTGGTGAGCGGCACCAGACTGCCCGACATATCGCTCAACAGGCGCAAGGGGCACTACCGCATCCGCGTGCACTACGCGTGGCTGCGCCGGAAAGGCGACCCGCACGGCACGCAGCGCCTGCTGATCATGGCCTACCCGGGGCCGGGCGACAGGCTCGTCACCTATCGGCAGCGGTCCCGCAGCTGACCACGGTACGGCGATGGCCGGTGCGGGCCACACCGTTCCCGCCCGGCGGGCCCGATCGAGATCATTCGGGGGTGAAAGCCGCACACCGGGCCGGGCGGCCCCTCTCCCGCTGGTACTTCGCGCTGCTCATCGCGGCCGCCCTGATCAGCCTCTACGCGGCCGGCACGCCGCTGTGGTGGGGCGATTTCATCCCCTTCGTCCTCCCCATCTGGGGGATGCTGATCGGCTACTGGCTCGCCCGCCTGATCGCGGCGCTCAAGCTGACCGGACCGGCGGCGATACGGCGGCGCGCGGCCCGGTGGGCGGTGCCGCCGCTGGTGTTCCTCGCCCTGCTGACCGCGGTCGTGTGGGACGGCCCTCGGCTGGCGCGGTTCGCCCTCAAAAGTCGAGCCTGCGCGCACACGCGCAGACCGTCGCCGCGGGGACGCAGAGCGAGGGATGCCGCCGGCTCGGCCTCTACCGCACCTGCTGGGCCGTACCCATCGAGGGCGGGGCCATCGTCGGGATCCGCGACCTCGACGTGCCGGTGAACCTCGGCCTGGTGCGGTCCGAAGGCCGGGGTTTCGCCTGGCTGCCCGGTGACCGGCCACCGCCGGCCGGCAACGAGGACCACGCCTACTTCCGGTTCACCTCGGACTGGTGGGCGTGGCACGGCTGGGACAGCCTGTGACCCGGCGGCGCGCCGATCGCACGGCGCGGCGGGCCTGGCCGCCCGTCGCCGGACGGCCAGGCGCCACGCGAAACGGCCGGGCGGATCAGACCCCGGTCGGATGCCAGATGGTCTTGATCTCCAGGAACGCCTTGAGCCGCTCGACGCCCGGATCGGCGGTCCAGTCCGGCGTCGACGGCCGCACGACCCGCTTGAGGTTCTCCGCCGCCTCGCGCTCGCACGCCAGCGCCAGGTCCGGGTCGGTGACGCCGGTGAGGTCGATGGCGTTGACGTCCATGTGCGCGGCGAGCGGCGGGGCCAGCTCGGCCTGCAGGCCGGTGAGGATGTTCACCACCCCGCCGGGCAGGTCCGAGGTGGCGAGCACCTCCGCGAGCGTGATCGCGGGCAGCGGGGCCCGCTCGGCCGCGACCACCACGCAGGTGTTGCCGGTGACGATCACCGGGGCGATCACCGAGACCAGGCCGAGCAGCGGGTCGGCCGCGGGCGCGATCACGGCCACCACGCCCGTGGGCTCGGGGGGGGAGAAGTTGAAGTACGGCCCGGCGACCGGGTTGGCCGAGCCGTACACGGCCGTGATCTTGTCGGACCAGCCCGCGTACCAGACCCAGCGGTCGATCGCCGCGTCCACGTGCGCCGACGCCGCGGCCTTGGGCAGCCCGGTGGCGGTCACCTCGTCGATGAACTGGGCGCGCCGGCCCTCCATCATCTCGGCGATCCGGTAGAGGATCTGGCCGCGGTTGTACGCGGTCGCGCCCGACCAGCCGGGGAAGGCCTTGCGGGCCGCGACCACCGCGTCCCGGGCGTCCTTGCGTGAGGCCTTCGCAGCGTTGGCGAGGAAGTTCCCCTTGGCGTCGTTCACCGGATAGGACCTGCCCGATTCCGATCGAGGGAAGGCTCCCCCGATGAACAGCTTGTAGGTCTTGCGTACGGCGAGCCGCCGCGCCTCACTCATCGCCCCTCCACCTCTGCCTGACCACCTGTCCCTCGGCGAACCGGGCCGGGCGGGCCGCGGCGCGCACCCGCCGCGCACCGGGCCCGGCGGACGGCGGGACGGGCCTAGTCATCGGCCCTCCAGATCCGCTGCGACTCGGCGGAGGGCCGGGCGGGCTTGTACACCTGGCCGCAGCGGCACACCCCGCCGCGGTGGGCGTACCAGCCGCGCCGCACCGTGAACCGGCGGCTGCGGTGCACCCGCGAGTAGCCGTTGCCCGCCCCGACGACGGCACGCCGCACCCAGCGGCGTTTTCTGGTGTGGAAACACTCAGGTGACGTCAAGGTAGGCCTCCAGTCCGTGGCGGCCGCCCTCGCGCCCGTACCCCGACTCCTTGTATCCCCCGAACGGCGCGGTGGGGTCGAACCGGTTGTAGGTGTTCGCCCACACCACCCCGGCCCGCAGCCGCTCGGCCATCCACAGGATGCGCGAGCCCTTCTCGGTCCAGATGCCCGCGGACAGGCCGTACGGGGTGTTGTTCGCCTTCGCCACCGCCTCCTCGGGGGTGCGGAAGGTGAGCACGGACAGCACCGGGCCGAAGATCTCCTCGCGGGCGATGCGGTGCGACTGGGCCACGCCGGTGAAGATCGTCGGCGGGAACCAGTAGCCCTTCTCCGGCAGCGTGCAGGCCGGCGACCAGCGCACGGCGCCCTCGGCCTCGCCGGACGCGGCGAGCTCGGTGATCTTGGCGAGCTGCTGCGCCGAGTTGATCGCGCCGATGTCGGTGTTCTTGTCGAGCGGGTCGCCGAGCCGCAGCGTGCCGACCCGGCGGCGGAGCGCCTCGAGGAACTCCGCCTCGATCGACTCCTGGACCAGCAGCCGGGAGCCCGCGCAGCACACGTGGCCCTGGTTGAAGAAGATCCCGTTCACCACGCCCTCGACCGCCTGGTCGATCGGCGCGTCCTCGAACACGATGTTCGCGGCCTTGCCGCCGAGCTCGAGGGTGAGCCGCTTGCCGGTGCCCGCCACCTGGCGGGCGATCTGCCGCCCGACCTCTGTGGAGCCGGTGAACGCGACCTTGTCCACGCCCGGGTGGGCGACGAGCGCGGCCCCGGTGTCCCCGGCGCCGGTGATGATGTTCACCACGCCGGGCGGCAGCTCGGCCTGCAGGCAGATCTCCGCGAACAGCAGCGCGGTGAGCGGGGTGGTCTCCGCGGGCTTGAGCACCACGGTGTTGCCGCAGGCGAGCGCCGGGGCGACCTTCCACGCGAGCATGAGCAGCGGGAAGTTCCACGGGATCACCTGCGCGGCGACGCCGAGCGGGCGCGGATTCGGCCCGAGCCCGGCGTAGCCGAGCTTGTCGGCCCAGCCCGCGTAGTAGAAGAAGTGCGCGGCCACCAGCGGCAGGTCGACGTCCCGCGACTCCCGGATCGGCTTGCCGTTGTCGAGGGTCTCCAGTACGGCGAGCTCCCGCGCCCGCTCCTGGATGATCCGGGCGATGCGGAACAGGTACTTGGCCCGCTCGGAGCCGGGCATGCGCCCCCAGACCTTCTCGTACGCCTCGCGGGCCGCGCGCACGGCGCGGTCCACGTCGTCGTCGGCGGCGCAGGCCACCTCGGCGAGCGGCTCCTCGGTGGCGGGGTTCACCGTGGTGAACGGCTGCCCCTTGCCCTCGGTGAACTCGCCGCCGATGAACAGCCCGTAGGAGGGCCGGATGGTGACGACATCCCGGGACTCGGGTGCCGGTGCGTAGTCGAGTCGCATGGCCCCTCCTTCAGTCCAGGGTGAAGTAGTCGGCGCCGCCGTACCGGCCGGTGGCGAGCTTGCGGCGCTGCATGAGCAGGTCGTTGAGCAGGCTGGAGGCGCCCAGCCGGAAGTACTCGGGGGTGAGCCAGTCCTCACCCGCGGTCTCGTTGACGAGCACCAGGTACTTGATCGCGTCCTTGGCGGTGCGGATGCCGCCCGCCGCCTTCACCCCCACCCGGCGGCCGGTGCGGGCATGAAAGTCGCGCACCGCCTCGAGCATGACGAGCACGACCGGCGGCGTCGCGGCCGGGCTGATCTTGCCGGTGGAGGTCTTGATGAAGTCCGCGCCGGCGAGCATGGCGAGCCAGGAGGCGCGCCGCACGTTGTCGTAGGTGGCGAGCTCGCCGGTCTCCAGGATCACCTTGAGGTGGGCGGCGCCGCAGGCCGCCTTCACCGCGGCGATCTCCTCGTACACCTTGAGGTAGTCCCCGGCGAGGAACGCGCCGCGGTCGATCACCATGTCGATCTCGTCGGCCCCGGCGGCGACGGCGAGGGTGGTGTCGGCCACCTTCACCTCCAGCGAGCTGCGCCCGCTGGGGAACGCGGTGGCCACCGCGGCGACCTTGACGCCGGTGCCGCGCAGCGCCGCGACGGCGTCCGCCACCAGGTCGGGGTAGACGCAGACGGCTGCCACGCTCGGCACCGTGGGGTCGTCCGGGTCGGGGTGGACCGCCTTGGCGCACAACGCCCGCACCTTGCCGGGCGTGTCCGCGCCCTCGAGCGTGGTGAGGTCCACCATTCGAATGGCCGCGTCGAGAGCCTGAGCCTTGGCCGTGGTCTTGATGGATCGGGTGCCGAGAATCGCCGCCCGCTGGTCCGCGCCGACTCGGTCAACGCCGGGCAGTCCGTGAAGGAAGGCCCGCAGTGTCGCGTTGGAGCCGGCGACCTCCGCAAGGGGAGTAGTCACAGTTGACACTCAACCAGCATTGCCGACGACGGCGAGTGATTCCAAACTGAGACCGGCCCACGCGGCACCCGGGTTTTCGGCGACTTTCGCCGAGGGGCGCCTTGACCGCCGTCTTGACCGGCACCGGGCACGCCGTTCCGCGCCCTTGCCCGGTCCACCCGGGGTACGGCGAGCCGCCTTATGCCCCCGTCTAAGGCACCTTAGCCGCCCATCACCCCATACCTAGGTATGTCCGGCCGCGAGCCCGCCCGCCGCCGGGCCGATAGATAAGGAATGCACCCGATGTGGCGCACGGGGCCTTACCGCGAGCCTTGAAGTGTCAGAGAAAAACCTTCTGCCAGGAGAAGTCCCCGTGCACTCTGAGATCCTCTACCAGATCGCGAAGAACCGGCTCGCCGACCTCCGGGAAGACGCCGCCGACCGCCGCACCGTCCGGCAGGCGATGGCCACCCGCAGGAAGGAGCACGGCACCGAGCGGTGGAGCCTGCGCGGCCCGCTCGGCAAGCGGCAGCGGTCGTGAGCGCCTTCCCGCCACCCGGCCGGCGTCTCCCTCCCGGCCGGGCCGTCCGCCCTCCGTGACCGGTACGGCGGGCGCGATTTTGCGCCCGAAAAAAGGGGGCGAAACAGGCACGCCATGTGTGACAAGCTGGAGGGCATGCTTGGCCGGGCGGTGAGCCCCGTTTTCGTCGGGCGAGAGGAAGAGCTGACCACGCTGCTCGACGCGTTCGATCGGGCACGGCACGGCCAGGCGGCGGCCGTGCTCATCGGCGGCGAGGCCGGGGTCGGCAAGACCCGGCTCGTCGCCCGGTTCGCCGAGCTCGCCGCCGAGCGGCAGGCCCGGGTGCTCGTCGGCGGCTGCGTCGAGCTCTCCGCCGAGGGCCTCGCCTACGCCCCGTTCACCGCCGTGCTGCGCCAGCTCGTCCGGGAGACCGGTGCGGGCGAGATCACCGCGCTGCTGCCCGACGGCGCCGCCCGCGACCTCGCCCGGCTGCTGCCCGAGTTCGGCGAGCCGCCGAGCGACCGGGAGACCGACACCGGCCGGGCCCGGCTCTTCGAGCAGTTCCTCACCCTGCTGGAACGGCTCGCCGAGCAGCGCCCGGTGCTGCTCGTCATCGAGGACGTGCACTGGGCGGACCGTTCCAGCCGCGACCTGATCGCGTTCCTCAGCCGCAACCTGCTCGCGCCGCAGGTGCTCATGCTGCTCACCTACCGCTCCGACGAGCTGCACCGGCAGCATCCGCTGCGCCCGGTGCTCGCCCGGCTCACCCGGCTCGACGGCGTGCTCCGGCTGGAGCTGCCGCGGTTCACCCGCGACGAGGTCGCCGCCCAGATGGCCGGGATCCTCGGCGCCACCCCCGCGTACGCCCGCGTCGGCGAGGTGTACGACCGCAGCGAGGGCATCCCGCTGTTCGTCGAGGCGCTGACCGAGAGCGACGACTGCGAGTCGGTCCCCGCCTCGCTGCACGGCCTCATCCTTAGTTCGTTCGAGCGGCTGCCCGAGCCGACCCAGCGCGTGCTGCGCGTCGCGGCGGCGGGCGGCACCCGCGTCGGGCACGCCCTGCTCGCCGCCGTCGCCGGCCTGTCGGACGAGGACCTGGAGGACGCGCTGCGGCCCGCGGTCGCCGCGAACGTCATCCAGATCACCGACGGGGGCGCCTACGCGTTCCGGCACTCGCTGATCCGCCAGGCCGTACACGACGAGCTGCTGCCCGGGGAGCACAGCAGGCTGCACGCCCGGTACGCCGAGGAGATCGAACGCGACCGGACGCTGGTGCCGCCCGGGCGGGCCGCCTTCGAGATCGCCCACCACTGGCACGCGGCCGGCAACGACGTGTGGGCGCTCATCTCCGCCTGGGAGGCCGCCGCCCAGGCCGCGAAGACCTTCGCCTACACCGAGCGCATCCAGCTCCTGGAGCGGGTGCTGACGTTGTGGCACAAGGTGCCCGATGCCGCGGAACGGCTCGGCGCCGACCAGGCCACCGTGCTGGAGCTCGCCTCCGAGGCCGCGCTCGCCTGCGGCGAGCTGGAGCGCGGCACCCGGTTCGTGAACGCCGCGCTCGACCTGCTCGACGAGCGCGCCCACGCCGAGCGGGTGGCGACGCTGCTCGTCCGCCGCGCCCAGCTCTCGCTGGAGAAGGGGCGGCGGGGCGTGCTCGACGACCTGCGCCGGGCCGTCGCGCTGGTGCCGCTGCCCGGCCCCGGGCGGGCGTGCGCGCTGGAACGGCTCGGCCTGCACCTGATACTCCGCGCCGACGTCACCGAGGGCAGCGCGCTGATCGAGGAGGCGCTGCGCATCGCCCGCGACATCGACGACGAGGCCCTGGAAGGCGATCTGCTGCTCGCCCTGGGCGTCGGGCAGTCGATCGCCGGCGAGCTGGAGGACGCGCTCACCACGAACCGCCGCGCACTGGAGATCGGCAGGCGGGCCGGCTCCGCACGGCAGATGCTGCGGGCGATGAGCAACACCGTGGACGCGCTCAACAACCTCGGCCGCACCGAGGAGGCGCTGCGGCTCGCCGACGAGGCCGAGGCGCTCGCCCGCAAGTACGGGCTCTACCGCACCCAGGGCGTGTTCGCGATGGTGAACCGGGCCGAGATCCTGGAGGCGGTGGGCCGGTGGGACGAGGCGGAAACGGTGATCGAGCAGGCCCTCGCCAACGACCCGACCGTGCACAAGCGCCGGTACCTGCTCGCGGTGCGCTGCGATATCGCGCTCGCCCGCGGCGAGGCGGACCTCGCCGAGCGCCTGCTGCGGGAGGTGGGCGCGCTGCACCCGAGCCCGGCGGAGCTCAGCCAGGAGGCGGAGACGAACGCCCGGCAGCTCCTCGCCTGGCACCTGCTGCGCGGCGCTCCCGCCGACGCCGTCGCGGCCGGGCACGTGTTCTTCGGCCGGCGGCCGCCCTCCGGCAAGGCGATGCTCGGCTGGCGGCTGCTCACCGGGATCGAGGAGGTGTGCTGGGCGGCGGGCGAGGCCGACCCCACGGGGGCGGAGAGCCTGCGCAAGCGCGCCGACGCCGTCGCCGAGGAGCTGCGCGCCGACGGCCCGGTGAGCAACGCGTTCCGGCTCATGTACCGGGGGGAGCACGACGCGGCGGCCGTCGCCTGGCAGCGGCTCGGCCGGCCGTACCTGCAGGCGAAGGCGCTCGTCCGCGCCGCGCACGCCGCCGCCCGCGCCGGGGACCGGTACGGCGCCGCGGACCGGCTGCGCGCGGCGCTGCCCCTCGCGGGGGGGCTCAAGGCCCCGCCGCTCGGCCAGGCGAAGCGGGCGCTCCGCCGCCCGGGCGGCGGCCGG
>Ga0181858_1001133_pt1 | contig 13195 bp, 9 predicted proteins | sample NewIslPassag4_SG_FD_130749 | JGI IMG/M metagenome (GOLD analysis project Ga0181858, IMG submission 130749) | Feedstock adapted compost microbial communities from Newby Island compost facility, Milpitas, CA, USA - Passage 4_SG | ecosystem: Engineered > Solid waste > Feedstock > Composting ...
CCCCCGCGAAAGGGGGGCGGGGGTCCGCGCGGGGGGGCGGGGAGGCGAGGGGGACGGGGGTGGCCGGGAGCGGGTCGGCGCGGCGGGCGAGCTCGGCGCGCCCCCAGTCGACCTCGAGGCTGAGCAGCGAGCCGATCCAGGGACGCTCCCGCTCCGCGAACCACAGCCGGGTGACCGACGGCGGCCGCATGAGCGGCGTGGCGAGCGCGGTGAGCGCGTCGAGGGAGGCCGAGCGCAGTACGGCGAGCAGGTCGTCCCGGCCGAGGAGACCGGACCGCACGAGCAGCGCGCCGACGCCGTCCGGCGGCGGGTCCGGCGTGCACGCCGCGGCCCACTGGCCGGCGGACAGGAGGCGGGTGCCGATCAGCCGCGTACCCACGTCCGGTACACCGACGGCCTCGGCGAACACGAGCCGGCCCGCGTCGAGATAGACGACACCGCCGGGGTCCCCGTCGATCCGCAGCGCGCCCGAGGCCTTATCGCGTGTCAGCGTGGCGAGTTCGGCGAGGATCGGGACCGTCCCGTCCACGGCCGACCGCCCGGGACGGGCTCCGTGATCTGAGGACACGCGACCACCAGACGCTCTCGTCAACGATCGATGCGGCGATGGCCTCCGGTGATCCGAGACCGAGCGCCGACTCTAGCACAGCGCTTCCGGGACGTCACGATTCGTATATCGAATAGGTAGAACGCCCAAGTAAGTGGGGAAAGCTCACTGATGTCGCCCCGGTATGGCGACCTGCCGACGGTCCACTCACCTTCCGGCGGACATCGCCGACGCAGGACTTCCTTCCGCGCCGCCTCCCCCGCGCCCGCTCAGGGATGCCGATCGCCGCACCGTCGGCGGCGCGGACGTCGCGTCCAGGCGCGGCGTCACATCTCGCGGTGGCCCGAGACACCGCCTCCGCCGCTGGCCGCCTCTTCGATCACCAGCGCCGGCGCTCCATCGGTGTCGCCTCATGCCGCTCGCGCCCGCCGCGGCAAACCGGGCATGCCGACACGCCACTCCGCGCTCGACGGAGTGGGTCTCCCGCGCGCGTCGGGGCACCGGGCGCGACGGTCGGCCGTACGGCACGGCGGTCGAGGCCGTGCCAGGCGGTTCATCGCACGAGGCTCAGCTCGTGCTTGAGCACGTCCTCGCGGATCAGGTCGAAATGACCGCACTTGTTGAGGACGAACGCGACGTTGACCGCGTTGTGGCGGCGCGCGGCGTTCCGCATCGCCGGCAGGTGCTCCTCGTAGAGGGCGGAGAGCACGACCCGCACCGTCCGCGCCACCTGGGCGACCGTGGCGAGCCGTTCCCCGATCTGGTTGTAGCCGTCGGGGCGCCAGTAGCCGAGCATGTCCCGGGAGAGCTGCCAGAGCTGGGCGAAGTCCTTTCTAGCGATCTTGCTCACGTACCCGCACAGCTCGAGCAGCGTCTCGCGGTCCGGGGCGAAGTTGATCAGCTTCTTGAACGCGGGCAGCGGGTTGTCCCGGTCGGCCGCCGCGAACAGCCGCGAGATCGTCATCGTCGACTGGTTCACGTTCGGATCGAGGAGCAGGGCGCCCTCGAGCCGGACGGCCTCCGCCTCGTTCGCCGCCCAGCGCTCGGCGAGCTTCAGCACCAGATCGGCACCGAGCGAAAACCCGACGAGAACCAGCTTCTTGGTGGGGTATCCGGCGGCGATCTGAGCGAGCATGCCGGACACCATTTCGACGTGCTCCGCCAGTGACACCGGCCGATCCGGTCGCTCCTCCACCGGGTCGAAACCCTTGAGCGTCAGCGCGATCTGGTGATGTTCCGTGTCCCGCTCCAGATAGTCGCGGTAGTCACTCGCATCCAAGCCGAGACCGTGCAGGAAGACCGTCACGGTGGGCGAGTCCGATAATCTTTCCAAATAAAAAAGCCGGCGCTCACGGTGCTCAAGCACCCCGGAATGCTTGACTGTCATCACTGACCCCGCTAGCACCGTCTCCCCGGAAGATCGGAATAGTATAGGAGGCGTCGAAACACCCCACGGTGGCATCTGTGCGCCAGATCACGCACAATGCCGAGCTTAAGGTCGTGGCGGTGCCGAATCAAACTTTATATAGTCTCACAGACTACACCGCCGCAGCGACATAGGGAGGACTTTTCTTAACCTCGCAAAAGATTTGACCCCACACAGGGACAGAGAGCAATTTCTCTGCATTTGCTCGCAAGCAGTCAAATCCGCGCCGAACTTCGCACGCGCACACAATGCGCACGCATCGCTCCCACGGAACGACCTTCCGAAACGCGAGGACCACAGGCATGTCCCACGAGGACCGGCGCGCTGCATTCGGCCGTACGCTCGACGAGATCCAGCGCCATGAGCAGGGGCACCATGGCTGGGTGGTGCTTCACCGAGCACTCGGCGACCTACTGGAGACCGGGCACCGGGCGTTCTCCCGCCTGCTGGATGCGGCCTGGACGGCACGGCCCAACATCAGCGACGCCCATCTCGTCACACTGCTCAGCGTCACCATCCGGCAGATCGCCCTACGGGATCCCGCGGGCGCACACCTGTTCGATGAGGAAACGGATCCGGCGGCCCGTCTCCATGCCCTGCAGCGGCTGATCGACACTTACGAGGCCGATCTCACCGAGGAGATCTGCGTCCGGTCGAATTCGTTCACCGGCGCACGCCGCTTCCTCGTCCCGCAATTGATCATCGGAGGATTCGCGGCCGCGCACGGAATCGACGAGGTCCGGCTCCTTGATCTGGGCACCGGGGCGGGAATTCTCCCCCGGCAGCTCAACAACACGGTCGTATTCGACCGATTTCACAGAGACCTCAACTGGCGGCCATGGACCCCGCCGTATCGCCACATCCCACTGACCGCACGGGTCGGGGTCGACGCTCCCCCGCTGCCCACCCTCGAATGGGTGCGCGCGTGCCACGGGCCCTCGGCCTACTACGAGGAGCGGTTCGCGGAACTCGAGTGGTCCTTCGAACAGACCGCGGGCGTCGCCGACCAGGTCGTGATCAAAGCACTCGACATTCTAGACTTGCCGCAACTGTCCAAGTTTATCCGGGATTATAACTTCAATGTAGTCACCTGCAATTTTGTCCTATTCCAGTATGATGGTCCCGTGCAGGAAATGATCGAGAGATGCGTGATGGAGAACATCGCATCTCCAGGCCTATTTCTCCTCATGAATCCCAGTCATTCCCTCCTGCGCAAGGGCTGCATCGTCGAAGGGCGCATAACGGGGAACCCACGGCGTCTCCACCTCGCAGATCTGAGCGACGCGCACATGCTGGGGCACGCCACCATCGGGGCAGATCTTCACGTCGTCATCGGCGACGAGGGCGGTGTCCGTGGCTGACCTCCCCGACAACCGCCACAACGACCTCCCCTCCCTCCTGCCCTCTCTCCTGCGGCGGCATCAACGCATCATCGGCCCCGCCGGCGGCGCCGCCGGCGTCGTCATCGGCATCTACAGCGACACCGCCCGGCAGGCACTCGACTGGCTGTGGACGCACCTGCTGACGCCGTACACGCTGGCGGCCGCCCAGTTCGTGGTGATCGCGGTGGCGAGCTGGACGCTCCGGGGGTGGGTGGAGCGGCGCAGGCAAGGGCGACGCCAGATCGTCAGCCGGTCGTTCGACATCCGGCTGTGCGACTTCGAGGACGACCTGACCGGCGACCAGACCGTGATCGGCCGGAAGCTCCGCTACCTGGAACGCCGGACCGAGTCCAAGACGCTGGTGGTGATGCTGCCGGGGCTGGGCCTCGACGCCAACGACTTCCGGCCGTACATGAACATCGCCCGCGAGCACACCGTGGCGGTCACCCTGTTCGGGTTCAACCAGTCCGAGGCGAAGGACGAGCGATACCGCCCGGTCAGCCTGGCCACCCACGTCGAGCTGGTCAACTGGGCCCTCGGCAACCTGCGGCGGCAGTACCAGCACAAACGCATGGTCCTCGTCGGCTTCTCCATCGGCGCGGACATGATCATGCGGCTGGGCGAGTTCTGGCAGGACCATCCGGGCCGCAACCCGGACATCCACGCGATGCTGCTCATGGACCCGAACATCAACCGCTCGTCCATGGTGGTGTCCGGGGCGCTCGCGGGCATGGACCCGGCCGATCCGCTCGCCGAGCTGAAGAAGGTGAGTCAGACCGCCACGAACCTCACCGAGTTCCAGAACATCTGCGAGTACCTACACAAGATCAGCAAGAAGGACCTCGCCCAGATCCAGCGGCACGCCAAGGACTGGTGGGAGTACTGGGAGGAGGCGGGCAGGTACGACCGGTTCATGCAGCGCATCGGCAGGCTGTACGCCCACTGCCCGCGGATCCAGGTGCTCTTCTCCGCCCACTACGACGGCTCGTTCAACGAGATCGTGGCGCGGGCGCGGCAGCACGGCATGAGCCACATCTTCGACTCGTACGGCATCGACCACTTCGAGTTCCTGAACGAGCAGTTCCTGGCCCAGAAGATCTCCGCGGTGACGGCCGCCCCGGCCCGCCCGCCGGAGCTCGCACGCCGCTGACGGGCGCGCGACGGCGCCGCTCGCGGACCGGGGCGGGACGAGCCGGTCGCCGTACCGTACGGCGGTGCCGCGGCACGGAAAACGCGGACCGGCCCGGCGGCGCCGGGCCGCGGCCCGCGTTCACGTCACGGCCGGCCGGGTCACAGGATCGGCAGGTACCGGCCGAGCTCGTACTCGGTGATCTGGCGGCGGTACTCCTGCCACTCGGCGCGCTTGTTGCGCAGGAAGAAGTCGAAGACGTGCTCGCCGAGGGTCTCCGCGACCAGCTCGCTGCGCTCCATCGCGGTGATCGCCTCGTCGAGGTTCTGCGGCAGCGGGTGGATGCCGAGGGCGCGGCGCTCGGCCGGGGTGAGCGCCCACACGTCGTCCTCGGCGCCGGGCGGCAGCTCGTAGCCCTCCTCGATGCCCTTCAGGCCCGCGGCAAGGATGACCGCGAACGCCAGGTACGGGTTGCAGGCCGAGTCGAGCGAGCGGAACTCGATGCGGGTCGAGTTGCCCTTGTGCGGCTTGTACATCGGCACCCGGACCAGCGCCGAGCGGTTGTTGTGCCCCCAGCAGATGTACGCCGGGGCCTCGCCGCCCTGCCCCGCGGTGGCCGCGGCGGCGCCCCACAGCCGCTTGTAGGAGTTGACCCACTGGTTGCACACCGCGGTGATCTCGGCGGCGTGCCGGAGCAGGCCGGCGATGAACGACCGGGCGACCTTGGACAGCTGGTACTCGGCCCCGGGCTCGTAGAAGGCGTTGCGGTCGCCCTCGAACAGCGACATGTGGGTGTGCATGCCGGAGCCGGGGTGCTCGGCGAACGGCTTCGGCATGAAGCTCGCCCAGACGCCCTGCTCCAGCGCGACCTCCTTCATGACCAGGCGGAAGGTCATGATGTTGTCGGCCGTGGTGAGCGCGTCCGCGTACCGCAGGTCGATCTCCTGCTGGCCGGGGGCGGCCTCGTGGTGGCTGAACTCCACCGAGATGCCCATCGACTCCAGCATCATGATCGCCTGGCGGCGGAAGTCGTGGCCCGCCGAGTGCGGGGTGTGGTCGAAGTAGCCGCCGGAGTCGATCGGCTCGGGCTTCTCGCCGGGCTCCGGCTTCTTCTTCAGCAGGAAGAACTCCACCTCCGGGTGGGTGTAGAAGGTGAAGCCCATGTCGGCGGCCTTCGCCAGGGTGCGCTTCAGCACCCAGCGCGGGTCGGCGTGCGAGGGCGAGCCGTCCGGCATGAGGATGTCGCAGAACATGCGCGCCGCGCCCGCCGACTCGTTACGCCACGGGAGGATCTGGAAGGTCGAGGGGTCGGGCTTGGCGAGCATGTCCGACTCGTAGACCCGCGCGAACCCCTCTATCGCCGAACCGTCGAACCCGATGCCCTCCGCGAACGCCCCTTCCAGCTCGGCCGGTGCGATCGCCACGGACTTGAGGAACCCGAGCACGTCGGTGAACCACAGCCGGATGAACCGGATGTCGCGCTCCTCGAGCGTGCGGAGAACGAACTCCTGCTGACGGTCCACGGCATACCTCTCTACGAACCGGACGTGACCGACATGGTGGCCGTTACGCCGGCGGTCAGACGGAAAAAGGGCACTCGTCCTCCAGTCTGCCCGCCAGGTGTTTCGCACACGTTACGGCAGCCGGCAGCCGCGTGACCACTTCGGCGCCGTCCCCACGGCCGAAAGGCGGGGAAAGTCGGCGGAACGTCCCGGTACGGCCGGCCGGGGACCGTCACCGGCGGTACGGGCGGCCGGGCCGCGCGGGCCCGGCCGCATCCCCCATGCCCGTCGGCTCCCCTGCCCACTCCGGCCCGGATCATGCGGCCCGCCTGACCGGCCGCCGCCGGATCGCCGCCGCGCGGCGGGTCGTAGGCTGGATCGCGTGGCGCAACTCCGCATAGCTCTGGCCCAGGTGAACCCCACGGTCGGGGACCTGTCCGGCAACACCGACAAGCTGCTCGACTGGGCGCGGCGGGCGGCCGACCGCGGCGCGCACCTCGTCGTCTTCCCGGAGATGTTCCTCACCGGATACCCGGCGGAGGACCTGGTGCTGCGCGCCTCGTTCGTCAACGCCTCCATCGCCGCCCTGGAGACCGCGGCGCGGCGGCTCGCCGACGAAGGGCTCGGCGAGCTCCCGGTCGTCGTCGGGTACGTGGACCGCGCCGGCCTGCAGCCGCGCGTCGGGGTGCCGAAGGGCGCGCCGCTCAACGCCGCGGCGCTGCTGCACCGGGGCCGGATCGTGACCCGCACCGCCAAGCACCACCTGCCCAACTACGGGGTCTTCGACGAGTACCGCTACTTCGTGCGCGGCGACCGGCTGCCGATCTTCCGGCTGCACGGCGTGGACGTGGCGATCGCGATCTGCGAGGACCTGTGGCAGGACGGCGGGCCGGTCGCGGTCGTGTCCGAGGTGGGGGCCGGGCTGCTCGTGGTGCCGAACGCCTCGCCGTACGAGCGGGAGAAGGTGGACGTGCGCCGCGACCTGTGCGCCCGGCGCGCCCGCGAGGCCGGGTGCGCGCTCGCCTACGTCAACCAGGTCGGCGGGCAGGACGAGCTGGTCTTCGACGGCGACTCGCTCGTGGTGGACGCGCGCGGTGAGCTGGTCGCCCGCGCCGGGCGGTTCGTCGAGGAGCTGCTCGTCGCCGACCTCGACCTGCCGGCCGCGCCCGCCGAGGTCCGGCCCGGCACGGTCACGGTCGACGCCCGGGACGGCACCGCGATCACGGTCGAGCGGCTGGAGCTGTCGGCCGAGCCGGTCGCGCCGTACCCGCCCGAGCCGCCGCGGATCGCCCCGCGGCTCGACGACCTCGGCGAGGTGTACGCGGCGCTCGTGCTCGGCGTGCGCGACTACGTGGCGAAGAACGGCTTCCGCTCGGTGATCCTCGGCCTGTCCGGCGGCATCGACTCGGCGCTGGTCGCGACGATCGCGAGCGACGCGCTCGGCCCGGACCGGGTGCACGTGGTGCTCATGCCCTCGCGCTACTCCTCCGAGCACTCGCTCACCGACGCGCGCGAGCTGGTGCGCCGCCAGGGTGTGCACGCCCGCACCATCCCGATCACCGAGATCGTCAACGCGGTGGAGAAGGAGATCGAGCTGCACGGGCTCGCCGCGGAGAACGTGCAGGCCCGGGTGCGCGGCGCGGTGCTGCTCATGGGGCTGTCGAACGAGCACGGCCACCTCGTGCTCACCACCGGCAACAAGAGCGAGCTCGCCGTGGGCTACTCGACGATCTACGGCGACGCGGCAGGCGGCTTCGCGCCGATCAAGGACGTGTTCAAGACGATGGTGTGGGACCTGGCGCGGTGGCGCAACGCGCAGGTCGGCCGGGAGAACCCGTTCCTGTACGGCTTCGCCGAGCCGCCGATCCCGGAGAACTCGATCGTCAAGGAGCCGAGCGCGGAGCTGCGCCCCGGCCAGCGGGACACCGACTCGCTGCCGCCGTACCACGTGCTCGACCGGGTGCTCATCGACTACGTGGAGCACGACATGGGCCGCGACGACCTGATCGCCGCCGGCCACGACCCCGAGCTGGTGACCCAGGTCATCCGCATGGTGGACGCGGCCGAGTACAAGCGGCGGCAGTACCCGCCCGGCCCGAAGATCACGCCGAAGAACTTCGGCCGGGACCGCCGCCTGCCGATCACGAACCGGTGGCGGGAGACGGCCCTGTAGCCGGGCCGTCCGGGGGCGGCGGCGCGGCCAGGCCGCGCAGCAGGGTGTCGACGACGCGCTCGGCGAGGGCGGGCGAGATCTCGGCGCCGCCCCACTTGGTGAAGTAGACCATCGCCCCGCTGAGCGCGGCCACCGCGGCCTCGACGTCGAGGTCGGGGCGGAACTCGCGGTCCGCGATGCCGCGGCGGAGGATCCCCCGCAACGCCTCCTGCTGCGGCTCGATCACGGTCTTGTGGAACCGTTCCGACAGGGTCGGGTAGCGATCGGGATCGCACATCGCGATGTTGAGCAGGCACCGGAGGCGGGGCGGCGCGCCCTCGTTCCCGAGCGAGGCGAGGAAGCGGACGAGGGCTTCGCGGGTGGAGAGCCCGGTGACGTCGGGGGGCGGTTTCCGCAGCGTGGCGATCGCGTCGACGACGAGGTCCTCCTTGCCGGGCCAGCGCCGGTAGATCGTGCTCTTGGCGACGCCCGCGCGCTGGGCGATCGCCTCGATCGACAGCTCCGCCAGGGACGTGCCCTCGGCGAGCAGGGCGATGGTCGCGTCGACGATCGCCCGGTCCGCCTTCGCGCTACGCGGCCGGCCCGGCTGCCGGGCCGGCCGTGCGGCCGCTGCACGGTGGCTCACCATGGTGACTCCTCCGTCCCGCGGGGACGGCTTCTCGCTTACTCGGGCCGCGGCGGCCGAAGCGGGGCGACGCCACGTCCCACCGATCTCCCCGCGGGGCTCGGCCGTGCCCCTCGGGCCCCTCGGGGCGCGCGACCACGGTATCAAGCCACCTCGGCGACGGCGGTCACCGTACCTCCCTCCCGGCCGCCCGCTCGGCGGCGGAGGCCCGGGCGGCCTTTCTGCCGGGCAGCCACACCGCCACCATGACCGCGCCGAGCAGGGCGATGCCGGCGCCGGTGAGCGCGGTGATCCGCATGCCGGTGAGGAACGCCTCGATCGCGGGGTCGAGCAGCGCGGCGCCGCCCGCCCCCAGGTTCCGGGCGACGGCCACGGTCGAGGCGAGGGACTCGCCGGCCGCGTGCCGTACCGCCTCGGGAAGGCCGGTGAGCGCGGGCGCGATCCGGTCCCGGTACGCGGCGGAGAGCACCGAGCCGAGCACGGCCACGCCGAGCGCGCCGCCGACCTGGCGCACGGTGTTGCCCATCGCCGAGCCCACGCCGGCCTTCTCCCGGGGCAGCGTGTCCATGATCGTGGTGGTCGCGGGCGGCATGATGTTCGCCATCCCCGCGCCCTGCACGAAGCACACCGCCATGATCACCGCAACCGGGGTGTCCTCGGTGAACGTGCTGTAGGCCGTGAACGCCGCGGCGATCACGAGCATGTTCACCGCCGCGGTGGGCTTCGCGCCGAAGCGGGCGGTGATCCGCCCGCTGAGCGGGGCGAAGATGAGCTGCGCCACGGCGAACGGGAGCATGATCAGGCCGGACTCGAGCGCGGTGTGGCCGAGCACGATCTGCAGGTAGAAGACGAAGAAGAAGAAGACCCCGCCCATCATCGTGAAGAAGGCGAGACCGATCAGCACGACCGCGACGGAGAACCGGGTGTCGCGGAAGTAGCGCACGTCGAACGCCGGGTGGTCGATGCGCCGCTCGTACCACACGAACACGGCGAGCAGGGCCACGCCGGCGAGGCCGGGCACGAGCACCCGCGGGTCGGCGAGGGTGGCGAGCTCGCCGCCCTGGATGATGCCGTACGTCAGCGCGACCAGACCGGCGATCGACAGCAGCACGCCGACCGGGTCGAGCCGCGACGGGTTCGGGTCGCGCGACTCGGGAACGCGCGTCGCGATGAGCACGGCGGAGAGGAGGGCCACCGGCACGTTGATGAGGAAGATCGAGCCCCACCAGAAGTGCTCGATGAGCAGGCCGCCGGTGATCGGGCCGATCGCCGCGGCGAGGCCGACGCCGCCCGCCCAGACGCCGATCGCCTTGCCCCGCTCCCGCGGCGGGAAGACGCCGGAGATGATGGCGAGCGTCGCCGGCATGATCGCGGCGGCGCCGAGGCCCATCGCCGCCCTGCCCGCGATGAGCTGCGCCGGGCTCTGCGCGTAGGCGCTCAGCAGCGAGGAGAGGCCGAACACCGACATGCCGATCAGCAGCATGCGCCGGCGGCCGGTGCGGTCGCCGAGAACGCCGAAGGTGAACAGCAGGCCGGCGAAGACGAGCGTGTAGGAGTTGATCGCCCACTCGAGCTCGCTCTGCGTGGCCCCGAGCCCCTCGACCGGGTCGGCGATCGTCTTGAGGGCGACGTTGAGGATCGTGTTGTCGAGGATGACGGTGACGAGGCTGAGCACCATCACGCCGAGGATCTCCCACCGGCGTGGATGACCGGGTTGTTCCATGCCCTTCCCCAGGCATTCCGATACGGTGTCGTTTCGAAACTCCACCGTAGCGGCAGCATATTTCGATACGCAACCGTATCGTTTCGTATTACCGGCACGCGCTCCCGGGCGGTACCTCCCCGCCGCCTCCCCTCACCTCGCCTCACCTCGAGCGAAGCGGCGCCGGGCGCGCGCCGCCCGCCCGCGGGTGTTCACCCACGGCGAGAGGGGCGGAGCCGCAGCGGAACTGGCAGGACAAACCAGGGCGGGGGTGTTAAATGGGGGGACGACCGTGCAATCATCGGAGACGTCCGGGGACGCCACAGGGGCGCCTCGAGGCTTGGAGGTTGAGCACGATGTCCTCTGTCACGCCTTCTTCTCCCGCTTCTTCCCCTTCCTCCACCAACGCCGCGTCTGACCGGTCGACCGCGCTGTACGGCGGCAAGTCGACGCGCCGGGTGACCGTGCGCGACATCGCGGCGGCGAAGGAGCGCGGCGAGAAGTGGCCGATGGTCACCGCGTACGACGCGATGACCGCGCGGATCTTCGACGAGGCGGGCATCCCGGTGCTGCTCGTCGGCGACTCCGCCGCGATGGTGGTGTACGGCTACGACAGCACGATCCCGGTGACGGTCGACGACCTCGTCCCGCTCACCGCGGCGGTGGTACGCGGCTCCCGCCGGGCCATGGTCGTGGCCGACCTGCCGTTCGGCTCCTACCAGGCGTCGCCCCAGCAGGCGCTGGAGTCGGCCGCGCGGTTCATGAAGGAGGCGGGCGCGCACGCCGTCAAACTGGAGGGCGGCCGCCGGGTGCTGCCGCAGATCGAGCTGCTCGTCGCGTCCGGCATCCCGGTGATGGGCCACCTCGGCCTCACCCCGCAGTCGGTGAACGTGTTCGGCGGCTACCGGGTGCAGGGCCGCGGCGAGGCCGGCGAGCGGCTCATGGCGGACGCCAAGGCCCTCGAGCACGCGGGCGCCTTCGCGGTCGTGCTCGAGTGCGTCCCCGCCGACCTGGCCGAGCGCGTCACGGCCGCGCTGTCGATCCCCACGATCGGCATCGGCGCGGGCCCGGCGTGCGACGCCCAGGTGCTGGTCTGGCAGGACCTGATGGGCCTCAACCCCCGCCCGCCGAGGTTCGTCAAGAAGTACTTCGACCTCGCGGGCGAGATGACCCGGGCGATCCGCACCTACGCCGACGAGGTGGTCAACGGCGTCTTCCCGTCGGCCGAGCACCCCTACGCCTGAGCGGCGCCGCCGCCGGGGCCGCCGCCACGGTACGGCGCGGCGGCCCGGGACCGGCGTGCCCGGCCGGGGCGGGGGCGCGCGCGGTCAGACGCGGTCAGACGTCGGTGACGCGCAGCCCCGCGTGCGCCTTGTAGCGCCGGTTGATGGAGATGAGGTTGGCGGTGAACGCCTCGATCTGGCCGGCGTTGCGCAGGCGGCCGCCGTACACGCCGCGCACGCCCGGGATGCGCCCGGCGAGCGCCTGCACCGTGTCGGTGGCGGCGCGGTCGTCGCCGAGCACGAGCACGTCGAGCTCGATGCGCTCCACCTTCGGGTCGAGCAGCAGCACCGCGGACACGTGGTGGAACGCCGCCACCACCTTGCTCTCCGGCAGCAGGGCCTGCGCCTGCTGGGCGGCGCTGCCCTCCTCGACCGGCAGCGGGTAGGCGCCCTTGGCGTCGAAGCCGATCGGGTTCACGCAGTCGATCACGATCTTGCCCGCGAGCGGTTCGCGCAGCGCCTCCAGCGTCGCCTTGTGGCCCTCCCACGGCACGGCGACGATGACGACGTCCGCCTCGGCGGCGACCACCGCGTTCTCCGCCCCGCGCACCGCCACGTCGAGCTCGCGCGCCGCCGCCTCGGCGCGCTCCGCGCTGCGCGAGCCGATCAGGACGGTGTGCCCGGCGAGGGCGAACCGGCGGGCCAGCCCTTTGCCCTGGTCACCCGTACCGCCCAGGATCCCGATCGACAGCGCGCTCACATCAGGCAGCTCAGTGCTCATGGCGTAGATCCTGCCAGGCGGCCGGGCGCGGCGGCGCGCCGGGTCCGCGGCGTGCCGCAAAACGCCCCATCCGGAGCGGCTCGGTGCGGCACGATAGGCCCATGGACGCGGCCTCGGTGAGCTTCCTGCGTGAGGTGCTCTCCTCGGTCTGGGTAGAGGGCACGCGCCGGCTCGGGCGGGCGTTACGGGCCACCCGCTCCCCCGGCGGCCTGCTCGTGGTGGGCACCCCGGACGACGACCCCTGGCATCTGACCGCGCACCTCGCGGACGAGGCGCGGTTGTCCGGGCTCGACCAGCTCCGGCCCACGCTGGTGCGGTGGTCGCCGCCGCCGGGCGCGCCGCCCCACCTGTCGATCGGGCTGGAGCGCATCGCGGCGGCGCGGCGCGGCGAGACCCTGCTCGTGGTCGCCGAGGACCGGGCCCCGGTGCCGCTGCTGGAGCGCGTCGACGACGCCCGCCGTACCGGGACCACGATCGTCGCGCTCGACGGCGGCGACCCCGAGCTGGAGGGCCTGGCGCACGAGGCGCTCGCCGTACCGCCGAGCGCCCCGCTCAGCTTCGACGCCGCCCAGCACCTGGTGAGCCTCGCCGCCGGGGAGGAGCCGCGGCGGCGCGGACTGCGCGAGCGGCTCCCCCCCCCCCCCCCCCCGGGGGCCGGGGCGCGGGGGGCCCCCCGGCCGGCCGCCCGCCCCGCCGGGGGGGCCG
>Ga0181858_1001137_pt1 | contig 13164 bp, 8 predicted proteins | sample NewIslPassag4_SG_FD_130749 | JGI IMG/M metagenome (GOLD analysis project Ga0181858, IMG submission 130749) | Feedstock adapted compost microbial communities from Newby Island compost facility, Milpitas, CA, USA - Passage 4_SG | ecosystem: Engineered > Solid waste > Feedstock > Composting ...
GCCGGGGGCGACGCCCGGCAAGCGGGCGGGACCGTTAGAGAAAGGAGCAGTCCGGTGACTGACGACGCTGCGCGCAATGCGCGAGGGACAGGATCGGGGTTCCTGCAGCGCCGGGTGAACCGGCGGACGGTGCTTGGCGGCGCTGCCGGAGTGGCAGCTGGCTTGGCGAGCGCCGGCCAGCTCCGCGCGGCTCCGATGATTATCCGAAGCCGGAGGACCTCGGGACGATGGCAGGAGGCTCCCGCGGATGCCGCGCCGCCGGAGCGGCAGGTGATCTACTGGCCGGCCGACGCGGCCAACGTCAAGGCGCTTGACTTCTACGAGAGCGTCTACGAGCGCGGCAGCGCGGGCGACCTCTTCAGTGAGCCGCTGGTCCGGCTTGACCGAAACTTCACCATCCAACCGGCCGGCGCGGAGTCCTGGTCGAGCAGCGAGGACGGCCGGATCTGGACGTTCACGATCCGGCAGGGGATGGTCTGGAGTGACGGCAATCCCGTCACCGCGGAGGACTACGTCGCGACGCTCCGGTACGCGGCGGACCCCGAGCACGCCTGGGACTTCACCTGGTACTTCCAGGGCATCATCGCCGGCTGGAACGACGCGATCGAGGGGAAGATCCCGCTCGATCAAATGGGTGTTCGCACCGGCGCCAATGAATACGAGCTGGTGATCGAGACGGAGAACCCGGCGCCGTACCTGCCGGCGATGCTGCTCTATTCGTGTCCGCTTTCGAAGGCAGCGCTCGAGACGCACGGGCCGCTTTACAACACGAACCCGGCGACGGCGGTCTCGTCCGGGCCGTTCATCTTGGCGGAGTGGATTCCGGATCAGCAGATCGTCCTGCGCCGTAACGAGTCCTACAACGGCACCATGAACGTGCCGGTCAACGAGGTCATCTACAAGCTCACATCGCCGGACAACTATTTCACGCTGTATCAGAGCAACGAGCTCGACTACGTCGAGAATCCAGGGCCGGCCGCGATCGAGTTGATGATGGCCGATCCGGAGCTGGGGGGCGAAGTCTACCTGGGCGTCGCGGACTTCCCGACGTACTACATCTTCTTCGATGTCACGCAGCCGCCGTTCGACAACAAGCTCGTCCGGCAGGCCTGGAGCCACGCGATCGACCGCGAGGCGATCAAGGAGAGCATCCTTGGGCCGAGCGGCACGCCGGCCTATTCGTGGCTGGCGCCTGGCTTCCCGGCATCGAACCGCGAGGGGCTGAAGGACATCCAGCGCTTCGATCCGGAGCTGGCGCGACAGCTGCTCGCCGAGGCGGGCTATCCGAATGGCGAGGGCTTCCCCAAGCTCGAGATGTGGATCCGCGACCGGACGCCGCTCGATCAGGCGGTCCCGGCTGCCTGCGCGGCGATGCTCAAGGAGCATCTGAACATCGATGTCGAGCTCGTGCAGAAGCCGGCGCAGGAGTTCATGTCTGCCCTGACCGCGAAGCCGACGCAGGTTCAGCTCGGCTGGGTCCGCTACGGCATGGACTTCTTCGATCCGTACAACATGCTCAGTGTCTGGGTTTCCGGCGGCCGCCATTCGTGGTCCAATCCGGAGTACGATGCCAAGGTCAAGGAGGCCGCCGAGTACCTCGGGCCGCCGGAAGAGCGCATCCGGATGTTCCAGGAGGCGGAGCGCATCCTCGTCGAGGATGTCCCCGCGGTTTTCGTCTTCCATGGAACGTATCCGCAGGTGATCAAGCCGTGGCTACTCGGCGCCTTCAAGGAGCCGGATGAGAACGGCATCTCGGCGCTGCACTGGCCTGGCTACACGACGATGAGCACGGTGCCGCAGGAGCTGTACGTCGGCAAAGAGGCGCCGCGGTAGTGAGCTTGGGCCGGGGACCGGCCGCGTAAACGGTCCCCGGCCCTTCTTGGGCGTATCAGGCAGAGTGGAGTGCGGACAGAAGGCTAGGGTGCGAGCGTGCGAAGGCCGCAAGGGGTGTGCATGTGACCGGGTCGCTGCGAGACCTGTTTCTTCTCGACCCTTCGATTCACTTCTTGAATCACGGCTCATTCGGCGCTTGTCCGAAGCCGGTCTTCGAGGAGTACCAGTGCTGGCAGCGTGAGCTGGAGCGCCAGCCGGTCGAGTTCCTCGGACGCCGGTTCGACAACCTGATGCAGAATGCCCGCGAGGAGCTGGCGGCCTTCCTCAACGTCAACCCGGAGCACGTCGTCTTCGTCACCAATGCGACGTGGGGCGTCAACGTAATCGCCCGCTCGATCGACCTCGAGCCCGGCGATGAGGTCCTGACGACGGACCACGAGTACGGCGCCTGCACGATGACCTGGGAGTACTTGCTCGGGAAGATCGGCGCGCGCTTGGTCCGCTGCGAGATTCCGATACCCGTGACCTCCCAGGAGGAGATTGTCGAGCGCTTCTGGAGCGCGGTGACGCCGCGAACCAAGGTCGTCTACCTGAGCCACATCACCTCGGCGACTGCGCTGATCTTCCCGGTAAAGGAGATTTGCCGCCGCGCGCGCGAGGAGGGGATTCTCTCGGTCGTGGACGGCGCGCACGCTCCCGGCCAGATTCCGCTCGACCTGCAAGACATCGGCGCCGACGTCTACACCGGCAACCTCCACAAGTGGCTCTGCGCCCCGAAGGGAGCCGGTTTCCTCTATGTCCGGCCCGAGGAGCAGGATTGGGTCGAATCGCTCGTGATTAGCTGGGGCTGGGGCCGCGAGGGGACGCTGGCCGAGTCCACCTTCGTCCAGCGGAACGAGTGGCAAGGGACGCGCGACATCGCAGCGTTCCTCAGCGTTCCGGCGGCGATCCGTTTCCAGCGCGAGCATGGTTGGGACGAGGTCCGCGCACGCTGCCATGAGCTGGCGCGGGAGGCGCGCCTGCGCATCGCGGCGCTGACCGGCTTGCCCCCGATCTCGCCAGACTCTCCCGAGTGGTTCAGCCAGATGGTCTCCTGCCCGGTCCCGGCGACGGACGTGCAGACGCTGAAGGACCGGCTGTACGACGAGTTCCGCGTCGAGGTGCCGGTGTCGCGGTGGAAGGATCGCGCGACGCTCGTGCGGGCATCGTTCCAGGCATATAACGACGCCCGTGACCTGGACGCGCTCCTCGACGGTCTGGCGGCGATCCTCCCCAGCGTCTAGCGCGACCTATCGGCCGTCCCAGGCCAGCGCCCTGACGTCGTGGAGGAAGGCGCGCTGGACGAGCAAGAAGACGGCGATCACCGGCGCCGTGACCATCACCGAGCCGGCCATCAGGAGCGGCCAGTTCGTCCGGTCGAGCTGAAGCAGCGCCTGAAGGCCGAGCGGGAGCGTCATCTTCGCCGTTGATTGAATGTAGATTAGCGGATCGACGAAGTTGCTCCAGTAGCGGATGAAGGCGAGGACGCCGACGGCGACGGCGGTCGGCCGAGCGAGCGGGAGCGCGATGCCCGCCCAAAGACGGAACGCGCTGGCGCCGTCGAGTCGCGCTGCCTCGTAGATGCCCGGCGGGATGCGCAGGAACGTCCAGAGATAGAGCAAGACGAAAAACGGCGAAGTCCCGAAGAGCGCCGGGAAGATGAGCGAGGCGCGGGTGTCGATCAAGCCCGCCTCTTTGACCATGATGAAGCGCGGCAGCCAGAGCGCCGTCATCGGCATCATCATCGCGCCGACGGCGAGTGCTGTCACGCGGAGCCGCCACTCGCGCGAGGCCTGCGAGAGGGCGAAGCCGGCCAGCGAGGCAACGACGACGGTGATGGGCACGGCGATCGCGACGACGAGCACCGAGTTGAGCGTGAACTGAGCGAACTGAATGACGCGGAAGACCTCGCTGTAGTTCTCCCACGCGGTCGGTCTTGGCCACCATTCGAGGTGTAGCGGCAGCGGCTTGCCCGTCTGGCGCAGCGAGAGCGTCACCATCCAGACCAGCGGCAACACGAGTCCGACCGAAATGGCAGTCGCGACGATACGCCAAACGAGCGCCCGCGCCATCGTTCGCCAGCGTGGCACGCCGCGCACCGTCAGTCCACTGATGCGCTCACTCGACATCGCGGAACCCCAGTCGCCAGCGCACGGCGACCCGATATTGCAGCAGCAACATCAGTGCCGTCAGCAGGAACATGGCCCAGGTCATCGCCGCGGCATAGCCGAAGCGCAGGTAGTCGAACGCTTCTCGGTAGATATGAAGCGGGAGAAACGTGGTCGCGTAGTTCGGTCCGCCGCCGCGCCCGACGATCAGCGCCGGGACGAAGTTCGACTGGAGACTGAGGATCGTGTCGCGGAAGAGCAGGATCAGGAGAACCGGCGAGATCAACGGCAGGACGATCCGCCAGAACGCTTGCCAGGGTGTGCTGCCGTCAACCGCTGCCTGATCTCGCAGCTCTCGCGGAACGTCGCTGAGGGCGGCGAGGCAGACGACGAAGCCTTCCCCGAGCTGCCAGGAGAGCATCAAGATGATGCCGAACCGGGCTGGCCATTCCTCGACCGTCCAGGCTGGACCGGTGATGCCAAAGAGCGCCAGGAATTGGTTGAGCGGGCCGTAAATCGGATTGAGCACCCAGAGCCACGTTACCGCCCAGGCGACATCGGGAACGACGGTTGGCAGGTAGGCCATTGCCCGGTACGCACCGACGCCGCGCGCGCGGCGGGCCAGCAGCAGCGCGAGGCAGAGCGCGCCGACGAGCCGCAGCGGAATCGCGATGCCGACAAAGACGAAGGAATTGAAGATGGCCTTGTGAAAGATCGGGTCATCGAGCATCTCCCGAAAGTTGCCGAGACCGCGATAGAGCGGCGGCTCGATGCCGTTGAAGGTGAAGAACGCCAGCGCGAGCCCGGCGATGGCTGGCAGGAAATCCCAGACGACCATGCCCAGCACGAACGGCGCGAGCATGAGGCCGAGCTGGACGCGGTAGGAGAGGCGGAAGCGGCGGGCTCGGGGAGTCGTGATCGCGCCGAAGGCGTCGCGCTCGCGCGGGCCGGTATCCGGCGCGACCTGACGTTCGTCCGCGATTTCAGTCGGCGTGGCGTTCACGCGGGCAACCCTACGAGCGCCGGGGACGGATGAGGCGACCGTTGCCGGCAGCCTTGCTCGCGTCGCGTTCGGTGATTCCCGCTTGCGCCGTCGCTACGAGATTGCGCGCGCGATGAGCAAGATCGCGACGGCGATAGCGGTGGCTAGCAACGTCAGAACCGTGCAGCTCAGTGCGACGAAGGAGCCGGTGCCGACGGTTGAGTCTGGATCGGCGCCGGCCGCTTGCTGGGGTGTCGTCTCCGCCTCAGCCGGCGCCGGCTCTGGATTGCGCTCAGTTGGCTCCTGCTTGCTATTCGACGCCATCCCAGCGCCAGGCACCATCTTCAAGGACGAAGCGGAAGCGAGTGAAGTCCTCGCTGCCCGCGATCTGCGTTCGCACGATGGCGGAGACGTGCGTGGCGTCTTGGATGTTGAGGTCGCCAGCCCGCTCGAAGACGAACGGGACCGCCATCGCCTGCTGCAAGAGCGCGTTGAACTCGGCGTCCGTGAGATCGTCCGCACCGAGCGACGCCTTGAACTGCGGCAGGAAACTGGAGCTAAGGAGCGGGAGGAAGAGTGATGGATCGCCGGTCGTCCAACAGGCAGTCATCTGCGCCAGCAGCCAGTCAATCTCCTCCGCGATTTCCACATCGCTCTCGCTTGGCCCAGCGGCCGGCGTGCCGAGCAGCGCCGCGAGTGACAGCTCAGCTTCCGGCGTAGGGGTGGCGCCGTCGGTGACTTGCGCGCCGGTCAGGCAGGCGACGAATGCCGTCAGCTCGCGCGTCGAGAGGAGTATCCGCCGCGACTGGCACTGCTCCTCAATGGGGAGGAGCGACAGTCGCTCGGTACCGATGAGCTCCCAGCGGTAGGTACCGGTGGAGACGTCGGTCTCGCCGTCTGGCCCGACGGTGCAGGCCAGCAAGCCACTTTCGTCCGTGAGTGTGATCCGCTCCCCGTCCAACTCGAAGAATCCGGTCACGACTGGACCGACGTCCTGACGGGCGATCTCGTAGGTGCCATCCGGCGAGAAGGAGATGCGCCACCGGCCGAGGAGCGACGGCCCGTTCGGCAGATCGAACGGCACGTCGAGGCGACCGATGGTCACGGCGAATTCGCCGGAGAGGGAATCGTCATCCGTCTGCGCGGAAAGGCGCTGCGGCGAGGCGATCGTCCCGAGCACCATCAGCAAGACGAGCGCGACCGCGAACCGGCGCAGCAGGTTCCAGACGCCAAGCGTCACGTTCGTCGGTTGGTCCATATCGCGTCGCTCCGATCTGAGGCCGATGGTCCGAAGTGCGTCGTGTCACCGTCGTCGGGCGACTGCTCCGATTCGGACCGACGTAAGCATTCCAAAGTCCGCGTCACATTGCAGACAGATGCGCTCGACGTATTGGTGAGTGTAGCGGCAGTGGCGGACCGAATGACGGGAGTCCAGACTACCCTGACCGCGGGCGGATTGATGATGGGCGAACGCTCTGTCATTCGTGATACCGTACGCTTGAACGCCGGTGTTACGAAAGTCTAGCATGGGGCAGCATGGATCAGATCGGCGGCAGGAGAAGAGGTCGGCTCGCTCAGCAGATCGCAACATCCGGCGCCGAGCGCTCACGAGGTGAGCGAATGCACAGGTGGTCCGTTGCCAGGCGTGCTGCCTTGGCGTTGCCAATCATAGCTGGCGCGCCGCCGGACGTCGCGTGACGGGCCGGATCGTCGTTTGGTCGGGTGGGAGTTGGCGATGCGTCCATCGAGCGGAAGTCTTTCATTCGCGGCAACCCGAATTCCGCGCAGAGGCCGGATCGTCGTGCTGGCCGTAATCCTGTCGATGGTGCTGACCATGCCAGGCGCGGCACTAGCCGAGGAGCCGGGCGAGTCAGAAGTCTTTCCCCTTGTGGCCACGCAGTTCCTGTCGCCGATTCGGGAACAGCTCGGCGGATCGGCGTGGCTGATGGCATCTGGGCTGGATCCGCGGTTCACAGGAAAGTTGCCCGAAGGGAAACCGATTGGGGAGGAGGCGCTTGCGCTGGCTGGCGCTGGCGGCGGCCGATCCACTGGCCCGACGAGCTTCCAGCAGGTGCCGTTCCGCAATCCGGCCCCGGCATTCAGCCGGAACTTGATCATCTCCCGCGCCGTCGGCCTGACGCCGATCAGCACCGAGCCGCACATCGCGGTCAACCCGATTGATCCAGAGCATCTCGTCGTCGGCGTGATTGATTACAACACGGCCGGTCTCGCGACCTATACCAGCTTCGACGGCGGCGAGACGTGGGATGGCCCGAACCAGGTGCGGTATTTCCGGGAGGACTTCGGCGCCGCCGGCGACCCCGTCGTCGCCTTCGACCGGGACGGCACCGTCTACCTCACGTCCATCTCGGTCGGCTTCCAGGAGTTTCGGATCGGCAGCATCGTTTCCGCCGCGCAAATCTCGAGCATGGTCGTCTCGAAGTCGTACGACGGAGGACTGACCTGGACCGACGCGGTGTCGGCGGCCCGGAGCACGATTCAAACGATCAGCAACATCGATCCCGATGGGCGCGAGCGCGGCACCGTCACGATGCAGTTCCTCGACAAGCCGTGGATCGATGTCGGCCCGAGCCCGACCGACCCTGAGCGCGACGTCATCTACCTGAGCTATACCGAGTTCGCCACGACCTACAGCTTGATCTACGCGGATGAGGTGCCGTTCCTCACCACGCCCATTACCGAGACGACGATCCGGGTCGTACGGTCCGAGGACGGTGGGGTAACCTGGAGCGAGCCGGTCGCCGTCAGCCCGACGGTCCTTGCCGCCGAGGGGGCCAGCGAGCCCGGCGAAGGTGAGGGCGGCCCGGTTGGCAGCGCGCTGGGCATGCAATTCGAGCAACGCGTCCAGACCCAGGACGACAGCGTCCAGCCAAGTGCCCAGCAAGAGGAAGAGGAAAGCGGCGTTACCGCCGAGCGGACCGTGCAAGGTTCCCAGCCGGAGGTGTTGTCCGACGGGACCGTCGTCGTCGCCTATCTCGACACGACCAACGACGGCATCCAGGAAGGTCTCTGCACCATCATGGTCTCCATTTCCCGCGATGGCGGCCAAACCTTCGAGCCGCCGGTGCAGGCTGGCGTCTTCCGCGAGCCCCATTTCCAGACGCGCAGCGCCTCCTTCCGCTATTGGGGCGCCGCCTTCCCGCAGGTGGCGGTCGGGCCGAACGACGAGATCTACATCACGGCCGCGTTCTTGCCGCCTGACAAGCCGACCGACGACGGCGACATCTATCTGATGCGCTCGTTCGACGGTGGCGCTACCTGGGAAGAGCCGGTGCGCGTCAACCAGGACCGGACAACTCGCGTACAGTTCTTCCCGTCTGTTGATGTCGGGCCAGATGGGGTCGTTCACCTGATGTGGGGCGACATGCGCGACGACCCGCAAGAGGTGCGCTACCACATCTATTACACCCGGTCGGAAGACCAGGGCGAGACGTTCGGCTTCACGCTGCCTGACCAAGGCTTCACCGCGCCGGACACCCGCGTGAGCGACTTTCCGTCGAACTCGCTGCGCGCCTTCCCGGGAGGGCTGTTCATCGGCGACTACTTCGCGATCGTCGCGAATGAGTTGGACGTCTACATGGTCTGGGCGGATAGCCGCCTCGGCGAGTTTGGCGGCTTTGCTCAGCAGATCGGCTTCGCCCGCCAAACGGCGATCCAATCACCCTCGCTGTTCCTGAACCCGCCGTCGGGCTCTGCGGGCCGCGTCGTTGACATCCAGGGCCACGGGTTCCAGCCGGATAGCAACATCATCCTCATGGTTAGCGGCGTCATCGTCGCCAATCCGCGCACGAACTCCGACGGCGGCTTCACGACCTCGATCTACATGCCGCTGACCGGCGAGGGCCCGACGAGCGTCAGCGCCTTTGATGAGACGGGTAACTCGGCGACCGCCTCCTTCTACACGGAGTTCGGATTCGACACGCTGCGGGAGTCCTTGTCCGCGATCAATCAACAACTCGGCCTGCCCGAGCAGGGGTCACGACCGAGCGGAACGCCACAGGCGTCGCCGGTGCCTGGCGGCGCCACGACCGTGACGCCGGAGCCTGAGCCGCAGGAGACGGTCACGCCCGTCACGTCCGGCGCGCCAGCACTGGAGGCGGCGGGGATGGACGCCCCGGCGTTTGGAATGCTGCTTGGGGCTGGTGGCCTTTTCCTTGCGTTCGCCGTGTCTGCCGGCTGGTTTGGCCTCCGGCGGCTCGGGTGACGAGCAGTCGGTACTTGGGCTTATCACCTGAGTCTCGGGATTCGGCTGATCGTCCAAGGAGAGGATCGACATGGCTGACCTCACCGCATTGCTCGACGCGCTCGCGGCCGGCGCCATCACACGGCGAGAGTTCTTTCAGCGGGCGGCGGCGCTTGGCGTCTCGGCTCCGCTCGCATCTTTGATCGCTCGACAGCCGGAGGCGGTCTTCGCGCAGGAGGCGGCTCGCCCCGGTCCCGCCGTCGATGTCGTGACGTTCGGCGCGTACAACGTCGATCAGGCGCCGCTCAACGTGCAGAACGGCGATATCGACCTCTACCTGTTCGGTCTCAAGACAGCCGGCGCCCAGAGTCTCGAAGGCGTGGACACGGTGCGGCTGATTCAAGCACCGGCGTCGACGTTGTCGCTCATCCTCAATCCGGCTCCGGCCAACGAGGGCGAGCTCAATCCCTTCTCGCTGCCGGAAGTCCGCCTGGCGATGCAATACCTGGTCGACCGGGAGTTCATCGCCAACGACATCTATCAGGGGCGGGCGCTGCCGATGCTGACCAGCGTCAGCCCGCTCGATTACGACCAATTGACGGTTTTTCCGGTTGTCAGCGGGCTGAACATCCGGCATGACCCGGAGTACGCGGCGCAGCTCATCACTGAGGCGATGGAGCGCGCCGGAGCTCAGCGGCAGAACAACGTCTGGACCTACAACGGCAACCCGATCACGCTCAAGATCGTCGTTCGCGTCGAAGATGAGCGGCGGGACATCGGCGATTTGGTGCGGTCCAACCTGGAGCAGCTCGGATTCCAAGTTCAGCCGCTCTATCAGCAATTCGGCCCGGCCACGCTGACGGTCTACGCGAGCGATCCGCGCACCTTCGGCTGGCACATCTACACCGAGGGGGGGGGCCGGGGCGCGCCCGCGCGCTACGACGACGCTGGTGTCAACCAGTTCTACGCGCCGTGGCTTGGCCAGATGCCCGGTTGGCAGGAGGTCGGCTTCTGGCAGTACGAGAACCAGGAGCTCGACGACCTGGGCAAGCGGCTGTACCGGGGCGAGTTCCAAAGCCAGGAGGAGCGGGACGAGCTCTACCGGCAGATGGTCCAGATCGGGCTCAACGAGTCCATCCGCGTCTGGCTCGTCACCGCGCTCCAGAGCTTCCCCATCCGCACCGAAGTGCAGGACCTGACGGAGGACTTGGTCAGCGGGCCGAAGAATCTCTGGGCGCTTCGTGGCGCAAGCATCCCTGGCCGGTCGGACATCAAGGTTGGTCACCTCTGGGTTTGGACCGAGCGGACGACTTGGAACCCAATTGGCGGGTTCGGCGACGTTTACAGCGTCGATATCCAGCGCAATCTCAATGACCCGCCGCTCGTCTACCACCCGTTCACCGGTCTCCCGCAACCGTTCCGCGCCGACTTCGAGGTGGAGACCGCCGGTCCGAACGACCGGATGCCGGTCCCGGAAGACGCCGTGTTGTGGGACGCGGCGAACGATAGCTGGGTACCGGTAACGCCAGGCACGACGGCGAAGAGCAAGGTCACCTTCGACTACTCACGGTACCTGCAAGCGTCCTGGCACCACGGCCCGAAGATCACGATGGCCGACGTCATCTACCCGATCGCCCAAGGGTTCGAGATCGCCTACGACGAGAACAAGGTGCAGATCGAGACGGCCATCGGGATCACGGCCCGGCCGGTGCTGGAAACGATCAAGGGCTTCCGCCTAATTAGCGACACGCAAATCGAGGTCTACGTCGATTATTGGCACTTCGAGCCGGGGTACATCGCGGCTTACGCGTCGCCATCGGGCGTCTCCACGCCGTGGGAGATCCTGGCGGCGATGGACGATGTCGTCTTCGAGAAGCGGCAGGGCGCCTATAGCGACACGGCGGCCGCCCGATTCAACGTGCCCTGGCTGAGCCTGGTCACGGAGTCCGACGCGCGCCTCGTCTTGCGCTCGCTCCGCGAGTTCAAGCGGCGGGGGACGATTCCTGCCGGCGTCTTCGAGATTGGCGGCCAGACACTCGTCACGGAGGACGAGGCGGTCGCGCGATACGACGCCTGCGAAGAGTGGTTCCGAAACACGAACCTGCTCATCATCGGCAACGGACCGTTCCAGCTAACCCGGTATGACCCGCCGGCGCAGTTCGCGCAGCTCGATGCCTTCCGGGCGGAGGGGTATCCCTTCACGGCCGCCGATTTCCGGCTGGGCACGCCGCCGAGGATCAGCATCGAGCCGGTGACGCCGCCGACGATCAATCTCGGCGATCCGATCTCGGTCCCAGTCACCGTTTCGGGGCCGGGAACGCTCTCGCTTCAGTACACCCTGGTGGACCCCGCCGCCGGGCAGGTGCTGGCGACGGGATTCGCCGAGGGCGGGGAAGGCGGCGCGTTCACCGTCAATGTCGATCCGAACATTTCGAGCGGGCTCTTCCCCGGTCTCTATCAGCTCTTCTTGCTGGCGGCGAGCAGCGATATCGCGGCAGTCGCGCAGCAGCGCGTCGATCTGCAGATCGGGGTGTGAGCTTGGCGCGGCGAGCCGATCGCCGGCCGCTGATCGTCAAGGGCGCGCGATGCGAAGACGAACGCGCTGGTATGAGGCGATGGTTCGGAGTGTCCCTGCCACTACCCGTGCCGGATCGTTTGCGGCCATGACCGGGATTGCCTCGGCGCGGCCGCGCGGCGACCGGCAGGCGGCGACGGGCGACCGGCGCTTGGTTCCTGGCTGCGCGTCATGACCGCGATCGTCCGCACGCTCGCTATCCGCGCGATCACGCTCCTCGGCGTGCTCTTCGCCGTCTTGCTCCTGCTCGTCGTCTCGCTCGGCGTGACCGGCGTTTCGGACAAGCTGCTCGAGGCGAACGTCAACGAGGAGCTGCGGGCGTTCCGCATCGCGCAGTCGCAGACGATCCGCGACCCGAACCAGCTCGAGCAGGCGGTCGCCCAGCGCCGCGTCGAGCTCGAAGAGTTCTACGGCCTGGACACGCCGTGGTACCGGCGCATGCTGCCGCAGCTCTGGCGCGTCATGACGCTCGATCTTGGGCGGGCGCGCTCGCTGCGGACAGCGGACGGGAGCAACAAGATTTCCGATATCGTTCTGGAGCGGCTGCCGAACACCGTCATCCTGCTGACGACCGCGACGGTCATCACGGCGGCTATCGGCCTGCTGGTCGGCGTGCGGATGGCGACGAAGGTCGGCACCCGGCTCGATCGCGCGGTCGCGTACTTCGCCGCGGTCTCGTTCGCAGTCCCGGCGTGGTGGCTCGGCATCCTCTTCATCCTCATCTTCGCGTTCCGGCTCGACATCCTCCCGGCTGGCGGCATGTATTCCAATCCGCCGCCGGAAGGGTTCCCCGAGCGGCAGCTCGATTTGCTCAAGCACGCTCTGCTGCCGATCTTGACGCTCGTCCTCGTCAGCATCGGGCCGAGCATCTATTCGGTGCGGACGATGACGATGACCGTCGCCCAGGAGGATCATGTCCTTTTGGCGCGCGCGAAAGGCTTGCCGGAAGGGAAGGTGACGCGCCGCCACATCCTGCGCGTCGCGGCGCCGCCGATCGTCACCGGTCTCATCTTCGGGCTCGCGGGGTCGCTCTCCGGGGCGATCCTGACCGAGACGGTCTTCAACTGGCGCGGGATGGGCCGCCTCTTCTTCGACGCCTTCTCCGGCCAGCCGGACGAGGGGGTGATCGTCGCGCTGACGTTCCTCTTTACGCTCATCTATGTCGTGGCGCGCTTCATCCTGGACGTCCTCTACGTGATCCTCGATCCGCGGGTCAGGTATTAGCGCGGTGAGCCACTGATGGCACAGAGCTCCGCCGCCATTCCGCAGCAGCCAGCGCCGACGGCGACGATGCCCGCCGAGGAACAGGAGCCGGCGAGCGCGTTCTCCCTGCGCGGGGCGCTGCGCCTGCTGGTCGCGACGGGCTCTGGTCGCGCCGGCCTCACGCTCTTCTTGATCCTGGTCGCGCTCTCCGCCTACGTCC
>Ga0181858_1001143_pt1 | contig 13135 bp, 13 predicted proteins | sample NewIslPassag4_SG_FD_130749 | JGI IMG/M metagenome (GOLD analysis project Ga0181858, IMG submission 130749) | Feedstock adapted compost microbial communities from Newby Island compost facility, Milpitas, CA, USA - Passage 4_SG | ecosystem: Engineered > Solid waste > Feedstock > Composting ...
GTTTCTGAGCAAATAATATGTAGTTCCATTGGCAAGTTTGTTACAATGAGCGTATGATCGAACAACTGTTTGGGTCGAAGACGCGGGTAAAACTTTTGCAGCTTTTTTATAGCAATCCGAACCGCGCGTTCTATGTGCGGGAGATTACCCGCAAAATTGACGAGCAGATCAATTCGGTCCGGCGCGAACTTGCAAATTTGCTCAGCATCGGGATCATTGCATCCGACACCACCAACAATCGTTTGTATTATGAAGTCAATCAGGCTTATGAATTTTATGAGCCGCTCCGTATGATTTTTGGCGGTGGCGCCGTGCAGAAGGGTGAGGGTGCTGCCAGTCCACAGCAAGCGGCAGCTACTCCATTTAACGCCGAGATTAATAAACTGCGTGCGCTCGGCAATGTCGAAATTGCGCTCTATACCGGCCAGTTTACCAGGGACGAATCGAGTGGTATTGATTTGCTAGTAGTGGGCGATGTAAACCAACACGCACTTCAGAAGTTTGTTGCTGAGCTTGAGGCTCAAGAAGGCAAGGAGATACGATACACAATTATGTCTCCGCAGGAGTTTGATTATCGACGCCAAATAAAGGACCGATTTATCACAACGGTGCTTGCTTCAAAGAAGCAGGTGTTGATAGACAAGCATAATGTGTTGCAGACGTCGTAAATACAGGAGGTAAAGAATGGACGTACAATTCTACGGCGCTAACTGTGTCGTTATCAGCGGAAAGCAGGCGCGGCTTGTTATTGACAATAATTTGAGCGATCTTGGCGCCAAGAGCGTTTCTAAAGAGGGTGATGTAGCGCTGTTTACGTTCGAGTATGCCAATCCGCCAAAGGATGCAAAGATTGTTATCGATCAGCCTGGTGAATATGAAGTTTCTGGCATATCGATATACGGCATCGCCGCTAGGGCACACATTGATGAAGAAGGTCAGCGCAATGCAACGATGTACAAGATCGTTATTGATGATACGAACGTATTGGTAACTGGTCATGTGTACCCTGAATTAACCGATAGCCAGCTGGAAGCCATTGGTATGGTTGACGTTATGGTCGTTCCGGTTGGCGGCAACGGGTACACGCTCGATGGTGTTGGTGCGTTGAAGCTAATCAAAAAGATTGAGCCGAAGATTGTTATCCCAACACACTACGACGATAGCAGTCTATCATTCCCAGTGCCACAACAGACGCTCGAACAGGCATTAAAGTCGCTGGCCATGGAGCCCAAAGAGACGGTTTCAAAGCTCAAGCTCAAGGGCGAGCTGGGCGACACGATGCAGCTTATCGTGCTCGAAAAGTCTTAAAAAGCATTGTGAACCAAGAAGAGAGCATAATAAAACAGCCTCGTCCAGCAAACGAGGCTGTTTTATTAGTGTAAAAAGGGCTATTTCTGGTTAGCGGGAGCAAGCAAACCTTTTTTCTTGAGAGTGCGGATTGCCTGGGCGCTAACCTTCAACGTTACCTTTTTTCCGTCGATAATCAGGGTTTTCTTTTGCAGGTTCGGCTCCCATACCTTCTTGGTGTGGCGCTGAGAGAAGCTGACGTTGTTTCCGAACTGCTTACCCTTGCCAGTAATGTCACATACACGCATAGTATTACCAAATCCTCTTTCAGCACCTTATTTTAGCGTTTTTTACTTCTTAAGTCAACAAAGCAGAAGTTTTGCTATACTAACAAAGTCATGACTGATTTATCATTGGCTAACCTTGTCGTCGTTATAGTATCTATCTTGGTATCGTTGACGATACACGAGGCTATGCATGCCTACGTTGCCCATGCGCTAGGCGATACAACCGCGAAAGAGGAGGGTAGGTTGACATTAAACCCCTTGCAACACATTGACCTACTGATGACGATCGGTTTGCCTGTAGTGATGATTATGCTGGGCCTGCCTCCGCTGCTAATAGCAAAGCCGGTGCCTTTCGATCCTCGTAGCGTGAGGTATGGCGAATACGGTGCAGCCTTAGTTGCCCTGGCCGGGCCGTTCACCAACCTTGGACTAGCCGTTGTGGGCGCGGTAGCTATGCGCCTTATCGGGTTCGATAGCGATTTGGCCGCCATGCTAAACGTTTTTGTACAGATTAACATTACATTCTTTGTGTTCAACATGATTCCGTTCCCGCCGCTTGACGGCTCGAGATTGTTGTATGCAGTGGCGCCAGAGCCGGTTCAGAAGGTTATGTATGCCATAGAGTCGGCGGGCTTTTTGATGATACTATTCGTTTTTCTGCTTGCCGCTCCAGTTATTTTGCCTATTGTCGGCAATATCGTTGAGGCTATTTATTACTTCTTATTAGGGTAAATTAGGGTATAATAGATGCTGGCTGGGCAGTGAGGCCAAGCGAATGATTATCCTGAACACCATTCGCAAAGGGAGCCTTACATGCCTGGTAGTCGTGGCTGCCAGGTGCGGGCACCCACCTGGGATCAAGCAGGTATAATCCTAGCGGCCTTGAGCTCAGCCACTAACTTGCAATATATGGCTATATGAATTCGGGGTGTGGCGCAGTTGGCTAGCGCGTACGGCTGGGGGCCGTGAGGTCGCAGGTTCAAGTCCTGTCACCCCGACCACACAAAAACCCGGTGCGTTGACACCGGGTTTTTGTGTGGCAGAGCTGACGGGTTTGAACCTGCAGATGAGAGAGCGAAGTGAACGGGCAGGTAGACTCAGCGATTGACAGGGCACTATCTGACTTAAAGAGCCTGACATTGATGAGACGTTTTTACTTGGTTCTGTAACTTCCATGCTATACTCCCACCATGAAAGCACTCAAATTAGACCACGAATTAGCAAAGTTAGTATTATCCGGCCGAAAGAGGTCAACATGGCGCCTCTTTGACGATAAGGATCTGTCGGTCGGTGACGAGATTAGATTAATCGATAAGGTTGATCAAAATCGGCCAGAAACCTGGCGGGTTATAGGCACAGCCAAGATAAATACCGTAATTCAAAAACGTTTAAAGGATATAGAACCTGCCGATTATGAGAATCATGAGCGCTATGAGTCTCCAGAACAAATGCTCAAAACGTTCCGGAAGTATTATGGAAATGATGTAAATTTAGATACAATAGTCAAAATTATCCGTTTTGATTTTTACAATAAAGACGAAAACGAAAGTAACCCTCGGCTGCCTGTTGATGATAAGACATCAATTTTAAAAGAGGTAAAGTTGTTTGCTGATGGGGGGTCTAGAGGCAACCCTGGCCCGTCTGCATTGGGCTATGTCATACTGAGCATGAATGATCAGATTGTTGTAAAAAAAGGTGAGTATTTAGGCATTACCACCAACAATCAGGCCGAGTACCAAGCGCTAAAAACAGGCCTGGAAGAGGCCGCCCGCATGCGGGCTGAGATTGTGCACGTATACATGGACAGCCTCCTCGTCATAAACCAAATGCTAGGCGTCTTCAAAGTCAAAAACCGCGACCTTTGGCCTATACATGCAGCAGTTAAAGATATTGCCGCTGGTTTTAAGAAGGTTACATACACGCATGTTCCAAGGAATATGAACAAAATTGCAGATGCAGCAGTCAATGAGGCGCTAGATCACGCAGAAAAGCACTAGCGTATACATATTGGCTATTTGGTGATATAATATTCATTGCCAGATCATCGGCTGATCGCTCCCTACTGCCTCGCTAGAGGTCAAGGGGAGAGGAAAGTCCGGGCAGCATAGGGAAAGGCAGTTGCTAACAGCAACCGGGGGTGACCCTAGGGAAAGTGCCACAGAAACGATACCGCCCGGCCTTCCGCTGGAAGGCCGGGTAAGGGTGAAACGAGTGGGGTAAGAGCCCACAGTTTACAATGGTGACATTGTAAAGAGGTAAACCCTGCCTGCTGCAAGGTAGATGAGCATTCGAGCCATATGGTTCGTGGTTTCCCGCCAACGCTCATCGCAAGAAAACCCGCTTGATCTCGGCGGCAACGTCGAGACTAGATAGATGATCAGACGGCTACCAAAGTAGCTAAACAGAACCCGGCTTACGGATAATCTGGCAATAAAAATACCTCTCGGAACCGAGAGGTATTTTTGATGAATGAATAGAGCTTTCTTTATTTCTTAGCAGCCTCTGCGGCCTTAACAACTGCCTCGAAAGCTTTAGGCTCGTTCGTTGCAAGCTCGCTTAAGATTTTGCGGTCAAGGTTAATGTTGACTGCCTTGAGTCCAGCGATAAGACGGCTGTAAGTAGTGCCGTTCAGGCGCGCAGCAGCGTTAATCCGCGCATTCCAAAGCTCTCTGAATGTCCGCTTGCGATTCTTGCGGTCGCGCGTGGCAAACTGCAGGGCCTTGATGAGGGCCTGCTTACCGCGCTTGATACTCGAGCGGTTTGAACGGGTCATGCCTGTGGTGGCACGACGGATTTTGGCATGCTTCTTGTGTGTGGCTACACCTCGTTTAACACGCATTTCTTCTTACGCTCCTAATTTTTGCTTAATAGTCTTGGCATTGGCGCCCTTTAGTGTGTCCAAGCCGGCGAAGGTACGCTTACGCGCGCCGCTCTTCTTCTGCAAGAAGTGGTTGACGTGCGAGTGGTGAACGCGGACTTTGCCGTTCTTGGTCAGGCGGACGCGGTCTTTGGTGCCGCTATGCGTTTTTAGCTTTGGCATTGTTAGTGCTCCTTATTACGAAGTTTAGCTGTTTGCCAGCGAATTCTGGTTTTTGGTCGACCACGATTGATTCGCCCAGGTCGCTTATTATCTTATCGGCAAGCTTGAAGCCTAAATCTTTGTGGGCTAGTTCGCGACCTCTAAAGACGATCGTTATTTTGACTTTGTGACCAGCCTCCAGAAAGTCGGTAACTTTGCGAAGCTTGACACCAAGGTCGTGCTCGCTAATCTTAAGCCCGAATCTCATTTGCTTCATCTCGAGCGCCTTAGCGTTGCGTTTGTTTCGCTGCAGCTGCTTAGTGCGCTGGTAGTTGTATTTGCCCCAGTCGATTATCTTAGCCACTGGTGGGTTGGCATCAGGGGCTATTTCTACCAAGTCTAAGCCTCTGTCAGCCGCCGCTTGTAGTGCTTCATTGCGCGAAAGGATGCCCAGCTGGCTGCCGTTTTCATCGATTACGCGCAACTGTGGCGCCCGAATGTCTTGATTCAGGCGGGTTATCTTGCCGATAAAGATATCTCCTTTATATCTTTTTATATTGTTAGTGCACCTATTGTAACAGAAGCAACAACAGGGGTCAATAAGGGTTTCAGCTTAAGCTTTGCAAGTTGGGACTTCGATACTGTAACGCTTCGCTGATATGGGATGGCAAGATGACATCGGATTCGTCTAGATCGGCAATGGTGCGGGCCACTTTAATGATGCGCATGTAGCTTCTGGCAGATATGTCCAGAGTCTTTGCGGCATTATTCAGCAGGTCTTGGGCGTCCTTAGTGATATTACTTTTGGTGCGGATGTCGTGATTGCTCATGTTGGCATTGAGTTTGGTCTCTGAGTTATAGCGATCTGCCTGTATTTTGCGAGCGCGCACGACTCTATTTCGTATTTGCGTATCATCGTCCGTTTGGACATGCGATAACAGCCGTTCATGCTCAATTTCTTGCACGTTCACATATAAATCAATGCGGTCCATGATTGGGCCAGAGAGTTTTTGGCGGTAACGCAGGATGGCGTGTGCCGAGCACGTGCACGGCTTGTTGGTGCCATAGTAACCACACGGGCAGGGGTTTGCGGTCGCGACCAGTATGAAATTGGCTGGATATACTGCCGTGTCTTTGACGCGCGCCACGGTAATCTCTCGATCTTCGAGGGGTTGGCGTAATGCTTCAATGGTAGCGCGCCCGAACTCGGGAAACTCATCGAAGAATAAAACGCCGCGGTGTGCTAGGCTGATTTCGCCCGGACGCAAATTATTACCGCCGCCAACAATAGCGATATGACTTGCACTGTGGTGCGGCGCACGGAATGGCCGAGTCGTGACGAGTTCGTCGTAGTTTCCGCTAATGAGACTATGGAGCTGGGTAACCTCCAGCATTTCCTCCCGCGTAAGCGGCGGCAAGATTGAGGGCAGGGCGCGCGCCAACATACTTTTCCCAGCGCCGGGCGGGCCGTTCAGAAATATGTTGTGTCCGCCGGCTGCAGTAATTTCCATACCTCTTTTGGCTTGCTGCTGTCCAATTACCTCGCTTAAGTGGTATTGGTAAACGGCTTGGTTTTGGGGTGGTAGAGGATTGTTTTCTGTTGTAACGAGCTTAAGGTTATCCTGATTAATATCGTTCAGTAGTTCGCCAATTGAAGTTGTTGGAACAAGCATCACATTCGGGATGAGTTGAGCCTGTACCATGTTGGCAGCGGGTATGAAGAACTTTTGAATGCCGCGTTGTTGGCCGGCGAGAATTTTTCCGATAATGCCACGCACCGGTCTGACGGTGCCGTCCAGTCCAAGCTCGCCGATTGCTGCGGTGTCTGCCTCGAGCGGTCGTTTTATTTGTCCGTCGGCCTGCAGAATTGCCAGGGCAATGGCTAGGTCGAGACTAGTGCTTTCTTTTGGAATGTCTGCCGGAGCCAGGTTAATCGTGATCCGCTTTTTAGGCATAGCGATTTGGCTGCTGGCGAATGCGCTGCGCACGCGCTCGCGCGATTCGTCGATGGCCTTGTTGCCAAGACCGACAATCGTGATGCCGGGCAGGCCGTTAGAAAGCTGGCATTCTGTGTCGATGATGATGCCGCTAGAGCCGACATTGAGGATGGTTCGGATTGATTTTGGCACGTATGTAATAGTCGTACGAGTTGGCGGAAAAGTAAAGACCGCCCCGGCTTGCGAGCCGGGGCGGAGGTGTTTGGTTTGGTTTTTGCTATCGGGGGTTTAGGCTTCGCTTATGGAACAACGGCTTGCGAGAAGCCGTTGTTGCGAAGCGTTTTTGTTTTTGAGCACTTTTTTTATTCAAAGTGCTAATTACATCTTATAAATTAGGGTTTTTTATGTCAATAACAATTATGCTTATTTTGTCGGAAACCTGTGTATAACTTTCAATTTAGTAGCAATTTTGCGTCATATATTTGTACGATTTTTATGCCAAGTAAAAGTTCTTTCCATCCCCCAGAAGATTATCACAAGCATATTGACAATTGCGTATGTTTGTAGTAGGCTTCTAATTAGTAAGTCAAAAACAAAAACTTACTACAAAAAACTTACAAAAATAAAAACAAAAAATTATCGCTCTTCGCGGCCCTAAAGGTTGCAAGAGCGGTCAGTCAAAGCCGAAGGGTAGTAAGCGCCAGGTAGTGTGATTGTGTAGGGCGGATTTACTACCCTAGGCTCCATAGTTATTATACTGCACTGCGCGGATACGTAGCGCGCAGTGTTTGCATGATTGCAGGATAGTAGACGCATGAGGACGATCTTTAAAGTAGTGGCAGCCAGTAGTGCAATATTGCTACTTTTTCTATTTATGACCGATCCCCAATCTATCCCGTCAGTCTTGCTGATTGTACCGTTTATTTTGCTTTTCATTATAATTACGGGCGGCGCAGCATTAGGGCTTGACGCATGGCAAGTGCCGAGGTCAAAGGCGCTAAAAGTGGGAGCGACTGTGGCTGCAGTGTCGGTGCTGTTACTGGGGCTTCAGTCGCTCGGTCAATTGACTGTGGGCGATGTACTTGCTGTGATTGTGCTTTTTAGTGTTGCCTATTTATATGCCTCCAGGCTTGGTATACGTTTTACGAGCTAGGGATTATAAGGCGTAAGCCCATGGTTAAATTGGGGTTGAACTGCTATAATGAAAGGAGATTATGGATCATAATTTAAATCCTATGACAGGTATGAATTTGACTGGCGGGACTGGGCAAAATGCTTCTGGCTCGCCTGCTGGCGCGACTGGCCACGGCGCCATGAATATGCCACTAGAATCGCAACAGGTGATTCCAGTGGCGCCGACTGCTCCCGTTATGGACGAGGCGCTGTCGGACGAGGAAATCGACCAGGTGTGGGTTAACAAGGCAAAGGATATTGTCGAACAAACAAAAACAGATCCTTTTACGCAGAGCAACGAGATAAATAAGATAAAGGCTGAGTATCTCAAAATCCGCTTCAATAAAGACTTACATATTAACGATAAGAACCCGCAATGACATTCTTGTTTATCGTACTGGCACTACTTCTCGTAACGGCACTAATAATAGCTCCTATTATGTTTATTCAGGCCAGGGCGCGCATACGCGAACAGAAAAACTATGAGCGCGGCCTCAAGATGGTCCCTCTACTTATACACCTGCCACCCCCAAGCGAGGATACTGAAGCTGCGGGTAGGGACGTGCGTGACCTGGTAGACGAGAACATTTCAAAGGCTCAAATCATATACAACATTATTGCCAGCACGTTCAAGAAAGGCATGAAGGCGCAGCTGCATGGTCAGCGCCACTTTAGCTTTGAAATTGTTGGTGTGCAGGGGTTTGTGCATTTTTATGCTGCAGTGCCGCTAGCTTTATTAGATGTGGTTAAGCAGGCGGTAGTGAGCGCTTACCCCTCAGCTCGGCTAGAAGAGGCCCCCGATCACAATATCTTCAACCAGGTAGGCAAGATTAATGGAACGGTTGGCGGCGAGCTACACCTTAAAGAGCATTTTGCATACCCGATAGCAACGTACCAAGATCTAAAGCGCGATGCCATGCAGGCGCTGCTCAACTCATTCTCGGGTCTGCAGCGCGACGACGGCGCAGGCATTCAGATTCTTATGCGCCCGGCAGATCCGTCTTGGCGGAAAGAGGCGTCGGGTTTGGCGAGCAAGAAGCGCAAAGGTGATGAATCGAAGAAGGGCATGGAACAGCTCGCAGCCCTCGGCAAGGATTTTGTAACTGCTTTCGTTAAGCCCCCTGAACCAAAGAAGGATGACGGTGGCAGCAAGAAAGAGTTATCGCCACTCGAGCAGGCTACGCTAGATGCAATCGAGGATAAGACTCGCCATCCGGGCTACGAAGTGTTAATCCGGGTTGTTGTATCCTCGGCCACCAGCCAACGCGCCGAGGCACTGTTGAACAATATTGTCGCTTCGTTTTCGTTATTCGATGCGCCGGGCAAGAACGGTTTTAAGTATGTGCCAGCCAAAAGTGTCGAAGATCTGGTCACATCTTTCATACTGCGACTCTTCCCGCAGTCGAGTAACAAAGATATACTTAATGCTGTTGAGTTGGCTACTATATTCCATTTCCCGGATCAGCGCCACATTCCCACCTCGCAGCTTGAGCGGCAGGGCTCAAAACAGGTAGATGCGCCCCGTAATATACCCGAAGAAGGTTTGTTATTGGGCTACAACATATTCCGTGGCGTGAAAAAACCAATTCGCCTAGCAACTATCGACAGGCAGCGGCATATGTATGTCGTCGGACAGACTGGTACCGGTAAGTCGACATTCCTCGAGAATTTAGCGTACCAGGACATGCTTAATGGCGACGGTTTTGCATTTGTAGACCCTCACGGCGATAGCGCCGAGGCGCTGCTGTCTATGGTGCCGCGGGAGCGCGCAGAAGACGTTATTTACTTCTGCCCGGCCGACATGGACTATCCTTTGGGGTTGAACTTGTTTGAGTATCATTCGTCGGACCAAAAGGACTTCTTAATCCAGGAAGTTATTAATATGCTGTATAAGCTGTATGACCCGCAGCACCAGGGTATTATAGGTCCTCGGTATGAGCACCTGTTCCGAAATGCAGCACTGACTGTCATGGCTGATCCGGCGGGCGGTACTTTTGTGGATATACCAAAATTATTCCGCGATCCGCAGTATGTGAAGCAGAAGCTGCAGTATGTCACAGACCAGAACGTGCGGGAGTTCTGGGAAAAGGAAATGCCGCAGGCGCAGCGTTCAAACGAACACGGCGAAGTAGTGAGCTGGTTTGTTAGCAAGTTCGGCGCATTCCTATCAAACGAAATGATGCGCAATATTATCGGTCAGACAAAGAGCGCATTTGATCTGCGTGACATTATGGACAATAAGAAGATATTGTTGGTGAACCTAAGCAAAGGGCGCACAGGCCAGCTTAACGCACAACTGCTCGGCATGATCTTTGTTATGAAGTTCCAAGCTGCAGCTATGAGCCGCGCCAATATCCCTGAGTCAGAGCGCCAAAACTTCTGTCTGTATGTTGACGAGTTCCAGAACTTCTCCACCGATTCGTTTGCGACGATTCTGTCAGAGGCGCGAAAGTATCGCTTGAACCTGATCGTCGCCAATCAGTTCACGACCCAGCTGACTGAAGAGATACGTGCCGCCGTCTTCGGTAACGTGGGGTCCATTGTGTCCTTTCGCGTCGGCCAGGATGATGACGCCGAGGCGCTTGCTAAACGCTTCCGTCCTGCATTTGATGCAAGCGATCTACTGCGCGTGCCGAACTACAATGCGGTGGTTCGCACACTTATAGGAGGCGTGCCAACGCAGCCGTTCAGCATGTCGACCTTGCCGCCGCAAGGGAACCGGAATAAGGAGATTGCAGTAGCATTGAAACAGTTGTCTGCGGCGAAGTATGGGCGCCCGAGGGCAGAGGTAGAGAAGGAGATATTCGAGCGTTTATCCACCAAGACCCCCCCGGCACCAGCGGGCGGAGCTTTTGGTGCTCCAAATATGGGCTCGGTCAATCCTTTTGCCTCCTCCTACGGTGCGCCTGCCAGTCAACCTCCTGTTAAGTCGCCGTCTGCACCAGGCACATTCCTAGACGAGTGGTTAGCGAAGCGTGATCAGCCGTTGAGGATGCGTCCGTCGCCATGGGCTAAAAAGCCGCAGCCTCAACCGACGCCGCCAGTTGGCGCCCAGTCCTCTGTGTCTGCGCCTGGTCCGGCAACCACCTTGCAGACGCCACCACCCCCTTCGCCTCAACATCAGGGTCCGATTACTTTCGGCAATAACGACCACACTATACACATAAACAGGGATTAACACCTTAAGCCAAGGGTTGCGGTAAGGCCGTAACTGTTTTATACTGTAAGTTAAGTGGGGACAATTCAATTGTCTTACTTATAGTTCTGGGGAAGGTTATTCGAAGTGTCAAAAACAGACGATTACTCTGCTAGTCAAATTCAAGTCCTGGAGGGTTTAGAGCCGGTACGTAAGCGCCCTGGCATGTACATTGGAAGTACCGGCAGTGTTGGCTTACATCATCTTATTAAGGAAATTGCCGACAACTCTATCGACGAGGCTATCGCAGGTTACGCAACTTGGGTAAAGGTGACACTTCTGGCCGACGGAGGTGTTCGGGTCGAGGACAATGGCCGTGGCGTTCCAGTCGACATACACCCGAAGACCGGCGTTAGTACCCTGGAAACGGTGTATACAGTGCTGCACGCCGGCGGTAAGTTTGGCGGTGGCGGTTATAAGGTATCGAGTGGTTTGCACGGCGTTGGTTCAAGCGTTGTGAACGCCCTGTCGACCAGATTTATTGCAGAAGTGAAGCGTCAGGGGCATGTGTGGCGCCAGAGTTACCACACTGGTGTGCCTGATGCTCCGGTCCAAAAGGGCGAGCCGACAGACGAAACCGGCACTTCGGTTACGTTCTACCCGGACCCCACAATCTTTAAAGAAACTGTCACCTTTGATTACGACTGGGTGGTTGATTACCTAAGACACCAGGCATACCTCACAAAAGGTATTAAGACTACGGTTGTAGACGAACGTACGGGTGAAAGAACGAGTTTCTATTTTGAGGGTGGTATACAGTCGTACGTTAAGCACCTGAACATCGGCAAGGAAACGATTGGCGACAAAGTCTTCTATGTAGAAAAGCAGGTTGGAGACGCCATTGTAGAGGTCGCTCTGCAGTATAACGACACGTTCAATGAGGTTATTAAGCCGTTTGCTAACAACGTGCTCACACCAGATGGTGGTACACACGTGGTCGGCTTTAGGACAGCTTTGACTCGCGTCATTAACGATTACGCTCGCAAGAACGGCCTGCTGAAAGAAAAAGAAGAGAACTTAACCGGTGACGACACGCGCGAAGGCCTAACGGCGGTCATCCTGGTCAAGATTCCAGACCCACAGTTTGAGGGTCAGACCAAGAACAAGCTGGGCAACCCAGAAGTCCGCGGGTACGTCGAGAAAGTATTTAGCGAATACTTTGCATATTACTTAGAGGAGAATCCGGCCGTCGCCCGCAGTATTGTGAACAAGGCTATTATCGCTGCCCGGGCCCGTAAGGCCGCCCGCGCCGCTCGCGAGAATATCATTCGTAAGGGCGTATTGGATGGTGCGAGCCTGCCTGGTAAGCTGGCCGACTGCTCCAGTAAGGATCCTAAAGAGTCAGAGCTCTATCTGGTTGAGGGTGACTCGGCTGGTGGTTCGGCTAAGGTTGGTCGCGACAGTAGGACGCAGGCTATCTTGCCACTCCGCGGTAAGGTGCTGAATGTTGAGCGCGCCCGCTTGGATAAGATGCTCGCAAATAATGAAATCCTGAGCATTATTAAGGCGCTTGGTGTTGGCATCGAAGACTCGTTTGATATTAACGGTTTGCGCTACGACCGCATCATCATCATGACCGATGCCGACGTCGACGGCTCCCACATTAGTACGCTGCTGCTTACATTCTTCTTCCGCTTCATGAAGCCGATTATCGACGGCGGGCATGTCTATCTGGCCAAGCCGCCGCTGTTTGAGCTAGTTCGGCCGGGTCGGAAGTCTAGCGTGTTTGTGTACGACGAAGCTGAGCTGGAAGAGGTGCTAAACCGCCAGATCGAGCGGCGCAAGAAAGAGGGTGTCAAGATTAACCCCGACGACGAGCGCTTCCGCCAGGCCGGCTTCATCGAACAGAAGCGCTACAAGGGTTTGGGCGAAATGGATGCCGAGCAGCTGTATGAGACGACTATGAACCCAGAAAAGCGCGTTCTGGTGCGGGTAAAGGTGGAGGACGCCGAGAAGGCTGACGCTATCTTTAACAAGCTGATGGGCACCGAGGTGGAACTACGCAAGAACTTCATTACCACGCATGCAAAATTTGTGAAGGATTTGGATATTTAGAAGATGGACGAAGAGCAGAAGCAATCCCAACCACAGCAAGATGACGAAGAGATGCGCGTTGAGCCCAAGGCGCCGCTTGAAGGCGAGATCGTTGAGGATCAAGACCACTCGCGCCTAGTTGAGCTTCGCACTGTCGAAACAGTCATGGAGAGCAACTATTTGCGTTACTCCATGAGCGTGA
>Ga0181858_1001147_pt1 | contig 13104 bp, 11 predicted proteins | sample NewIslPassag4_SG_FD_130749 | JGI IMG/M metagenome (GOLD analysis project Ga0181858, IMG submission 130749) | Feedstock adapted compost microbial communities from Newby Island compost facility, Milpitas, CA, USA - Passage 4_SG | ecosystem: Engineered > Solid waste > Feedstock > Composting ...
ACTCCTTGAACTCGCTGCACAGCTGCGCCGCCAGCGTCTTGTTGTGGGCGATGACCAGCGTCGGCTTGTTAAACTGGGCGATGACGTGGGCCATGGTGAGCGTCTTGCCCGTCCCTGTCGCCCCCAACAAGGTCTGGTATTTCTTCCCTTGGCGCAGGCCTTCCACCAGCTTGGCGATGGCCTGCGGCTGATCGCCTTTCGGCTCGAATTCGGATACCAGCTGAAACCGGTCCATACGGATTTCACCTCGAAGTCGATTATATCACACCTGACGTTTCTGCAAAAAAAGAAGGTTTTCACGAACATGTTATCTCCGCCGGCCCGCGAGCCAAAAAGGGCCGCTTCCCGCCGGTTCCTTCAGGAACCTGGAAAGCAGCCCGCACAACACGGCAAGCAAGACGGCATGGCCGTTCAGACAAACTGGCCGTTCAGCCTTTCGTATCTTTTTGGATGTTTCACATCTGTGGATGCGCAACCTTCAGACGGCGATGGCGAACCACACCCGTATCTTCGCGATGGGCATTTCCGTTGATGCCAAATCGGTCTCCGTTCGGCCCCGCCAACCGCCTTTCATGTGCGCCGCCCGTTCCCGGCTTCGTTCATCGTCAGTTACGAACTGCATATAATCGAATACTTGTAGCGTTTGCCCAACCCGGCTTCGTCCATCGTCAGTTACGAACCCCGTAAATGAATCCGGCTTGCACCAGCATCCGGTGCAAGACAGCCGCCGTCTCGGCGCGGGTGATGGCCTTGTGCGGCAGAAGCTTTCCGCCGGAGCCTTGCACCAGGCCAGTCTGAACGGCGGCCGCCACCGCCGGACGGGCCCAGACCGGCACCTCCCGGGCGTCGGCAAAGCGTGACAGGACGACCTCGGCTTCCGCGGAAGCGCGCTCCGCCGGCAAGCCCGCCAGTTTCATCGCCCGGCTCAGCATCACGAAAGCTTCAAGCCGGTTGATGGGTTTGCCGGGCCGGAAGGTGCCGTCCTGGTAGCCGGTGATGAGACCGTATTGTTTGGCCTGCGCCACCGCCCCCGCATACCAGGCGTGGGCCGGCACGTCTTTGAAGGGCGTCCCCGGCGAGAGGTCCGCCTGCTCCGGCAAGCCCAGCGCCCGAATCAGAAGCGCCGCAAACTGCTCCCGGGAGATGGGACGATCCGGCGCAAACCGCCGGGCGTCCACGCCCCGGACGACGAGCCGCGAAGCCAGGTCTTGCACCACGCCTTGCGCCCAGTGGCCGCGCACGTCGGCGAAGGTTTTGGAGTGGCGGATCAAGGCGTAGGCGCTGTTGGTCAGGCTGCGGATGACGGCGTAGTACCGGCCGTCCCGTTCAACTACGGCCGTGGGCACATGGCGGATGTTTCCCGTTTCGTCCATCGCCACGGCGGTGGTTACGCGATTCGGATCCACCCCGGCGGGAATCGGGATCTCCCGTTGGACGAAGGCATTGAACCGACCGACCGCCACCGTCTTACCGTTGTATGTCGCCGTAATGGCAAATTCCACCGGCGGGACGACGATGGCAAAGCCGCCTTGAGCCGCCGCCGCTTCCAGCCGCGCCACCGTATCCGCATCGGCAAACGAAATGCTCACCTGGAACCGGACACCGGCCAGCCCATCGGATGCGCCCAGTACGGCCGCCAGTTGCGCCACATCCATCGCCGCCACCGGCAACGTGCAATTCCCCGCCGGCGTCCGGATATCCAGCGCCAGACCCCCTTCGGCCATGGCTTGGATCAGGGAACCGCTGAGCGGGATGCCGTACCGGTCGGCCGCATCGTCCACGATGACGGGCACCGTCGCTCCCGGCTGCGTCCGGGCCAGGTCGGCCAACCGCTTTTCATCCAACGCCACGGTCGCCGTGATTTTCCCGGTTTGCGGATCGGCCGTCTTCTCCACGCGGGCCACATAGCCGGTTTCGGAACGTGCTTCATCGTCATCGTCAACGTCATCGCCATCACCGTAAACCGCACGCGCAGCCGGCAAGGTGACGTCTTTCGGGGCGGACAATTCGCTCTCATACTCCCCACGCCGGGCCGTGACGGCAAAGGTGTAAGTTCCCCCGTTGGCCAGGTTTTGAATCGTTGTTGTCATGGTATTTGTCCCCGGATCGGGATGATGGGGGATGCCGTTCTTGACGTTGACCCATCCGGCCGCGCTTTTTTGGTATACGGCGTAGCTCTCGGCACCGTCCACCGCATTCCATGTGATAACCGCTTCGCCCTCTCCCGGCTGAACTTCCACAATTACGGGAACCGCCAGCGGCTCGAGGTTCACCAGGGCCGTGAAGACATTCGGCCCGACGATTTCGTATCCCTCATATTCACCTGTCAATACCGGTTGAACGTACACCCGTTGGGTTCCGGCTTTCGCCGGTTGATAATTTTCCGATTGCCAGTCCACCTCGACGGTTCTCACGACGTCGAGCAAATGACCGGCCAGGACGCCTGCGTTTTTCGGCAAAGGAAGCTTTTCAAAGGCCGTGCCCGCCAGGGCATTAACATTGCCGGGCAACGGCACGCTTTTCATAGTGACCTGCCGCAGATAGGGGGTGCTTTCGCCTTCGTCGATGGCCCATACTTTTTCAAAATTCCAACGATCATTGCGATAAGTTTCTCTTTTTTGCATATCCATCTCTGGGAATTCAGTCGCTTCACAAGTCGCTCCATCAGTGTTGTCGCCACAAGGCTCTAGGCTTTCGTTTGCTTTCACATAGGAAGCAATAACTTTCCCGCCATGGTTCCACCCCACCAGGGCGCCGACTCTATCAACACCTTCCACAGATCCCGTGACAGAAATGCTGCTGATGGCGCCTCCGGAAAGATGCCCCGCCAAGCCGCCGACATACCAGTTGCCTTTCACATCGACATCTTCCAAAACGACGTTTTCAATCGTTCCTCCATCGACATAGCCAAACATCCCCACATAGTTTTCGCCGGAGCGGTCAACAGTTAAATTTTTAATCTTGTGCCCGTTGCCGATAAAGGTTCCCTTGAAAGGATGAACTGAATCGCCAATCGGCTTCCAGTCAACGTCATCCTTTTCGTCAAATACAATGTCCGCCGTCAGTTCAAAATAAGCCTCCGCGGGCACCGATGTGTTCCCCCAATTTTCGCTTAACGCCAGCAGATCGTCTTTATCGGATATTTGATAAGGATTCTCCTTCGTCCCTTCTCCGTTCCAAGGAGCGTTTTCGGGCTCAACATTTTCAGCGCCGGCCGTTCCCGCGCCCTTCCATGCCCCAAAAAATCCGGGAGAAAGCACAACAAAACTAGCGCCAGGAGCCCCGTTCGGCGCAACGTCGGATGTCGCCGGACAATCCTCATCATCATTACCCCTCCCGCACCGTGTGGATTTTCCAAGAATAGATGATAACGAATCTTCCGTATCGATAAAAGGTTGAGTTTTTTCTCCACCCTTGACAATTTTTGATGTTTGATCCATGCGTACGTAATCTGGTTCAGCCGGCGAAAGGGGCGGCTTCCGGAAAAGAAAACGGCCCTGGTCGAATCATGATCCGCACCAAGGCCGTTTCGCTTTCTTTATGTCATTTGTCGTTTGTTTTCGGCGCCGTCTTGTTGCGTTTCGCCGGACGCCTGACGCTCTCCGGATATGTTCGGTCCGCCGCCGGATGCTTGTACGTGTGGTTCATCGTTCTTGGTCCACGTCCCGTCGCCGGTATAAAGCTCGGTCTCCCTTTTTACCGGCACGGCGATGATCCCCAGCTGATGATGGGTCCCTTCGTAGACGGCCCGTTGGACAAAGCGCACCTCCCCCCGGCGGTCCAGCACTTCGAGCTTGCAAAAGGCGGGATTCGTTTGCACGGCATGGTACAACTCGCTTTCCGAAGATACCGTCCGGCCGTTGACTTTGACGACCACTTCCCCCGGCGCGACGCCCATTTCCTCGGCGGGACTGCCGGGCACGACGGCCAACACTTTCAGCCCCCGTTTATCCGGCACAAAGTACAACTCCCCGTTCCGCTCCCGCCAGTGCCAAGCCGCCCGGGCCGCCAGCTCCCAGAGCAACAAAAGCAACACGCCAAAGGCGGAAAATGCCGGCCACCATTGACCGACGCAAGCCAACGCCAACGCCACGGCGCCGCCCAACCAGCGGCATTTCTGCCACCAGGCCGCCTGCTCCTCCGGCGAGGCCGTCCGGCTCATGAAAGCAAATCCGGCGTATAACGGCAACGGAACGACCGTCCATCCGCCGCCGTCGGCGAAAAGCGGCCACCACGGAACAACAGACGTCCATCCCGCGCCATCGCCGATCCCCCACACGAACAGCGGCAACGGCCACCATCCTTCGAACCGATAACCGCCAACGGGCAAACCGCGCCGTCCCGCCAACACCATGGGATAAGCCTGCCGCCGGGAAACCCGCCAAAGCAATACTGCCTCGCACCACTGCAACAGGCCGACCAGCACGAGCCACGCAGGCCAATGAAGCCCCTGTAAAGCTTCCCGCCACCAAACATCCGTATCCCGCAACAGCGGCAGCTGGAAAGCCAAACTGGCCAACCAGAGCAATCCGACGGCCAGCGATAACGGCTGCCAGCGGCGACGGAGCAAAAACAACAGGAGCGTAAGCCCCCACAACAAGGGAAACGCCGACGGATGCAGCACCGCCCCCAAGGCGAGCAACAAAACGCTCACAATAAAGCCGGCCGCCAACCCTTCCAGCAGCTGCCGAACGGTTTGTTGCAAGGGAGCGTGCAGACTCACATGCAACATCCGCCGTTCCTCCTGCGCCAGACGCCCGTTGCGCCAAGCGACCAGCAACACGGCGATGTAAAAATACGGGGTCAAAAGCCACTGCACCATCGCTTGCACGAGTTGTATGAGTACTTCGATCCATCCGTTCATAACGGTCATCATTCCACATCAGCCGGCAGATTCCTGCTGAACGACTTGTTTTTCCAATATTTTCAAAGCCGCTTGCAATTGAATGTCTCTTGTTTTGTCTTGCGTCCGCGCCATGAGGGCCTCGTTCAACTTGACCGCCGTCTCGCCGTCCACCACGCCGGTGGGCGCCAAGCCCCTTAGCCGCTGGAACGCTTTCACCGCCTGTTCCGTCCGCTCGTCAAAATAGCCGTCGCTTCTGCCCGGATCAAAGCCGACCGATTCCAGCACCATCTGCAAATTTTTCACTTCCAGACTGTTCATGTCCCGCTTCAGCGTCACCGAAGCATTCAAAGGCACGGCGGCGAAATAATCCGGCTGGCGCACTACGTGATCCGGCTCGATGCCCGTCTGGTGAATCCAATTCCCCTTTGGCGTGAGCCACTTGGCGACCGTCAATTTCAATTCGCTGCCGTCGTGGAGCGAGATGGTGTTTTGCACCGTCCCTTTGCCGAAAGTGGGCATGCCGACCACCGGAACGCCAGCCGACTCTTTTAGCGCGGCAGCGAGAATTTCCGAAGCGCTGGCGCTGCCTTCATCGACGAGAATGACCATCGGCAAATCGGCTTGTTTGGCTGAAGATGCGTACGTCGCTTGCCGGTTTCCTTGTTTGTCCTCCACTTGCACGATAATGGACTTGGCCGGCAACAGTTGATTGGCGATCTCCACCACACTATCGAGCAAGCCTCCGGGGTTGCCCCGCACGTCAATGACCAGTCCCTTGACGCCGGCTTCCATCTGGCGTTGCAATTCCTCTTTGAAACGTTTGGCCGTGTTCATGGAAAACTGGGTAATCTGAATGTAGCCGTAATCATCCAACGTTTCCGCATAGACCGTTTCCAACGGAATTTCGTCACGGATGACGGTGATTTTCAGCGTCTCCTCCAAGCCGGGACGGGCAATCAGCAGTTCCGCTTTGCTCCCTTTCGGCCCGCGGATTTTGGCGACGGCTTCCGTCAGCGTCAGCCCTTCCAAAGATTCGCCGTTCACCGCCAATATTTGGTCATTGACCCGCAAACCTGCCTTTTCCGCCGGCGATCCTTTAATGGGCGCCAAGATGGTCACCCGGTTGTTTTGCATGATCACTTGCGCCCCGATCCCTTCGAAGGAAGACTCCAGCGATTCTTGAAAATGGGCGGCGGCGTCTTGATCCATATACGTCGAATGGGGATCCTCCAAGGATTCCACCATCCCTTGAATGGCGCCTTCCAACAGCACTTCGTCGTCCACCGGCAGGACGTAATTTTCTTTGATCAGCCGGTATGTTCGTATCAACTTGTTCAAACCGTCTTGGTCCAACGCGGCATGACCGCTCGAAAAGCCATTACCGGCACCGCCGGCAAGCCGGTTCCACCAACCGGCCACGTCACCGGCCATCCAAATTTGCGTCAGCAAACTGCTGGCCACAGCCACGGCCAACAACACCAACCAGCGTTTCCCCCGGCCCATGCGCTTCACCATCCTTTTGCCTCTGCTACCACATGTATGTCCGAAATGAGCCGAACATGAAGATCTATTGTTTTATTTGTTTCACTTGTTCAACAGTGAGCCCCTGGGGTGAGCCGCTCCAATATTCCGCTTCTCCCAAATACCCTTCACGAGCCCATTGGGCGTTTACCTTCTCACTAAGCACCGTCCATGGCTCCAGCCTCAACCACTCGGCGCAACATGTTCGCAAATATTCTTTCGCCTCACTGGACGTCGCCGTCTCTTTGGGCAAACTGATGCTTTTCGTTTTCCGATAAACGTTATTGCGCACTCCGTCGTAAACTTGGTATTCCCGATACAACACATTGACGTCAGGATTTTTTTCATCGTCGGTGGCCAAATACTCATCGACAAGAATATGGTATATTTGTCCTTGCACGAATTCATACCCGAGATCAGGCTTATCTTCTAAGTCGAAATCTTCGGTTGATTCTGTCATTTGTTCGTCAGAACATGCACATAACATTGTCATGATACAAAAAACGAATATTAAAATTCTACTTCTTGTGATAATCCCTCACCTCATTAATTATTTTACCGTTTTTCTTCTCGCACTTCATCCATTGAATCAAAATCCCGTCCCAGCCACGATTGCCAGGACGGGATCGGCACATCTTTGCACTTTCCAATTATCGGACGTAATTCCAAGGACTGATGGGGTTGCCATTGACCAGCACTTCAAAGTGCAAGTGGGGTCCGGTGGAATTGCCCGTCGAGCCGACTTCGGCAATTTTTTGTCCCCGGGATACTTCTTCCCCGACCCGAACCATAATGCCCCCGTGGCGGATGTGGCCGTACAACGTCCACACGCCGCCGCCGTGATCGATGATCACGGTGTTGCCATAGCCGCCGGACCAACCGGCCACCAAGACGACGCCCGACTCGGCGGCTACAATGGGCGTCCCTTGCGGGGCGCCAATGTCGATGCCGGCGTGCATGCGCCGCGTCTTATAAATGGGGTGAATCCGGTAGCCGAAATCGGACGTCACCCGGGTGGAAGCGGGCACCGGCCAAGTGAAGATGCCGCTGCCGGTGTAACTCCGGGACGCCGTGAACCGGGACCTTTGGGCGTTCCGCAACTGTTGTTGCAGCTTGCTCCGTTCCGCCGCCAGGGCCAAAAGGCGCGCCCTTTCTTCTTCCTCCACCTCTTCCGTCTCTTCAATGGCGTCGGTCAGTTGCGCCACCAACGCTTTTTTCCGCTTCTGCTCTTGCTCCAGTTGAGCCTTCAGGCGGGCGGCCTCTTCCTTCAACTGTTTCAACGAGGCCAAATGTTGCTCAATCTCCGCCTTTTTCTCGGCAATGGCGTCCCGATCGACTTTTTGCTTTTCTAGCAATTGAAAATCTTGGTTAATGATCAATTGGATCGCCTGCATCCGATCCAACAGGTCGGTAAAACTGTTGGCGCCAAACAACACTTCCAAATATCCGATATGGCCGTTTTCGTACATGAAGCGCACGCGGTTTTTCAACAGTTCATCCCGTTTGGCCACCCGTTCTTCGGCTTCCGCCAACGCCTGCTTGGCCGCAGCCAATTTGCCGTTGGTCTCTTCAATTTGCCCGTTCAAACGCGTCAGGCGCCCTTCGACCTGCCCGATTTTCGTGTCCAACTCCCGTATTTGTCGACTGACGGCTTCCCGCTCTTGGGTCAGACGTTGTTTTTTTTGGGTCGCATCCTCGATGCGTTGTTTTGTCGCTTTTTCTTGCTCTTGCAGCTTGTTGAGTTCCTTCTGGATGCGCTCCACTTGCCCGCTGGCTTGAACCGGCAGTACCGTCGAAAAAACAAACGCAAAAGCCAGCATGCCGAGCAAAACGCCCTTTACCCACGGGCGGACGCCGGAACGGTTTTCTTGCAAACGCAACGACTTGTCCTCCTTTCCCGCACTGTTGCGAACCGCACCGGAATGTTTGGCTAAATTCGCAAAAACCGTCGAACCGAAAGCCAACTGCCGCCGCCGCCGATGCAAGCGCCAATGATTAACAAAACGCCCGTCATCTGTAAAACGACCGGATACATCGGCAACAATTGAATCGAATACATGGCCAACGTATCCCGCGTTTTGTCCACCAAAATGCCGTAAGCAAGCACCAGGACAAGCGAGGCCACCACCCCACCGAACAAGCCAAGCATTACCCCTTCAATTAAAAACGGCCCGCGGACAAACCAATTGGTGGCGCCGACCAGCTTCATGATTTCGATCTCCCGCCGCCGGGAAAAGATCGTCAAACGAATCGTGTTGGCGATGAGGAAAACGGCGGTCAATGCCAGCAACAACACCAAGATCATGGCCAGCCAGCGCACGCCGTCGGTAAAGGACAACAGTTTGTCGACGTACTCTTGACCGTAAATGACGTTCCCCACCGTCTCCACCGACTTTAACTGTTCGGCCAACGGGGCGATTTGCTCCGGCTCATATGTCTGCACGACAAAGGCGTCAGGCAGAGGATTTTCCTCCTTCAGCCCTTCCAACAACTCGCCCCGTTCACCCAAACTGGCGGCAAACTGTTTCAGTCCTTCCTCCTTCGGGATAAACTGCACTTCTTTGACCGTCGGCTCGTTGCGCAAACGGGCTTCCATGGCCCGCACCGCTTCTTCGTCGGCCGTCGGTTCCATGAACACTTTCATTTCCAACTGGTTTTCCAAATCATACGTAAAGTGGTTGATATTGCTCACCAACAAATAAAACAAGCCGAGGATGAGCAACGAGACGGCCACCGCATTCACCGATGCGACACTCATCCAACCGTTGCGGACGACGCTCTTGAAGCCTTCCCGCAACGCCCGCCGCAGCCGGTTAACGATCATACCCGTATTCCCCCCGCTGCTCGTCCCGAACGATGCGGCCGTTCTCCACCGCCACGACCCGCCGGCGAATCGTGTTGACGATTTCTTTGTTGTGGGTCGCCATGACAACGGTGGTGCCTTGTCGGTTAATATCGACAAAAAGTTCCATAATATCCCACGATGTCTCGGGATCCAAGTTGCCCGTCGGCTCATCGGCGATGATGATCGACGGTTTGTTGGCCAATGCCCGGGCCAACGAGACCCGTTGCTGTTCTCCGCCCGAAAGCTCGGAAGGATACCGGTCTTTCTTATGTAATAGTTGCACTTGTTCCAGCACTTGTTCGACTCGTTTTTTGATTCGCGATCTTGGCGTATCCACAACTTCCAAGGCAAAGGCGACGTTTTCGTAAACCGTCAAGCGGGGCAGAAGCTTGAAATCTTGAAAGACGACGCCGATTTTCCGCCGAATCTTCGGGATTTCCCGCTCACGTATCCGCGACAAATTGAATCCTTCAAAGAAAATTTGACCCTTGGTCGGCTTCTCTTCGCGGTACATCATTTTCAGCAAGGTCGATTTCCCGGCCCCGCTGGGACCGACCAAATAAACGAACTCGCCGTGCTTCACCGTCATGTTGATTCCTTGCAACGCATGGACGCCATTGGGATACGTCTTCCATACGTCGAACAGATCGATCATGATGTTCACCTCGGCTCCGGCGCCCGGACAAAACTCCCGGACATTGTTGCTATTTCGACATGTCTACGCAAAATCCTCTATTACAATTCGTTAACAAAACAAAAAAACAGTCGGTTTCCGCTTAATTGTCACATATTGCGACGAAAAACGTCGCCGCCGACCGCCGATATAATAGGCTGATTCTTTCTTGCAGATTTGATACAATTGGGGTAAAGTTCAATGGAAAGGGAGCTTATTGATTGATGGAGATGGAAAGTTCGGACAAACGGGACAAAAAAGAGCTGGAGCGGCAATTGCTCCATCTGCTGGAAGACAACAGCCGGTATAGTCTGTCGACATTGGCCGGCCTGCTGTCCAGCACAGAAAACGAAATCGCGGCTTTGATTCAAGAACTGGAAAACCGCAAGGTCATTCTCAAGTACACGGCGACGATCAATTGGAACAAGACCGACGGGGCTCCGGTGACGGCCATGATCGATGTCAAGGTGACGCCGAAAAAAGGCGTCGGCTTCGACGAAATCGCCAGCCGCATTTACCGTTACCCGGAAGTTGAGGCCGTCTACCTCATGTCCGGCGCTTACGATTTGTCGGTAGTCGTAAAAGGCAAGACGATGCACGAAATTGCCGAATTTGTGGCGAAGAAGCTTTCGCCGCTGGATTCGGTCATCTCCACGACGACCCATTTCATATTGAAAAAATACAAACATGACGGTGTCATCTTCGACGACGGAACGGGTGACCGGCGAATGGTGATCGTGCCATGAGCAAACGACTGGCCATGCCGTCCGTCCAACATCGCCTGTCTCGGGTCGTCAGTGAATTGCCGCCGTCAGGCATCCGACGCTTTTTCGATCTCGTTTCCACCATGGATGGCGTCATTTCCCTCGGCGTCGGCGAACCGGATTTCGTCACCCCTTGGAATGTTCGGGACGCGTGCGTGGAAGCGCTGGAACAAGGATACACGACGTATACGTCCAACAGCGGGCTGTTGGAATTGCGGGAAGCGGTGGCCGAATATTTGTGGGGCCAATTCCAACTGAAATACGAACCGGAAGATGAAATTTTGATCACCGTCGGCGGCAGTGAAGCCATCGATTTGGCCTTAAGGGCCATCCTCAATCCCGGTGACGAAGTGTTGGTCATCCAACCGGCGTACATTTCCTACGGGCCGTGCGTCACGTTGGCGGGAGGCGTACCGGTGGCGGTGGACACCGATCCGCGGACCGGCTTTAAACCGACCGCCGAGCAATTGGAGCGGCATATCACGCCGCGGACGAAAGCCATCATCTTCTGTTTTCCCAACAATCCCACCGGCGCGTCGTTACGGCAACACGAGCTGGCGCCGCTGGTGGACGTCATTCGCCGCCACGATTTGTTGGTCATTTCCGACGAGATTTACGCCGAACTGACCTATGACGACAAACACGTGAGCATCGCTTCGTTTCCAGGCATGAAAGAACGGACCATCCTCATTTCCGGCATGTCGAAGGCCTTCGCCATGACCGGCTGGCGCATCGGCTACGCCTGCGGCCACCCGGAAATCATCGAACTGATGCGTAAAATTCATCAATACACCATGCTCTGCGCCCCCATCATGTCGCAAATGGCCGCCATCGAAGCCCTGCGCAACGGTCTGGACGAAATGCGGGAAATGGTGCTTTCCTACAAACAACGGCGCAATTTGTTCGTCAAAGGGCTAAACGAAATCGGCCTCGCTTGCCATCAGCCGGAAGGGGCGTTTTACGCTTTCCCTTCGGTGAAAGCGACAGGGCTTTCGTCGGACGAATTCGCCGAACGCCTCTTGTTCGATTGTAAAGTGGCCGTCGTCCCCGGGCATGTGTTCGGCAACAGCGGCCACGGATACATCCGCTGCTCATACGCCACCTCGGTACAGCAAATCAACGAAGCGCTGGAACGGATGGCCCGCTTCGTGCAAAAACTCCGTTAATGAAACGCAGCCGCAAAGAAAAGACCCGCAAGGAAACCGTCTCCTTGCGGGTCTTTTATACGAAGGCGAACATTTGACAATTTTCAATGTATCTATCAGTATATAAATGCATGACATTTCTTGCCAAGCTGAGGAGGTAAAAAATGAGCGCGCCACAAGAGGCAAAGACATGGGATTGGAAACAGCTGGTGGACGACTTGTATCAATACCTCCGGCTGAAGGCGATCCCTGTCGGTATGAAACTGTTTGAATCGGTGGAAGAAATGGAAGCGGTTCCAAAAATTCGCCGTCCCCGCGGCACCGTCCTGGCGGATCAAGTGGTGGCGCAGGCGGCCCGGCTCGGTTGGACGGTGGGAGTGACGGCCGACGATTTGATGGTGCAATGCGCCGCCATCATCGGTTTACACCCGCAAGATGACACGTGGCTTTCCGGCGAACCGATGAAAGGCGTCTGGTTTGAGACAAAAGAAGACGCCGCCGCCCACCAACGGGCTCTGGACGTCGTCCCCTATGGCCGCTACAAAGCCATGGCGGTGGCCCCCTTGGCCTCGGGACGCTTGAACCCGCCGGACATTTGCCTCATCTACGGCACACCGGGGCAAATGATATTGCTCATCAACGGTTTGCAATGGAGCGGATATAAAAAATTCACATGGAGCGTCGTCGGCGAAAGCGCGTGCGCCGACTCCTGGGGCCGGGCGTTGGCCACCGGCGAACCGAGCCTTTCCATCCCTTGTTACGCGGAACGGCGGTACGGCGGCGTCCCCGACGAAGAAATGCTCATGGCTTTGCCGCCCCAACATTTGGCGAAGGCCGTCGAAGGGTTGAAACATCTCTCCCGCAACGGCCTCCGGTATCCGATTCCGCCCTACAACATCCAAACCGATCCGTCGCCGGCTTTGGCGCCCATCTACCCGACGTGGATGCCCGCCGCCAAAGAAAAACAATAAGCGCCATAAGGCTTCTTACTGCCGTAAATGCACCGGCAAAATACATGCCCGGTCCCCTTGGACCGGGCAATTCATTGCTTCGCGTCTTATTCTTCTCCAATCCGGCGGGCCCGCTCCAAGGCCGCGACTTTCTCGTCCAGCCACCGCCGGGTGTCCGCCATGCGCGTTTCCGCCTGCCGGATGGCCTCCTCCACTTGCGGCCGGGCGGTTCCGCCGGCCACATTGCGGGCATTGACCACTTGTTCCGGTTGCAACACGCGGTAAATGTCCGCCTCAAAGAGGGGCGACCACTGGCGGTATTCCTCGAGGGTCAAATCCGCGAGAAACTTCCCTTCCTGG
>Ga0181858_1001159_pt1 | contig 12987 bp, 12 predicted proteins | sample NewIslPassag4_SG_FD_130749 | JGI IMG/M metagenome (GOLD analysis project Ga0181858, IMG submission 130749) | Feedstock adapted compost microbial communities from Newby Island compost facility, Milpitas, CA, USA - Passage 4_SG | ecosystem: Engineered > Solid waste > Feedstock > Composting ...
CCGGTGTGCGGGCACGGCGGCGGCCGGCGTGGCGAGCCGGTACCCGCGCTTGACGATCGTCTCGATGATCTGGGCCGAGCCGAGGGCCTGCCGCAGCCGGGTGATCGCCATCTCGACCGCGTGCTCGGCCGACCCCGACGCCCGGGTGGGCAGCCGGGCGAGCAGCTCGGAGCGGGTGACCACCGCGCCGGGGGTGACGGCGAGCCGCTTGAGCAGTGCCATCGGCGCGGGCGGGATCTGCCGCGGCGTGCCGTCCACGATGGCTGCGTGCCCGCGGATCTCCAGGTGGTGGCCTGCGGCGGCCACCCGGATGACCGCGTACTCCGGCAGGTACGCGGTGAGCTCGCGGACGAGCCCGCCCAGCCGGGGAGCCGTGGGCCGCAGCGGGAGCACGCCACGGGCTTCCAGCGGCGCGGCGGCCGTCGGGCCCACGCATGCGGCGATCACCGAGTCGCGGAACGCCTCCAGCAGGGCGTCCTCCACCCCGTCTCGCCGTGCCACGTCGAGCATGGTCCGCACCCCGTGCGCGGTGGTGAACGCCACGGCGTCCACCGTCCTCGCGACGACGAGCCGGATCAGCCGCCGCAGCGGCGCCAGGTCCGCGGCGGGCCGCCAGCGGTACACCGGCGCCTCGATCACCTCGGCCCCGGCGTCCCGCAGCGCCGCCGTGAACGCGCCGAGCGGCTCGCCGTACGGCTGGACCACGATGCGCCGCCCGCGCACGCCCTCGCGCAGCAGGTGGTCGAGGATCTCCCGCGTGGTGGACGGCTCCAGCCCGTCATCCGGGTACAGGCCCGCGGCGTGGACCGCCCCGCGCGCCCCAGGGCCGCGGGCGAGCACCCTCGCCGCCGAGAACCGGTCGAGGAGGGCGTCGGCCAGCCCCCAGCCCTCCGCGGCCGTCAGCCAGCTCCGGAACCCGCCGCCGGTGGTGACGACCACGTCGTCGACGGGAGCGGCCAGGCACGCCCGGGTGGCGTCGAGCAGCCCGCCCTCCTCGGCGATAGACACGTACCGGATCGCCGGCGCCTGGATGACCCGCGCGCCCCGTCCGACGAGCAGCGCCCCCAGCTCCTCGCTACGCCGCGTCGCGGTCACCCCGACGGTGAACCCGACCAGCGGGTCCGCCGGCGCCGAAGGCCGTACCACGGCTTCCTGATCCGCTGTCTGTAAGGTCACGAGAGTATTATCCACTATTCAAGTAGGAATAACAGCCATTCCGGTGTCCCTTGGGGGAACTCTCCGGGACCCACGGAAGCCGAGCGCCGCCGAGCGACCGGGCGGCACGCCCGGCGCGTCCGGAGGACCTCCGATCGGCGGGGCGGGGCCGCCCGCCCTGACGCAAGTGTGTGGAGGATCACACCGCACACCGGCCCCGGGCGCACGATCCTCCGCTCGGATGTGGGCCTCGGCGGGCGCTCTCCAGCCCGGTGAGGGCCTTGGCCGCCCAGGCCGCCGTTGCTGCACTTTGCCGCTGCACCGAGACGACGAAGGCCGCCTGTGAGGTCTCACAGGCGGCCTTCTCGCTGGTCGGGGTGGCGGGATTTGAACCCACGGCCTCTTCGTCCCGAACGAAGCGCGCTGCCAAGCTGCGCTACACCCCGGTGCGGCGCTTTCGCCTCCGACAGTCTACCGGACTCTGGAGGTGGTCGTGCCTCTCCTTTTCGGTCGGCGGGCGACGAGCGTGAGAAGGGTGGCCTCGGGCGGGCAGGCGAAGCGGACCGGGGCGTACGGGGACGTACCCAGACCCGCGGAGACGTGCAGCCAGGCGGAGCCGTGCCGGTGCAGGCCCTTGGCCCGGGCGCGGTCGATGCCGCAGTTGGTGACGAGGGCGCCGTAGAACGGCACGCACAGCTGGCCGCCGTGGGTGTGCCCGGCGAGCAGCAGGTCGTAGCCGTCCTCGGCGAACCGGGTAAGGTTGCGCGGCTCGGGCGAGTGCATCACGCCGAGGCGCAGATCGGCGTCCTTGGGCGCCTCGCCCGCGATCTCGTCGTACCGGTCGCGGTCGATATGCGAGTCGTGGATGCCGCCCACGTGCACGTCGAGGTCGCCGACCTTGATGCGGGCGACCCGGTTGTTCAGGTCGAGCCAGCCCGCGGCGGTCATGCTCGCGCCCAGCTCCTCCCACGGCAGGGAGGGCTCCTCCCGCAGCACGTCCCGCTTGGAGGTGCGCCACAGGTAGCGGGCCGGGTTCTTGAACCGCGGCGCGTACAGGTCGTTCGAGCCGTACACGAACACGCCCGGACGGGACAGCAGCGGCTCGACGGCCCGCAGGTAGGCCGGGATCGCGTCGGGGTGGGCGATCGTGTCGCCGGTGTTCACCACCAGGTCGGGGCGGAGCGCCTCGAGCGACCGCACCCACTCGATCAGACGCTTGCGGCCGGGGGTGAGGTGCAGATCCGACAGGTGCAGGATCCGGACCGGATGCCGTCCCGGCTCGAGCACGGGCACGTCGAACCGGCGCAGCCGGAACCAGTTGCGCTCGACGATCGACGCGTAGGCGAGACCGGCGACGCCGGCGCCCAGCACGGACAAGGGAAGGGCCACGGCTTTCCTCACCCGACCATCATGCCCCATGCGACGCGGCAAGATGGACGCCATGAGTTCGCTCAAGGACAAGCTGAAGGCCGATCTTTCGGCTGCGATGAAGAACCGCGACGAGGTGCGGACGCGGACCATACGGCTGGCGCTCGCGGCGATCAGCAACGAGGAGGTCGCCGGGAAGGCCGCCCGGGAGCTCTCCGATGAGGAGATCATCAAGGTGCTGACCAAGGAGGCGAAGAAGCGCCGGGAGGCGGCGGAGGCCTTCGCGAACGCCGGGCGGCAGGACCGGGCCGAGGCGGAGCTGGCCGAGAAGGCGGTGCTGGAGGAGTACCTGCCCGCGCAGCTCACCGACGAGGAGCTGAACCGCCTCGTGGAGGAGGCGATCAAGGAGACCGGCGCCGAGGGGCCGCGCGCCATGGGTCAGGTGATGAAGGTCCTCACCCCGAAGGTGGCCGGGCGCGCCGAGGGCGCCCGGGTCGCCGCGGCCGTACGCGCGCGTCTGCAGGGCTGACGGAACGGGGCCCCGCCGGCCGAGCGGGCGCCGTGTGGGCGGCCCGGTCGGCGGCGGGCCGGGGGCCGGTATCCGGCCCGCCGGTCAGCGGTTCCGGGCGAACCGCTCGCCGCCGCCCCGGCCGAAGGGGTTCCCGCCGCGCGTCGTGAAGAAGTCGTCGCCGGCGTCCGCGTCGTCACCGTCGCCGTCGTCGCCCTCGTCGCCGTCCTCGCCGTCCGCACCGTCGCGGTCCTTCGGCTTCTTCTTCGGGCAGCCGCCGGTGCACCCGCCGAAGCGGGACATGTCCGGCTTGGTGAACGACGACGGCGGGACGTCCGCCAGCGCCCGCAGCATCGTCTGCTTCCAGATCGGGCCGGCGATGGAGGCGCCGAACACGACCCCGTAGTACCGGCCGCCGATGACCACGTTGCGCAGCGGGTGCTTGTAGGAGCCGCGCGGGTCGCCGATGCTCACGGCGGCGGCGAGGTCGGGCGTGTAGCCGGCGAACCAGGCGGCCCGGTACTCATCGGTGGTGCCGGTCTTGCCGGCCGCGTCCCGGCCGATGCCGCCGACGCCGCTCATCGTGCCCTTGGTGAACACCCCGGACAGGATGTGGTTCACCGCGTCGGCGACCTCGGCCTCGAGCACCTGCTTGCACTCCGGCTCGAACTCGATCGTCTTGCCGTTCCGGAAGGTGACCGAGGTGATCGCCATCGGCTTGCAGTACTTGCCGCGGGCGCCGAAGGTGGCGTAGGCGCTGGCGACGGTCCCCGGGTCCATCTCGTTGATGCCGAGGGTGAACGTCTCGTACTCGCCGAGCTTCTTGCCGTCGGCCCGCTTGATGCCGAGCCGCTTCGCCATCTTGACGACGTTGCACAGGCCGACCCGCTCCTGGAGCTTCATGAAGAAGGTGTTCACCGAGCCCCAGGTGCCGGTCTGCAGGTTCTTGAACCCGCCGCCGCCCTCGCCGCTGGCGTTGTGCACGACGTGGTTGGGGTCGCCGACCCGCTCGCCCTTGCAGTTGCGGAACGTGCCGTAGCTCGCCGCCTGGTAGGTGCCGCCCACCTCGAAGCCGTCGCCGACCCGCATGCCCTTCTCCAGGGCCGCGGCGAGCGTGAAGACCTTGAACGTGGAGCCGGCCTGGAAGCCGGCGCCGCCGCCGTGGGCCGCGTCGGCGACGAGGTTGTAGTTCGACTCGTTCTTCTTCTTGTTGTTGCCGAACTTCCGGCTCGCCGCCATCGCCTTGATCTTGCCGGTGCCGGGCTCGATGAGGGCCTCGGCGGCGACCGGCTTGTCGGAGGCCTTGACGTACTGGCGGATCGCCTGCTCGGCGGCCCGCTGCATCCGCGGGTCGATCGTGGTCCGGATCGTGAGGCCGCCGCGGGTGAGCAGCTCGCGGCGCTCCTTCACGGTCTTGCCGAACGCCTTGTTGTTGAGGATCTCGTGCTGGACGTAGAGGCAGAAGTAGGGGTACTTGCTCCGCTCGCAGCCGCCGGAGATGTCGTAGCCCTTGTAGCCGAGCTTCTTCTTCCGGGCGGCGGCCCACTCGGCCTGGGTGATCTTGCCGCGCCGGTACATCACGTCGAGCACGACGTTACGGCGGGCGAGCAGCCGGTCGCGGTACTCCTTGCCGCGGGAGGGGTCGGTGAGGGTCGGGTTCTGCACGGCTCCCGCGAGCGTGGCCGCCTCGTGGAGCTTGAGCTCGGAGGCGCTCTTGCCGAAGAAGCGCTTGGCGGCCGCCTCGATGCCGTAGGCGCCGGCGCCGAAGTAGGAGATGTTGAGGTACTTCTCGAGGATCTCGTCCTTGGTGTACTTCTCCTCGATCGCGAGGGCGTGCCGCAACTCGTTCAGCTTCCGGCTGAACGTCGGCGCGACCGCCGCCGCCGCCTCCTTCTTCGTCTTCGCCTTGTTGACGAGAACCTGCTTGACGTACTGCTGGGTGATCGAGGAACCGCCCTCGTTCACCCCGCCGCTCTGCAGGTTCTTCCACAGCGCCCGGAACGTGCCCTCGAGGTCGATCGCGCCGTGCTCGTAGAACCGCGCGTCCTCGATCTCGATGATCGCCTTCTTCATCACGTCGGCGACCTTCGAGAGCGGCACCGACTGCCGGTACTGGTAGTAGAACTGCGCGATCCGCTTGCCGTTGGCGTCGAGCACCACCGTCCGCTCCGGGAGCGGCGGTTCGTCGAGCTCCTCGGGGGCGATGCGCAGCGTCTCGGTGGTGGAGACCACGGTCACGCCGGCCCCGCCCACGGCGGGCAGGACCATCGCGGCGACCAGCACCCCCGCCACCGCGCTCGCCAGCGCCAGCCTGATGACACGGAGCACAACGGTCATCAATGTTCTGCCCCAACCTCGAGCTCGCACGCCTTAAGCGTACGACTGCGGAACCAGAAGACTGGTACCGAAAGTCCAATTCGATACGTCTTGTGCTGCGTCTACCCGGGGGGTGACTAGTCAATCCCGGCCACGTGACCCGACTTGACCATGCCGGAAATTGGCCCGGGCGGGGACTGTCGAACCGAACACCCGGTTGCGTACGTTCTCCTCTGCGGCAACTGAATACGGAGGCTCGACGCCCGCGCCCGTCGGCCGAAGAACGACTGACCACCTAAGGGGAGTGGGGTCGAAACACATGTGGATCACGGATTGGACCTCCCGTGCCGCCTGTCGTGGTGTGGACCCGGACGCGCTGTTCGTCCAGGGGGCCGCGCAGAACAGGGCGAAACTGATCTGCCGTGGATGCCCGGTCCGTACCGAATGCCTCGCCGATGCGCTTGACAACCGCATCGAGTTCGGGGTCTGGGGCGGTATGACCGAGAGGGAGCGGCGGGCGCTGCTGCGGCGGCGGCCCGACGTCACCTCCTGGCGGGACCTGCTCGCGACCGCCAAGGAGGAGTACGAGCGGGACAACGCGTTGATGGCCGGCTGATATATCGCGAGGGTCCTCTCGACGGGGAGGGGGTTGCCCTCGCATTCCGCATGGCCGTGCATTGTGGCCGCCGTTCCGGGCCGACCGGAGTTGCCGCCGCCAGCCATTCAGGCGGCCATAAGCGCGCCGATCTCGCGAAGACCGGCGAGATCATGGACATCCTCCGGCATCGCGGGCACCTGCGCGATCGGCACCGTGGGATGCGCCGAGATGAAGTGCTCCTGCTCGCGATGCTCCCGTGCGGCCAGCTGCATCCGCCCGGCGTGGAGCCGCAACACCGCGGCGGTCAGCTCATGCTCGCCACGAGCTTCCAGGTCCTCTGCCGCGGCGGCGCTACGGGCCGCGGAGAGGGCCGCGGCCGGGGAGCGATGCACCCTGTTGACCACGAGACCGGCCAGGGGCATGCGCTCCTCGGCGAGCCGCCCGACGAAGGACGACGCCCCCCGCCTCCCGGCCCCCTCCCGCGCGGCGGCCCCGTGTGGCCCCCGGCCCCGCCAGGCGCCGGGCGCCCCTGGGCGAGCCGCTCGACGAAGTACGACGCCTCCCGCATCGCGTCCCGCTCCGGCGCGGCGACCACGAGGAACGCGGTGCCGGGAGCCTGGAGCAGGCGGTAGGTCTGCTCGGCGCGCTGGCGGAAACCGCCGAACACGGCGTCGAGGGCGCTGACGAAGGTCTGGATGTCCTTGAGCACCTGGGCTCCGAGCACCTTGGTCAACGCCCCGGCGAGGAAGCCGAACCCGGCGTTGAGCAGCTTGAACGCGCTGCGGCCGCCCGCGCGGGCCGGCGCCATGAGCACGCGGATCAGCCGGCCGTCGAGGAACCGGCCGAGCCGTTCGGGCGCGTCGAGGAAGTCGAGCGCGGACCGGGACGGCGGCGTGTCGACGACGATCAGGTCCCATTCGTCGGCACGGCGCAGCTGGCCGAGCTTCTCCATCGCCATGTACTCCTGGGTGCCGGAGAAGCTCGACGAGAGGGACTGATAGAACGGATTCGTCAGAATCTGACGGGCGCGTTCGGGGTCGGCGTGTGCCTCGATGATCTCGTCGAACGTGCGCTTCATGTCGAGCATCATCGCGTGCAGCTCGCCGGTGCCCCGGGTCCCGGCCACGAGCCGGGGAGTGTTGTCGAGCTCGGTGAGCCCCATCGACTGGGCGAGCCGACGGGCGGGGTCGACGGTGAGCACGACCACGCGCCTGCCCCGCTCGGCCGCGCGCAGGCCGAGGGCGGCGGCCGTGGTGGTCTTGCCCACCCCGCCGGAGCCGCAGCAGACGACGATCCGCGTGCCCGGGTCGTCGAGGATGGCGTCGATGTCCAGGGCGGGGGCCGTGCGCACGGTGTGGCCCCCGGCCGTCCCGGTCATCGCGCTCGCTCCGCTCACCGCCGTCCCAATCGATCGCCGTCCGATCACCACGCGGTCAGTGGGTGCGCCGCACGCGCACCGCTGACCGCGTTTGTTACCGCTCATCGTGCCGGTTAACCGCCGGTGCCTTCCGGTGAACCGGCAACAATCCGGCAACGAGGAAGTTTCGGGACATACCACGCCCCAGGCTGAGTGCGTCGCCGAGGCCGCCGCCGCGGCTCGCGCGCACGCCTCCATTCAACAGCGGTCACGGGCGCGGTGCGCCGTACTTCGGTCAACTTTTTAAACAAGAGGTCAATGCGGCGGGCGGCTTTATCACGGATCGGCCGCGCGCCGGTCAAGGATCGGTCAGGCCGCGCCCTGCTCGCGGATCACCTCGGCGAGCTCGTACAGCCCGGCGAGGTCGACGCCCTCGGTGAGCAGCGGCAGTTCGTAGCGCGGCAGCCCGGTCTTGGCGAGCAGGGTGCGCTCGCGCCGTTCGAGCTGGGTACGGCGGGGGGGGGCGGGGGGCCCCGCGGCGGGGGGGGCCGGGGGGGGTGCTGGGCCCCCTGGGCGGGGAGGGCCTCGGCGGGGCCCCGCGCCTCGTCCCCGTCGGCGAGATTCGCGGCCTTCAGCCCGAGCGCGAGCTCGTCGACGTCGAACCGGCCCTTGAGCGCCGCCTCGAGCGCGCTCTGCGGCAGCTCCTCCGGGCGGACCATGTTGATGAAGATGCCGCCGGTGGGCAGCTTCGCCGCGCGCAGCTCGGCGATGCCGTCGAGCGTCTCCTGGACCGGCATCTCCTCCAGCAGCGTCACCAGGTGCACGGCGGTCTCCGGCGAGGCGACCACGCCGCGCACCAGCTCGGCGTGGTTCTTGATCGGCCCCACCCGGGCGAGGCCGGCCACCTCGGAGGTGACGTTGAGGAAGCGGACCACCCGGCCGGTGGGCGGCGCGTCGAGCACCACCGCGTCGTACACGCGGCGGCCCGTGGCGGGGTCGCGGCGCCGGACCGCCTCGCTCGTCTTGCCGGTGACGAGCACGTCGCGCAGCCCCGGCGCGATCGTGGTGGCGAAGTCGACCACGCCCAGCTTGGTGAGCGCCCGGCCGGCCCGGCGCATGCCGTAGAACATCTCGAGGTACTCGAGCATCGCGGCCTCGGGGTCGATGGCGAGCGCGTAGACGTCGCCGCCCTCGGGCGCGACCGCGACCTTGCGCTCCTCGTACGGCAGCGGCGGGATGTCGAAGACCTGGGCGATGCCCTGGCGGCCCTCGACCTCGACCAGCAGCACCTTGCGCCCGCCCGCGGCGAGGGCGAGGGCGAGTGCCGCGGCCACCGTGGTCTTGCCGGTGCCGCCCTTCCCGGTGACGACGTGCAGCCGCACGCCGTCCCAGTCGGTGTCACGAGCGCTCATCATTCGAAGGCTACCCAACCGTCGCGGAAGGACCGCAGCGGGATACCTGGGGATATACGTGCGGGGATGGGCGGCGCGGGGCGCGCCCGCGCGGAGGCCCGCGGAGGTGCGGCGCGCGGCGGACCCCGCCCGTTAGGGTTCTCTCATGCGCAAATGGGAGTACGTCACGGTGCCACTGCTCATCCACTCGACCAAGGAGATCCTCGACAACTGGGGTGAGGACGGCTGGGAGCTCGTCCAGGTGGTTCCGGGGCCGAACCCGGAGCAGCTCATCGCGTACATGAAGCGGGAGAAGCAGTGAGCGAGGCGCCCGCGGACCCGCGGGAGCGGCTCGCCGCGCTCGGCCTCACGCTGCCGGAGGTCCCGGCGCCGGTCGCCGCCTACGTGCCCGCGGTGCGCACCGGCGACCACGTGTACACCTCCGGGCAGCTGCCGTTCGTCGACGGCAAGCTGCCGCGCACCGGCAAGGTGGGGGCCGAGGTGGGCGTGGACGAGGCGCGCGACCTCGCCCGCATCTGCGCGCTCAACGCCCTCGCCGCGGCCGCCGCGGCCGCCGGGGACCTGTCGCGCATCGTGCGGATCGTGAAGGTCGTCGGGTACGTGGCGAGCGCGCCCGGGTTCACCGCCCAGCCGCAGGTGGTGAACGGCGCGAGCGAGCTGCTCGGCGAGGTGTTCGGCGACGCGGGCCGGCACGCGCGCAGCGCGGTCGGGGTCGCCGTGCTCCCGCTCGACGCCCCGGTCGAGGTGGAGCTGATCGCCGAGGTACGGCCGGACTGACCGTTGCCCGACCGGGGCCGCGTCCGGTTGGATACTCCGGATGGGGGTGCCCAAAGTGGAGCAAATCGCGCTTCCCGGCGGGGTCACCGGACGCGCCCTGGACGTGCTGGAGGGCCGCGCCGAGCCGGTGCCCGCCCGGGACGCCGCGACCGTGGTCGTGCTGCGGGAGCGGCGCGGGGTCCCCGGCGGCATGCAGGTCTACCTGCTGCGGCGCCGGGCGGGCATGGCGTTCGCCGCCGGGGCGCACGTGTTCCCCGGCGGCGCGGTCGACCCGCGCGACGCCGACCGGGACATCGCCTGGGCCGGGCCGAGCCCGGCGTGGTGGGCGGACGTGCTGCGGTCCGACGAGCGGACCGCACGGGCCCTCGTGTGCGCGGCCGTACGCGAGACCTTCGAGGAGTCCGGGGTGCTGCTCGCCGGGCCGCGGCCGGACGCCGTCGTCGCCGACACCGCGGAGTGGGAGGAGGACCGGCTCGCGCTGATCGGCCGGGAGCTGTCCTTCGCCGAGTTCCTCGCCCGGCGCGGGCTCGTGCTCCGCACCGACCTGCTGCGCCCCTGGTCGCGCTGGATCACCCCGCGGGTGGAGAGCCGCCGCTACGACACCCGGTTCTTCGTCGCCGCCCTCCCGCCCGGGCAGCGCGCCCGGGACGTCGGCGGCGAGGCCGACCGGGTGGCCTGGATGCGGCCCGCGGACGCGCTGGCGGCCGCCGAGCGGGGCGAGATCACCCTCATGCCGCCGACCCGGCGCACCCTCGCCGAGCTCGCGGACTATGCGGAGGTGGCGAAGGTGCTCGCCGCCGAGCGGACCGTGGTCACCATCGCCCCCGAGGTGGTGCGCGGCGAGGACGGCGTGTTCCGGCTGCTCATCCCCGAGCCGGCCGGCGACGGCGTGCGGGAGGGGCGGGCGTGAGCGGCCTGCGCATCCCGGCGTCGGGACCGGACGGAGCCGGCACCCCCAACGCGGAGGCCGTGCTGGCGCCCAACCCCTCCCCGATGACGCTCGACGGCACGAACACCTGGATCGTGGGCCGTCCGGACGGCGACCGCGCGGTCGTGATCGACCCGGGGCCCGAGGGGGACGAGGGCCACCTGCGGCGGGTGCTCGACCGGCTGGCGGGGCGGCGGGTGGAGGCGATCCTGCTCACCCACGGGCACCACGACCACAGCGGCGGTGCGGCCCGGTTCGCGGAGCTCACCGGCGCTCCGGTACGCGCCCTCGACCCTCGCCACCGGCTCGGCTCGGAGGGCCTCGCCGACGGCGACGTCATACCGGTGGGCGACCTGGAGCTGCGCGTCACGGGCACGCCCGGGCACTCGTTCGACTCGCTGTGCTTCCACCTGCCGGAGGACCGCGCCGTGTTCACCGGCGACACGGTGCTCGGCCGGGGCACCACGGTGATCGCGTCCGACGGCAACCTCGCCGACTACCTGCGCTCCCTCGACCGGCTGCGGGCGATGGTGGAGGCGGTGGAGGCCACGGCGCTGCTGCCCGGCCACGGTCCGGTGCTCGACGACCCGGTGGGGGTGCTCGACGCCTACATCGCGCACCGGCGCGAGCGCCTCGACCAGATCCGGCGGGCACGGGAGAACGGAGCCAGGACGCCTCGGGAAATCGTGGAGATCGTCTACGCCGAGGTGGATCCGGCCCTGTGGCCCGCGGCGGAGATGTCGGTGCGGGCGCAGCTCGAGTACCTGGACGGGTCGGCGTGAGCGCCTCGCCGGCGCGGGTCGCGCGGCCGTCGGTACGGCGGGCGGCGCCGGGCCGTCACGTCGGTGCCGTGGCGGCGCCGCCGGCTAGCGGGAGCGATGCTGGAGCCGCTCCTTGTCGAGGATGAGCACCGCCTTCGCCTCGATGCGCAGCCAGCCGCGCTGGGCGAAGTCGGCGAGGGCCTTGTTCACGGTCTCCCGGGACGCGCCGACGAGCTGGGCGAGCTCCTCCTGGGTGAGGTCGTGGTGGACGCGCACCCCCTCTTCGGTCTTCTGGCCGAACCGCTCGGCGAGGTCGAGGAGCTGCTTGGCCACCCGGCCGGGCACGTCGGTGAAGACCAGGTCGGCGATGACGTCGTTGGTACGGCGCAGCCGCTGCGCCAGCGCGCGCAGCAGGTGCAGGGCGACCTCGGGCCGGCCGGTCAGCCAGGGGCGCAGGTCGTCGTGGCCGAGCCCGGCGAGCCGGGCCTCGGTCAGCGCGATCGCGCTCGCCGTACGGGGGCGGGGGTCGAACAGCGACAGCTCGCCGAACATCTCCCCGGGGCCCAGGACGCTCAGCAGGTTCTCCCGGCCGTCCGCGGCGGTGCGGGAGAGCTTGATCTTGCCTTCCAGGACCACGTAGAGCCGGTCGCCGGCGTCGTTCTCGCTGAACAGCGTCTGTCCCTTGGCCAGCCGGACCTCGGTGACGCTCGTCCGCAGGGCGGCGGCGCTCTCCCGGTCGAGCGCGGCGAACAGCGGAGCCTTGCTCAGCACATCCTCAGTCACAGATGCCTCCTCGCGTATGATCGCGCACGCGGATCCGGGAGCGGCCGGACGTCATCTGTCATTGTGACGCACCCCATGGGCGGTCAGACCGTCCCCGGTCCGCGTAGGCTAACTGGGTGCCCCGCAACGCCCCCACGGCCGGAGAGTCCCGGCCTGCTCTGGTCAGACGCGCACGCCGGATGAACCGCATACTCGCGGAAACCTATCCGGACGCCCACTGTGAGCTGGATTTCGGGTCACCGCTGGAGCTGCTGGTAGCAACGATCCTATCCGCGCAATGCACGGACAAAAGGGTAAATATGGTGACCCCGGTGCTCTTCGCGAAGTATCGGAGCGCCGAGGACTACGCGAGCGCCGACCGCGCCGAGCTTGAGGAGATCATCCGGTCCACCGGGTTCTACCGGGCGAAGGCGAACAACCTCATCGGCATGGGCCAGGCGCTCTGCGAGCGGTTCGGCGGCGAGGTGCCGCGGCGCATGGAGGACCTGGTCACCCTGCCGGGCGTCGGCCGCAAGACCGCGAACGTGGTGCTCGGCAACGCGTTCGGCATCCCCGGGCTCACCGTGGACACCCACTTCAAGCGGCTCACCACCCGCTTCGGGTGGACCAGGCAGACCGACCCGGTGAAGATCGAGCGCGAGGTGGGCGAGCTCATCCCCAAGAAGGAGTGGACGGTCTTCTCCCACCGCGTGATCTGGCACGGGCGCCGCATCTGCCACGCGCAGCGGCCGGCCTGCGGCGTGTGCCCGCTCGCCGCGCTGTGCCCCTCGTTCGGCACCGGCCCCACCGACCCCGCCCAGGCGGCCAAGCTGGTGAGGAGCGGACCCTTCTCATGACCGACGTGAACGCCTCGACACCGGCGCCCGGCCGGTGCCCCCGGCCGCCGCTGGCCGTGCCGGGCGCCGCGTGCCCGGGCGCCCCGGCGGGCGCGGCCGTGCCGTACGGCCCGGCCGCGCCCTCGCCCGCCCCCGGCGGCCCGGACGGCGTGCCGTACTGGCTGCGGGAGCTCGCCGGGCGGGCCGCG
>Ga0181858_1001163_pt1 | contig 12970 bp, 8 predicted proteins | sample NewIslPassag4_SG_FD_130749 | JGI IMG/M metagenome (GOLD analysis project Ga0181858, IMG submission 130749) | Feedstock adapted compost microbial communities from Newby Island compost facility, Milpitas, CA, USA - Passage 4_SG | ecosystem: Engineered > Solid waste > Feedstock > Composting ...
CTCTCTTTTGCGAAAGGCATCGACTGGCATGTGGAGCAAGAAATCAAGGTCAGGATCGATGAAATCAAACAGCAACGCAAGCTAAAGTATAAAGATGCTTTTTTGATGGGGTTTGATCTGCGTTTCTCCTCCAATGTGTTTTTACCTGAATACATCGGGCTGGGAAAGGGAGCCAGCCATGGATTTGGTGTGGTGAGAAAGCTAAGGGAGAAGAAGTAAAATATGAAAACTATGGCCATGGAAAATATAACGCTTATATTACTCGTTGGTACCAATCCATTACCCAATCTTGTGGTGACAAAGTATCTGTTAGGTCAGCCCAACCACCAAATTTCATCTATTTATTTGATTTATTCAGAATCAAAAGGAAAGCAAAAGGGAACTAAAGAATACGCTGATAACCTAAAAAGATTACTTGAGGACACCAGGATTAACATTGAGTTGATACCACTCTCTGATGTTGGTAATCCCAAAAATATTTTAGCAGACTTAAATAAATATCCATGGGACGAACACTTGAAGTATCATTTAAATTACACGGGCGGCACTAAAACTATGTCGGTTCATACCCATGCGTTCTTTAAGAATAAATTTAAGAATATTGATTTTTCTTACCTGGATGCGCGAGCTTATACTTTAAAGTACGATGATGGTACTTATTATCCTACAAATGGTGATTTAAGGGATAAAGTAAAAGTTACAATTGAAGAATTATTAAAATTACATGGATATGAAATTAAATCTGATTCTTTTGAAAATACTACATTTGATAAGGTTTTAGATAAATTCAAGAAATCCATACAAGAAGGAAGTTGTAAGGAATTTATTGATTGGTACAAAGACATACATCACATTAAAAGTGAAAATAACTTTAGGAACGCTGTAAAATTCAAAGAAAAGCTGGAACAAGAATTCCCGATTAATTTAAAAATCATAGCGGAAAAATTTGGAGATGGCATACCGGAAATTGCCAAAAAAATTTTAGATGCTTTTCCGGAAGAGAGCCGAATTCATTTTGTTGAAAATAGCGAATATAAGTTATGGGTACCTCCTGATCAAGGCATATCTAATGAAAATTTCAAAAACAGGGTTAAAAATACCTGGGAATACATTGATGGTAAATGGCTTGAACATTATGTTTATGATGGCTTACGCAAAATTTTACAGGAAAAAGGATTGAAAGAAAATGAGCACTATGGTTGGTCGCTTAAGTCACGCAATAGAGAAAATAAAGAATTTGAGTTGGATATTTTTCTAATGAATGGCTACCAGCTTATTGCCATTTCTATTACCACAGATGCTCAAACATATATTTGCAAATCCAAAGGGTTTGAAGTTATTCACAGGGCAAGGCAAATTGGCGGAGATGAAAGTGCTGCCATTTTAATCACTGCATTAAACAAAGAAAAAGCAAGCGAACTTCAGAAGGATTTGTACATCAATACTGGTACCTCTGAAGATCGCTTTAAGGTTTTCGGCATTGAAGATTGGAAAGATATTAATGATAAAATTTTAAATTTTTTGAATATATGAAACTTACAGCTGTTTTAATTGATACTGTATCTATTCAAAACTACATTTTTTCAAGCAATCGATTAAAGGTCAATGTAGGAGCATCTCATATTGTTAAAAACATTTATAAGAATGAACTGATTGACACACTTAGAAAAATTGGCAATGGATCATGTCACTGGGATATAAAACCTGAATATATTCCCATTCTCAATAATAACAATTTCTTATGGGAAATAGGATATATAGGCGGCGGAAATGCTCTAATTTTCTTTAAGAATGAAGTTGACGCTAAAGATTTTATTAAAAATTACTCTAAACATATACTTTTAAATTATCCCGGATTGAATCTTGCTTTTGGGTTGTGTGATTTTGATCTATCTGACTTTCAATACTCAATTAAAAATTTGCGCAAAAATTTAAGAAACAATAAAAATACTCTTGTAGTCAGAACTACCTTACAGAAATATGGATTTACCCTTGAATGTAGAGAAAGTAATGAAAGTGCCGAAGATTTTAAAGATGATGATGGTAATTATATTTCATCCGTTGTAGAAGCAAAGTTAAATAATGTTGAAGAAGCAAATGCATCCCTTCAAAATTTGCTGTCGGCAGAATTAAATTCGTTTCAATTTCCTTTTGAATTTGAAAAAATATCACCGGAAAATGAGCAATCATATATTGCCGTAGTCCACATAGATGGCAATTCAATGGGAAGCAGGTTTGAATTATGCAATGATTTAATTTCCCTTCGTAAACTCTCTAAAAGTGTCGAGAATGCAACCATCCAAGCAACCCAAGCAACCGTAAAACATCTTGTTGCATTGCTCAATGATAATCACACTATTGAAGAAATTGGACTTCAAATTAAACAAAATTTTTTACCATTTCGTCCTATTATCATAGGAGGCGATGATATAACCTTTGTATGCAATGGCAAATTGGGCATTTACTTGGCAAAAGAATTCATCAAGAACTTTATCTCCCAAGAAGTAAGTGATGGAAAACCGCTTTCCGCTTGTGGTGGTGTTGCCATTGTTAAAACCAAATTTCCTTTTTTCAAAGCATACCAGTTGGCTGAAGAACTTACTCAATCTGCAAAAAATGAATGCCGTAAACATAAAAATTCATCTTTCATAGATTTTCATATTTCATCCGGTGGTTTTTCCGGTTCATGGAATGACATAAAATGCAATCATTATGCAGCAGTAGAAGGGAACGCTCATTTTGGACCTTACAGAATTGACAATGACAATGAAGAAAATTCATTAAAGAAATTAGAAGATAAAATCTCTGATCTAATAAACAAGCCCAAAAATAAGGTTCTCAAACTTCGTGAAACTATCTTAAAATCCAAAAAAGAAATAGATCTTTTTATTTCTGCAAATGAGGAATTTAATAGAATGAAAATTTGGAAAGATAAAAAAACAATTTATTTTGATGCAATAGAAGTAATGGACTTTTATCATCAGGTTTTATTCAACTAACAAAACTAAAAACTTATGGCTAAATTAAAAATAACAACAGAATCTTATACCGCTGTTACATCTGGAGAAGGAACGGGAATTATTGATAGCGATATTGTTTATGATACTGATGGCTTTCCATTTATTCCCGCAAAAAGAGTAAAGGGGCTATTAAGGGAATCAGTTGTTGAATGCCTCGAAATTTTGAACATTTCTGGAACAGAGCTTTTGGAGAATATTTTTGGGAGCGAGTCAGCACAAGGAAAATTACATTTTTCAAATTTGTTTATTGAAAACTATCCTGACATAAAAAAAGAATTTGATATTATTAAATCTAAATTTAATACTTTTTATGGAATATTAAGCCGTGAAAATATACTTAGTTATTACACATCCATTCGCCAACAAACAGCCATTGATCAAAATGGCATAGCCAAAGAACATTCCTTACGAACTATCCGTGTGATTAAACCGGAAGTTTCTTTCGAAGGCGAAATCGATGTTTCTGTTTTAAATGATTCAGAAAAGGTTTTAATTTATTTAGCTACCAAAAATTTAAGAAAACTTGGATTAAACCGAAATGCAGGATTTGGTAAGGTAAAATGTTGTTTAGAAAATATTGGAAACATAGAAAATACTAAAAAATCTCCAAATATTGATAATATCATCAATTCGCTAAAAGATTCTTCCATCAACATTGCAGAAAGAAGTTCTCAAAATATTCAAATTACTAATTCTGATTATAAGCCTTTTGTCGAACCGACAGAAAATATTACCATTCATTTAAAAATTACAACCTTAAGCCCTGTTTTACTCTCGACCCGTTCAGGCGATTTAAACACCACCGACACACGATTGTATATTCCCGGAACAACAATACGCGGCTTTTTTGCCAGGATTTTAATGGATAAATTAGGGTTGAATGAGAATAATGCCCACCAAAATTCATTATTTAAGCAATGCTTTATTGAAGATAAAATTTCATTTGGCCCTGCCCTGCCTTTCTATGATGAAAAGGTCTTTTATCCATTCCCATCACATCTTCAATCAACTAAAAACAACGAAAATGATATATATGACATATTCGGATATGAAACAAATGAATTAACTAGGCCCATTGGTGGATTTGTGTATGTTTCCGAAAATAAATGTTTAACCCATTCTGTGCCCACAAGGGCTTATTTTCATGGCAGCAGAGACAGAATAACAGGAAAGAATGAAGATGGTTCTATCTTTTATTATGATTCCATAGAACCAAATAATGAGTTTATCTCATCATTGACTGGTCCTAAGAAATTATTAGATGCTCTCTTTCTAGATCAAAAAGAATGGATTGGTTATATCGGTCGTTCGAAGACATCGCAATATGGTAAAGTTAAAATCGAAATTTACAATAACATAAAATCATCAGATGAATTTGACTTTTCAGGTGAGGATAAAATCGTTTTATCTGCACTTTCACCTATTATTTTAGTAAACGAACAAGGTGAACCTGATTTATCCATTCAAAACATAAAAAATTACATACAATTTTTTATACCATCTGTAAATTTTGAAATTAAAAATATTTATTTACGCACTGAGAATGTTGACTTCTTTAATAACACATGGGGAACTAAATCAAAAACCTACATTGCCATCAAAGAAGGTTCTTCCTTTCTTCTGAAATTTACAAACAATAACCCATCAAATAATGAATTGCAAAATATAATTAACAACGGTATTGGAGAATTTACGCACCTCGGGTATGGAAGAGTAAATTTTTATAGAATATTTGATGAAACACTAACCAAAAAAGAACTGAAAGCAAATGTAAATATTTCAAATATTAAAATTGATAAATCTAAAGATATTCTTTTAAAGATTATAGATAACGAATACAAGAAAATTATTGAATTTCTTGGTATGAATAATGCAAATCATAAAAAACCCAATATCTCTCCAAGTTTGTGTGGTAGGATGATAAGTTCTCTTCAACAATACACAAATCAAGCTGATTTTATCCAAGATTTTATAGAAAATTCAGAAAAAGGTATTAAAGGGAAAAAAGCATATGAACAGCTTGAAAAAGCTGATTTGATTGATGATATGAAATCAGAATTATATAAGCTAATTGAGAATTATAATGAAATGCATGAATTAAATCAATTTGTTGGAAAATTGATAGATGTTTCAATTAACATAGATAAAAATAATATTATTAACAAGTATTATTTTAACTATTGGATTGCATTTTTCAAACAAGTTCGCCTGAATCAGAAAGAAAAAATTAAAATATGAGCAATAATAAAATATTCTGTAAATGGTTGGTTAAAGCCTCCATAGAGAATAAAACACCAATCATTATTGGAACTGGAAAAAACTCGGGGTTGATAGATATTGAATTAATTAAAGATGAGCAAGGGAATTTCTACATACCCGGTACCTCTTTTAAAGGCGCTCTTAGGCATTTTCTTGAGGATTATTACAACATTCATAATAAAGATATACTTGACCTCTTTTTTGGTTCACAGGGTCAACAATCATTAGCCACTATTTTTGACTTAAAAGCTGACAAAAAAACGGTTATAAAAGTAAGAGACGGTGTAGCTATTGATATTAAAACAAATATTGCTAAAAAAGGGGCAAAATATGATTATGAAATTGTTGAGCCGGGTCATTCTTTTTCTATGAACATAGAAATAAATTTATATTCAAACCATATTAAATACAAGCAAGAACTTCTCAAATTATTAGCCACTATCAAACTAGTGCTTGAAAACCAAGATGAAAAGTTTGCAGTAGGAGCAATGACTACAAAAGGTTTGGGCATCATAAAATCCGATGATTTTAAGGTTTATGAATTTGATTTTGAAAAGGATGAAAGAGCCAAACATGAATGGTTTAAATATCTCATCAATGAAGATGATTATTTGCCTACCGTTGAAAAAGAAGTAAATATTGCTGATAGCTATCAATTGGAAAACAAAAATGACTTTTCTATTTCTGCCACATTCAAGATTAAAAGTAGTTTGTTGATAGGAGCATCACCCGGTCCGGATGAAGAGGCAGATAAAGTGCCTTTAAAATCCAATGGAAAACCTGTTTTGTCCGGCACATCTTTAAAAGGTGTTATCCGCAGCAGGGCTATTCGCATCATTAATACATTGAATGGTAATGGAGAAGAATTGATTAAAGAAACTTTCGGATGGGCAGATACAGAAAATAAAAAATCAAAAAAAATCAAAAGTCGGCTTATTGTAAAAGAAACCATTATTGAAAATGCAATAGAAAAATTAAAAGACGGAATAAAAATCAACCGCTTTACTGCCGGAACTATTGATGGTGCCCTGTTTAATGCAGTTTTGCTATGGTCTAAAGGGCAGGATGCCGTCCATATAAATCTGCATTTAAAAAATCCCAAAAATTGGGAAAAGGGCTTATTACTTTTAGTACTTAAAGATTTATGGACGGCTGACTTGCCTATAGGGGCAGATAAATCAAGAGGTGCAGGCGTATTATTAGGAAGTAAAGCAGAAATTAAAGATGGTAACGAAACTTTAACATTAGAACAATTAGAACAAAAGGATGGGCATTTGCTAATAACCGGTGATAAAAAAAAGCTTGAATCATATGTAACTGATTTCATCAATTTCTTAAATAACTAAAAATATGAGAAATCTCCAACAAACAATAAAATCTATTAATAATATCAACTTAGAATTAGATTCCATAAAAGATGCCATAAGCCATAATGTAGAGCAAACATATATTGTCCAATGGAATAAGAGTGAGTTAATCATTGATATTTTTGATATGAAATACCTACATAATTTATTACGCTCAATTAAGGATTGCCAACTTATAGAAGCAAGAATTTTTAATCCCATTCAAGAAATTCGGATATTTCAACGAATGAATCGATGGATCGTCAACCATATTCAGGACAATGACGAAAAAGGCAAACCAACAGAATATTTTGATGCTGAACAAATCATATCTGGTAAAAATGTATTGCCGAAGACAAATGGAAAAATTTCATTACTTCAAATGGGGATGAAAACTCCAATAGGAGAAACTCTTGCAGAAAAATTTAATCTTAAACCTAATACAGAATTAAAAACACCTCTTGTGTTGTTAACACGCAATTATATTGAACCAAATGAAATCGGCCAATATGGCATTAAATTAACCCGCATGGTTGAAATAAAATAAATTTATATAACATGAAAAAGAAAGGCAAATTAATTATCGAACAAAATAAGAAAGGTAAACTCAACTACAAAGCAGTAACTGAAGATGGTAAAACTACATCAATTTTTGGAATAGAGATACCAACGGAATATAATCACAAAAATGCAGAATTTGAATTAGATAATGGAAGGATTGTCAAAGTTATTTTTGACGATGGTAAGATATTTGAAGTACAAAAGACGAACAATAAATCTGATAGAATAGAAAATAAAAACAATATGCATAGAAATAATCAACCCCAAAATCAAACAAAAGAGGCAATAGCTCCATACAATTTTGTTCCACTGAATGAATGTGTTGTAAAAGCACAAGATCCCCCACCCTTTGACAGATATTACGATAACCGATATACCGGATACATAGATCTAACTATTGAAACTTTAACTCCTCTATATATCAGAAACACCATCGAAATCGGCAAATCCGACCCGGACGACTTCTTTAACGTCAACGGACAATATAAAATTCCAGGTAGTTCTTTACGCGGTATGATACGTACGCTGGTAGAGATAGTGAGTTTCGGAAAATTTCATTATTTTGATGATGATAGATTATATTATAGAGGTTTAGCAGATGTTAGTAATTTGAAGAATTATTATAACAACAAGATAAGAAATAATGTGAAAGCAGGATATTTAAATTATGATAATGGAAAAAAGAAGTTTTATATTACCCCAGCAGAATCTATTAACGGAAAACAATATGTAACATTCAAGGATACAAGAAAAGAATTTAGTTATGAACCTCAAAATGATGGTTCCTGGAAAGTTTGGACGGGTAAAGTGGGAAATCGAAAAAGAAATAATTGGATAATTAATCCTCCTGAAAAGGCTAATGAAATTGAACTATCAAAAGAAGATGCATCTTTTTATAAAAACGATAAAAATAGAAATATTCCTATTGATATTATTAAGAGCGCACAAAAGAAATGTTTAATTAAAGATGGTAGAGAAACAAGTATTAAATTCAATGAAGGTGTTCCAATTTTTTATGTGGAATGCAAAGATTCGCAAAAGAATAAACCTGTTGCCTTTGGTCATACCAGATATTTTCGTCTTCCTTACGAAAAAACCATTGGCGATCATATCCCTCAAAACTTAAAAAATAATGATACAACCGATCTTGCTGATGCCATTTTCGGAAAAGAGGACAAATGGGCTAGCCGGGTATTTTTTGAAGATGCCGATTTAGATAATCCTGAAAATGCCTTTTTGCAAAAAACATCTCCAAAAATCCTTTCAGGACCAAAACCTACTACTTTCCAGCATTATTTAGAACAACCCGACAATGCAAATAAAAATAATTTAAAACATTGGGATGATGATGCAAAGATTCGTGGTTATAAACTCTATTGGCACAGAAAAACTTCATCTGTTAGCAATGATACTTACTCATGGAATGAAGGTAAAGTAATACAGGATGATAAACAACATACTATCATCCGCCCGGTAAAAGAGAATAAGGAATTTAAAGGTCGTATTCGTTTCGAAAACCTGTCAAAAGAAGAATTGGGTGCGTTACTTTTTGTTCTTTACTTGCCTGAAAACTGCCATCATAAACTTGGTATGGGTAAACCTCTTGGACTTGGTAGCGTAAAAATTAGCCCCCAACTATTTATAATTGATAAAACAGAATCTTACCGCAAGCTATTCGATGATAAGCAGAATAATCTATTCATATCTCTTAAAGAAATCAAAAACACGGATGAATTTACATCTGCTTTTGAAAAATATATCTTAGATAACATTTCAAGATCTGATAAAGGAAATGCTACTAAATTATGGGATACGCCCAGATTAAAGGAACTAAAGCATTTGTTGGATTGGAGCAAGATAAATATACCTGATTGGAATGAAAAGACAAGATATATGGAGATTGAACATGAAGAAAGAGGTAAAAAAATTAATGAATTTAAGAATAGACCGGTTTTAAATAGGCCGAGTAGCTATTCGCAGAAAATATAGCCCAAAACACTATAAAACTTTTCTAGATATGTGCAAAAGGTATTTTATATCTTTTTTGGGCGTTACAGATTATAAGCCAACAATTTATTATACTGATGGTTACAGGGACAATGAGCCTGAGAAATATATTCAGATATCTACCATTCGTTATCTCAAGATTGATGAATGGGAAGATAATGATGAGATTATTATTTTAATGACTGAAAAATCTAAGCAGTCTAACTGGTTGGGTAATAATGGTTTAAAACAAAGGATAAATCAATTAGGACTAAGATGCACGGTTAAAGATATCCTGATCCCAGCTGGTAATCAAGAAAACGATTTATGGCAGATTTATTATACTATTCTAACTCATATTGACGATTATGCTGAGTTGTATATCGACATTACACATTCTTTTCGTTCATTACCTATGTTGTTTACAGTTATACTTCATCAGCTAAATAATCTAAAAAATGTTAAGATTAAAAGCATTACTTATGGTAATCACGAATCCAGAAATCAAAATAATGAGAGCCCTATTATCGACCTTACCCTGTTTTCTTCCATCATGGATATAATTGATTTTACGCATCAAACAAAAAAGTTTGGTTTTAGTTTTGATAAAGAAAATGTGATAGAAAGATTATTAAAAGATTTAGGAAATAAATATAAAGGTCACAATAATCTTCATAATAGCATACGTGAGTTTTTTAGTTTAATTTCTAATTTTTCTAAATTTATTTATTATTGTAATGCTCCCGAGTTGATAAATGGTGATATACTTAGAAGGATACATCAAGATTATAATCAAATTATGACAAGCAATGACGACGATCCCTTATTAAATACTTTAAAGCAGTTATGTATTGCATTGTTTCATGATTTGAATCAAGTATTCGAATTATCTGTTCGACAAAATATTCTAAACGACGATCGAAATCTTCTTTATGCGGCTCGATATTGTGCTAAGCATTTTTTGTATCAACAAGGATTTACTTTTTTACAGGAGGGACTAAAGAATATTTTCCGTAATAAATATCTAAAAATATATGAGAGTAAATTAATTATAAATGATAATTCGCGTCAAGATATACAAATATTTGATTTCATTAGTTCTTTTTTAAATCATGGTAATAAAAATGAAAATACATGGAAGGGGATTTTACTGGATAATAAAGACGTCGCAATTGATTTAAGAAATAGGGGTATTATTGATAATAGATTATTTGGTTTATATAGCAAAATAACTGAGAGTAGAAATAAAATAAACCATGCACATCTTGGTGGAAATTATTCAAATAAATATGATGAAATATTACAACAATATATTAGTGAGGTTTTTTCTATTTTTTGAATTAGCTTATACATATTTTTGCATTTCTTTGTTTTTGTTGATGATATTAAATATTTAAATTTATTTATGGATATTCAACAATTACGCGATCAGCTTAGTGATGTTGTTCACTCCAATCCGATTGATAATAAAGACATAATTATAGATAAAATATTGGAATACAGAAAAGTAACTCTTTCTCAAGATAAATATGATGTTTTTTTACATTTTATTGATTTTGCACATAAACCTTATCAGACAAAATCTATTTTTATTATTAATGGTCGGGCGGGTACTGGTAAAACCTTACTGATTTCTTTTATGCTTGACTATATTCGTTTACTCGATGCTTCTTTTGGTTTTTTCGCGACAACTGGTAAAGCTGCTGCTAATTGTCATATAATTACGAATTATGAATGTAGTACAGTTCATAGGCGACTTTATCAATTCAAAATAAAATTTTATGTTTCAAATGTACATTCCAAAAAGCATAAACATAGAAGTTCATTAAGTATTCAATATAAAGAAATTACAAGAATAAATCCTGAATTCTCAAATTTTAACTTTATTATTATTGATGAAGCTAGTATGTTGTCCGATGATCCTATTAAGTTAAATGCAAATTCACAAAATGCCACTTATATCAATTGTTCAGGATTTACTTTGCGTGATGTTATTTTATACTCTGCTCCTGATGCAAAGATAATTTTAGTTGGTGATAAATTTCAACTTCCACCCATTGGACAGGATCAATCTTTTGCTTTTGATCCTGAATATATAAAAGAAAAATATGCCATACCTAATATCTTTTATTTTGAACTTACTAATGTTTCCAGATATCATGTTTCAGCTTTAAAGGAAGTTGTAAAAGATATTCTTTCTTATATTCAGTCCCGTAATGTATATAACATTTCCTACAAATCAATATTGTTGAAGCATCAACATTATAAGGATGGTAGCAAAATTGAGTATGTGCCCGACTTATCAAGTTTTCTTGATAAATATTGTGAATTGTTTTTAGAAAATAGTCTATATGCATATCACTATTTGGTGGCGATTGCCTATAGGAATGAGCATGCTTATACATTAAATAGTTTTATAAGAAATAAGCTTAATATGGTTAGTCTTATTTCAAATGGTGATGTTTTGATTGCTACTCAGAACAATTATTATTATAATATTATGAATGGCCAAACTTTTTTAGTTGAAGAAATTGTTGAAAATAAAACTGAATATTTATCTGTACTTATTAACGGGCAACCTCGTAAGGTTGAGGTTAATTTTTTTCATGTAATTGCACGTTTAGGTGGTGCTAAAAAAGATGTTTCTATTGTTCTTGATACCGCTTATACGATTGACAACATGGATTATTCAATTTCTTATTTGTTGCGTTTGGACTTTTATTATAGATATAGATATTTATTTCAGGCTATAAATTACAGATTAAACAATGTCAAGCAATTGGATCAGATATTCTTTCAATCCGATTCTACTTTCTTAGATGATGTAATAAATGATATGGAATTTGATGTAAATAATAATACTAATTTTGATAATCATAAGATTAAAAATATTTTTAATATCGTTTATGACAAAGAAAAATTGAAAGAATTGAATATTCAAGAATTAACTAATATACTATCTGTTTTATTAGCTGTTGATAAGAAACTTAATTCTTTAATTGTAAACTACGGATATGTTATTACATGTCACAAATCACAGGGTGGGGAATGGAAACATGTTTTTATTGTGGAATATCCTTCTTCTTTTAGTATTAATAATTTAAGGTGGCTATACACTGCTGTAACCAGGTCAACAGAATGCTTGTATTATTGCGATATTCCAAAACAATTACCAAAACTCAGTCATAATAAATCCATACAGATTATCACAAATAACTATACTGGATACATTCCTGATATAATTCGATATGAATCTAAAGACAAAAATATTTTTCTTATTGATATATTTGATAATATTTATCAAATTAGTTATGATCGTGCTTCAAAACTAATCGAAAAAAATATTTTATCTTATCCATTAGGCATATTTATTAATGATGGAAAAATTGATATAATTAAAGAAACTGCAGTATAATTTTTTTATATGCCTACCGTTGTTTCACTCGTTTCTGAGCAAACCATCCCTAATGTGGCTTTCATCAAACAGATGAAAAGCAGGGCTAACTCTTTTCTTTTTATTACTACAACAGAATTTGAAAATCGAGTTGATTGGATTACTAAATCGGCTTCCCTTGATCCTAACACGTATGAGATTAAGAAATTGTTTGTTTATCCGAATGGATATTCAGATATCTTGAGCCAATTACGTGATCAATTGAATCAGGAAGAAGAATTTATTGTCAATATCACGTGCGGTACCAAGTTGATGAGTCTGGCTGTTTTTGAGTTTTTTAAAAATTTGCCCCATGCTTCTATTTTTTATTTGCCGATCAGTCAGAATAAGTACATTCAGCTGCA
>Ga0181858_1001164_pt1 | contig 12956 bp, 13 predicted proteins | sample NewIslPassag4_SG_FD_130749 | JGI IMG/M metagenome (GOLD analysis project Ga0181858, IMG submission 130749) | Feedstock adapted compost microbial communities from Newby Island compost facility, Milpitas, CA, USA - Passage 4_SG | ecosystem: Engineered > Solid waste > Feedstock > Composting ...
CCCCCCCACCTCCCAGGAGCCCGCCCCCGGGCCGGCCGCCGTTTTCCTGCCGGCCATTTCGGCCTCCTGCTGCCGGATGCTTTCGCCGACTTCTTCCATGCGGCGGGCGATTTGATCTTCCTGTTCGCCCAGGCGAATGAGCTCCCGGTCGATCTCGTAGATCGTCAGCCCTTTCTCCAGGAGCCGCCTCACTTCTTCCAGGGACGTGTTTGCCCCGGCGGGCAAAATGTAGTATAACGAGATCAAAACGGAGAAAAAAATGACGGCCCCTTTCCGCAGTCGTCCCACCCCAATCTCCTCCCCGAAACCGCCCCTATAGAATCGTATCCATGCAGGAGGCCCGGCATGACCGGATACCGTCGAATCATGCTGCCGCAATCCCTATTATAATTGTTTCGGCGCCGGATGTCTTTGTGTATTTGACCAGGCAGCGGCGTCCGGGAGGTGAACGTATGGACAGCCGGGAACGCAAGATGCTCGAACTTCTCCGAAGCCGGATCGCCGCCAATCCGGAAGGCCGCATCCGGTTTGACGAGTTCATGGAACTCTGTCTGTACGCGCCGGGCCTTGGGTACTACGCCGCAGACCGGGTCCGGACGGGCAGGGAAGGAGACTACTACACCAGCGCCTATGTGGGTTCGGTGATGGGGGAGATGCTCGCCCGCTGGATCGCCGGGCAGGCGGAGGAGCTCTTTCCCTCCGGCGGGCCCGTGCGCCTGGCGGAATGGGGAGGAGGCACGGGGAGGCTCGCCGCCCGCGTCCTGGACGAGCTCGAACGATCGTTTCCGGAGGTGTACGCCCGCGTATCCTTTGCCTCCATCGAGCGGAATCCCGCCCATCTCCTCCGCCAGCGGGAAGAGCTGGACGCGCACCGGGACCGGACAAACTGGCCGACGGAAGAGGAGTGGTTCCGGCGGCTTGAGCCGGACGAAAACTGGATCGTCTGGTCCAACGAGCTCGTCGACGCCTTCCCGGTCCGGCGTCTGGAATTCCGGGGCGGAGCGTGGCGGGAACATTATGTCGCGTGGGACTCCGCAAGGGAACGGCTGGTGTTTGAGCCCGTCCCTTTAAGCGACCGGGAGGTGCTGGACCGGCTCCGGTCGAAGCCGGTCCGGTGGCGCGAAGGCCAGGTCGTGGAGCTGAATTTGCGCGGGGAAGCCTGGCTCCGCCGCCTCCTCGAACGGCTGCCGCGGGGGTCGGCGGTGCTGACCGCCGACTACGGGGATACCGACGAGGAACTGTATGCGCCGCACCGTCTCCGGGGGACGCTGATCGGCTACCGGCGCCACCAGATTATCGACGATCCGCTCGCCCATCCCGGCGGCCAGGATTTGACGGCGCACGTCAATTTCGGCGACCTGATCGCCGCCGGAACTTCCCTCGGCCTCAAAAGATGGGCCTACATGACCCAGCGCGAGTTTCTGCTCCGGCAGGGAATCCTGGACCGGCTTTAAGACCACGAGGCCGCCGATCCGTTCCACCCGATCGCCCGCCGCCACCGCCAGATCCGGCAGCTTCTCGTCGGCGACACGATGGGCGAGCTCTTCAAGGTTCTGATCCAGTGGAAGGATTGATCCGGCGGAAGACAAACTCCCGCCTGTGTTTTGTGCGCGGCGGGATTTTTTTGTTATGAAAACGGTTTTTTGACTTGACCGCGGGAAATCGTATATTATAATTTGGTCAGTAGTATAAATGATTATACAACTAGATGACTGCACTTGTCCGAAGGGGGAAGACGGTCACGACGGGAAGGGGGATCACGCGCGGACTTTTCTTAATTCGGGGGGTTGTAAGCGTTTCAAATTTCCTTGAGTCGTTGCATCATGACGGAAGCGCACCAAAAAAAAACAAATTGTCGAGTGCTGGAGGGAATGGATCATGAGAAAAAAAGTGTTTGCATTCACCGTGGTGTTGTTGGCTCTGGCGCTGATCGCGATCGGCTGCGGCAGCAGCTCGGGCGGCAGCAGCTCGGGCAGCTCGACGTCGAACAATCAGCAGACGGGGCAGCAGCCGTCGAATCAGCAGGCCAATCAGGGGGCGTCCGCGGAGCAGCCGAAAGCGGAAGACAAGCCGGCCGGGCCGCCCGCCAAGGTTCTCCTGGGCATGAATCCTACACTGACCTCGAACTCCTCCTTCTACATCGCTTTGGAAAAAGGATTTTTTGCCGAACAAAATCTCGACGTGGAAGTCAAGCCGTTTGAAAACGCCAACGCCGTCAACGTGGCGATCGCCTCGGGCAGCGTGGACGTCGGCGGGACCGGGATCACGGCCGACATGTACAACATGATCGCCGCTGGACAAAAGATCATCATCGCCGCGGACAAAGGCCGCGAAGAGAAGGGCTATCACTTCTCCGCCGTCATCGTGCCGAGCGATTCTCCCGTCAATTCGATTGAGGAACTGAAGGGCAAACGGGCCGGCGTCTCCACGATCGGCAGCACGTTGCACTACAATCTCGCGCGCATTCTGGAAAACCACGGCCTTTCCACGAACGACGTGCAGTGGGTGCCGATGAACGCGACCCGCAACGTCATCGAAGCGATCCGCGGCAAAAACCTCGACGTGGCGGTCTTCAACGAGCCGAACGTGTCGCAGGCGCTGACGGAAGGCTACGGCAAAGTGCTCGCCTACGTGTCCGATGAAATCGACTTCCAGTCCTCGGCCGTCTTCTTCTCGCCGCAGTTCGCGGCCAACAAGGACGTGGCCGTCCGCTTCCTCAAGGGCTACCTGAAAGGGGCGCGCTACTACTACGACGCGGTGCTGCAGATGAAGGACGGGCAGCTGGTCCCGGGCGAAAACTACGACGAAGTCGTGCAAATCGTGGCGAAGTACACGAAGCAGGACGAAGAAGTCATCAAGAAGTCGTTCTCGTACATCGATCCGAACGGCCAGCCCAAGGTGGAAAACATCCAGGAGCAAATCGACTGGTATTTCAAGGAAAACCTGATCACGGACCGGCTGAATGCGGAAGACATCGTCAATCTTGAATTCCTGGAAGAGGCTCTGAAGGGTGTCAACTGAACATGAACGTGGTCATCGATCGTGTGGAAAAGCGCTTCACGGATCGGAAGAAGCGGGAAATTGTCGCGATCCGCAACATCAGCTTCACCATTGAAGAGCAGGAATTCGTGGTGCTGGTCGGACCAAGCGGCTGCGGCAAATCCACCATTCTGAACATCGTCGGGGGGCTCATGTCCCCGACGAGCGGAGAAGTGTACTTCGACGGCATCGTCGGCGACAAGCAGCCGACGACCGCCATCGTGTTCCAGGAAAACGCGCTGTTTCCGTGGCGGACCGTCTACGAAAACGTGATCTACGGCCTGGAGGAACGGGGCGCCAGCAAGGAAGAAATGCGGGAAAAAGGCCAGTACTACATCGATATGGTCGGTTTGACCGGATTCGAGTCGGCGTTTCCGAAACAGCTTTCCGGCGGCATGAGGCAGCGGGCGGGCATCGCCCGCGCCCTCGCCGTCGAGCCGGACCTGCTGCTCATGGACGAACCGTTCTCCGCCCTCGATGCCCAGACGCGCATGATCATGCAGGAGGAGCTCCTGACGATCTGGAACCGGACCCGGCTCAGCACGCTGTATGTGACGCACAATATCCAGGAGGCCGTCTATCTGGCCGACCGCGTGATCGTGCTGTCGCGCCACCCGGGAGAGATCAAGGAGATCATCCGCATCGATCTGCCGAAAATTGGACGCAGCGAGGAGAAATACCGGCTCGATTTCGAACGGTATGTGGATCAGATCTGGCAGCTCATCCGCCACGACGCGCAGCAAGCGATCAGGGAGGGGGATTGAATGGCTCAGCCGCCGCATGAGAAACCAAGACGGGTCACGATACGCAACCGGGTGGAGTTTCTCGACAAACGGGTTCCCGGATACGCGTCGGTGCTGGGCATTCTCGGCATACTGGCCGTTTGGGAGACGGTGTGCCGGGCCGGGGTGGTGTCTCCGCTCTTCCTTCCGTCGCCTTCGTCCATTGTGACGGTCGGCTGGGACATGCTGTTGAGCGGAGAAATTTTTGAAAACGTGTGGGCCAGCCTGCAGCGGATCCTCGTCGGCTATGCCATCGGCGCGGGCGTCGGCATCGTGGTCGGCCTGCTGCTCGGGTTTTCCCGCTGGATTGACGCCATGCTGACCCCCGTCGTCTCCTCCATCTACCCGATCCCCAAAATTGCGCTGCTGCCGCTGTTCATTCTGTGGCTCGGCATCGGGGAACTGCCGAAATTTACGATCATCGCCCTGGGCGTGTTTTTCCCCGTCGTCATCAATACGTATGCCGGGGTCCGGCACGTGGATCCGATCCTGATCAAGGCGGCGGTGACGTTCGGTTCCGGGCATATCAACGTCATCCGGAAGGTGATGCTGCCGGCGTCGCTGCCGACGATTTTTGCCGGGCTGAAGCTGGCCGCGGGAACATCGCTCATTCTCCTGATCGCGGCGGAAATGATCGCCGCGCAGAAAGGCATCGGCGCGATGATATTGCATTACGGCAACCTGATGATGACGACGAAGCTGATGGTGGGAGTGGTCGTCCTGTCGATCCTCGGCCTGGTGTTCAACCGCTCCCTTGGGTGGCTGGAACGGAAGCTGCTTCCCTGGAAATAACCCCGAGTCAGAACCCAAAAGAAAACTCCCGCCGCGCAATTGCGGGCGGGAGTTTTTTTGCTTGACGGGCTGTCCTTCCGGCCGGATGGACGGCCTTTTTCGTGCGGGGCGTGCCGCGCGGATCAGAACACTTCCATCTCGAAGAAAGTGTAGTATGTGAACCCGAGGAACGCGACGATCATGTAGGCCCAGAAGATGAGCAGATAGGCTTTCTCGGTCAGTTTCATGTAGCCGAGAAGGACAAACATCGCGGTTTGGGCGAAGAACAGGAGCGCCATGTCCGTCATGTGTCCGGCGTACATCATGAGGCCCGTGACCAGCGTGAAAAACCCGAGCACCCGGAACATCCTGGCCATGCTGCAGCTACCCCCTCTCTGTGGCACGGTCGCAAATATCTACGGAACATTATACCTGTCCCGTTTCGGACTGTAAACCTGCATTCGTGACGAAATCGGGAACTTTTGCCGGACTTCGGTTAGTTTGGCCCAAGGCGCGCTTCCGCATGCATGCGGTAGGCCCGCGGGAGACGGCGGGGCGGGGGAAGGAGGCCGGGCGCAAGAAGAGGGCACGTATGAGAACGGGCCGTTTTGGATATACCGATTAGTGATGAAAAAAATAGATTCTATGAACTCCGTGATAGGCATAGAAATGGAAGTAAGCAACACTGACGGGAGGTAATTCGACATGGCTGCAGTTCGGCAAGACGCCTGGACTCCTGACGATGATCTTATCCTGGCGGAGGTCACCCTTCGCCATATCCGGGAAGGAAGCACGCAGCTCAAGGCGTTTGAAGAGGTGGGCGAACGGATCGGCAGAACGTCGGCCGCCTGCGGATTCCGCTGGAACAGCTGCGTGCGCAAAAACTACGAGGCGGCCATCCAGCTCGCCAAGGCCCAGCGGCAGCAGAGGCTGCAGGAGCGGAAGAAGGCCGCCAATTCCCTGCCGGATGCCGGCCAGGACGCGGGCAAGGCGGAGCGGACGGCGGCGGACTCGATATCCATCGACGCCGTGATCCGCTACCTGCGGCAGTGGAAGGGAACCTACCAGGACATGGGCAAGCAGATTCGCAATCTCCAGAAAGAGCTGAAGGAGAAGGAAGAGGAGATCGAGCGGCTGAAAAAGGAAAACGAGGATTTGAGGAAGCAGGTCGAATCGGTGCAAATCGACTACCGCTCGGTGAACGAGGATTACAAGGCGCTGATCAAAATCATGGACCGCGCCCGCAAGCTCGCGCTGCTGGAAGAGGACGATGAGCCCGGGCAAACCTTCAGGATGGACGAAAACGGAAACCTGGAGCGCGTGGAATGACTTAGCCGCCCGAGGAAGGGTGCCCGGGCGCGCGGAAGGACCCGCTGCAAGGAAAATCGCCTGCCCCCGTTTCGCCTTGAGGCTCCATTTGCTATAGTAGTACTATAGTAGGATTTGGGAGCTTATGGGCGAAGGTGAAGCGGATGCGGTTTTTGTGGATCGGCGGAGGATCCGTGGGGCTCATGTTTGCGGCCGCGCTCTCCCTGTCCGGCATTTCCACCGGCCTGGTCGTGCGGAGCGAGCGGCAGCTGAAGGCGATACGCGCAAACGGGCTGACGCTGGCGGAAGGGCAGGTCCGCCGGACGTCCTCCCTGCCGTGCGCGCTTTTTTCCTCCGACTGGAGCGTGTTCGAGCCGGAATTCATCGGGCTTGCCGTGAAGCAGCCTCATCTCGATTCCCGTTTCATCCGCCGGCTGGCGCAGATGCTGGAGAAGCTCCCCCGGGCGCGGCTCGTCTGCTTCCAAAACCGCATCGGCCATATGGAAGCGCTTGCATCATCGCTTCCCGCCCGCCGGTTGTTTCAGGCGGTCATTACCGAGGGGGCGCGCCGGACGGGGCTGGACGAAGTCGAGCACACGGGCAGGGGGACGGTCTGGATCGGCTCGCCGTTTGCGGAAGGGGACGAAGCGGAGGAAGTTGCGGAGCGGGCGGCGGCGATCCTGCGCGAAGCAGGATTCGCCGCGAGGGCGTCGAACAACATCAAACAGGCGGCATGGAAAAAGCTGTTGGTCAACGCGGCCATCAACCCGCTGACGGCCGTCCTGCGGGTGCGAAACGGAGAACTGCTGGAGTCGGAGGATTGGACGGCCCTCATGCGCGCCGTGTTTGAGGAAGGCCGGAAGGTCGCGTTGAAGGAGGGAGTGGCTTTCGGAGATTCCGACTGGGAAGAACTTCTGGACGTCTGCCGAAAAACCGCGGCCAATCAATCCTCCATGCTGCAGGACATCCTGCACGGCCATGAAACCGAAGCGGAGTGGATCAACGGGAGTCTCATCCGGCTCGGCAAAAGGCACGGCGTCGAAACGCCGGTCAACGAGACGCTAATGAGACTGGTCCGCGGGTTCAGCCGCGGGCGGCACACGGCCGGTTGAAGGACTGGAGGGAGACGATGAGGATCCTGTGGGAGTGGCTCGCGAACGCTTACGCCCTGATATCCTTGGTCCCGTTTGCCATCTTCATCCTGGTCTGGTACGCGGCCCGCTGGCGGTTCGGCGACCGGAAGCGGGCGACCGCGCTGGCGATGGATGTGACCACCTTTTTCCTCGTCGGGGTCGTCGCCGGGATGCTGGATCTGATGGGTTTGAAGTTCGGGGGCATCTGGTTCCTGTTGCTCCTGTTTCTGCTCACCGTCGGAATCATCGGGAACATCCAGTACCGCCTTCGGAAGAAACTCGACGTCCGACGCCAGCTCCGGGCGGCGTGGCGCCTCGGGTTTCTTGGACTGAGCGCAATGTATTTCCTGCTGATCCTGATCGGCATCGTGCGGTACTTTTACAAGATCTGATGGGAGGATGCGAACCGATGAAAGTGTTCAATCTGATGGAGGAAATTGCCAGAAACTGCCTGAAGGAACTCATGCAGCGGGATCCGGAGCTGGCCGGCTTGAGCGAACAGCAGCTGAGCGACATTCTCGCCCTGACCCTCAACCATCTTCCTCCAAAATACGTCGCCACGATGAGGGGGGAGATCATCTCCAAAACCCAGCTGCGCCAGCAGATGGAAACGGATGTCTACCGCGAGCTGACCAACGCGAAGCAGAAGGTGCTCTACTCTTCCTCGCTCCGCAGGGATCCGGAAGAATAGCGGGCCCGGCGGAACGCGGGGCCCGGCCATGGGTGGCGGGCTTCCCTTTCAAGGCCTTCCGGACCGGCCGTCAGGCGGTCCGGATCTTTTTTGACGTTCGGCAGGCGGGCGTGTACAATCTAATTATCATGCCCACGGATGAGGCTTACGATGCGAGCGGGGGATCGCGATGATCATCGAGTCCTGGCACTGGCGAAGGACTCAGCCATTGGCGGAGACCTACATTCATGATTTCGGAACGGTTCGCTCCCTGTACGAGTACGATCCCCGGGAGGAATCGTCCTGGCGCGAGCGGGCCGGGTGGCTCGACTCCCGTTCCCACGCCCGGGCGGACCGCGGGCGGCTTGCGGAAACGCTTCTCAAGTACCAGAAGCGGATCGGGGCGACGGAGGAGATGCTGGAGAACACCCGCCGGCTCGGCGGCGAGAACCCGCTCGTGGTCATCGGCGGGCAGCAGACGGGGCTGTTTGCCGGACCGATGCTGGCGATCTGGAAGGCGGTCTCCGTCATCCAGCATGCCCGGCGGGCTTCCCGCCTGCTGGGGAGGACGGTCATTCCCGTTTACTGGCTGGCCGGCGAGGATCACGACTGGGAAGAGGTCAATCACGTCCATTTTCCGGCAGGGGAGTCGGTGCACACTTACAGGCTTCCCGGGGTGGAGGGAGCGGGGAGGCGGCCCGTGAGCTCGCTTCCGATCCCTCCCGAACTCTGGGAGCAGGCCGTGGCGGAAGCGTCCCGGATCCTGCCGGATACGGAATGGAAGGGGGACCTGCTTAAACGGCTGCGAACGCTTTCCGGCGGCGCTCCCAGCCTCACCGAGCACGTGGCGCGCCTGCTCGCCTGGCTGTTCGGCAGGCACGGGCTCGTGCTGGTCGATTCCCATGATCCGGGCCTGAGAGCCGTCGAGAAGGACATGTTTGTCCGCCTCATCGCGGAGAACCGTTCCTTGCGCGGCGCCATCGCGCAGGGGTCCGAACGGGTTCGCTCGCTCGGTTTCACTCCGCAGGCGGCGGTCCGGGACGGGCAGGCGCACCTGTTCGTGCAGGACGGGTATGGGCGGTCCCCGCTCGAAGGGCGCCCGGACGGGTTCGCCGTGAGACGCGGGATGCGCGTCTGGAGCGAGGACGAGCTTTTGGGGCTCGCGGAGCAAAGCCCGGAACGGTTCAGCAACAGCGCGCTCACGAGGCCGCTCATGCAGGAATACCTGTTTCCGGTGCTCGCCTCAGTGCTGGGGCCCTCGGAGATTGCCTACTGGGGGCAGCTGCGGGAAGCGTTCCGGCTGTTCGGCATGCGCATGCCGCTGCTCGTGCCGCGGCAGGAATATACTCTGGTGGACCCGTGCGTGCGGAAGTCGATGGAGGAATTCGGCCTCGCCTTCCAGGAGGCGGCAGAACGGCTGGAGGAAAGCAAAAGCGAATGGCTCGGGCGGCAGGACGGCCTGAACCTGGACGAGCGCTTCGCCCATGCGCGGAAGGGTGTGCTTCGCATGTACGAACCCCTGCTTGAGACCGTGGCCGGCTTGAACGGCGGCATGCGGAAGATCGCGGAGGCGAACCGGGCGAAGATCGAGGCGCAGATCGATTACCTGGAGAGGAAGGCGAAGGAGGCGCTGGCGCTCCGGTCGCAGGCGGGACTCGCCCGGTGGAGGCGGATCGCGAACTGCGTGACGCCGTTGGGAAAACCCCAGGAAAGAGTGTATAATATTATGGCCTACCTGAATCGGTACGGGACGGAATGGCTCGACGATCTCGTCCGGACCGATGCGGACGGGGTGCTGCACCGCGTCGTATATCTGTAGCCTTTGGCGGGCAGGAATTGGCGGGCGGGGTGAAATTGTCTTGTACCAACTGATTTTGTTTGACACATTTTGTGCAAACCGGGAGATCGGGGGAATGCGCAGATGAGCCGCGCGGCTGATGAAAGCATCATAGCGGACAGGACGCTTGCGCCCGAGGGGCGACTGAAAATCGATTGGGTCCGGGCCCACATGCCGGTGCTGAACCGGATTCGCGAACGGTTCGAGCGGGAGCAGCCGTTCAAGGGGCTCCGGGTGGCCATCTGCCTCCACGTGGAGGCGAAGACCGCCTATTTGGCCCAGGTGATCCACGCCGGAGGGGCCGAGGTGGCCATCACCGGCAGCAACCCCCTGTCCACCCAGGACGACGTGTGCGCCGCGCTGGTGGAAAGCGGGATCACCGTGTTCGCCAAGTACAACCCGGACCCCCGGGAATACAAGGAACTGCTTGTCCGCACGCTGGAAATGCGCCCGCACCTGATCATCGACGACGGCGGGGACCTTGTGACGATCCTGCACGCCGAGCGGCCCGACCTCATTGATCAGGTGCGCGGCGGCGCCGAGGAAACGACGACCGGGCTTCTCAGGCTCCGAGCGATGGAGCGGGACGGGAAGCTCCGGTTTCCGATGGTCGCCGTCAACGACGCCTACTGCAAATACCTGTTCGACAACCGGTACGGAACGGGCCAGTCGGTGTGGGACGGCATCAACCGGACGACCAATCTGGTGGTGGCCGGCAAAACCGTCGTCGTCGCCGGCTACGGCTGGGGCGGCAAAGGGGGGGCGATGCGGGCCAGGGGGCTCGGAGCGCGGGTGATCGTGACGGAGGTGGACGCGATCAAGGCGACGGAAGCCTACATGGACGGCTTTGACGTCATGACGATGCGGGAGGCGGCGAAGGTCGGGGACTACTTCGTCACGGTGAGCGGAAACCGGGACTGCATCCGCGGCGAGCATTACGAGGTGATGAAAAACGGCGCGATCCTGGCCAACGCGGGCCATTTCGACGTGGAGATCAACAAGCCGGAACTGGAGGCGATGAGCGTGTCCCGGCGGACGGTGCGCCGCAACATCGAGGAGTTCCGGCTGAAGGACGGCCGCGTGCTGTATCTCCTGGCGGAGGGACGCCTGGTCAATCTCGCGGCCGGAGACGGCCATCCGGCGGAAATCATGGACATGTCCTTCGCGCTGCAGGCGATGGCGCTGAAATATGTGAACGAGCATCACGGGGAGATCGGCCCACGCGTCGTCAACGTGCCATACGGGATCGACGAACAGGTGGCGCGGCTCAAGCTGGAGTCGCTGGGCAAATCGATCGACACGCTCAGCCCCGGCCAGAAGGAATATCTGGACAGCTGGGCCGCTCATTGAGGACCGCCGGCGATCTCGAATTTGTCCTGACGCGAAAAGCGCCCGCGAAACGAAACGAAAAAAATGTTCGTTTCAAAGGCGCCGGAGCAGGAGAATCGCGTTCGAAACGGAAAAAATTTTCGTGTTGGCGGCGTCTGGCCGAATGAAGCGCGTACGAAACGAAAAAAATTTTTCGTGTCTGCAGCACCGGGCCGGAAAAAGCGCGAACGGGACGAAAAAATCTTTCGTTTCAGTCCGCAAGGGCAGGGGTTGCCGATTTCGGCCCGAAGAACGCGGCCGATGACCGTCGACTTTCTCCGCGCCCGCGTGCGGAACGGCCCCGCTGGGCATCGAACGGCCGCCGACCGGGGCGGAAGACGTCGGGCGGTCCGGTCCGGAACTTCGACAAAAAAATTTCCGTTTTTCCAAAAAATCCTGGCTTCGAAAGCAGGATTTTTTTTTGTTTCGGCGAATAGTTCAATCCAAGTGGTGGAAAGTGGGGCGAAGTGGTACAATAGGGGGGACGGGGGTGACTGGCCGGTGTTCATGGGGGAATATCATCACAGCGTGGATGAGAAGGGCCGCCTGATCATTCCGGCCAAGTTCCGTGACGCCCTTGGAAGCCGCTTTGTCCTGACCCGGGGCCTGGATCACTGCCTGTTCATTTACCCGATGGAAGAATGGGCTGTGATGGAGCAGAAACTGAAGTCGCTTCCGCTGATGAAATCCGAGGCCCGCGCCTTCACCCGCTTTTTCCTGTCGGGCGCGACCGAGTGCGAGCTGGACCGGCAGGGCAGGGTCCACATACCTCCCAACCTGCGGGAATATGCGCAGCTGGAAAGCAACGCGGTCATCATCGGCGTCTCCACCCGGCTGGAAGTATGGAGCAGGGAGATGTGGGAAGCCTATACCCGGAACTCGGAGCAGTCCTTCAACGAGATCGCGGAGAAGCTGGACGATTTCCGCTTCGATCTGTAGGAGGCACGGCTGCCTGATCGATCCCAACGGACGGAGGAAGCGGCGTTGTTTCACCACATCACGGTGTTGAAAAAGGAAGCGGTCGATGGCCTGAACGTGCGGCCGGACGGCATCTACGTCGACTGCACGGTGGGCGGGGCCGGCCACAGCCTGGAGATCGCCTCCCGGCTCGGGGCGGGGGGACGCCTGATCGGCATCGACCAGGACGAAGCCGCGCTGGAACATGCCCTGGAGCGGCTGAACGCCCATGCGGACAAAGTGACGCTGGTCCGGGACAACTTCCGCAACCTGGAGAGCGTGCTCCGACGCCTGGATGTGCCCGGCGCCCGGGGCGTGCCGCAGGTCGACGGGATCCTGTACGATCTCGGCGTATCTTCGCCGCAGTTTGACGAAGCCGAACGCGGCTTCAGCTACAACCGGGACGCGGAGCTGGACATGCGGATGGACCGCTCGGCGAAGCTCACCGCGCGGGAGATCGTCAACTCCTGGAGCGAGCGGGAGCTGGCCCGCATTCTTTGGGAGTACGGCGAAGAGAAATTTTCGCGCCGGATCGCATCCCGCATCGTCCGTGAGCGGGCGCTCAAACCGATTAAAACGACCGGAGAACTGGCGGAGCTGATCCGGGAGGCGATCCCGGCCGCCGCCCGCCGGACGGGGCCGCATCCGGCCCGAAGAAGTTTCCAGGCGCTCCGCATCGCCGTCAACGACGAGCTGGGGGCGCTCGACGATTCGCTCGCGCAGGCGGTGCGCTGCCTCGCGCCGGGAGGAAGAATCGCCGTCATTTCGTTCCATTCGCTGGAGGACAGGATCGTCAAGGCTTTTTTTGCGAAATTTGCCGAGCGCTGTCAATGTCCTCCGGATTTTCCCGTCTGCGCCTGCGGAAAAGTGCAGATTCTGCGCATTGTGACGAAGAAGCCGATCACGCCCGGCGCGGAGGAGCTGGAACGCAACCCTCGGGCGCGTTCGGCCAAGCTCCGAATCGCGGAAAAGATTGCCGATCATCCGGCGGAAACGCCGGTGCACCATCCGGCGGACAAGCCGGCGGATAAGCCATGAGGAGGGAACGAGCGATGCCGATGTACACCCAAGGCAACCTGGCCGTACGGGAG
>Ga0181858_1001166_pt1 | contig 12955 bp, 12 predicted proteins | sample NewIslPassag4_SG_FD_130749 | JGI IMG/M metagenome (GOLD analysis project Ga0181858, IMG submission 130749) | Feedstock adapted compost microbial communities from Newby Island compost facility, Milpitas, CA, USA - Passage 4_SG | ecosystem: Engineered > Solid waste > Feedstock > Composting ...
AAGACGTCGAGGCGCCGATCGCGACGGGCGCATCACCTCCGTCCTGTTTGACGTTGCAATGATTTCGAGGCGCGCCGCTTGGCATCTCGTCCGCAATTACGGACTCGTCTGAAACCCCGGTGAGTACGTCGCGGGTTGCACGAATCCGCTATGAACGCTTCCGATATCAGGAGCGATCGTTGCTGCTGGCGACGGCACCGCGCTGCGCGCCGCGATACTCAAACCCGCCTCGTCATGCCATGCCGAAAAGCGGAGTGAAACGCGGATGATGCGATCGTCGAGGTCGACGATCTCGGCCTTTACGGTTGAATCCCGCCGCATGTCGTCAAGACCGGCCAAGTGCATGACGCTGACCGGGTGATACGGCAAGAAATATTCGACGAACAGATGGCGCGACGGGTCCCACCGATATGGTCCCATATAGTTGCACCACTCGGGCAGCGCCTCATAGGGCAAGCCGTCAATGTAGACCGCCAATGCCAGCGCCAGCTGGTCCGAGGTGAACAGGCGGCCGTGGGACAACACTTCTTGCTGACGTCGGCGCCACGCTCCCCAATGTGGCGCGTCGCGGCGAAGCGCGAAAGCGCCCGCGTTGAGCACTGGCTTCGTCGCCAGGGAACGTGCGAGGGCGCTATTCAGCCGCGCCCGGCGGGCATTTTTGTAGAGAATCGACCTAGGCTCAGTCAGTCCGAGAAGACGCCACTTCAGAGCCATGTGCTCGCGTTGATAACGCGACGCCTGCGAGACGATGGCGAGCTTGCCGCGCGCCGCTCCTGCGAGGAACAACGGGATCGCGTCCCAAGTCTGGACCCAAGTATCGCCGTCGAGCCAGATGATTACGGTGTGGTCAGGAAAGTACTTGTCGAGGAACGCCTTGCCCAGATTGGCCTTGAGGAAAGTCCGGCCGCGCGCACGGCGCTCGGCGACCGCAGATGGCCAGTCCGGCCGCACGATGGAGGCGCCCAGCTCCTTGAGCCGCTTGATCTGCACCTCGGTCAGCCCCGCATCGATGACGCCGAGCGGGGCGTCGGCGCCCTTCGGCAGACGGCGGATCGATAGCAGCAACTCGTGAATGAGACCGAAATAACCGGCGTCGCCGCCGGTTACGATGATGAAGTCAGAATCCACACCCCCCACCTTCTCGGCGCTAACTGCTCCGAGTTTATTGCTAAGGCTCCATGCTCGGAGCGCGGTGCCACCCCCACCCCCATAGCGGAGAAGACCGCTACTATGACGCGCGTCACACAACTTGCGCGATTTCAAGCAGCTTCGTCAAGATAAGACGTGGGAAGAGATGCGTCGGCAATCAGGTCCGCAAAAACGAGAGCCGGCGAATGTTATCGGGGCTCGAAATCACTGAGCTTCCGGCAACTGTTGCCATCAAGATGACCGCAAGCCACAGCGTGGCCATCCACCACGTTTGCCAGATTCCGTAAGCCGTTCCACCCATGACGATCGCGCTCGCTGCGAGGGCGAGCGCTGCCGCTTGCGCCGGCCGTGCGAATGACAGTTGGCTCGGGGCCAGCCGCGCCGCCCCGCGCAGGCCAATGAGCAAGAGTCCCAGAATCAACGCAACCCCAATGCCGCCAAGTTCGAGCCACCATTGAAGAAATGCATTATGCGGATGAAGCGGGATCTCGCCGGCTCGCGGATCATCGGCTACCTGTTTGGGGATTGCACGCGAGGCGTTCAGGCCCTGTCCCGTAACCGGTCGCTCGCCAATTATCTGTGCCGAATAGCTCCAGATCAGTAACCGATGATAACTCGATCCCGGGATGTTCCACATCGTCGCGATGTCCGCCGGCGCAACGAGCCGCGGGAGCACCGGCGCTGCTGCCATGCCACCTGCCAAAACGAAGGCCAATCCAAGCGCGACGATACACGGCTTCGCTATACGCACGCTGACGAAGCCTACAATTATACCCGTCACGATGCCAGCTACGGCGGCCAAACTCTCGAACTGCGCAATCATTACACTAGCGGTGGCAATCAGCGCTGCGGCTCCAACGAACCCCTTGCGGGCATACAAAACGTACGCGGCAGGCCAAAGCAGGAGGGCCAATACGGCGCAGCCCCGATTGAAGATATGGGGCTTGAAGGGGTGTCCCAACTTCTCGAAAGCCCACGCGCCGACCGACTGGTCAAAGACTATTCCACTCATCCATTCGACGGCGAGTAGACCGAGCCCGGTTGTGACGCCGTAGACAAGGGCGGTTCCAATGCGCACCCGTGCGTCATCGTCAAGCGTGCATGCGACGCCGAGTAAAGTCAGTGCTGACGCCGCTATTGCGGCGATTTGGAGCCAGATTGACCAAACGAGCCCGGGATCAGCAGACCAAGCAGCACTTGTACCACTCCAGGCAAGCACTCCGGTGCAGATGGCGGACGGTACCAGGGGCGGTGTCACGGGACGGCCGGTTCGCCATGACGTGGCCGCGGCAACCAAAGCGGTAACAGGCAAGACGATCGCCAATGCGAGCGGCGCGATGATGGCCAAAGGTCCAACCAACGCTGCCGAGAATGTCAGAGCACCGGTGGGATCAGGTTTCGGGCGCATGGGCGCTGGATCAGACGCCGGGGCCGCCGACTGCAGTGACTGCGCAGGGCAGCATTTCTTCGTCCGGAACGACAAAGACACTCCGATCCAGCGGCAGATATTTCAGTTTATCCGTAAATAAATACTTTTGGTTCATTGGTAAATACGTGTGCTGCGGCAGGACCTGCCGCCGGCAACAGCCCGAGGAAACAGTCTCAGTCAGCTGGCGACAGCGCGTGGGCGTGTCCGCTGGCCGCGCTTCGGTCCATGCCGCACGGCCGCGGGCGGCGACTTCGCGCATATCACAGTACGACTCGAAAACGGGGGGCATCCCGGCATCAGTGTTGGAACATGGTTCGGCGGATTTGCAATTTGGGATTGATAACGATGTCGTGCCGCTGTTACAACACGCCGAATCTTCAGACCGGCTCGTGAGCCAAGCGCGGGCGCGGAGACTGGTTGCGCAACGTACTGCACGGTCCATGTGGCCGCTCGACTTGAAAGTTATGGCCAGTCATGGATCCTGAAAATTTCAAACTGTTGCTGTGGTGCTGGGGCCGACGCGGCGCCTCCGTGCGCATCGCACATGAGTTCGCGAGCGCGTGGAAGAAAAACCCGTCAGTGCGGCTAATGCTTTCGCTGTCGCACCAGTCCGAACTTTTTGCAAAGACGGCCGATCCGACCCTGCCAAGCTTTCACGTGGATACGTTTACAGGGGCGATGTCGGCCTTGTATGCCGCCGTGCGGCGACTTCCCTCGATGCGCCGCGAAGCGGAACGATTCGCATGGCACTGCCGGCCTGACGTCGTCGTCGTTGTCATGCGGCACGTGTTCGGCCCGGCGATTTTGCCCGTTTTCCGCGCCCTGGGGGCGCGCGTTCTTCTCATTGTCCACGATGCGACGCCACATCCCGGCGAATCCTATCCGTTCTGGCGACATCACCTCAGGTGTCCGGAATCACTGCCGTTTGCCTAAAGAATCGCTAAGAATTTCCAAGATTAGGAACGCGCATCCGCTAAGCCGCTGAAATTTCAGAGCCCTAGGAGAATAATCAAGTCTTGGACCGGGCGATTAAGATTCGGCTGGGGCAGACCGTCCGGGAATTCCGGAAACAGCGTGGGCTCACGCAGGCACAACTCGGCAGAGCTGCGGGCGTCACGGTCTCGCAGATCTCCAACATAGAGACCGGCCACACGCCACCCTCACTCGACACACGCGTGCGGATCGCACGCGCATTGCGCGTACCGCTACCCGACATGTTCAGCTTCGATCGTACGAATGGGAACGTGCGGCAGATCTCGGCCCGCGCAAAGCTCATGGCCATGATGTCATGGCCATGATGAACGAGACGACGCACGGGCCTGAATGGCCGCCGGCGCCGGATGTTCCGGGCCCGCAAGCATGGGAAGATCCTCAAGGCGCAAGGACTGATCTGTCCCGTTGCGACGTTATCCGCGGGCCGATGCTGCAGACCTTGTCCGCTCGATCTCCTGATAGGCGGCGCCGGACGCACCGGCATCGCTGCTTCCTGCAACCCTTACCGTTGGAAACGCGAATTTAATTCCATTGGCATCGAATGCCTTCTTGATGAGTGCGTACGCCTTTCTGCGGATAACGAACTGTTCGCCAGGCTTGGTCATCATCTTCATCCCGATTTGGACCGCGAAGTCCCCGAATTCCGCGACTCCCTGCATCTTGAGGGGCTCGATGATATGGGGGGCGAACGCCGGATCGGATGCGAGTTCCTGCCCGACCCGCTTGATGAGCTTCTTCGCCTTATCGATGTCAGAGTCGTAGGTTATTCCGACGACGAGCTTGTCGATGACCCAGTCGCGGCTCATGTTCTGGACCGCGCCGAGAACGCCGAACGGTACGGTGTAGAGCGATCCGCGGTGGTGCCGGAGCTTCACTGAACGGAGACTGAAGGACTCGACGGTGCCTTTGTAGCTTCCACTCTGTATGTACTCGCCCACCCTGAACGCATCGTCGAGCAGGTAGAACATTCCGCTTATCACGTCGCGGACGAACGTTTGCGCGCCGAAGCCGATCGCGACGCCGACGACGCCGGCGCCGGCGAGGAGGGGGCCGATCTGCACGCCCAATGCCGACAGGGCCATCATCGCGGTCATGGCCACGATGACGATGAAGGCGAGGTTCCGCAAGATCGGAAGAAACGTTCTCAACCGCGCCCGTCGCTGAGCATCTGCCGTGTCCGGTTTCTGTGATTCCTGGATCAGGTCGAGCTTACGATCGATCGTTGCCCTAATGGCATGCCATATGACATCTGCAAGGAGAACGAGAACGATTGCGCTGAAGATCGCGCGAATGATGCGCGTAAGCAACGTGTCGCTGACCGCCAGCGAAAGAAGATCGACGCGCCAGATGCGAGACAGCACGACGACGGCGCCAATAATGAGGAGCGCGCGGATTCCACGTTCCAGACACACCGCATAGACGCCAAGCCGGGTGGCATCGGCGGACGCCGGCGCGGAGGGTCGGACCAAGTGATGCACAATCCGCTCGGTCGTTCGGATCGCGGCGGGGAGTGCCAGGGCGACGACGGCCAGCCAGAACAGATTCCGGGCTTGCGCCACCCATAGCACCCAGATCAGCAGGAAATACGTCGAGAGCAGCGATGCTCTGACGATGTGACCGATCGGCCGGCGGGCGTGTGCTGGCGCGGTAACCGCGTTTTGCCCGGCGACAGGTGCGCGCCAGGCAATGTCGAGTCCGATGGCGAGCAGGCCCAGCCCAAGAACATAGGCGGTCAGCCGGACATGGGCCAATGGCATCTGCAAGGTGACAAGGAGGTTGACGGTGGTCCAGCCGAAGGCGAGCCATCCGATCAGCAGGGCGATGCGCCAATACCAAAACGAAGCCGCTTCATCGGGCATCGGAAGGATGCGAAGCCGCGAGGTTTCGTGTTCGTGATCGCCCCGCTTTGGAGGGGCGAGCAGGAATTGTGCGACCACAAGGCCACCTCGGAGCGCCAAGAACGCGACGAGATAACTCAGAACGATTTCGCGCAGTGTGGCTGGCCAAGCGTATGCGAGAAACGCACCGAGGCTGCCGACCGCGAAGACGACGAGGCGGCCCATCGCGAATGCGAGCGACAGCACGGCGGCCTGCGGCGGCCCGTGGTCTGTGTCCGCCCGTGACTCGTCTAGCCGTGTACGAAATCCGGACGTGAGACGAGCGAACAGCCATTCACATCCGAATCCAAGAAAAATGAGAGTCCCGAAGAGTAGAAGGGCACTGGCAATGCCAAACTCCTGGAGCTCGTCGACCAGAGCCCGACGTATCCGTTCAAGCTCCAGGTGTAACGTGGGAAGAGCAGATGCAAGATCCTTGAAATGCTGCCGTATCGCGGCAAGGCGGTCCACCAGGAACTGAGATGCCGACTGTCCGACTGGAGCCATCGGCGAAACGTCGGGGCGGCTGTCATTCTGGCGCTGGGTCGCGAGCCATTCCCGGACAACCGGGTCATCGATGAGCTTGAGAAGCTCGACGACCTGCGGCGGCGGCTCTTGTGGCGATTCGGCGGTCTTTTCCGAGGTTAGGCCGGCAGCAGGGGCGGCGACGGTCGGGGCAGGTTCCGTCGCAAGATGAAGAGCGCCGAGAACGCCGGCGAGTAGCCAGAGAACGCGATGTCCTGGCCGCATGTAGGCTCTTCCGTTGAGATCGCCATCAGAGAATCTTCCATTGACCGTCGCCAGTGCGGCAGCGGTTCAAGACGAACTCGATCGGCTTCGCAACACCCTGGATCTCGAGCCTGTGACGGAGAGTCCGGCATGGCAGGCCCTGATGTTCCCGGACGCCGATAAGCGCGACGGTTCCGTGGTTGCCAGTGCTCGGGTTGTTCCAAGACTCGGATGCGCCAATCTGCGGTGCGGGCGCTTGATAAAGTTTGGCCGACGCCTGCTCGGCCAATTGCCTGTCTTCCGCTGTCAGTCGATCCACCGAGTGGTGGCCGAACGGGTTTATCTGTGCTGCCGCGGCGGAAGCGATGAAGACGAGACTTGCAGTGATCACGTTCGTCTTGCGCATGGCCTGCTCCACCCGGATCTCGCGGTGCGACGAGATTCATCCTCGCGCTTCCGGCGTGGAATAACAAGGTCATCCTTTCGCTTTACGGGTTGGAATACGGAAAACGCCCAAGCCTTCTGAAATGAAGACAAGTACATCGGCACCGAGACCCCCTTGGGCAGCAGGGCTTCTATTTGACCGTATGCGGCTCAAGGTAGGGCCGCTTGCCGTCAGCCGGTCGTCATGCCGCTCGCAGACAGCAACCCGCACACGGCATGACGGTATGCCAGTGTCAGTGGCGTGAAGCACGTCCCGTCCCAGTCTCCTCCCAATGGCAGGCGCTGCCGTATCGGCGGCCAAGCCGATAATGGCCGGATGTACTGCGCGAAATGGTCTTCAAGACGCTCCGGATGTTCTCCAAACTCAGCTAAAGAGCGCGACCGACTGCTGATACCCGTCACGCTCTTGTTCCCGACAGCGTCTTGCAAGTTTCCGCATTTGGACTCGGCCAAAATCGCCATGGTCGGCCGAAATCGTCAGTGCATTCACCTTGTCCACCCGCGCTGCACCCGGTAGCGTCGAATCGGCCGAGCAAGCTAGTTGCGATTGCGATCAGACAGACGCTAGGTGTGACGCCATATCGCAATCCGGGGAGGACGGGGCGATGAGCGTCGCCCTGATTGAGCCGGGTTGAGTCGACATTCTTGCGAAAGACGACCTCGGTCGCCCCGACGGCACTCGTTGCGATCGTGTACGACACTGGGACCCGGATTGCCTTCTCGATCGGGGCGTCGATATATGCCTTCGCCTCGTCCCGGTTATCGGACACAGGTCCGCTATGCCGCTTCATTTGCACGGCGACCCACGACTGGTCGCCTTGTATCACGGCCGCGTTTTCCGCGCTTGTCGTCGTCCAGTTCAGGACCGGCAGTCCGTGGCTGCAGTACAGCTTTTCTCTCCTTGGAACGGGAGCGCTACCGCAAAGCGTCGCAGCTGGAGGCCGCCAATGCGTTCACGACTTTATTGCCTAGCCCTCATCGTAATTACGCTCGTCGCGACGGCGGAAGATCCGCGTGCCCAGAGCGCGCCGGGACAGCCGTCGCCTGAGCGGACCGGCGCGGATCTCGCCAAGCAGTCGCAGAATCCCATCGCCAACCTGATCAGCCTGCCGATCCAGAACAACACGTACTTCGGCGTCGGCCCGGACGACAGGACGGCGAACGTCCTCAACATCCAGCCCGTCGTTCCTATCAAGCTTGGCGGGTGGAACGTGATCAACCGTGCGATTCTGCCCGTGATCCATGTCGAGGACCTGACCAGCGGCCTCGACGTGCTGCCGCAGGGCGCCGATGCCGGCTCGCGTTTCGGGCTGGGCGACATCAATTACACGGCGTTCTTCTCGCCACCCTCCAGCGGCGGGTTCACTTGGGGCATCGGCCCCTCGATCAACATTCCGACCGCGACGAACAGGGCGATCGGCACCGAGAAGTGGAGCCTGGGGCCGTCTGCCGTGGTTGTCTTCTCGCCCGGAAAGTGGGTTCTAGGCGGTCTGGTGCGCCAGCTCTGGTCATTCGCGGGCGACGACGACCGGCAGGACGTCAACCAGGCCATACTGCAGCCAATCATCAACTACAATCTGGAGGACGGCTGGGCCCTCGTGAGCTCGCCGATCATCGCTGCGAACTGGCAGGCCGACTCGGATGACCGCTGGACCATTCCGGTCGGCGGCGGCGTCAGCAAGCTGTTCACCGTCGGCGCGCAGCCCGTCACGGCGACGGCCCAGGTCTACTACAACGTCGAGCGGCCGGATTTCGCGCCGGACTGGCAGCTCCGCATCGGCATCTCCTTCCTGTTTCCGAAATGAGGGAGGGACGCGATGGTATATGCATGGCCCCGTGCAGACTGGCGGCGGCTCGTGCTCGCGTCGGCAATAGCGGGCGTCACCATGGGCACCGGCAAGGCTGAGGCGCAGATCGAGACGAGTACGGGTCGGATTCTTCGGTTCCGCTTACCTGCACGTCGATCGAACGTGCGTTCCGTTGTCGCCAGCCTTTGGAAACCCGGTCGCATTCCTCTCGCAAATGCTCGCGAGCATGCTGAGCGCGATCGGGATCAGGATCAGGAACTGCTGCCTGCGCATCTTCGTCAACGCGATGGATTCAAACCACGTTGGCAACTTTCGGTGGCGAGGCCGCTGCTGACATGAACCGACGGCGGCAGGTATCATGTCCCTCCGTCACCGAGGATTGGCAGGGACGTCTCATGAACAAGGAGCTCGTCTTCTACACGAATCCGCAGTCGCGCGGCGTCGTTGTGCATTGGATGCTCGAGGAGATCGGTTGTCCCTACACGCTCAAGGTGCTCGAGTACGGGACCACCATGAAGGCGCCGGACTATCTTTCCATCAACCCCATGGGGAAGGTGCCGGCGATCCGTCACGGCGACGACGTGGTGACCGAAACGGCCGCCATCTGCGCCTATCTTGCCGACGCGTTTCCTGAAGCCGGGCTTGCCCCGGAGCCCGCGCAGCGCGGCACCTATTACCGTTGGCTGTTCTTCGCGGCGGGATGCATGGAACCGGCAATGAACAACCATGCCGTCGGCTGGGATCCCGCGCCCGACATGCAGGGGCGTTTCGGCTACGGCTCGTTCGAGCGTACCATCGACACGCTGGCGACGTGGCTCAAGGACCGCCGCTTCATTGCCGGCGACAAGTTCACCGCGGTCGACGTGTACGTGGCTTCGCTCCTCGGCTTCGGTATGAGATTCAACGTCATTCCCAAGCGGCCCGAATTCGAGGTTTATGTCGAGCCGCTGCTGGCCCGGCCCGCACGTCGGCGAGTCGAGGAGCAGACGCAGAAGCTTCTGGCACAGAAGGCATCCGCGGCAACGTAAGAGCCGCTTGCTTGTCAGATGCCAACGTAACGGCCGGGGCGGACGGCTATTGTTCCGCGCAGCATACGGCCGACGTCGTGGGCGAAACGGCATGCGACAGGGTAGCTTCCGGGGCGCGTTGGCCGTGATCCGTATGATCACGGCCAGCGGGTCGTCCCACGTGAGCGGGGGTCAGCCCGGCAGCCCGTCGACGCGCGGGCGCGTCAGGATCGGCCAATAGATCACCGCGAACAGAGCGTAGCCGAGCGACCACAGCGCGCCGGCGACGATCAGCGCGGCACCGGACGGTACGAGGACGCGCAGGACGGCCCCGGCGATCACCAGTGCGTAGGCGAGCACGGTGCCGCGCGAGACCACGAGCGGAAGCCCGGCATGGCCGAGCGCCGCGCGCGAGGCGACCGCCAGGATCATGGTCCCGATCGCACCGGCAGTGAGCGCGTGGAGCGCCGCGCCATGCGGAATCCAAGGGCCGAGATTGGCAATTCCCGTGAGGAGAAATCCGATCGGGACCCAGGCGTATCCGACGTGCAGGATCCAAACGATCGGCATGCCGAACGTCCGGAACGTCTGCCACCCGGCCATGCGGACCAGGAGGAGGGCACCGGCGACGAGTGCGGCGACGCCGGCTGCCGGCGAGTAGGGCAGAAAGAGCTCGGCCGCGACCACGAGGATCACGGAGGGAACGGCCAGGACGTCGAGCCATCGCGGCGTCGTGCATCGGATGTTGTTGCGCAAGGCGAGGCGCAGCGCGTTCTGCGTGAACGCCGGCACGATACGGCCGCCGATGAGCGCGATGAGGGCGGCGATCAGATAGACCGCCGCGTGCAGTGCGGTGCCCGGATCACCGAAATGGTAGAACGCATTGAGGCCGGCGAGCCCGAACAGCATCGCGGGAACCTGATAGTTCCGTGCGTTCCGAGCGCGCACGATGTCGACGAGAATGAACGAGGCGAAGACAGGCAGATACAGAAGGTCGATCCACGTCGCCACATCCGCCGCCATGGCGATGCGGCCGGCCAGCCAGAGCAGCAGCAATCCGGCAAGCAGCGGTCCGTGGATCACTGGGCCGCCGGTCCATTTCGGGACCGCCGCCATGAGGAAGCCCGAGATCGCGGCGACGGCGAAACCGAACACCATTTCGTGGCCATGCCATGCCGCGGTGAGCGGCAGCAGGCCGACATAGGCGCTGCCCCACAAGGCCAATCCCAGGGCGGCGTAAAGGCCGGCTGCAAGAAAGAACGGCCTGTGTCCGGCGGCGAGCACGGCCGGTCCGCGATAGGGACGGGCGGGCTCGCGAATGTCGAGCACGATACGGCTCGTCATGAGCTGGATCTTTTCCTTACAGGATTTCGAACTCGAGCTTGCCGGCCGGCGGGTCACCCGTCTTTGCGCCGGCGCAAGCTCGTATTGCCGCGGCAGTACGCCGAACCCGGTCGCCGGCGCACCCCCAGGCACCGGACATCCTTGGTGTGCCTTTCCTGCGAGGGTTATTCCGGCAGATCCTCGGCGATCTTGACGAGCGCGTGCGGCGTCCGAATCACGACGTGCTGTCGTGCCGCGTCGACGATTCCCTCGTTTTCCCAGGCGCTCAGGATCCGGCTGACGGTGTAGAGCGTCGTGCCGGTCATCTCCGCGATGTCCTGGCGCGACAACGGGATGTCGATCGCGATGCCATGCTCCGTCCGCTTGCCGGCCTCGCGCGCGAGTCGCAGCAGCGTACGCGCCACGCGCCGTTCGACCCGTTCCGTCGCCATTTCGCGCAGACGCGCGTGCGCTTCCTGCACTCTGTCGCCCATCGTGCGCAGGACGCGCGCACCGAACTTGGGATGACGTTCGATCAGCTCGCTGGCGCGGTTCGCCTGCCAGGCGAGCACGACGCTGTCCACGACCGCGCTCGCCGTGCCGGGGTACGACGACTGACCGCTGACCGCGACGCAGCCGAACATCTCGCCGGGTCCGATGTAGCGAAGAGTGACCTGTTGTCCGTCGGCGGTCACCTGCGTGACTTTCAGACGTCCGTCCGCAAGCACGAAGAAGGCGCGCGCCGGGTCACCCTGTTCGAACAGGGCGGCACCTTTTTCCAGGTGGCGGATCTGTGCGACGTTGACCAGGTCGTCGACGTCTCCGGCCGGCAGGTCGACGAAGATCGCGAGTTCCTTGAGACGCGCACGGTCGAATTGCTCCCTAGCCATCGCCAAGCTCCTTTCGTCGGACGGAGACTAACAGAAGCCGGCACTTTCGGGGATGGCGTCCGTTGCACCAGCCGCGGCATCCCGTCGCACCCCACCGATTCCGCCGCATGTTTGCGCAGTCGCAAATTTCCCGCCGAGGGGCAGAGCTACATCCAAGGTGTGAGATTTGAGAAGGAGCCATCCATGCTCACGCGTAAACCCAACACCCTCCGCAAGGCCGTGATTGGTGGCGTCAGCGCCATCGCGCTCATCGCGTTCGCCGAACCGGGGTTCGCCATGGGCACGCACGATGCGCCGCCGCCGAGCGCGACCGATGCGGCCGTCAACAGCATCATCCGTCATCCCACGGATCTGCCGCCGCCGCTCGCAAAGCGTGGGCCGCAGCGGGTGCGCGTCGATCTTGAGACGGTGGAGGTCGAAGGCCAGCTCGACGATGGCACGACCTACAGGTACTGGACCTTCAACGGGAAGGTCCCGGGGCCGTTCGTGCGCGTGCGCGTCGGCGACACCGTCGAGGTGCGGCTCAAGAACCGCGAAGACAGCATGATGATGCACAACGTCGACTTTCATGCCGTCACCGGCCCCGGCGGCGGCGCAAAGGCGACGGAAGCAATGCCAGGCGAGCACAAGGGCTTCACCTTCAAGGCACTCAACCCGGGGCTCTACGTCTATCACTGCGCGACGGCGCCGGTGGCACAGCACATCGCCAACGGCATGTACGGCCTGATCCTGGTCGAGCCCGAGGACGGGCTGCCCAAGGTGGACCGCGAGTTCTATGTGATGCAGGGCGAGATCTACACCGAGGAGAAGATCGGCACGAAAGGCATGCTCACCGAGAGCTATGACAAGCTCATCGACGAGAAGCCCGAGTTCTTCGTCTTCAACGGCTCGGTGGCGGGACTGAGGGGTGACAACGCCCTCAAGGCCAATGTCGGCGAGACGGTGCGGATCTACTTCGGTGTGGGCGGACCGAACTTCACCTCTTCCTTCCACGTGATCGGCGAGATCTTCGACAAGGTCTATCCGATGGCCGCCACGTCCAAGCCGCTGGAGAACGTCCAGACCTTCACCGTGCCGCCCGGCGGAGCGGGGATCGTGGAATTCAAGCTCGAGGTGCCGGGCACGTACGTCCTGGTCGACCACGCGCTGTCCCGCCTCCACAAGGGCCTCGTCGGATACCTTCAGGTCGAAGGGCCGGAGAAGCCGAGGATCTTCAAGGACAGCATCGATCCGCAGACGGCGATGCGCTGACGCAAGAGAGGCCCCCGCGCCCGGCAGATCTTCCGCCGGGCGCGGGGCCCCGCCT
>Ga0181858_1001169_pt1 | contig 12930 bp, 15 predicted proteins | sample NewIslPassag4_SG_FD_130749 | JGI IMG/M metagenome (GOLD analysis project Ga0181858, IMG submission 130749) | Feedstock adapted compost microbial communities from Newby Island compost facility, Milpitas, CA, USA - Passage 4_SG | ecosystem: Engineered > Solid waste > Feedstock > Composting ...
AAATCCTGGCCCCTGTACACGCTGCGCACCTGCACGTCGGACAGGCCGATTTTCCGGAAGTCGATGTAATGCCAGCCGTCGTAGCCCGTTTCTTCCGGCCGCGCCGGCAGTTCCCCTCCGTGCGTGAGACGGTACCGGTCCACCGCATTCTGCACGTCGTTCACCGCCTGGGCGGTCACGAGGTCGAGAAGCTTCACCTTCGGCTCCGTCTCCGCATCGACCAGCACGTAGAGGTTGCTCCCCCCGTTTTCGAACGCGTTCGGCGGGATCGCGCTCAGATACGGGGTATCCAGAAGCTTGCGGAAGTCGATGACATACTTTTCGTAGATGGGCGTGTCGAGGTCGGAATTCTTGATCGGCAGCACCGAGCGGGCTGCGGCATACTGATCCACCGCCGCCTGCACGACCGTGACGTATTCGGCGCCGGACACCTGGTTTTCCTTTCTCAGCTCGTCCGGATACAGGCAGCCGCCGGAGAGCATCGCGCACCCGGCGGCCGCAAGCGCGACGAGCCCCATCCGGCCAAGCCGCCGGAAGGATCCGCGCCGCCATGTCCGGCCGGTTTTCATGCCGCATCGCTCCTTCCTTCCTCCAGGGTTCAGTCTTCCGGGCGTTCCCTCTTCAGCCGTTCCATCTGCGCGCGCACGGCGGCCCTGAGCGGATCCTCCGGCACGGCGGCCGTGACGTCTCCCCATACGACGGCCTGGCAGGCCAGCCGGACGCCCCGCCGCAGCTGGTCTTTCCCGAGCTTCCGGCGCTCCTGATCCGAAGGGGGCGAAAGCCCCCGCGCGTCGGTCACCGTCACCCGGCACTGCAGGCAGGAAGCCTTGCCGCCGCAGCGGGTGCGCACCGCCGCCCGCGCCCGCCCGGCCGCCTCCAGCAGGGTCGTGCCGGGCCGAACGGTTGCGGTTTTCCCCTCGGGCAGGAAGCGGACGGCCGCACTTCCGCCCTTCCGTCCGGTTTCCCGGACCGCCCGGGCGGTTGCGGCGGACGGGTCGGACTTTTCCGGCGAAGGGGCGGACGGTTCAGGCGTCAGACCGTACGGTTCCGGTAGACCGGAAGATTCCGGCTTCGAACCGGAAAATTCCAACGTCGAAACGGATGAAGCCGGCGTCGAACCGGATGAAGCCGGTTCCGTCCCGGACAGCTCCGGTAGAAGCCCGCGAAGCTCCGCCGCATGCCGGGCCGACAGGGAATTGTTCGCGAGGATCCAGCATACCGCCTCGCGGTGGGCTTCCCAGTTGCCGCGCATGACGGAAGCGATCGGACCCGTGCGGTCCGGCCTGTTGCGAAGCAGATTGAACGTGAGCTCATGGGCGAGCGGCATGACGGTCCATTCCATGTCCGCCACCCTCACCCGGGGGCAGAAAGCTTCCAGTCCCCCTTCGATGCGCACCTGATAGACGCTGCCGCCGGACTGGACCCGGAAGCCGCCGACGAGCTCGACCGCCGCGTCCCCGATCCGGTAGTGGCTGAGCACGGACCGGTACAGCTCCGATTCGTCCCACCTGGGCCGATCCGTTGCGAAGCTTCGGAGCCGCTCATCGATTTGTCGGGCCCGGTGGACATCGGCGTACAGGTCGATATCCCGGGGCGTTCGGTCCACGGCCACGCCCTGGAGCATCAGGCCGCAGCTTCCGCCGAGCGGCGCCCGGTGCTGCAGGCCGCCGAGCCGAACGCGCAGGCGCCGCAGCGCTTCCATGAGCGGCTGCGGAAACGGTTCCGGCATGATGGTCCCTTCCCTCCCGCGGTTTCGTTCAGCATCCCGTGCGACAGGCTCTCCGCGTCAAAACACGGTTCAAAACATGGAGATGATTCCGTACAGAAGGCCGACCAAAAGCAGCAGGAAGGCGATCAGGGTCAGCGCAAACCGGATGACGCCCCTCGTCTTCGTCCGGGCAAAGGTGACGAGCAGGGCGGCCAACGCCATCAGGCCGATCCCGATGAACGATACCCACATCTTGTCCAGCGACGACAGTTCCTGCAAGTGCGATTCCTCCATCCCCCGACTGCGGTCATGGCGCAGTCCCGACTGCGGACATGCCAGAGTCCATTATAGCACAACCGCATGGAGCGCATGAAACGCGTGAAACGCATGGAACGCGTGAAACGCACAAAACAAGCGAAAAAAGCTGTCACCGGCGCCCATGGCACCCGCCATGGCCGTGACAGCTTCGATCGACTGGACCGGCATCGGGGCCGGCTATTTTTTCAGCATCATCTTCATCATCTGCTCCAGCTGGGCCGGATTGACTCCGCTGCCCTTGACCGCCTTGATGATGTCCTGGATCGTCGATTCCGAAACGGGCAAGTTGGCCATTTTGGCCACGTTCTTGATCAGCTGGCGCAGCTGCGCCTCGCTCTGCAGCGTGGCGGGCTTCACGCCGCTCGCCAGCTTCTGGATGTCCGACGGCTTGATGCTCTTGCCCGTCTTGCGGTTGACCGCGTTCAGCACGTCCCGGGAAATGTTCCTGCCGCTCATGCCTTCCCTCCTCCTGGATTCGATACGTGTTATCTTATGAGAAGGCTTGAGCGTTGGTGCAGGCTCATCCCACGCGTCGGGCCCGTCCCGCCACGCGTCGCGCCCATCCCGGCGGCCGGCGGCCCCCCCGCGCTTCAAACGAGCTCGTGCTTGGGAGCGCGGTTCATCAGCTCCTCCACCGCCAGCGCCGGTTCCTTGCCTTCGAACAGGACGGCGTGGAGCTGGGCCGTGATCGGCATCTCGATTCCGTGCCGCGCGGCGAGGGCATGGGCGGCCTGCGTCGTCCGGACCCCTTCGGCCACCATGTGCAGTTCCTCGAGCGCCTCCCGAAGCCCGAGTCCCTGGCCGAGCCGGTAGCCGACGCGCCAGTTGCGGCTCTGCCGGCTCGTGCACGTGACGACGAGATCCCCCACCCCGGCGAGCCCGGCGAAGGTGAGCGGGTTGGCTCCAAGCGCCGTTCCGAGGCGGGCGATTTCCGCGAGCCCGCGGGTGACGAGGGCGGCCTTGGCGTTGTCCCCGTAGTTGAGCCCGTCGGACATGCCGGCGGCGAGCGCGATGATGTTTTTCAGCGCGCCGCTCAGCTCGACGCCGATGACGTCGGGATTCGTGTACACCCGGAAATAGGAGTTCGTAAACAGCCGCTGCGCCTTCAGGGCGCAATCCCGCGTCTGCGAGGCGACGACCACGGTGGTCGGCAGCCGCCGGATCACCTCCTCCGCGTGGCTCGGGCCGGACAGGACCACGACCCTGCCGGAGAAGCACGGCATTTCCTCGACGATGACCTCGGACATCCTCTTCAGGCTGACCAGCTCAAACCCCTTGGTGGCATGCACCAGCAGCATGTCCCTGCGCGCAAACGGAGCGACGGCTCTCGCCACCTCGCGCATCGCCGCCGAGGGAGCCGCCAGCACCGCGGCTTCCGCGTCACGGAGCGCCTCCTCGAGGGAAGCCGTCGCCGTCACGCCGTCGGGCAGCCGGGATCCGGGCATGTACCTGGCGTTTTCCCTCAGGGCGTTGATCTGCTCCGCATGGGCACGATCCCGCGTCCACAGGCGCACCTCGCAGCCGTTGTCGGCAAGCACCCCGGACAGGGCCGTCCCCCAGCTTCCGGCCACGATGACCGCAATCTTCCGGATGTCCATCTCAGCCCTCCCTGGCTTTTCCCCCGAAGGAGAGTTTATGTTCCTGTCCGCGGATCAGCCTGGCGATGTTGGTCCGGTGCCGGTAGGCGGCCAGGACGAAGATGAGCGCGCTGCCCGCGACATAGGGCAGGCCGTAATCCATCACGAGCAGAAAAACGGGGGTAAGCGTCGTAAAAATGAGCGATCCGAGCGAAACGTAGCGGGTCAGGGCGACGGCGGCGATGGCGATGAGGCCGGCGTACAGCGACGGAAAAAAATGCAGGGTGGCCAGCACCCCGATGGCCGCCGCAACCCCCTTGCCCCCGCGGAAGCCGAAAAAAACCGGCCAGTTGTGTCCGACGATGACGGCGATGCCGCACAGAACCGGAATCCAGACGTTCCCGTCGGACATCAGGCGGCCGATCCAGACGGCGGCGATTCCCTTGGCGATGTCAAGGGCGAGCACCGCCAGGGCGGGCTTCAGTCCCATCACGCGGAGCGTGTTGGTGGCTCCGGCGTTTCCGCTGCCCACCGTGCGGATGTCGATTTTCCGGATCCATTTCGCGATCATGTAGCTGAAGGAAACGGAACCGATCAGGTAGCTGGCGACAATGGCAAACACGGCTGGCAATCCGGTCTCTCCCCTATTCCTCCTCGGATTTGCGGCGGGTCAAAATGCGGATCGGCGTTCCTTCGAACCCGAAGGCGGCGCGGATCCGGTTTTCCAGATAGCGCTCATAGGAAAAGTGCATGAGCTCGGGGTCATTCACGAACAGCACAAAGGTCGGAGGCTTCACGGCCACCTGGGAGCCGTAGAGGATCTTCAGCCTCCTGCCCTTGTCCGTCGGCGGCGGGGTCATCGTCACCGCGTCGATGATCAGATCGTTCAGCACGCGGGTCGGCACGCGCATCGCATGCTGCTCCGCCACCTGGTTGATGAGCGGAAACAGCCGGTGCAGCCGCTGCTTCGTGCGGGCCGACACGAACAGCACCGGAGCGTAGGACATGAACTGGAACTCGTCGCGGATCTTCTTCGTGAAGCGGTTCACCGTCTTGTCGTCCTTGTCCACCGCATCCCACTTGTTCACGAGGAAGATCGACGCGCGCCCCGCTTCGTGGGCGTATCCGGCAATGTGCTTGTCCTGCTCCACGATGCCTTCCGTCGCATCGAGCACGACGAGCGCCACATCCGCCCGCTCGATCGCCCTCAGGGCGCGCATGACGCTGTATTTCTCCGTCGTCTCGTACACCCGGCCCCGCTTGCGGATGCCCGCCGTGTCGATGAGCACGTATTTTTGCCCGGCGGTTTCAAACAGGGTGTCCACCGCGTCCCGCGTCGTGCCCGCCCGGGGGCTCACGATGACCCTTTCCTCGCCCAGAATCGAGTTCACCAGCGACGACTTGCCCACGTTGGGGCGGCCGATCAGGGTGACTTTGATGATATCTTCTCCATAATCCTCCTCTTTTCCTTCCGGCACCTTCGCCAAAACCGCGTCGAGGAGGTCGCCGATCCCGATGCCGTGGGCGCCGGAAATCCCGATCGGCTCGCCGAAGCCCAGGCTGTAGAAGTCGTAGATGTCCTCCTGCCGCTTGATGTTGTCCACCTTGTTGACCGCGACCACCACCGGCTTGCCCGAACGGTAAAGGAGCTCCGCCACCTCCCGGTCGGCCGGCGTGAGGCCCGCCTTCGCGTCCGTCAGGAAAATGATCGCGTCCGCCTCGGCGATCGCGAACTCCGCCTGCATGCGGATCGACTGCAGCAGTTCGTCCCCCCCCGACTCGATGCCGCCGGTGTCGATGATGCTGAAGGGCCTCCCGAGCCACTCGGACGAACCGTAGATGCGGTCCCGGGTGATGCCCGGCTTGTCTTCCACGATGGAGATTCTCTCTCCGACAATGCGGTTGAAGATGGTCGATTTGCCCACGTTCGGCCTTCCCACAATCGCGATGACCGGCTTGGCCATCCCTGTTCACCCCCTGTGGCAGCTCGCTGACGCGCCGCGCGCGGTTCGCCGCGGCAGCGCGGGACATGGCGCGCAAAAAGGCTGCCCGCATGCGGGGACGCGGGCAGCCCGATTCGGACGTTCTCTCGTCACGGCTTGAACTTGCTCAGCTTGTCGCCCAGCCGCTCGCCCAGCGTCAGGGACAGTCCCTGGGCGGGAGGAAGCTCGACGGATCGGGCTTTCTCCTGACGGGGCGCGGGCGGCTCCTCGGTTTCCTTGATGCTCAGGGAAACCCGCTTTTCGGACGGCTGGAAGTCGAGAATCTTGGCTTTCACCTGCTGGCCTTCCTTCAGCACCTCGTGGGGCGTGCCGATGTGGCGGTGGGCAATTTGCGAGATGTGCACGAGCCCTTCCACTCCGGGATAGATCTCCACGAAGGCCCCGAAGCTGACGATCCGCTTCACCGTGCCTTCCACGATGTCGCCAATCCTGAACTTCTCCGCCGCCTGCTCCCACGGTCCCGGAGACACGGCCTTCATGCTCAGGCTGATCTTTTCCTTCTCGGGATCGACGCGGAGCACCTTGACGGTGACCCGGTCGCCTTCCTTGACCAGCTCGGACGGATGGACCACGTGGGTCCAGGCCATTTCGGAAATGTGCACGAGCCCGTCGATGCCGCCGATGTCCACGAAGACGCCGAACGGAGTGAGCCGCTGCACCGTACCTTCGAGAACCTGGTTCGGTTCGAGGTTGGCCAGAATTTCCTTCTTGCGGGCCTCAAGCTCTTCTTCCAGCACATCCTTCTGGCTCAGGATGAGCTTGTTCGCTTCCGGATCGATTTCCTTGATCCGCAGGCGGAGCGTGCGGCCCTTGTAGCCGCTGAAATCCTCCACGTAATGGAGCTCCACCATGGAGGCCGGGACGAAGCCGCGCACGCCCAGGTCGACCACGAGCCCGCCCTTGACCACATCGGCCACCTTGGCTTCGATGATCTCCCGGCGCTCGTATTTGCCCTTGAGCTCTTCCCAGGCCCGGACGCTGTCCACCGCCCGCTTGGAAAGGACCAGGCGCTCCTTCTCTTCGTCGATGCTGAGCACCTTCAGCTCCACCTCGTCGCCGACGCTGACCGCCTCGCCGGCATTCTGGAGCGGAATGGACGACAGTTCACGGATCGGGATGATTCCGTCATATTTGTAACCCACGTCGACCAGCGCGTGGTTGTCTTCCACCTTCACCACTTTCCCCTTGACCACATCTCCAACCTTCAGGGGGGAAACCTGCGCCATCTCCATCGAATCCGCCGGTTCCGCGGCCGACCGGGCCGTTGGCGCCTCCTCCTGAACGGATTCCCGGGTTTCTTCGGGATTGGCGTTGTCCTGCATTCTGATTTCTTCTGTCATCGCGTTTACCTCCTCGTCTTCCCCCGGAAGGGGGAACCACCTTTGCCAGTGTATGTTGCAAACTCCTGTCGGAGTGTGCCAACGGTTGCCACGTTCAGCCCGGGGGCTTCCCGTCTCCTTTAGGTTTCCAAGCGCTGGATGGCCTTTATGCATCGACCCCGGCCGATTGGTTGCGGGTTTGTCCGTTCGTCTACGGCCGGTCCCTGCGGGTCTCGTCGAGCAGACGGGCGATGGACGCCATGATCTCCCCGGTCACCCGTTCGGCGCCTTCCTGCGTCGGCAGATCCCGGACGGCGGCAAGATCGACCGGTTCCCCGTACATGACCGTCGTCCGGCGGAACAGCCGATAGCCGGAAATGGCGACGGGGATGACCGCCGCATTCGTTTTCAGCGCGAAGCTGGCCGCCCCTTTTTTCCCTTCCCCGATGTCTGCGGAGCGGGTGCCCTGGGGAAAGATGCAGAGCACTTCCCCGGCGCGCAGCACCTCGAGCGCCGCGCGAACCGTGTCGCGGCTCACGGCTCCCCGCCGGACCGGGATGGCGCCGAGGGCCGTAATTACGGTTTTGAGGAGCGGAATCCGGAACAGCTCCTCCTTGGCGATGAACCTGACCCTGCGGTCGAGCATGCACGCCACCGTGAGCGGATCGAGGTTGCTCAGATGATTGGAACAGAGGATGACCGGTCCTTCGGCCGGGACATGGCCGGTCCCCACGGCGCGAAGCCGGAAAAAAATCTTCATGAACAGGCGCACCAGCGGGCGGCAAAACGAGTAGAACATGGGACTACTCCTTTTCCATCCGTCGTCTGCAGATGTCCACGATGATGTCGACCACTTCTCCGATTCCGAGATCGGTGGTGTCCACCAAGATCGCATCTTCCGCTTTCCGGAGCGGCGACACCGGACGGGAACGGTCCATCTCGTCCCTCTCGGCGATTTCCCGGATCAGCTGTTCCAGCGTCACTTCGCCGGACAGCCCGGCCTGCCTCAGTTGCTCATGTCTCCTGTGCGCCCGTTCCTCCACGGACGCGGTGAGAAAAATTTTCACGTCCGCGTCGGGCATCACCGTTGTGCCGATATCCCGCCCGTCCATCACGACCCCGCCCGAGGAGGCGAGCTCCTGCTGCCGGCGCACGAGCGCCTCGCGCACCCGCCCGATGCGGGCGATCCGGGGAACGGCGGCGGACACTTCCGGCGTGCGGATCATGAGCGTCACGTCCTCGCCGTTGGCAATGACACGCTGGTCCTTCGCACCCGGCTCCAGCCGCAGGTCGATGGTCTCGGCCATGCGCCCGGCGGCCTCCTCGTCATCGGGAGATGCGCCCTGCCGGAGAAGCAGCCAGGCGATCGCCCGGTACATGGCGCCGGTATCCACATAGGTCAGTCCGAGGCGATCCGCGACCTGGCGCGCAACCGTGCTTTTTCCCGCGCCGGCCGGGCCGTCGATGGCCACATTGATCCGTTTGGAAGCATTCAATGGGGAGCGTCCTCCCGAGACGTTTTCATAGAAAAAGCAGGCAAGACCAGCCTGCAACGAAAGAAATTATAGCACATTTGGTCGGAAGATGCAAAAATCTTAGCGGTTGAATGAACCCTCCCCGCCGTAGTACCGATCCAGCCAGCGCCCCATCGCCTCCGGCCCGTAGGGGATGCCTTCGGCCCTGTCCGCCTCCGACGCGTAACGGCGGAATTCCTCCGAGCGCAGGAGAAGCTGGGCCGCGAGGGTGAGGAACGCCAGGACGGCAATGAGCCGGATCAGCCATTTCTCGAAACTGTCCGCGATGCGTCCGAACGTCTCCCGCTGTTCGGGACTCAAGAAGATCACCTCCGGGACACGGCTGGACATTAGGATGCCCCGGAGCGCGAACCTGCATCCGCCAATCGTCGCCGGACTCACACCTTGCGGAACTCGAGCTGGCGCTCGAAGCAGTAGCGCACGATCTTCTGCTGGTCCGCCTCCGGCATGTTCTTGAACTGGACCATCACGAGCTGCCTTCCCGACTCCAGCTTCTTGATCCGCACGATCGTCGCCTGGAAAGGCACGTGTTCAATCTGCCCGTTCCGGTACTGCAGGAGCAGCCAGCAGGAAATCGTCTGCTGGGGATTCAGCGCGATGTTGCCGTCGCAAAGGAACGCGAGGCCGCCGCCGCTCAGGTCCTCCGTCACCGCGACGAAGCGCGTGCCGTCGACATTGACCGCGAGGTCGAGCTCGGCGGGAACGCGCAGGAAGTTGCGGCGCTGCACCTTCCGGATCTGATGGGGCTGCGGCTTCTCGATCCAGACGAGAGGCACCGCATCTTCGCTGAAACCGGTTACCTTCGACAGGAAATAATTCTTCACGCCGCCTTCCGTCAGGAAGAAAAGCTGCACGCGGTCGCCGGAAAACAGTCTCAGGGGCTTGCCCGTCTTCTCGTGCAGGGGCTCTTCGATGGCCAGCGTGTCTCTCGACTCGTCCGCCACCTTCGTCTTGTAGAGCTCTTCCCCGTCCCTCGTTTCCTTCACCACGTAAAGGAACTGACCGATGCCGGGCAACATGGCATCCCACCCTCCTGCGAGCAGTATCCGCTACAGTGATTATATCATGCCGGACGGATCCGGAAAGCACATTTTTCGGGCGGCGGCAAAAAAGAAGCGGCGGGCGTCGGGTCCCGCCGCCCCGCGCCCGCCCCCCGGAGGGGCCGGTTCCCGCTTCCTCCCGCTCTTTGGCGCCGTCCCTCTTCCGGATCTTTTCGATTTTCTCCTCCATCCCGTTCTCGGCGTTGATGTACAGCCTGTACAGGGTGCCGTTGATCGAACCGAGAAATTCATAGCAGAGAACGTCCCGCCCGAGGTCATTCTCGATGAGAGCGAGGCCGCTCTGACGGATGTCGAACTCCGGGTTCAGCCGCTCCCGCGCCTCGGCAAGCGAGAGCTTCGGCTGCGGGATTTCCCGCCTTTTTTCGCCGAACACGAGGTCCCGCGCCTGCATGCCGAGAATTTCACCGTTGTCGAGGGCGACCTTGATCGTCACCTTTTCCGGATAGACGGTCACGTCTCCCTCCTTGCGGGCCATCACGAGCGCCGCCACGTTGCCGTATTCGTCATAGTTGACCGGCGTCATGTCCCCGTATCCGTGCTGGGCGAGAAACTGCCGCGCATGGCCGACCGCCTGGGAGGGGCCGAGCTCCTTTTTGCGCACCTCCCGCTCGTTGTTGAACCAGATCAGATGGCCCCCCTTTTTCGTGAAGTCGGCCTGGATGAGCCGCCCGTCCTCCTCGATGCGGGCCGAATAGGTCACGGCTTCGGTTCCGCGCCCGTTCTCCGTCACCTTCACCTTCCGGTCGGAACCAAGCTGGAAAAAGGCCCGCGCCTTGTCCGCAATCTCCCCGGGAGTTGCGGCCCGGCCGGCCAGGCTGCGGAAATCGAGGGAGCGGATCTTTTTCGGCATGTCCGGCCCGAAATCGACCTCGTCGTACTCGGCCACCTTCCGGTCCACGAGCCGGAACCCGTCAATGATGCCGTTGTCCAGCTTCTCTTGTTCCCCGGCGAGCGCCACCTCCACATCCATCCAGCGGAGGTTTTTGTTCAGCACATTTTCCTGGATCGACCGCATTTCCCGGGACAGTTCGCCGGAGCGCCGGTACAGTTCCTTGAGCGTCTCGAACTCCTTGTCGGTGATCGGCTTCATGCCCATGTCCCGGACGGCCACCTGGTATGTAAAATCGGCCAGGTTGGCGAGAAACTCCTCGGTTTTGTGGAACGGCAGGAGCGCAAGCGGCAGCTGGCTGATTTCGTTCTGCGCCTCGTTCGTCAGACGCCAGGCGTTCACGAGGCATTTCCGGTGGAAGTTTTGCGACCGGGAGTTGACGGCCAGCGCATTGCCGAGCTCATCGTGCAGCTTGTCCAAATAGAAGGAAAGGTTGTGGAACGCCCTCTGGTACTCGTTTTCCGCCTTGATCAGGATCGAATTCTTTTCCTGGTGCTCCTGGTAGCCCCATACGCCCACGCCGATCAGGGCCGCCGCAAGCACGGGAAACAGGATGGCGCTCAATCGCGTGTACATGTCGATCCCCCTTCTTCAATCCCGTTGGCTTGAACGTTAGGGTTTGTAGAAGAAGGAGGAATTATGCAGCCGGCCTAATCCTGCTCCTGAACCTCGTATTCGAAATCCGAGGTGTTGTCGCAGATGCACTGTTTGAATCCGGTATACACCCCGTTTTGGTCCATCCTGCCTTTGAGAATGTATCTTTCTCCGCACTTTTTGCAGAGAATGCGGACCTTGACGCGGTTGGACGTCCTCGTTCCGCTCATCTGGCTCACCCTTTGCTGACAGAATGAAACTCCTCTCCAGTATTCCCGGATCGGCGAGAGAGCAAACGCCCGGCGGTTTGGGCGGATGCCCGTCAGCGGGAGGACAAGCCTCGCGCGCGGCGCGGCGAGAACCCCTTCAGAACCGGGAGCTGATCACCCCGATCGCCCCATCGGCGACGATCAGCTTCCCGTACTCGTCCAGCACCGCTTCCGTTACCGAAGTAGCCTCCCCGAACTCCGACAGGATGGCCACCGCCCGCTGCATGTCCTTCTCCCAATCCAGATGGATCGGCTCGATCTGAAGGATGTAGCGGCCGCGGTAACTGTAGAGCCTGCCTCCGGATACGAATCCGTCCAGGAGCTTGCAGGCGCTGACGACATCCTCGAAATCCCTGAACGCGTAGGAGATGAGGTCCGTTTCCTCGAGGGTGAATTCCATCTCGAACACATCCGGCTCGTCTTCGTCCGGTTCGTCCATCCGGGGCTGGGGCTGGATCTTCCCCTTGGTCACGATGACGACCATCCCCTGCGCGGGCAGCGCGAACACCTCCACCGCCAGGGGGCCGGTGGCGTCGAATCCGAGCTCCGTATATGCCTGGTCCATCAGCTCGCTGAACAGCTCATGAACCTTTGGGATCTCCTTCCACATGTCATCCTTGTGGATGCCCCTTTCCATCAGATCGTCAAAGGTGAGGAAAATCTTGATCTTGTCCTGGCCCAGCCGCTCGATTTTCATCAGGGACCCTCCTCCAAACGGACACGCCGGTTGTTGCCTTGTTGAATTGCTACAGCATATGTGCCGCGCATTGCGGTGGTGTTGGTGCAGCTGAGATAATATATTATGTATGTTATCATTTCTTTTTCGCGGATGCACTAGTTTTTATTGGCGGAAAGCGGCCGGTTTTCCCGTCCGGACGACACAAAAAAACCAAACCCGGTTGCTGGGACAGCCGGATTTGGTCCGGACGCGGCCGCGCGTGTTCCCGTCAGTGCCGGACGGACCCGCCGGCGGCTTCCGCTTCGCTTTTGACGCGGGACATCGCCAGATCCACCGCCTTCGCGCAGGCTTCCTGCAGGGATTCCCGGACGGAGTCCATCACCCGGTTGGCCATCCGGCCGGTCTGTTCGATGGCGGAAGTGATCGCGCCGGGATGCTGCCGGGCGCGCACCCACAGAACCACCGCCGCGGCGCCGATGATGCCGCCGATCACAAACGCGGTCATGCGCATGCTTCGCCTGCCTCCTTTGACCAATGGGATTCCTTCGTATTGTTCGCAAACGAAGCCGGGACCATACCGAAAAAATCAGGAAGCGGCGCGGCCATCACCTAAGGAAAGGAAGCGGTTCAGTTGATCCGTTGGACTCGGCTTGCTTTGGTCATGCTTCTCGCATGCCTCCCCGTCCTGGCCTCCTGCGGCGGAGGACGAGCTCCGGACCCCGCCGGCGCGGACGGCGGCGCGGCGGCCCCCGGAACGGAGGCGGCTCCGGAACCCTCCCCGTCGCCGGGCGGTGAGCCGCGGGGCCCGGCGGACCCTGAAGACCCGTCGGACGGAGAAACCTCCGGTCCCGGCGAGTCCGGCGGGGACGGCGAAACCGGCGGGCCGGACCCGACCCGGCCGGCGGAAGAAGAGCCGGCGGGGCCCGCCGGCCCCCCCTCCAAGACGGACAGCCCCCCGGTCCGGCCGATCGCTCCCGG
>Ga0181858_1001170_pt1 | contig 12916 bp, 4 predicted proteins | sample NewIslPassag4_SG_FD_130749 | JGI IMG/M metagenome (GOLD analysis project Ga0181858, IMG submission 130749) | Feedstock adapted compost microbial communities from Newby Island compost facility, Milpitas, CA, USA - Passage 4_SG | ecosystem: Engineered > Solid waste > Feedstock > Composting ...
GTTGGAACGGAACAGCTTGATGACCGCCCCGGCGTCGATCATCACGGTGACACCCTTGGGCACATCCATCCGCACACCGTCGGCAAGCGGCGCGTTGTCTACCAGTCGACGACCGATTTCATAGGGGATATTGTCGCGAAGCGTCGCCGGATCATTGGGATCGTCGTTAGCAAAGTTGTTACCCACAATGCGCACGATTGTTCCCGGCTGTGCCGCCGCCAATGCTCCGGCGATCGTGCTGAAGGGGTTATCGATTGAACCGGTGGGTGAAGAGGACCCGGAAAGCTTATCGACAAAGATCGTCTTGCTGGCTGGCTGGACGTTGAACCAGAAATTGTAGTCGCCGCCAGGAACGCCATCCATGTCACCATCGAAGTAAACTCCGGTTGAGTCGATCAAGCGCGACGGATGGGCCGTGTTTGGATCGCGGAACGTCTCTGGATTGTCAGGATCCACTCCACCCGGCTTATACGTGACCCGAAGCTTGTACTGGCCCTGGGTCACACCACCGATCCCGGAGTTGTCCAGAGTTGGGTCATACTGGGTGTTCCCGCTGGCGCTCACGCCGATGTAATAGCGACCCGGTGTGAGATAAACCCTCAGGGCCGAGTCGTCGCTGTAGAAGTCATCATTGCGTGCCACGACCTCATAGGTCGTTTGCAGGAATTCCTTCTCGACGGGCACGCCGTTTTCCATCACGACATACTTCTGTGAGACCTGAACTTCCCGATAAAGGGTGACGGCCGCATTGAGGAGGCTGGAATTCGTCATCCGCTCCGCCAGGACCTCGACATCCACCAGACCCCGATCGTTGAGGTCAAAGCGGTACATGTCGATGTCCATGTTGTCCGGGCGGAACATATGACGGCCGTGGATAATGTCGGCGACACCGGGGAAAACGGGTTCAAAGGAGCCGACAACGGCCTGCGCGTCTTCCGAACTGCCCATGATCACGAACGGAGGAAGATCGTAGCTGTGCCCATAGCCCAGCAGGTGGCCGATTTCGTGCATCGCCACCTGGAACCAGGCTCCGCCGAACTCACTGGCTCCCCAGTTCTCGGCATAGTCCATAACCGCCATTCCCATTCCGGCGACACCGGCCACCCCACCTGGTGCGGATTGGAGGCCCATCAGTGCGAGGTCACCCGTTACGATCGCCAGGCCACCCTGCTCTGACTCATAAAACTGGATTCCCAAATAGTGGCCGTAGATTTCGAAGATTTCTCGCGCGCGTTGCTTTTGTGCTTCGGTGATGAGATTCCAGCTTTCCTTGGGGAAGTAGTAGGGGATGGTGGGAATTTGTGTGGAGCCGTCCGGGCTGGATTCGCCGGTTGTATAGTGGTCTTCAACCAGGATGCTGTCGTAGTCCGGCAGATCCCGGTGACCCGGCTCATCGATAGCGCCAGGCCATTCGAGGTTGTAGGAAACCGAACCAGGCGTGACGATCGAGCCGCTTATAATGACACTTTGACCGGCAGTGCCGCTGCCGAATCCGCCTCCAATAGTGACGGCGCTATAAAAGTTGGACGGAGCGTCTCCACCCTCTGATATATTCCAGGTTTGAATCGGCCGGTATTCGCTGCCAATTCGTAGCCGCGCAGATCCGGTGCCGAAGTTTGCCAGATCCTGTCCGAAGTCCAGTCGGACTAAATTCTTGCTGGCATCGTAGGTGACCGAAACGGGATTGACGACGACATCGTCGTCTGGCGAGGCTGTTTCCTTCGTGAAAATGAGCTGGTAGAACCGAGGATCCTGCGCCGCGTTCCGGTCAAGCTCATCGTCATTGAAATAGACTTCAATGATGTTGCGTTCCTGGTAGAGACTTTTGACCGCCAACCGACTGTTTTGCCGATCGACAGAGACCTGGCTTCCCTGCAACGTGATTACTGAACCGGAGAGCTGAACGGTCAGGTTGAGTCCCTGGCTCAGAATAGCATTAGCAATTTTCTGTGCGACAATGTTAGCATCATCCGAGTTCGCATAGACAATCGGAACGTTGCCGCTGCGCACGCCGTTGCCCGTGTCGAATTCAAAGGTGGCTGTGACAGTTCCGTCGCCCACGCGGAATGTCTGTCCGTCGCTGATCTGGTTGCCCGCCGGGGCGGTGATTTGCCAGTCACCGCGGTAGACCGGTTGCGGCACGACCGCCAGGACCTGAGGCCCGAGGTTGATGTCGAACTCCATTGTGAGATCCTGCCCCACTTTGAGATCCGGATCATAACGGAAAGGCAGCGGCGGTGAATCCAGGTTCATGAGCGGATTCGGACCGGTTCCCTTGATAATCAGGTGATATTTATCATCGGGAAGATTCTCGGCAAAGCGGACGATAACCTCGTTCGGTTTGTCCCCAATGCCGATATAGCCGATGGGCACCACGACCTCGTTGCCTTCATTGAACGAATCATCCCCACCAGCGCGGACGAACTGAATGGCGCCCAGCGTTTGGGGATCGATCCGCTGGCCCTCGTTGAAGCGGAGAATGAGTTCTCGCGGAGCAACGTTCAGTTCCGTACCCTCTTCGATGAGGCTTCCCTCGTTGGGGATAACCGCCACGAGATCCGGCGGAGTGCCGGGAACTTGCTGACCGTAGATAGTCAATCGCCATGAGTTAAGTCGGCCAACAATGCCGCCAGCACGGTCTCGGACGATGAGGGTCCAGTCGCCGCCTGATGTTTCGCCCCAGTTACGATTGGTTGTAAACGTCCACTGGATGCCCGTGTCAAACGGGTTATGGACGTGAGGCGTGGCGAGGACGGACTGCGTGCCGGAGGGAGATACAAGGACGATTTCCAAATCCCCTGGGCTCAGGTGGGAAATATCGACGGTGACCTCAACCCACTCCACCTTGTTAATATCCGGCGCCATGCTGATGACGCTGGAGATGCCGGCGGGGTTGTTGTCGGGGATATTCTGGTTGACTTGGAAAACGCCGGAATCCAAAGCAACTTCGGGGCCAACCGGTTTCCAATTCCGGGCTGCCTGAACGGCTGCCGCAGCGTCAATGGCCCCGAACCCATATTTGTGGTTGATATGGTAACCGGCAGCATTGACAGTCCAGTCGGGATCGGTGGGATCAACCTGGCGAGCTGTCTGGGCGAGAATGTACTCGATATCCCGGTAGCTCAGGTTAGGATTCGCTTGGAGCATTAACGCGATGACGCCGGATACGACCGGGGCAGCCGCAGATGTACCGGCGAAGATAGAGGTGTAATCCGTGTCGACCAGCGAGTCACCGTCCGCGTTGCCGGTGACGTTGTAGCCATTATCTCCCGTGATATCCGTTGTGGTGATGCCGTCGGCGTAAGCAGAAACAAAGAGATTAGCACCGGGCTCAGAATACCAGGCCTGGCGACCGTTCGCATCCAAGCTACCGACAGCGAGCGTGAATCGGGAGTTGGCATAGCCGTCGTAGTTGGAATTATCGCCGCCGGCTCCGCCGTTTCCTGCTGCCCAAACGTAGATCGTACCAAGCCCGTTTCGACCAGTTGTTGCACCCTGCTGAAGCGCCGCGAGAGTCAACGGTCCGGGGCCAGCGAACATGGCAAACGGCACACCCACGCCCGCATCAGGAGGCCCCCAACTGTTATTGAACACCTGAATCGCATCCAGGCGATGGGTCAGAGCCTGGGATTCCAGAAGATCACTCGTTGGCCCGGCGATAAGGCGCAAACCCGCAAGCTGGGCATCGAAAGCCACCCCGGCTACCCCCAGGCCATTGTTGCCCGCGGCGGCGCTCACGCCCGCCACTGCCGTTCCGTGAAAGTCGCCCGTGCCTGGTGCGGGATCCGCATCACCTTGATTAAAATCGTAGCTGAGGTCGGGGCGGTAATTGGAGGCCAGGTCGGGATGGGTGTACTCGAGTCCGTCGTCAACGATTCCAATGACGACGTTGTCACCCTGGACAGAATCCCAAGCCGACACCACGTTGATATCCTGTCCCGGAGTGCCCCCGCTCTGTCCAACATTTAGCAGGTGCCATTGGTCAGTGAAGAATGGATCGTTCGGAACAAAGCGGGGCTGACGCTCCTGCGGCACCAGGGGATAGAAGTACTGGACTGCCCCATCACTGCTCTCCATCCGGCTGACTGCGGTCTGCCAGCCCACGCTGGAATCGAAGCGGAACACGTATGCCCCTTTGATGCCGGTGGGCACCGCCACATACTGGGCCCCTAGGAGCGTAGCCACCTGGTCGGGGTTCAGCGAATCACCAATCCCCACGACCCAGTCGGTGGTCTGAGAGAGCTGGTAGTCGGAATAGTGGTTGAGATCACTTGCCTGCTCGATTGCCCGATTCAGCGTATCCTGCCACACTTGCTCAAGGGTCGAGGGGCTGATGCTCAGGAGCAAGCGGTCTTCCACGCGTTCGACACGCAAGTCGCGGGGGCGATGGGCTTTTGGTTTCCGTTCTTTCTTGGCAGGGGACTTCTTGGCCTTGCGGGCTCGGGACGAGAACAAGCGCATCGCATCCCAAATTTTCATTGCCGGTTCTCCCTCTCGCGGTGCCGAATCACGAAATCAGAATTGGGTCGTTGTCGAAACCGTTGCAGTTGATAAATCCGAAAGAGCGATCTCTGTCGAGCGTTACCTGGTTCCGATTTGGAGCCGTATACCGATTAAAATTGCCCGGTCTCCAAATTGCAACCAAAATCCTCCAGATTGCCTAAAGTTCCGCATTTTCCGTCTCATCGTGAAACCCGCTTCCGAGCGCGCGGATTGTCCCAGGACTCCGTTTCGAACCATTTAGATGCATTGGCGGTTTCGCTAGTTCCCTCATTTCCCGCCAAATTGTCACGATCATTCCGATTTTCCCAAGACAAGGGGGTCTTATCCTAACTGCAAAAGGGGATAACACGAACGAGGGGTATCGGGTTGGGGACCGGTCCGATGGAGGCGGCGCGCGGGGCGGTGGGCCGTTGGGGTGAACTCGAATCGGGACAGGTCCGCCAGTTGAAGTCAGCCGTCTTTCCCGGTTACATTGGTGGCGACGGGAACGAGATCCTGGGCTTTTGCCGGGGGGTTTCAACCGCTCGGCAAAGGAGTGGATTTTTGTTGACGGCGTATTGGGCCGTTTTACAATGAAAAAGGAGACGGCCCATCGGTGATTTGTCAAGGAAAGGACTTGTCATGAAGACGCGCGTTGCGGTGGGGGTCGTCTTGGTCGCGGCGGTGCTCGGCGGCGCGGCGCTCCTGTGGGGAGCGAATGAGTCCGGTGTAGTTCGTCGCGAGGTGGGCACGCCAATTGCCCCAACCGGTGGATGGATAACCCATTCGACGGCAACGGATCGAGTGCAACAGATCGTGGTGATTGACCCATCCACTCAAGCAATGGCGGTGTACCATGTCGATCTGGCCAGTGGCCGGATCAGCCTGAAAAGCGTGCGGAATGTCCGGTACGACCTTTTGATGACGGAATTTAATACGGATGCGCCGTCGCCGCGGGAACTGGAGTCGCTCTGGAAAACACCCTGACCGGGGGACAGGAACGCGTCAAAGCTCATCACGTCGAGGACAGTAATCATGGCGCAGAAATTTTACACCACGAAAGAGGCTGCTGAATTTTTGGGGCTCGCTCCGGCGGACCTGAACGCCATGCGGGAGCGGAATGAGATTCGGGGATTTCGTGACGGCAACGACTGGAAGTATCGCGCGGAAGACATCGAGGCGCTGAAGCGCAAACTTCGCGCGGACGCGACCCGTCCGGTGCATCATACGCCGTCCAGTGATGAGGAGATCGTCCTCCTCGATGAGGATCTCGCGCCGGCTGATCTGGGTACAAGTGGCTCGGGTACGGTGATTGGAGGAACGCCGACACCTAAGGAGTCGGCCAGCGATGTGAAAGTGACGGGAAGTGACATTGCGGCCAAAACTGGGGGGACTGTGACCGAAGGAACGGCCGGGCAGGGGATTGTATCCCCGTTTGAGGATGAGCTGTTACCGCTGGAACCGGAAACCGGGCAGGCTGCAGCGGGAACAGATTCGGCGGTCAATTTGGGTGGTGAAAAGCTGGAAGATGACGATGTCGTCATCGGTGGTAGCGGAAGCGGCAGCGATATCAGGTTGGCCAGTGACAGCGGGCTCTCGCTCATGGATACGAATGACAGCGGGATTTCGCTGGAAGGCGAGCTCGAATTGGTGCCGACCGAGGATTCCCTGGAGCTTGATGATGACGATATGCTGGCGATAGATGAGTCGGTGGACACCGAGGCGCCGACGCAGCTCAAAGCCGACGACGAGTTCCAGCTCACGCCTTTCGAAGAGGTGGAGGAGGAAGAAACCGAGAGCGGATCGCAGGTGATCGCTTTAGATACCGAACCCTCGACCGGTTCCTCCCCGGGGATGGCCGAGTTGCTGGGTGGTCCAACCGAGGCCCCCTTCGGGGTGGCCCCAGGTGTGCCGCCGGTTCAGGCGGGTGTGCCTCCGGTGGGTGTTACGCCGGTGACGCCTGGATTAGCTCCCACCGCGGCCGCCGTCGCGGCAATGCCGACGACCGAGGCCCCGTGGGGCACGTTGTGGGTGACGATGCTCATCGTTTGCACGGTTCTGCTTGCACTGTGCGGAATGATGTGTTTCGACCTCGTCCGCAACATGTGGAGCTGGCATGGGCCGTTTTCTCTGAACAGCTTCCTGATGGATTCCATCTTAAGCGTCCTTCCCAAGTGATGGAGCGGATCCGGACGCACCCGCAATTGATTCGGTATTGGAAAGGCTCTTTTTAAGTGCAGCCCCCTTGACTGCTGGCGGGGGCTGTTTTTGTGCGCTCTGGTGAGCCGGTGTCGCCCGGAGCTTGTCGGCCCCTCGCGTCGTGTCTTTTCTTGCCGTCCGCCCTATAATCGCTTAGAAGGGTGTGTGTGTCCGGTGATTGACGGGCACCGGCCTGAGAGTAAGCCGGATCAGAGAGCATGACAGGTCTCGTTGTCAGGACCTGAGGGCTTTGTCGAGCGAGCCAGGGTGTGACCACCTGCGTAGAGGAGAGGGAGATTCAGGGCGAGAAATCGCTCTCCGGGTGCGGGAGGTTCTCCCCAGGGTTTTTCATATCATGTCAAAAATAGCCGCGTTTTGCCCGGCATAAGGGTTTTCCGAAGATGCCGCGTCCCCGCCTGCGTCGTCCCGACCAACCGATCCCGATCCAGCTTGTCCTCGCAGGGATAGAGTTTCTCGCCTCACTGCGTTTAGCCGTTATTGTCATCGTGAGCCTGATTGTCGTGCTGGCCACGGCGACGTTCATTGAGACGACTTTTGGGGCGCCCGCTGCCCGATTTGCTGTTTACCGATCGTGGTGGTTTGCACTGCTCGGGGCACTTTTGGGAGTCAACGTATTCTGCGCTGCAGCGGTTCGGTTTCCCTGGAAGCGCTACCAGACAGGGTTTGTGATCACTCATGCGGGCATTCTCGTGCTTCTGACCGGCTCGTTGCTCACGGCCCGGCACGGTATTGATGCCCAGCTTTCCGTCTATGAAGGAACGATGAACCACCTGGCGTTCGAAGACAACCTCCATTTTGAAATTGAACGGCTGTCGCCGTCGAACGACCAGGGCGAGCGTGTGGGGAAAATCATCCGGATTCCGTTTCGGGCGGGCCCTTTCAATTGGCGGGATTTCTCGACGTCGTGGCGACATCTTTTTTGGGCGCCCCCAGGCAAGCTGCCGGTGCTGCCATGGAACCTTGCGCATCGTGATCGCGGGGTGGTTTACCGCGACGGTGACATCACTTTGGAAGTGCTGGACTATTATGCCGATTCGCGGCGGGTGAAGGGTGGGTATCTGGGGGGGTACATTTCGGTGCCCACCGGAACCACCTGGATCCGTCCCTGGCAACCGTTCGAATTGAACATTCAGGTTGGCCGCTTCCCAGGTGGCGAAAGCGCGGCTGTCGGTTCGCGAACGACCTTGCCGGATGGCACGCGCGTGATTTTTTGTGCAGCTCTGGAGGAATTCGAGAAGGATGGTTTTCTCCTCGGCTATCCAGAAGGGGACGTTACCGAGGTGGGTCAGGTGGTTCTGGTCCATGATCGCACGCGCTATGTCGTACCAGTCCCGGAGACAGAAAACTCGGATCATCGCTACCCGTTGGGTGATTCAGGGTTGGAGATCGTGGCTCTGACCCGGGATCCCCGACTTCAGTCCGTGCAGATTCGACTGAGAGATTCCCAGGGACAGGAAGACGACTTGATTCTGTTTGCGGATTTGCCGGAGTTCAATCGACCTGCCCGAAAACTCCGCGTCGCAGGGGCGTACTGGGTCGATTTTTCCAGAGTGTTGCGTGATCCGAAGCTCGCGTTTCAGTTACGACCGGAGACCACGGATGGCGCGGATCATCCGCGGATTGAGATTTGTCAGGGGCCGGGTGAAAAGCTATATTACCGGGCATGGCGTGCACCGCAGTTTTTGGGCACCGGCGTGGTGCCGCTGAACGGGCGAGTTGTTTCGGTGGGCACCGGGCGGGGCTATGCAGCAAGGATAGTCGTCAATACCTTTCTTCCCTTCGACCCTTCCCGCTCGGATGAAGAAGTGGTCGTGCCAATGCCATTTCGCAAGGGCGCCCGGATGACGGAGCCCAGGGTGAAAATTCGGCTCACGGCAGGCTCCCAGACCCGCGAGATGTGGCTGGCAGTCTTGCCACGGGGTGCCACGGCCCCTCTTAATCCCGACGAAGCGTGTCGGCTGGCCCATGGTGCCGAGCAAATCGAGTTAACTGCCAAGTACGATGCAGTGGATGTGGGGTTCTGGATCAAACTGCTGGAGTTTCAGCGGCGACTGGATCCCGGGACCAATCAACCCTCGCACTATGCGAGCCTGGTTGATCTGTATGTTCCGGAAAGAGTGCTGAGAGCCGCTGGGAAGGAGGTCGCCGGGCCTGTGGAGATTGATTCAGAGACTGGCGAAACTTTATGCCTGGTGCACTCCAAAGTTCTCATTACGCTGAATCATCCCATTAACGTGATCGATCCCCTGACGGGACGCAGTTACCGACTTTATCAGGAAAGTTTCAGTGGACCGTTTCGGCCGGGAGATCCCATCTACGAACGTGTGGTCGGAGGACGGAATGCCCCTGATGAGCTCTATGTCTCGACTTTGAGTGTGAATTATGACCCGGGGCGGGGATTCAAATACATGGGCTCCCTGCTGATTGTGGGGGGCATTGTGGTCATGTATCTGATGCGGGCGTACATGTTCCGGCCTCGGAAAAAGGAAGTCGAGGCAGAACCTTTGGCTAAGAAACCCGCGGGAACGCGGGGAGAGCAATCAGATCAGGTGGCGCTGCTTTCTTCGTGAGCGACTAAGCACGAGAAAAACATATTTGGGAACACATCAATAGATTGCCGCGGAGGCTGTTCGAATGAAAGCACGAACTCTTATTGGTTATTTCGTTCTCAGCTTATTGTTGAGTTTGATCGCCCTCGTGCCCAATGGGCCAGCCGGAGGCGACGAACCAGCCCGAATCGACTGGTCGGCGTGGCAAAGATTGCCTCTGTTTGAAGACGGGCGGATCAAACCGATGGATACCTTCGCCCGCCGAATTGTTGAGAAAATCACCGGTCGAGTGAACCCGACATTGGCGCCCCCCGCGGCGATGGCCAATAACGAGGCAATTCAAAAGCTATTTCCCGATGGGCGGCCGAGAACCTGGTCGGCGGCCGAATTGGTGTTTAGCTGGTTGGTCGAGCCGGAAAGGTGGGAAAACGTCCCTTTCCTTGCGGCCACGCACGAAACATTGCGGAGCCAGTTGCTCGGCGTGCCTCTGACGGACGAGTCTGGACATCGCCTCAAGTATGTTACTCCACAAGACGTGGAGAAGTCGGTCGCATTTGAAAATTACTTGCGTGACTTGAGCCGTCGTCGCAAGGAGGTCGAAGATCGTGGCGGGCGTTTTCGGATGACGGGGTTGGATTTGCACGTTGCCAGGTTGTGGGACGCTTATGCCACGTATCGCCTGTTGACATTCATCCCCCGACCGGATTCCCGCATCGGTTTCCCTCCGCCGATCAAGGTTGTGCATCCGGTTCCGCGGCGGGTGGAGCGCCTTGTTGATCTTTGGCAGAATGTGCAGCCGCAGATCGCGCAACTAGCAGAAATGGGGGCTCTTCGGCTTGGCGGGGAGACTGGAAATGCAGAATCAACCGACGAATCTGCTCGGGACGGCAAAGAGTCTCAGCAGTTTGTGGAAGAAGTGGCGGAAGAATTTGCCGCGCTGGGTAAATCGATCGACACAATTTCCGTGAGTGAGCTTGATCGTCGCGTGGCGAAGCTCCAGCCAAAAGTGCGGCGAATCGCCATGGAGGTGGAATCTCTGCGACATCGGGCGTTTCAAGTCGATGTCCGCAGCGACGCCGACGCCCAGCGGCTGGATTCGCTGCGCAGTCAGTTGCGGTTGCTGGCGAGTCGCGTGCATGACCTGGCCCAGGAACTGGAAGCCCTGGAGCCTATGATTTACGACACGGGAAGCGTACCGAATGTGCTTCCGGCCATGATTGCGGCATGCCTCTCCACCGAGACCCAAACGGGAGAACCCGTGTCTCCCTGGTTGAGCCTGTGGGCAGTACTCTATGGATCGCCTGACGTGCTTCGCGGCTACGATATGGGTAAAGTGAATCACGCCCGCCAGTGGTTCGAAAAAGCGGCAGCCGCGTACCGATCTCATGATCCGGCAGAAGCAGACAACGTTTCACAGAGTCTGGCGCAGTTTGCTGGAATTCTGGGAGATTTGGGGCGCTCAGTCGAGTCGGAACGTCGAAAACTTCCTGTGGATGAAGCCCATCACGATTTGCTGGCTCAAACGGCGTATCCGCCTCCCGGCTACACGGACGTTGAGGTCTTTTACAACGCTTTTGACCCGTTTCGTTGGGCGTGGATTGCGAATCTTTGTGCCTTCGGCATTCTGCTGCTCAGTGTTGGCCGGGTGCGCCGAGTCGGTCTATTTGTGGGACTGGGCGTGCTGGTGCTCGCGCAGATGATCACGGCGGTGGGGTTTGGAATGCGCGTGGCCATTTCCGGTTGGGCACCTGTGACGAACATGTTCGAATCAATTGTCTTTGTGTCGTTCGTGATCGGGATTTTGGGGATCTGGTTCGTGGTTCAACCCATTTTGGGGGAAGCTGTGCGCCGAGCGTGGAGTTTTGTGTCCCTTCCCTTCGAACCTCTCGCCCGCATCACGCCAGACGAGAAATTTGGTTCCGGGGCTACCGCTAAAGCGATTAAAGCGGCGATTCTTGCGGGACGGCTAATCCTCGGTGCTGCGCTCTTTTACTATCTGGCGGTTGTCCCGTACGACGTGGGTAAGAGCCGCGCCGTATTCGACCTGGTTCCCGAAATTACCCGATCCCTGGGTACACCATCCCTCACGTCTGTGATCATGAATGTTTTGGGATGGTTGGTGGGGATGTGTATTCTTCTGTGTATCGTGTGGTTGGTGCCACGGTTCGTTGCGGCTGTCGCCGTCGCGACAGTCTCCACAATTCCCGCGGCCTTGCGAGGACCCGAATTACGTGGAAGGATCGATCACGCGGTTCAGCGGTCACCTTTCGCATTGGCGGCGGCCGGTCTGGCATTTCTCACTGCCGTGATCGCATACTTTTCACCGGTTTGGGACAAGGGCATCGAAGCCCTCCAGCCCGTGCTGCGGGATCGCCTCTGGTTGTTTGCCCACGTGCTAACGGTCACGGCGGGATATGGCGCTGGACTGCTTGCCTGGGGACTTGGCAACATCGCCCTGGGTTACTACCTCTTTGGACGTTACCGGTACCTTGAGCCGGGAGAACGTCGCCTGAAAGGAGAACGCCATCGCGCGCAGGGCGGAACAGCCACGACCGCCGCATTTGTCGAAGCGCCCGAGCCCTGCTACACCCTTGCCCAGTACATCTACAAATGTGTGCAGGTGGCGGTCATTCTATTGACTGCCGGTACAATCCTGGGAGGGGTCTGGGCAGATCGCGCCTGGGGCCGATTCTGGGGCTGGGACCCGAAAGAAGTGTGGGCCCTCATTTCCATTCTGGTTTACATGGCGCTGCTGCATGGTCGCTACGCAGGCTGGGTGAATACCTTCGGAATGGCCGCTGGCTCCGTGTTCGGTATGATCTCGGTGGTTTGGGCCTGGTACGGCACGAATTTCCTCATGCCGGCAGGACTCCACGCCTACGCGGGTGAAGGGAGCGGTGGCGGTCTCTATGTGGTGGCGGCCTTTACCGCAAACCTGCTCTTTGTAGGTTTGGCCTGGGCAAGGTACCGCCGAGAAACCCATCATGAAGAAGTGGTACCGCGGCCGAGGGACGCCTCCGCCGGCGAACAGCAGCGCAGGCCGCACGAGGTTGGGGCCGTTTCCTGAAGCTGACATGTGTGGTGCAGTCGCGGAAGCAACCCGCGGGGGCCGAACTGCCTGCCGGCCAGGAATAAAGTCCGGACCGTGCGAGGTCGTTTCTGGGGGCCGTTTATCGCCGCCAAGATGCCCCGGGCTCTTCCGACCTGGTCATTCCCTGTTGCAAAATCCAATCCCATGGAATTCGGGCACCCAGCGCGTCACTGTTGAGGGCCAGAACTGGAAGACCCTGCCAGCGGGCCACGATCCAGGAACTGTCACGCGTGGCAGCGGGTAGAAGTTGAATGCCCTCGGCGTCCCAAATCACTCGAAGCTGAAAATAATCGAACCGAATGATTCCGGCCGATGGGCTGTCGCCTTCATTCTCCCCGAATTGTTGCCCTTCATCGATGCTGGGAAGGGATACCGCTCGTGGGCGTCCTGTATCACGAGCTTGGTACGCCTCGTCGGGTGCGGCAGGCATCTCATACTCGGCGAAGCGAACGCCGCTGAAGCAGGAGGAATTTTCATCAACAATTTCCGGGGTCGAGAACCACTGCTTGAGGATCCGCCATGTTGTGATTGTCTGGCCGATTCTCACTACTCCCGTCCCAAGGTGGATGAGGCA
>Ga0181858_1001174_pt1 | contig 12884 bp, 9 predicted proteins | sample NewIslPassag4_SG_FD_130749 | JGI IMG/M metagenome (GOLD analysis project Ga0181858, IMG submission 130749) | Feedstock adapted compost microbial communities from Newby Island compost facility, Milpitas, CA, USA - Passage 4_SG | ecosystem: Engineered > Solid waste > Feedstock > Composting ...
CGCGAAGCCGCGGCGGCGGCGCGCGTCGCGCAGCGCGTGCGGCAGCGGGTTCGGATAGACGGCGTGCCAGGCGAGCGCCTCGCCTGCCCAGGCCAGGCGCGCGCCGAGCTCCTCCGCGCGCAGGCCGAGGTCGGTGTCCTCGCCCCAGCCGTAGCGGGCGAAATCCTCGTCGAAGCCGCCCAGCCGCTCCAGAAGCTCCCGGCGCACGAGCAGGTTGCAGGTCTCGTACAGGCCGCTCGGCGCGCTGATGTGAATCGTCCGCGCCATCCCGAAGAGCAGGTGCGCCTCGTCGGGGTCGGGCTCGGTGCGCCCCTGCACGATCACCTCTCCCCCCTCGCGCTCGGCCGCGGCGAGCAGCGCCTCGAGCCAGCCGGGCGCCGCCCGGCAGTCGTCGTCGACGAACGCGATCCACTCGCCGCGCGCGGCGCGCCAGCCGGCGTTGCGCTGACTGCCGGGGCCGCGCGGCGCGCGCAGCTCGCGCACCTCGAGGCCGTCGGGCGGCGCGGCGAACGGCCCCTCCGCCTCCTCCGTGCGCACGACGACCACCTCGAACTCAGCGGGGTCCACGGTCTGCGCGGCGAGCGCCTCGAGCGCGAAGGCGAGGCGCGTCTCGCGCGCGTGCGTCGGGATCACCACTGAGACCCTGGGCGCCATCGGGGCGCCGAGCCTAGATCACGCGTCCCGCGCGCGTTCCACCCAAACCCCACGTTCAGCCCTGGTCGTCGTTTTCCGGCTACCAGGGCTGAACATCGCGGCCCGAACCGGGACGTTCAGCCCACGTCGTCGTTTTTCGACGACCAGGGCTGAACGTCGGGGTGCGGGGGAACTGCTACCCGGGCGGGCGCGCGCGTCTAACCTGCGGCCATGGTGACGGGTACCGAGGGGGAGACCACCGCGGAGGCACTTTGGGAACGCGTGAACCGGCTGAGCTGGTATCACGCCATCGAGCTCGAGCCCGGTCGGCTCACGCCCGGCTGGTTCGACCTGCGCGAGTACGTCCATCACTACGGGCTGCCGGAGCGGATGGACGGCATGCGCGCGCTCGACATCGGCACCTGGGACGGCTGGTGGGCTTTCGAGATGGAGCGCCGGGGCGCCGAGGTCGTGGCCCTCGACCTGGACGACGAGCGCGACCTCGACTGGCCGCCCCGCCGCCGCCCGAAGGAGTTCTCGCCCGAGCCGCGCGGCGCCGGCTTCCGGCTCGCCCGCGAGGCGCTCGGCTCGCAGGTGGAGCGCGTGAACATGTCGATCTACCACGCGACCCCCGAGGAGCTCGGCACGTTCGACTTCATCTTCTGCGGCTCGGTGCTGATCCACCTGCGCGACCAGTTCCTCGCGCTGGAGCGCATCGCCGGGCTCTGCACGGGCACGTTCGTTTCGGCCGAGGAGTACGACTGGGCCGCGTCACTCTTGCCGTTCCCGGTCTCCCGCTACCGCGTCGACCGCGACAGCGACATCGTCTTCTGGCAACCCGCGAAGAAGACCTGGAAGCGCATGCTGTGGTCGGCGGGCTTCGACCGCGTCGAGGAGTACGGCACCTTCACGCTGCGGCCCCGCGACCGCTCCTTCAAGGTGCGGCACGTCGTGCTGCACGCCCACAAGCTGTAGGGCGCCGCAGCCGCCGGCCCTAGGCCGCCGTGGGCTCGGCCCCCGCGCGAGCGCGGCGCAGGTACCCGAGCATCTCGCGCAGCAGGCTGCGCTCGACGGCCGCGGTGGCGACGATCGTGACCGCCGTGTAGACGAGCAGCTCGCCGAGCGCGAGCGCCGCGCTGCGCTCGCCCGTCTCGGCGGCGCGGAGGGCGAGCACCGCGAGCGCCGCCGGCACCGTGGGCGCGACCGAGCGCAGCACGTAGGCGACCACCGGGAAGCCCGGGAAGAGGCGCAGCACGTAGAACACGCGCCCGGCGAGCGAGACCGCCGTCATCACGACCATGCCGGTCGCGAATCCCTCGAGGCCGTGGCTGAACATGAGCGGGATCGCCGCCGCGCAGAAGGCGACGAGCGCGGCAGCCGCGACCCAGGCGATCGGCGTCGTGCGGCCGAGCGCCCGGTAGAAGGCGTTCCAGTTGAAGCCGACGTGGTTGACCGCCGCCATCAGGCCGAAGACCTGCAGCAGGATGCCCACGTCCTCCCAGTTAGAGCCGAGCACGTAGGCCACGATGTCGTCGGCGAACAGCGAGAGCGCGACCCCGAACGGGATCGCCCACATCAGCGCGATCCGGTTCGACTTGGCGAACGCCTCGCGCAGCAGCTCGCGCTGGTCGGCCACCCGGCAGATCGCCGGGTACATCGCCTGCGTGATGACCGCGTCGGCGCGGTCGGTCCACTGGGTGATGATCGCGGTGAGCCCGATCGCGCCCGCCCCCGCGAGCCCGAGGGCGAGCTCCCCGAAGAACACCGAGAACTGCGCGATCAGAAGCCCGCTCATCACCGCCACGAACAACGGCAGCGAGAACGCGGCGTAGCTGCGCAGCGTGGGCACGTCGAAGCGCAGGCGCAGGCGGTACGGCGACGCGATCACCGCCACGATCCCGCCGACCGCGGCGCCGGCCACCGTGCCCGCCACGAGCGACCAGTAGCCCGCCCCGGCCGCCGCGAGCGCGACGGTGACGACGAAGCTCACGACGGGGTCGACCGAGAGCAGCAGACGCTGGCGCAGAAAGTCGAGCCGGCGGTAGTAGACCCAAATCGGCGACTGCAGCGCGAGCCCGGGCAGCATCAGGGCCAGCGCGAGCCCCGGGAGGAGCAGCTCCCCCTGGCCGTAGGCGAGCGCGAGCAGCGGCGCGAGGGCGAGCGCGCCCACCACCATCAGCCCGGTGGAGAGCAGCTCCAGCGTGAACGCCTTCTGGAAGGCGGCCTCCTGGTCGTCCTCTTCCTGCTGGATGTACTTGTCGCCGACCAGGGACACCTTGAGCGCGATGATCAGCGCGATCCCCAGGAACAGGATGCTCCACACCCCGAACTCCTCCTGGGTGAGGAACGCGGCCGCGATCACGGCCTTGAGCAGGTTCAGGGTGCCCAGGACGATCTGGAACGCGGAGTTGATGAGCGCGCCGCGCGCCGCCGCCCTCCGCCTCCCGCCGACGGGCGCTTCGGTCGTCACGGCGCCAGTGTAAATCGGGCGGGACGCTCCCAACCCCGGTTCAGCCGGTGGGCCCAAGCCCCTCGAGCAGCTCCCTGATGCGGCGCTCGAAGGGGCGCTCCTCGAACGAGCGCGCGGTCGCGAACCCGCCTTCGCGCAGGCGCGCGCGCAGCGCCGCGTCCGCGGCGAGCTCGCGCACGCGGGCGGCGAGGGCCTCGGCGTCCCCGGCGGGCCCGTAGACGAGGCAGTTCTCGCCGTCGCGCAGGTACTCCGACGAGCCCCCCATCCCGCTCGCGACGACGGGCCGGCCCACGCACATCGCCTCCAGCGGCACGAGCCCCCAGGGCTCCTCCCAGCGGACCGGGAAGAGCACGGCGTCGGCCTCCGCGTAGGCCGCGGCGAGGCGCCCGCGCGGGCTGCGCGCGAAGCGCACGCGCCCCGAGACGCCGAGCTCGGCGGCGAGGCGCTCGAGCTCCGCGCGGTGGGCGGAGTCCGCGGGGCCGTCGACGGTGAGCGTCGCATCCTCGGGCAGGCGGGCGAGGGCGCGGACCGCGGTGTCCACCCCCTTGCGTTCCTCGACCCGTCCCGCGTAGAGCAGCCGCCAGCCCCACTCCCGCTCGGGCGCGCGCGGGAAGAGCTCCGCGTCCGGGCCGCGGTGGACGACCTCGCCCGCGGCGAAACGCGGGTCGTGGTGCGCGGCGCGGCGGCGCAGGGCGTCGCTCAGGAACGCCCACCGCGCGCTGCCCGCGAGGTCGACCGCGGTGGGCACCCCCGCGAGCGGGCCGGCGATCCGGGCCAGGCGCGGGCGCGCCGCCCAGAGCCGCGTCCACTGGTCGACGCGGGGCGCGTAGGAGACCCAGTCGTCGCAGGCGACGGCGAGCGCGGGCAGGCCCCGGCGGCGGGCCGCCTCGATCAGGGAGAGCGACATGCCGCCCATCGCGAACCAGGCGACCGCGTCGGGACGGAACCCGTCGAGGTGGCGCCGCAGGCAGCGCGCGTTGGCGCGCTCCAGCCGCAGCCGCGCGAGCGGGCCGAGGCGCGGGAAGTCGTGGTCGCTCCAGTACCAGCGCAGCTCGCGGTGCACGCCCGGCTCGTCGGGCTCGCTGACCCCGGCCTCGCGGTGGCCGGTGGTGAGGACGCGGACCTCGTGGCCGTGGGCGCGCAGCTCGGCGACGCACGCCTTCCACACCAGCTCGTAGCCGCCCTGGTGGTGGGGCGGGTACATGTTGCCGACGGTGAGGACCCGCATCAGCGGGCGCGCGTCGTGAGCGCGCTGCGCGCGCGGGCCGCAAGCCTGCGCACGCCGCCCGAGCGCACCGACGCCGGGACGCGGTCGTCGCAGAGGTGGCGGTGCCGCTCGACGAACGAGGCCAGGTAGTCGTCGAGGCCCTCGGCGTCGGTGAACACCACCTCCCGGCAGCGCACCTCCCCCTCCCACCAGAGCGTCTGCACGCGCTCCTCGGGCGTGAGCGCCGCGCCGAACCAGGCGGGGAAGTGGAAGCGCTCGTCCGCGTGGATCGCGTGCGACTTGAACACGGCGTCGATCCCGTCCTCCCCCACGTCGAGCAGCCAGTGGTGATGCGACCAGCCCACCCAGCCGGGCGCGTGCACGCCCATGCTCTGCTCCTCGAGGCGCGAGGGGACCTCGATGTAGCCGGCGCGGGCGACCCGGGAGAGCTCCGCGCACACCCACACCGGGTCGCGCACGTCCTCGAGCGTGTGCGAGCAGACCGCGAAGTCGAACTGGTCGTCCTCGAACGGCCACGGCTCGTGGTCGCAGATGTCGCGCTGGACCCAGCGCGAGGCGTCGAAGCGCTCGTTCTCCGGGTCCGGCCCCGAGTCGCCGTAGAGGCCGCGGGTCTCGTACGGCATCAGGTCGATGACCCAGTCAGCGCGCTTGAGCGGCTTGGCCCAGCCGCCGACGTCGAGGACGAGGGCGTCGGGGTCGAGCGAGGCGAGGATGCGGTCGCGGCTTGAGGGAAGCATTCCCCTGCGATTCCTACAGCACCGGGGTGCGGCGCCGGACGGTTCCCGCGAGCAGCGCGCCCGCGGCGACGGCGTCGCCGAGCAATTCACCGAGCGCGACGCGGGGCGCGCGGCGCAGGCCCCAGCGGCGCGCGGAGCGGGTCACCGTGCGCCCGTAGGGCAGCGCGGCGGCGAGCGGGATCGGGTTGCGGGCGATGAGCGCGGCGAGCGCGCCCAGCGCGGCCAGGTCGAGCTCCGCGGAGCGGCGGCTCAGAAACCAGCGCCGCCAGAGCAGCGTGTCGCGGAGCTCCGGCACCTTCTCGACGATGTCGGGGAAGTAGGTGGCGCGCATCCGCTCGCGCGCGGCCTCGAGCGCGCCGCGGCGGAAGACGGCGTGGTGGACGAGCGCCCCTCGGGCGAACGCCGTGCGCGCGCCGGCCCGGCGGGCGCGCCAGCCGAACCAGACGTCCTCGGCGAGCGGCTTGCCGATGCGCGCCGAGAGCCAGTCCTCGAAGCCGCCGAGCCGCTCGAACAGCTCGCGGCGCACGAACAGGTTCGCGGTCTCGTACAGCCCCACCTCGGCGACGACCCACACGGTGCGGTCGAAGGGTTGCGGCTCCGCCTCGGGGTCGGGCCGCACCGCCCCCTGGACGAGGTCCGCGTGCTCGAGCGCCGCGACGCCCTCCCGCAGCCAGCTCCCCGTCGGGAAGCAGTCGGCGTCGGTGAACGCGAGGAACTCGCCGACGGCGTGCTCCGCCCCCGTGTTGCGCGCCGGCCCCGGGCCGAGCGGGCGGTCGTGGCGCACGACCCGCGGCTCGACGGCGGCCGCCTCGGCGATCGCGGCGGTGTCGTCGCTCGACGCGTCGTCGACGACGATCACCTCGAACGGCTCCTCGACGTCCTGGTAGGCGAGCGCCTTCAGCGTGCGGCCGATGGTCGCCGCCGCGTCGTGGGCGGGGATGATCACGCTGATGCGCGGCTTCACGCGCGGGATTGTGGCGCGCGGGCGCCCCCGCCACGCCGCTTGCACCCCCGAAGCCGCAGCGCCACCCGAGTGAGGCGGATTTGTTCGAAATAGCCGCACATATCCGCCTCACCTCGGGATGTGAGGCGGATTCGTACGACATAGGCGAACAAATCCGCCTCGCTCGGGGTTGCGGGGCGCTTTGGGGTGGTGCGGGGCGGCCGTCGCTTGCGGGCCGGGCCACCGGCGCCCGCTGCGCGTGGGTTCTCTAGGGTTCGCGCGGGATGTCCGGGGAGTCCGCGCGGGAGAGGTCGAAGGAGACGATGCGCGAGTTCTGGGATGCGCGGGCCGCGGAGGACGCGCTCTATTTCGTGGACAACCGCATCCCGTACCGCGGCGAGAGCCGTGAGCGCTTCTGGGACGGCGGCGAGGAGTCGCTCGCCTACATGCAGCGCGAGCTGGGCCTGAAGATCGCGCCCACCGACGACGTCGTCGAGATCGGCTGCGGCGTCGGGCGCATTACCCGCGCGCTCGCCCGGCGCTGCCGCTCGGTCCGCGCCATCGACATCTCGGAGGAGATGCTGGCCCGGGCCCGGGAGCTCAACCCGCACCTCGAATCGGTCGAGTGGATCCAGGGCGACGGCGTCTCCCTGCGGCCGATCCCCGACGCGAGCGCGGACGGCTGCTACTCGGACGTCGTCTTCCAGCACATCCCCGACCCGGAGATCACCCTGGGGTACATCGACGAGATCTGCCGCGTGCTGCGTCCCGGCGGCTGGGCGGCGTTCCAGATCTCCAACGACGCGCGCGTGCACCGCAGGCGCCCCCTCGGCGAGCGCCTGCGCTCGGGGGCGCGCGCCCTGCTCGGCCGCGGCCCGCGCGGCCAGCACCACCCCGCCTGGCTCGGCTCGGCGGTCGACCTGGACGCGCTCACGGAACGCGCCAACGCGGGCGGCGCCGACGTCGAGCGCGTCGCCAACCCCGGCACGCAGTACTGCCGCGTGCTGCTCCGCCGCCGAGGGTGACGATGGCCGGCACGCCCGACGTGTCGGTGGTCGTCTCGACCTACAACCGCCGCGACCGCCTGCCGAACCTGCTCGACGCCCTGCGGCGCCAGACGCTCCCCCGGGACCGCTTCGAGGTGGTGATCGTGAACAACGCGGCGACCGACGACACCGCCGAGCTGCTCGCCGAGGCGGAGCGCGCGGGCGACCTGCAGCTGCGCGTCGTCACCCGCACCGAGAACGTCGGCCGCGCGCAGGGCCGCGACGACGGCTGGCGCGCCGCCTCGGGCGCGCTGATCGCGTTCACCGACGACGACTGCGAGCCCGCCCCGACCTGGCTCGAGCGCGGCCTCGAGCTGCACCGCGCCAACCCCGAGGCGATCATCCAGGGGCGCACCGAGCCGATCGAGCGCGAGCTCGCCGCGGTGACCGAGCGCGAGCGCCCGTTCACGCGCACGATCCGCGTCACCGAGCCCGACCCCACCTACCCCACCTGCAACGTGTTCTTCCCGCGCGCGCTCCTCGAGCGCGTCGGCGGGTTCGACCTGGAGACGTTCGGCACCGGCCAGGGCGGTGAGGACTCCGACCTCGCCTGGCGCGCGATCAAGGCGGGCGCCCCGGTGGTCTTCGACCGCGACGCCCTCGTCCACCACGCCGTCCACTACATGGGCCCGATCGGAAAGCTGAAGCTGGCCCAGAGCTGGGACCTCGCCGCGATCGCCCGGCACCCGGAGCTGCGCCGCGCCCTGTTCTTCCGCGGCCCGTTCTGGAAGCACTCGCACTACCTGCTCGCCCGCGCGGCCCTCGCCCTGCTCGTGCCCAAGCGGCTCTGGCCGCTGCGCGCCTGGCTCGCGCTCCCGTACCTGCGCCTGCTGATCCAGCGCGGCCGCGTCGAGGGCGGCGGCCCGCTGCTCGCCCCCTACTACGTCGTCCACGACCTGGCGGAGATGTACGCGGTCGCGCGCGGCGCCGTGCGCTACCGTACGCCCCTCGTCTAGCCCGGGCGGGCGACGCCCTCGATCAGCGCCCCCAGGCGCCGCGCCTGCGTTTCGGTGTCGAAGTGGGCGAGCACGAACTCGCGCCCCGCCCGCCCCATGGCCGCGCGCTCCTCGGCGGGCAGGGCGAGCACCTCCGCGATCGCCTCGGCGAGCGCCGCCGCGTCGGCGGGCGGCACCAGCCGCCCCCACCCGTCCCGGACGACCTCCGGCAGGCCCACCTCGTCGCTCGCCACCACCGGCACCTCCATGGCGAGCGCCTCCTTGGCGACGACCGGCATCGCGTCGCGGTCGCCGTCGCTCGCGATCACGCACGGCACGGCGAACAGCGCCGCCCCCTCGAGCAGCTCCCGCACCCGGCCGGAGTCGACCGCGCCCAGGAACGAGACCCTGCCGTCCAGGCCGAGCTCCTCGGCGCGCCGCTCGAGCCGCTCGCGCAGCGGGCCGTCCCCCGCGATCACCACCCGCTCGACCGCGTCCCCGGCGCGCGCAGCCGCCTCGAGCAGGTACTCGAAGCCCTTCTTCTCCACGAGCCGCCCCACCGCGAGGACCGTGCGCCCGCCGGGGTAGGGGCCCGAGCGCCGGAAGCGCTCGCCGTCCACGCCCATCACCACCACCTCGACGCGCGCCCCGGGCGCCTCCCCGCGCAGAAACCGGGCGGTGTACTCGCACGGCGCGACCGCGAAGGCCGCTGCCTCCAGCTTGCTGCGCAGCGCGCGCGGCGTCGCGAACACCTCGTGCCCGTGCGCCGCCACGCTCACCGGCACGCCGGCGATCCGCCCGGCGCGCAGCGCGTTCACCGAGGCGAGCGCGGCGAAGTGGGCGTGGACGTGCCGGTCGCCGCGGCGCGCCAGGCGCCGCGCCTGCGGCGCCACCGCGCTCAGCGGCATCCACTCCTCCGGGTCGAAGCGCGACCTCAGGCGGCGGTCCGCGAGCGCGCGCAGCGGGTGCCGGAGCAGGACCCAAGCGGTCGCGAGCGCGCGGTCGAGCAGGCCGTCGTCCTCGAGGTAGCGCACGTCCAGCCCGCGCGCCCGCCCGAGCGCCGGGCGCTCCGGCCTGGCGACCGCCTCGACGCGCACGCGCCAGCCGAGCGCGCGCAGGGCGTCGATCTCGCTCGCGATGAACGTCTCGGAGGTGACCGGGAAGCGGTCGGTCGCGACCACGAGCCGGCGCTCGCGCGGCGCGTCGGCGCCCGCGGGCCGCGAACGGGCGCGGTTGGAGAGCAGCGCGCCGCCGAGCTGGGCGAGCCCGGCAAGGCCGTCGACCAGCTTGAGCGCGCCGCGGCGCGGCCGCCCGGTGAGCAGGAACCCGGGCGCGCCCACGAGCGCGCGCCCGATCTCGCGCACGGGGCGCGGCGCGGGCACGTCGGGGCGGCGGCGGCGCTGCCAGGCGTTGCCCGCCGCGTAGCGGCCCATCTGGCGAGCGATCCCGCGCAGGCTCTCGCGGTGGACGTGCTCGACGGCGGCGTCCGGCCGGTACTCGAGCCGCCAGCCCGCATCGCCGGCCCGCCAGCAGAAGTCGAGGTCGCCGCCCGAGCGGATCCCCTCGTAGAAGCCGCCCAGCTCCGCCCACACCGAGCGGCGCACGGCCAGGTTCGCGGTCGCGGCGGCCGGCCTCCCCCACCCCGAGCTGCGGCGCTGGCTCAGGATCTCGCGCGTCACCGCCCACTCCGCCAGCAGGCCGCGCTGGCTCGCCTCCGGCTCGATGGCGCCGGCCAAGAGGCCCACGTCGCCGGCGACAGGCTCGGCGAAGTAGCGGTCGATGAGGTCGGGGGGCGGCACGCAGTCGGCGTCGATGAAGAGCAGCCACTCCCCCGCGGCGTGCTCGGCGCCGACGTTGCGCGCGTGATACGAGGAGCCCTCGAGGGTGGCGCGCACCACCCGGACCTCGTCCTGGCCCTCGGGCACGGCCCCGCGCGGCGTGTTGTCGACGAGGATCAGCTCGTCGCCCGGCCGCGTCGCGAGGCGCGCGAGCCGCTCGCGCGCGCGCCGCCCCTCCTCAGGGCCGCCCGCGAACGGCATGACCACGCTCACCGGGGGCCGCAACCGGCGCTCGCCCTGAACCCCATCAGCGATCATTCGAGCGAACTGTAGGCCGGGGACCCGGGATCCCACCCCGATTGACGGAGCAGGCCGGATGAGAACAGGCACGGACCGTTTCGAGCTGCTCGTGCGCGTGCGCGACGCGCTCGACCGCCTGGTGCTGCTGGCGATCACCGCCGCCTTCACGCTGGTCGCCTTCGGAGCGTACGCCGGGGACCTCGACGTGCCCGGGGGCGGCCCGGTGCTGGCCCTCTACCCCCTCTGCCTGCTCGCCGTCGACCGGCTGCGACCCGGCAGCCTCGTCTCACGCGAGCTGCGCATCGCGGCCGGGTGGTCGGCGCTCGTGCTCGTGGCGCTCTGGATCACGCCGTACCTGCTGCAGTTCGAGATCATCATGGCCGCCGCGCCCTTCGCGCTGGTCGGCTCGCTCCTCGTCGCCAAGCTGCCCGCGGCCGCGACCGTCGTGACGGTGTTCCTGACGGCGATCCTGGGGTCGTTCCAGGCGTTCGTCGGGATCCCGCTCAGCCCCGCGATCGACGCGGGGATCGCGGCCCTGTGGATCGTCTTGATCGGCAGGGTGATCGTCGGGCGCCCCTACCACTTCCAGGCCTGGCCCGCGATCATCGGCGCCGGCCTCTACCTCCTGATCACGCTGATCGACTTCTTCACCGCCGACGAGTTCGGCGTCGCCTGGTACGGCCTCCGGACGACGGTCTGGTACATGCTCGGCTTCCTCGTGCTCGCCTACGCGGGCTTCTCCAGGGAGACCTACCGGCGGATCGCGTTCGGCTTCGTGGCCGTCACCGCGCTGGTGGCGGCGTACGCGGTCTTCCGCTGGGTCGTGGGCCCGGCCGGCCCTGAGCGCACGCTCGCGATGTTCAGCGGCGGCGGCATCAACGTCGACCCGATCGACAAGCACCTGAAGGTCGTCGGGTCGTTCTTGACCGGGCACCAGCTCGGCTTCTGGTGCGCGTTCATGGCGCCCGCGTGCACCGCGTACGCGCTGTGGGCGCGCGGCTGGCGGCGCGCCCTCGCGCTCGCCGCCGTCGCCCTGTGCGTGCTCGCGATGATCGCCTCGGAGTCGCGCGGGCCGCTCGTCGGCTTCGTCGTCGGCCTCGCGCTCGTCCTCGGGCTCTACCAGTTCTCGCGCGCCTATCCGGGCGTCAAGGCGGTCATCGTCGCGCTCGTCGTGCTCGGCATCGGCGTCCTGAGCGCCGGGATCTTCATGCTCGGGGAGGCCGACCCCGAGCGGCTCGATCGCTACGCCCGCATCCTCACCCCCGGCGAGGACCCCACCTTCATCCAGCGCGAGCTCAAGTGGGAGCAGATCCTGGCCGCGGTCGAGAAGGAGCCGTTCGGCCACGGCCTCGGCACCGGCAGCTCGATGGGCTCGCTCAGCGGCCGCTACGTGCAGGCGTCGATGATCAACATCGACAACTCCTACCTGAAGGTGGCCTACGAGCAGGGGGTGATCGTCATGGCCCTGTTCGTCGCCGCGATGCTCGGCCTGCTCGTGAGCCTCGCGGTCGCGAGCCTGCGCACGCGCCGCCGCGAAGCGGCGGCGATGGGCTTCGCGGGGTGCGGGGCGCTCGCCTCGATGCTGGTCTCGTTCTACACCGGCCTCTACATCGAGGCGGCGCCGGCGCTCGGCGGCTGGTTCCTGCTGGGCCTCGGCCTCGCCTACTTCGTCGCCCGCAGCGACGAGGAGATCGCCTTCGAGGCCGAGGCGCGCGCCGAGGAGGCCCGCGCCCGGCGGATCGCGATCGAGGAGGAGCGCGAGCGCCGCAGGCCGTTCGTCCCCCGGCCGGTGATCTGAGCGTGGCCGCGAACCGCGCGCCCGCCGGTCAACCGGAGCTCGCCGTCGTCATCCCCACGCGCGACCGCCGCGCCGTGCTCGCCGAGACCCTGGGCCGCTTGGCGCGCTACGCGGCCGCCGAGCCGATCGAGGTCATCGTCGTCGACGACGGCTCGGCCGACGGCTCGCACGAGGCCGCGCAGGGGTTCGCCGGATCCGCGCCGTGGCCGGTCACGGTCCTGCGCCAGGAGGGCGCGGGGCCCGCGGCGGCCCGCAACGCGGGCCTGCGGGCGGCGCGGGCGGCGGCCTGCCTGTTCGTCGGCGACGACTCGCTGCCCACGCCGGGCCTGATCGGCGCGCACGTGCGGTTCCACCGCGAGCGCCCGGCCCCTGAGGAGGCGGCGCTCGGCCTCGTGCGCCCGGCGCCGCCGCTCGACCGCTCCCCGTTCATCCGCTGGCTCCACGAGGAGGGCGCGCAGTTCGGGTACGCGCACCTCTCCCCTGACCGCCCCGTCGCACCCGAGAACTTCTGGACCTCGAACGTCTCGGCCAAACGCGCGCTCCTGCTCGCCGCGGGCGGCTTCGACGAGGGCTTCCCGGGCGCCGCGTGCGAAGACGCCGAGCTCGGCCTGCGCCTGGCGCGCGAGCACGGCCTGCGGCTGCGCTACCTGCCGGGCGCGCTCGCCCTCCACTTCCACCCCACCGACCTCGCGCGGACGCTGGAGCGCATGCGCGCGATCGGGACCAGCTACAGGCGCCTGCGCGAGCTCGCGCCCGAGATGCCCGAGCCGACCCGCCCGGCGGCCAGGCACCGCGCCAAGGCCGCGGCGCTCGCCGCCGCCCTCGCCGCCGGGCGCACCACCCGCGCCCGTGCGGCGAGCTGGCGCTTCCTCTGCGACGAGACGCTGCGCGAGGCCTACTGGGGCGAGGGCCCCGCGAGCGGCCCGCCGCCGCGGGGCGGTCGGGCACACCCCGCGCACATCCGGTTTAAATCGACCGCGAGGCCCCCCCACACGGGACAGACCCACACGGCCAAG
>Ga0181858_1001175_pt1 | contig 12879 bp, 10 predicted proteins | sample NewIslPassag4_SG_FD_130749 | JGI IMG/M metagenome (GOLD analysis project Ga0181858, IMG submission 130749) | Feedstock adapted compost microbial communities from Newby Island compost facility, Milpitas, CA, USA - Passage 4_SG | ecosystem: Engineered > Solid waste > Feedstock > Composting ...
CCGCCCAGGCGCCATCCGTGGCTGGCCTGATCCCGGCCTCGCTCATGCGGCAGAACAGGCTCCACTCCTTCTGCGATCGCACCTCGGGAACCGTCAGGTCGGGGCGGATGCGTCTCAGCTGCCGGCGGCCCAGGACCGCCCTGCTCGCGGCCTTGACGCCGTCCGGCGTGCCCTCCAAGTGCTCAAGCGTCAGCGGCCGCTTGCGGCCGTTCGGGGAGCCGAGGCGAGCGTGGACCGAGAGGAACTTGAAGCGGCTGTCAATGGCGAAGAACTGAGCGTGGTTGAAGCAGACGCCCACGCGCAGGACCGAGCACCTGTTGAACAGGTGCCGGCGCAGAGCAGCGGTGCCGTGGGCGCGGATCAGCCCGGCGGGCAAAAGAAGCGCAAGCTGGCCTCCGTCGTCAACCAGATGAAGCGAAAGGGATACGAAGAGTTGGTAGAGATCAACCTCTCCGCCTGAGCGCAACGAGCCGCAGGCGCGCGAGACCTCAGCGACGTAGCTGGCCATGCGCCGGCGAGCCTCGTCGAGCGCTTCGCTTTCAGCGCCTTCCTCGTAGTCGGCCCCGTAGTGGCGCTCAACGCCTTCGGACAAAAGATGCTCATGCCTGGAGATCTTGAGCTTCTCCCAAGGCGGGTTGGCGATCACCGCCGCGAAGCCGCGGGGAGCGACGTCGTTCCAGGCCTGGGGTCCGGCCCGGAGGCTGTCCATGACGCGCAATCGCGGCAAGAAGCGCTCCACGACATCAAGGTCGCTGGTCATGGATGCCAGTGCCAGCGCTGCGCCACGGAGAGCGTTCTCGGAGAGATCGGCGGCATATACCGAGTCGCGCAGGAACCGGTCGATCTTCGCTTGATCGGGGGCAAAGCGCATGGCGAGCGCGACGAGAAGAATCCCCGTGCCGCTGGCCGGGTCGATCACCGGCTGGCCCGCTTCGAGGGGCGCCACGAGGTTCCCGGCAAGCCGCTGCGCCAACCGGAAGTCGGTGTAGTAGGCGCCCGCTCGGCGCTGGGCGGGGGTCGGCAGCGGCTCGCGCGCCAAAGCCGTAAGCGCAAGGGGGATCGGAATCGCGAGGCGCCGCAGCTCGGGCAGAACGCCGGCGGCCCGCTCCAGGGCCTCCTCCTCGGAGAGGCTCCAGCTTCGTCGGGCGAGGCTGCGGTAGCCGCCCAGGTCGAAGCCGCCGTGCAGCGCGGCCACCGCCTCGAGCACCTCAAGGCGCGCCGCGTGGTCGTCGCGACGATCAGCCAGCGCAACGTCGAGCCTCGCCTCGACGAGCCGCAAAAGGCGCTGCTCGTAGGGAACAGCGGGCGCCACCCTAGGTCACCGCCCCCTCTTCCTCCGCGACGGCGGCCTGCTCGAGCTCGACCACGTACTCGATGACCTCCTCGCCGGCGGCGCTGGCCGCGCGGTTCGGCCTGTAGCGTCCGATGGCGGCGAGCTCATGCAGGGTCACCTCGCCGAGCGGCTCGATGCGTGCGATCAGCTCGTCGAGGTCGACGTGCCCCTCGTTGCTGTAGGAAAGGAAGATGCGCTTGGCCGGGGCACTCCTGAGAAGCGAGGCCAAGGCGTCCAAGGCGCGCGACTTGTAGCAGTAGTCGGACGCCTTGTCGCGCCACGGGCGCAGCCCGGTCTTGCCTGTGACCTCCGGTTCATCGCCCCACGCGAGCGTCTCCAGGATGTGGTAGTAGGCGGCGTACTGGCGTTTCGTGTAGGGCGGGTCGTAGTAGGCGACGTCCTGGGGTGAGACGGGCACATCGAGAACGTCGCGGGAATGCACCTCGTGCTCGACGGGAGCTGGGCGCAGCTTGCGCGGCTCAAGCCGGAGATCGCGCAGCGCGCTCTGCGACCACCTCGAAAGGAAGCAGCCGTAGGTGCCGGCGATGTTCGCCACCTGGTTGGCGGCAGCGATCAGGTCGGCGACCAAGAGGTCCCGCTCTGTGCCGGACAGCGCGCCGGAGGCCTCCCACCTGTTGATCTGGTCGCGTATCGCGTCGATCCGGCGCGCGTTCTCCTCCGTGAAGTACATCCGCCCCGTCTCCGAGGCCGGGCTGTACTCCCGCCAGAAGAACCCGTCTCGTCCGGGGAGGGCGTTCAGTCGCGCAAGCGCTGCCTCGTAGCCGCCTAACTCGGCGAAGGGCGCGTCGGACGATGACACGAGCTGAGCGCGCGCCATGATGGTCGCGCTGCGCAGGTGATCATTGATCCGCACCGGCCACCCCAAGTCGGCCGCTCGCGCGGCGACCACGCCGGTCCCGCAGAACGCATCGACGAAGAAGCCGTCCTGCTCGGACGGAGGGCCGACCAGATCGAGGATCTGGCCTACTACGCGTGCCTTGGATCCCAGGTAGCGCACCGTCGCCATGCAGCGGATGCGGGGCCGCTCCTCGATAGGCGGGCGCTTTTGGCCCAACCCGCTGCCGTGTCTTCGTTCTCTCCCACGATTCTTCAGCCGCGACGAGGCTACGCACGCCACCGGACCGCAAATGCGACCGGACGAGGAGGGAGGCCTCCTCGCGCAAAGCCGGATGCGCTCCGGGCGATCCTGCGCTCGGGGGCGCGTTGTGTGCGGGCACCCTACCGCTGGCCGCGGCGCCAGCCCCGGCGGCGAAGGCTCCGCGATAGCTCCTGCCGCCTCGGTGCAGCGGCCCGCGGCGGCATCGCGACGCAGCGAGAGGAGCTTTAGAGGGTGGCCGGGTCCCCGCCCTCTTCTCGCACTCCCGTCCGCCTAGCGGCAGGTGCGCCGGCAGATCCACCCGAACCCGATGGAACCGGCCTTGTTGGCGGCGCTGTCCTTGATCAGGAGCCTCGGGGAGTCGCCGTAGACGTAGAAGCCGTAGGAGGCGCGGTGCGCGCGGACCTTCTCGAGCACCCCGTGCATGTAGCCGCCGTAGATCCCGTAGGTGGTCGTGGGGTCGCTGCCCGTGACCTTCACGTTTCTGACCTTCTGCGCGTACGTCTCGTACAGGTAGAGCCCGTAGGCGGCGTTGTCGATGGTCACGTTGCGGATCACGGGCCGCACGGCGTATTCCAGCTCGATGCCGGTGTCGCTATTGGTGCCGTCAAGGCGAATCTCGAGCTTCCGCAGCGTCGTGCGGGCCGGGGAGTAGAAGTCGATCCCCTTCGACCAGCCGCGCAGCTTGCCGTTCTTGACCGTGACGCCGTCGTAGCCGGGGTTATCAATCCCGGTCCGGTTGCCCGAGGGCCCGCGCAGCGTCTTGCCGTTGAGGTTGATCGTCACCCCGTCGCGGCCGATGATCAGGCCGTCCGTGCCGGAGCCGGTGCAGTTCAGGTTCCTTTTGAGCTTGACGCTCTTCTTGATGACGTCGCCGCACTGGATCGCGGCCTGAGCGGACGATGCTCCGGCGAGCGCGAGGGCGCTTGCGAAGATGGCGCCGCCGGCGAGCGCCCGCAGCCTGCGTGGTCTCATGGGTCCCCCCTAGGGGTTAGGCAACAAGAGTCGCTGCGACCCTACACCACGCGACGCTCGCCCGCGCGGGGCCGCCCGCGCTCGTGACCCCCTTGATCTGGATCTGAGCCTGCGTGCGGAACGTCCGGGGCGACAAACCTCCGCTGTCGAGGCCCATCCCGCTATAGCCTCCGCAGAAATGGAGCCCCTGAAGGGACTGATCCTCTCCGGAGGCGCGGGGACCCGCCTTCGCCCGATTACCCACACGTCCGCCAAGCAGCTCGTCCCGGTGGCGAACAAGCCCGTGCTGTTCTACGGGATCGAGGCGCTCGTCGAAGCCGGCGTCACCGACATCGTGATCGTGATCGCGCCCGAGACCGGCGACGAGATCCGCGAGGCCGTGGGCGACGGGTCCAAGTTCGGCGCGCGCGTCACCTACGTCGTGCAGGACGCCCCGCGCGGCCTCGCGCACGCCGTGCTCACCGCCGAGGAGGCGCTCGGCCACGGGCCGTTCATCATGTACCTGGGCGACAACCTCCTGCGCGACGGCGTCCGCGCGCTGGCCGACCGCTTCCGCGAGGGGGAGTCCGACGCGCTCATCCTGCTCACCAAGGTGCCCGACCCCTGGCACTACGGCGTCGCCGAGCTCGACGGCGAGCGGGTGGTGCGGCTGGTCGAGAAGCCCAAGGACCCGCCCTCGGACATGGCCCTCGTGGGCGTCTACCTCTTCGGTCCCGCGATCTTCGAGGCGGCGCGCGCGATCAAGCCCTCGTGGCGCAACGAGCTCGAGATCACCGACGCGATCCAGCACCTGATCGACAACGGGGCGCGCGTCGAGTCGCGCACGGTCACCGGCTGGTGGAAGGACACCGGCCAGCTCGCCGACATGCTCGAGGCGAACCGGCTGGTGCTCGAGGACCTGGAGCGCTCGATCGAGGGCGAGATCGAGAGCGCGCGGATCGAGGGGCGCGTCGCGGTCGCGCCCGGCGCGCGCATCGAGCGCTCGCTCGTGCGCGGACCCGCCATCATCGGTCCCGGCGCCGTGATCACCGACTCCTACATCGGCCCCTACACGTCGATCGACCGCGACGTGGTCGTCGAGCACTCCGAGGTGCAGCACTCGATCCTGCTCGCGGGCGCGAAGGTGCTGAGCCTGGAGACGCGCATGGAGGCGAGCCTGCTCGGGCGCAACGTGACGCTGAAGCGCGGCGAGCGGCGCCCGCGCACGATCAGCATGATCGTCGGCGACAACTCGGAGATCACGCTGCCGTGAGGGTGATCGTCACAGGCGCGGGCGGGATGCTCGGCGGCGACGTGACCGACGAGCTGGTCGGCCGCGACCACGAGGTCTACGCGCTCGCCCGCGCGAACCTCGACATCACCGACCCCGCCGACGTCGAGGACGCGCTGCGGGAGATCCGCCCGGACGTGGTCGTCAACTGCGCGGCGTGGACCGACGTTGACGGCGCGGAGGCGAACGAGCGTGCCGCGATGGCGGTGAACGACACGGGCGCGGGGCTCCTGGCGCGCGCGGCCCGCGACCGCGGCGCGTCCATCGTGCAGATCTCGAGCGACTACGTCTTCGACGGCGCCAAGCGCACGCCCTACGTCGAGTCGGACATGCCGAACGCGCTCTCGGCGTACGGGCGCTCGAAGCAGGCCGGCGAGACCTCGGTGGCGGTCGCCAACCCGCGCCACTGGATCGTGCGCACCTCCTGGCTCCACGGCGTGCGCGGCGGCAACTTCGTCGAGACGATGCTGCGCCTGGCGAGCGAGCAGCCCGAGGTGCTGGTCGTCTCCGACCAGGTCGGCTCGCCCACCTACACGCGACACCTGGCGACGGCGATCGCGGACCTGATCGAGGGCCGTCTCCCGTACGGCATCTACCACCTGGCCGCGGCGGGGAGCTGCTCCTGGTACGAGTTCGCGCAGGAGATCTTCGACCTGACGGACACCGAGTGCCGGGTGATGGCGGCGACCACCGAGATGCTCGGGCGGCCTGCCCCGCGGCCCGCGTACTCCGTGCTCGGCACCGAGCACGATGACGCCCCCGTGCTGCCCGACTGGCGCGAGGGCCTGCGCGCCTATCTCGCGGAACGTGCGAGGGTGATGGCATGAGGATCCTGGTCGCCGGGGGCGCCGGCTTCATCGGGTCGGCGTACGTGCGCTACCGCCTGGAGAACCATCCCGGCGACGAGGTGCGCGTGCTCGACAAGCTCACCTACGCCGGCCGGCGAGAGAACCTGGAGGGCCTGGAGCGCTGCGAGCTCGTCATCGGTGACATCGCCGACCGCGAGGCGGTGGCGGCGGCGATCGAGGGCTGCGACGCGGTCGTCAACTTCGCCGCCGAGTCGCACGTCGACCGCTCGATCGAGTCGCCCGGCGAGTTCATCCAGACCGACGTCTTCGGCACCTACGTGCTGCTCGAGGCCGCGCGCGACGCGGGCATCCGCCACCTGCAGATCTCGACCGACGAGGTCTACGGCTCGATCGAGGAGGGCTCCTTCACGGAGAGCTCGCCGCTCGACCCCTCCTCGCCGTACTCGGCGTCGAAGGCGGGCGGGGATCTCCTCGTCTCGGCCTTCCAGCACACCTACGGCGCAGACGCGCTGATCGTGCGCGCCTCGAACAACTACGGGCCGCGCCAGTACCCCGAGAAGCTGATCCCGCTCTGCATCCTGAACGCGCTCGCGGGCGACCCGCTGCCGGTCTACGGCGACGGGCGCCAGGTCCGCAACTGGCTGTGGGTCGAGGACTTCGCGGCGGCGATCGACCTGGTGCTCGAGCGCGGCCAGGCCGGCGAGGTCTACAACGTGGGCGGCCCGGACGAGCGCGAGAACATCGAGGTGGTGCGCCGCATCGTCGAGCTCACCGGGGCGGACGAGTCGCTGATCACCTTCGTCAAGGACCGCCCTGGCCACGACCGCCGCTACTCGCTCTCCTCGGCGAAGACCGAGGCGCTGGGCTGGCGGGCCCAGGTGGGCTTCGACGAGGGCATCGAGCGCGCGGTCGCCTGGTACCGCGAGAACGAGGGCTGGTGGGGGCCGATCCGCTCGGGCGAGTACCGCGAGTACTACGAGCGGCAGTACGGCACCCGGCTCGCGTAGGCGGGTGGCGATGCCCAGGCGGCTGGAGACCGAGATCCCCGGCCTCGTGCTGATCGAGGCGGAGGCGCACGGCGACGAGCGCGGCTTCCTCCTGGAGTCCTTCCGCGAGGCCGAGTGGCGCGAGCTCGGCGTCGACGTCGGCTTCGTGCAGGAGAACCACTCGCGCTCGCGCAAGGGGATCCTGCGCGGCATCCACTTCCAGCTCCGGCCCGGGCAGGCCAAGCTCGTGCGCTGCGTGCGCGGGCGGATCTGGGACGTGGCCGTCGATCTGCGCCGCGGCTCCCCGACCTATCGGCGCTGGCAGGGGTTCGAGCTCTCGGACACGAACCACCGCCAGCTGTTTGTGCCGGTGGGCTTCGGGCACGGCTTCTGCGTGCTGAGCGACGAGGCCGACGTCGCCTACAAGCTCTCGAGCTACTACGACCCCGAGCAGGAGGCCGGGATCCGCTGGGACGACCCCGACGTGGGCATCGACTGGCCGATCAGCGATCCCGTCCTCTCCGAGCGCGACCGCACGGCGCCCACGCTCGCGCAGGTCGCGGACGAACTGCCCTTCTGAGCGCGGGACCCGGCCGCTTCGGCCCTGGCGCTCCAGGCGAGCCGCCGGGAAGGGATCGCGGGCAACCGGCGCGGATCCGCGCGGACCTCGGTATGAATCTGACTTTCCAGCGTCAAGCCAAGGAGTGCCTCGGCCGAAAGGGGGATGGTGCGGCCTCCTGCGGAACATCGCTTTCTGGGACTGGACCGGCGGACGTTCGCGCCCGCGCTCGCGGTGATCGCGGTCGCGCTGCTGTGGGCGGTCGTGATGCCGCTCATCAACCGCTCCGTCGCCTACGACGACCCGGTCGAGCCCGGCGACGTGATCCAGCTCGCGCCGGGGATCACCTTCACGCCCGCCGAGGGGTGGAACGTGGAGAGCGGCCTGCGGGTCGGCGACGAGACGCGCTCAGGCCAGCAGGGCGAGGCCGCGCACCTCTCCTACCAGGGCGTCTCCTTCACGGTCACGCCGGGGCCGTTCTCCGGTGAGCCCGAGGAGCTGCTCGCCCAGCTCGACAAGGTGTTCTCGGCGACCGCCACCAAGGAGGCGTTCACGGTCGGCACCGACCACGAGGCGGTCACCACCGACCACGGCGAGCAGGGCGTTGTCGCCTCGTACTCGGGCGCGAGCAAGAGCGGCGTGATCGCGGCGTTCGTGATCGGCGGCACGGGACTGTCGATCACCGCCTTCGGGCCCGAGAGCTCGATGCGCGAGGCGCTCGACGACATCGCCGACATGATCGCGAGCGTGCGCGGCGAGGCGGAGGGAGGTGACGAGGGTTGAGCACGACCGCGGCAGCGGCTCGCGCCGAGGCGCAGCTCGAGCGGCGCCGTGAGGCGATCGAGGCCTCGGGGTGGGGCGAGCGCTTCAAGCTCGTCCAGCCGCACAACCTCTGCTTCTGGGTGTACGTGATCCTGGTCGCGATCGGGCTCCTGCAGTTCGTCCGCGAGGCCCAGCACTTCACCGGCTTCCTCGCGCCGTCGCTGATCAGCGCCTCGATCCTCTTCGCGCTCTACGGGCTCGGCATCTTCTGGGCGCTGCGGCTCATGGACCGCTACGCGCACAAGCCGCTCGCGCTCGTGCTGGCGGCGTTCGCCTGGGGCGCGACCGCCGCGGTCTACGGGATCGCGGTCCACGGCAACGACGCGAACATCGCGCTCATGGCCAAGCTCTTCGGCCAGGCGTTCGCGGCCGACTGGGGCGCGGCCCTCTCGGCGCCGTTCGTCGAGGAGACCGCCAAGGGCGCGGGCTTCGTGCTGATCCTCGCGCTCGCGCCCCGGCTGATCCGCTCGCTTTACGACGCGATCTTCGTCGGCGCCTTCATCGGCCTCGGCTTCCAGATCCTCGAGGACATCCAGTACGGGCTGAACGGCGCGGTCGCCCAGTTCGGCTCCGACCAGTTCGGCGGCGTGATCAGCACGTTCCTCCTGCGCGGCGCCACCGGGATCACCTCGCACGCTCTGTACACGGCCGTCTTCAGCGCCGGCCTGCTGTACGCGATCGGCACGTCCTCGCACCGGCGCCGGGTCGGGATCGGCTTGGCCCTGATGGCGGCCGCGGTCCTCGCGCACGGCGTGTGGGACGGCGCGGCGGCAATCGGCGAGGGCGGCGTGGGCGCCAACGTCGCGATGCTCGCGGCGGCGCTGATCGGCTGGACGGCGCTGATCGTGGCCGTGCGCCGCGGGATGGGACCCGAGCGCGAGTGGATGCGGGCGATCCTCGCGCCGGAGGTCTCGAGCGGCACCCTCAAGGCGGAGGAGCTCGACGCGCTGGTCGCGCGGCGCAAGGAGCGCAAGCGTTTCATCCACGGGGCGGGCGGCCACAAGGAGCGCAAGCGCGCCAAACACCTGCTCGTGGCGGCTGGCGACCTCGCCCGCGAGCTCGCCGCGTCGGGCGGCGCCGACTCGCCGGGCGTGGAGCACGCGCGGGCCGAGATCGCCCGCCTGCGCAGCGCCTAGGGAAGTGGGCTAGACCGGCCGGCCGGGCGGCTGCGCGTCGCGGACCTCGAAGGGCTCGCTCGCGATCGGCTCCCCCTGCGCCTCCAGCGTCCACTCGTAGCGGGCCTGCGGGAGGCGAAGGTTGTTCACGTTCATGGTCAGCGGCACGCTGAAGCTCATCCCCGGCGTCGCCCCGGCGGGGCGGCCGACCTCGACCTGGCCGCGGATCACCACCGGGCGCTCGCCCACCTCGACGGGGTTGCCGTCCTGGTCGCGCAGGCGCGCGACCACCTCGATGCGCTCGTTGGCCCGCGACCAGGGGATCATGAGCCGGATCGCGAGCGCGATGTTGATCGCGGTTCCGGGCACGCGCGCGATGCGCTGCAGCCCGCCGCCGAGGATGTAGAGCTTGCCGCCGGCGCTCTGCGCCGCGTCGCAGAGCAGGAGCGTCGCGCGGATGTCGTTCGGGGAGCCCTCCATGCGGACCCGGAAACTAGCGCGTCGCGCCCCTCCGTCGCCGAGCGACGGCGCCCGCTCCGGCGCACCGGCCCAGCCCGCCCGCGCCGAGCGTGCGATTCCGTCGCTGTCCGCAACGGTTTCGCGCGGTCGGCGGGGCTAGGGGCGTGACGCGCGGGCCGTAGACTCGGTGGGTTGACCATGGCTCGGAGCGCGAGTGCGAAAACCGACCCGCTGGCACCGTTCTCGGAACCCGTACGGCGCTGGTTCACCTCGTCGTTCGAGGCGCCCACGCCCGCCCAGGCGCAGGGCTGGCCCGCGATCGCGTCGGGCAAGAACACGCTGATCTGCGCGCCGACGGGCGCGGGCAAGACGCTGACCGCGTTCCTCTGGGGCATCGACAACCTCGCGCGCCGCGCCGCCCCGGAGCCGCCGCGCCGCGGCCGCAAGCGCAAGGGCGCGGACGCCGAGCAGGCCGCCGCCCAGCCGGCGCTCGAGGGCCTCGAGATCGACCCTGAGGCGCCGCCGCTGGGGTCGGGCGTGCGGATCGTCTACGTCTCCCCGCTCAAGGCCCTCTCCTACGACGTCGAGCGCAACCTGCGCGCGCCGCTGCGGGGCATCGGGGCGCCGATCTCGGTCGGCCTGCGCACGGGCGACACGCCGCAGCGCGAGCGCCAGGCGATGCGCCGCAAGCCGCCGGACATCCTGATCACGACCCCCGAGTCGCTGTACCTGATGATGACCTCGCAGGCGCGCGAGATCCTCGCGGGGGTCGAGGCGGTGATCGTGGACGAGATCCACGCCGTCGCGCAGACCAAGCGCGGCGCGCACCTCGCCGTCACCCTCGAGCGCCTCGAGCACCTCGTCCAGACGCATGAGAACGGCCGCGGGGCGGACGCGACCGTGCAGCGCATCGGCCTCTCGGCGACGCAGCGCCCGCTCGAGCGGGTCGCGCAGTTCTTGGTCGGGCCGCGGCGCGAGTGCGAGATCGTCGACGTCGGCGTGCGCAAGGACCTCGACCTGGAGATCGTCGTGCCGGTCGAGGACATGACCGACCCGGACGCCTCGATCGAGAAGCGCCGCGACGGGGGCGACGCGGGCTTCGAGTACTCGCCCGGCGACGCCAACTTCGACGCCGCCCCGACCGCGCGCTCGATCTGGCCCGCGATCTACCCGAAGCTGCTGGAGCTGGTCCAGCAGCACAACTCCACGATCATCTTCGTGAACGCGCGCCGCGCAGCGGAGCGGCTCGCGAGGCGGCTCAACGAGCTCGCCAACGAGCAGCGCGCGGCCCAGGAGGGCGAGGAGGCGGCGGAGAAGCTGCCGATCGAGATCGCCCGCGCGCACCACGGCTCGCTCGCCCACGAGGAGCGCCTCGTGATCGAGGAGATGCTCAAGTCGGGCCAGCTCCCCTGCCTAGTCGCAACCTCCTCGCTCGAGCTCGGCATCGACATGGGCGCCGTCGACCTCGTGATCCAGGTCGAGTCGCCGAAGTCGGTGACGCGCGGCCTGCAGCGGGTCGGCCGCGCAGGACACGCGCTCGGCCAGGTCTCCAAGGGCCGCATCTTCCCCAAGTTCCGCGCCGACCTGCTCGAGTGCGCCGTCGTCGCCAAGCGCATGCGCGAGGGCGAGATCGAGGAGACGGTGATCCCGCGCAACCCGCTCGACGTGCTCGCCCAGCACATCGTCTCGATGTGCGCCGACCAGGAGTGGACCGTCGACGAGATCGAGCGGATCGTGACCGGCGCGGAGCCCTTCCGCGACCTGAGCCGCGAGCAGCTCGAGAACGTCCTCGACATGCTCGACGGCCGCTACCCGTCGGAGCGCTTCGCCGAGCTGCGCCCGCGGATCGCCTGGGAGCGCACGTCGGGCAAGGTGCGCGGCCGCAAGGGCGCCCGCCAGCTCGCGGTCACGAACGCGGGCACGATCCCCGACCGCGGGCTCTACGGCGTGCACCTCCCCGACGGGCGGCGCGTCGGCGAGCTCGACGAGGAGATGGTCTACGAGGCGCGCGCGGGCCAGACGTTCCTGCTCGGCGCGACGACCTGGCGGATCGAGGACATCACCCGCGACCGGGTGATCGTCACGCCCGCGCCGGGCGTCCCGGGAGCGGTGCCGTTCTGGCGCGGCGACGGCATCGGCCGGCCCGCCGAGCTCGGCAAGGCGATCGGCGAGTTCGCGCGCGAGGCCGTGTCCGCATCGCCGGACGAGCTCGCCAAGGAGTACGACCTCGACCCGCTCGCGGCGCAGAACCTGGTCGCGTATCTGCGCGAGCAGCAGGCCGCGACCCGGGTCGTGCCCTCCGACCAGACGATCGTCGTCGAGCGCTTCCGCGACGAGATCGGCGACTGGCGGCTGTGCGTGCTCTCGCCGTTCGGCGGGCGCGTCCACGCCGCGTGGGGGCTCGCGCTCGCCGCCCGGATCCGCGCCGAGTACGACCTGGAGGCCGACGCGATCTGGTCCGACGACGGCATCGTCCTGCACCTGCCCGACGCCGACGACCCGCCGCCCGCGGACCTCGTCCTGCTCGAGCCCGACGAGGTCGAGGACATGGTGGTCGGGGAGCTGGGCGGCTCCGCGCTGTTCGGCGCCCGCTTCCGCGAGAACGCGGCGCGCTCGCTGCTTCTGCCGCGCGCCTACCCGGGCAAGCGCACGCCGCTCTGGCAGCAGCGCATGAAGGCCCAGTCGCTGCTCGAGGTCGCCAAGGACTTCCCGCGCTTCCCGGTGATCCTCGAGACCTACCGCGAGGTGCTGCGCGACGTGCTGGATCTGCCCGCGCTCGAGGGGCTCTTGCGCGACCTCCACTCGCGCCGGATCTCGCTCGTGGAGGGGGAGACGCAGAGCGCCTCGCCGTTCGCCTCCTCGCTGCTCTTCGACTACGTCGCGACCTACATGTACGAGGGCGACACGCCCAACGCCGAGCGGCGCGCCGCGGCCCTCGCCCTCGACCGCGAGCTCTTGCGCGAACTGCTCGGCCAAGAGGAGCTGCGCGAGCTCATCGACCCGGACGCGCTCGACGAGGTGGAGCGCTCGCTGCAGCACCTCACCGACGACGCGCGGGCGCGCGACCGCGACCAGCTCCAGCAGATCCTGCGCCGCCTGGGCGACCTCACCGAGGAGGAGTGCCAGGCCCGCGTCGCCGAGGGGTTCTCGGCGACCTCGATGCTCGCCAAGCTCGAGCGCGAGCGGCGCGCGGCGAAGGTGCGGATCGCGGGCGAGGAGCGCTGGGTCGCGGCCGAGGACGTCGCGCTCTTCCGCGACGCGCTGGGCACGCCGCCGCCCCCGGGGATGCCGGACTCGCTGCTCGAGCCGGTAGAGGACGCGCTCGCCGCGCTCGTGCGCCGCTACGCGCGCCCGCACGGCCCGTTCCCGCCCCCCCAGCCCGCGCCCGACTCCCGGCGCGGCGCCCCGCCCGCCGCGCCGCGACCCCTGGCCCC
>Ga0181858_1001176_pt1 | contig 12875 bp, 11 predicted proteins | sample NewIslPassag4_SG_FD_130749 | JGI IMG/M metagenome (GOLD analysis project Ga0181858, IMG submission 130749) | Feedstock adapted compost microbial communities from Newby Island compost facility, Milpitas, CA, USA - Passage 4_SG | ecosystem: Engineered > Solid waste > Feedstock > Composting ...
AATGCAACGCCTTAGTTTGGCAGGCTATCTCTATGTCTTTTATACTGCTCCCCAATTGTTTCTAGGAGAATATTTGCAGCCTCAACTAACTCAATATTGTTGTTTGTAACTTCTTTTCGTTTTTCGGGCAGATAGAGGTATTTCATTTTAAGCTCTGCAATCCATCTAAGTTTGGTCACCTCATCCTTGTTCTTACTATAACGTGCTATAAAATTCAGGCGTGCAACCCCACGTAGTTTATCATCATTATATTGGTAACGATGAAATACGCGATTCTTTGCCTCTTGCAAACTCCCCAGGGCACCATGTAGTTTGTTTAGTACTCCAAGCGTGCGGGTGTTTTTGAGTGTGGGGTGTTGACTAATTTCTTTGAAGGTAACATCCTTATCATTTATTCCAAGACAGTAAACGCTGTTTATAAGCATGAGAAGTCTTTCGTAAAAACGAACGGCGTTCATGATCCACATCTCGTAATGGTAGGTAAAATAGTGATTTTGATCGTACCTATCTTTCCAACGTTTTGATACAGAGTAAGATCTAAGAAATATCTCAGCCATATCTAGATTTTCGCGAATTGCCTCTAGTTCGCTGAATGAATTTAATACCTGGTGTATGTAGGTGTCCCTTTCAGTTGGTTCTGGTGTTTTGTCTTTCGGAGCCTTTAATAGGCGTTGGACAATAGTTGTGCTATCTGTTACTAAATCTTTCGCGAATTGTGTTTCGTAAAGTATATTTGGGTCAATCATGGGCTTATTATAGCGTTGGATTTATTGTCGAAATGGTTTACAAATTGTTTGCACTGCAAATAAGTGGCATGTCAAAAGCAACGATAGTGACCGCCTACACTTCAGGAAGGATGTGGGTTATCCCGAGAAAATAAACATCCGTTAATCTAGTTCCGCAATCCGCTTGATGATTTCTGCTGCCCAGCGGTAGACGTTGTTGTTTTTGACGGTGTTGCGTAGCTTGCGCATGCGGCGGGCTTGTTCGGCGGGTTGCATCTCCAGGGCGGCACGGATGGCTTCGGCGGTTTGCATGCCGTCGTACGGGTTGATGATGAGCGCTTCGCGAAGCTCCTGGGCTGCGCCGACGTATTGGCTGAGGATGAGCACGCCGCGTTCGTCATTGCGGGCGGCAACAAATTCCTTGGCAACGAGGTTCATGCCGTCGTGCAGCGGCGTGACCAAGCAGATGTCGGCGGCGCGGTACAGGTTGTACAGGTAGTCGTAATTACGGTGTTCTTTGATAAGAATGATCGGCTTCCAGTCGTTTTGTTTGTAGGCGTTGTTGACGCGTTCGACTTCTTCGGTGAAGCGCTGCTCAAATTCCTGGTACTCTTTGATGCCGGTGCGGCTTGGATCGGCGATTTGCACAAACGTGAACTCGCCGCGGTATTGCGGATATCGCTCGAGGAACAACTCGATCGCCTTGACGCGCTCGAGCAGGCCCTTGGTATAGTCCAGTCGTTCCACGCCAACGCCCAAGTACTGCGTTTTGACCCCCAGTTCTTCGCGGATTTTTTTAGCAGCTTGAGCCTGTGCTTCCAGCTCTTGCCTGCCGAGCTTGCGGCCGGTAAAGTCGACACTGATGGGGAACGGTGCGATATAGCTGGTGTGGCCGTTTTTGGTGATCGAGGAGTGCTCAACGTCAATCAGGGCCTCAAGCTCTTTGCTGACAGTGGTAATAAAGTTGTTGCAGAACAGCTGGGTGTGGAAGCCGATCACGTCAGCGCCGAGCAATCCGTCCAGAATTTCCTTTTTCCACGGGCAGATACTAAAAGCTTCGCTGTTGGGCCATGGGATGTGCCAGAAGATGCAGACGGCGGCGTCGGGGCGCGCGTTTTTTATTAGTCGCGGCAGCAGCGAGAAGTGGTAGTCCTGGATGATGACGATCGGGTTTTTCTTGCCCTTGATTTCTTTTAGGACGGCGTCTGCGAATTTCTGGTTGACCTTCTGATATGCTTCCCAATCGCTTTGGCGGAACGTGGGACGGGTGTGGACCATGTGGCAGAGCGGCCAGAGTCCCCGGTTAGAGAAGCCCTCATAGTAGCCCTCCTCCTCTTCTTTGGTTAGCCAAACGCGCTTTAAGGTATAGCTGGGGTCGTCGGGCGGAACGCCGATTTTATCGTCTTTGTCAACAACTTCACGATCGGCGTTGCCGCTTCCATGAGCGATCCACAGACCGCCGCAGGCCTGCATCATCGGATTAAGCGCGGTAATCATGCCACCGGTCGGGATGTAGTATTTGATGTCGTTGCCATCCTTATAGTGGACGTATGGTTCGCGGTTGGATACGGCCACTATGGTGCGGTTTTTGATCAAATCCTTGGTGAATTCGTGCAGGCGCTCGGCGGTCCACGGTGTGTCGAGTTGTTCCAGGCTGGTTTTGGCTGCCTCGCGTGCGGCATGTTTGGCGCGAACCAGGCTTTTTTGGATGCTGGAGAACTCTTGTAGCACCGGGCCAAAGAGCGAACTTTTATGCATCTGGCCATCTTCTTTGCCGCTTTTTGCTGCACGTAGCGAGGTTAAAAGTCGCTGGAGCGGCCGTTGGACCAGTAAGCGCAACACAAAGAGGATGGCTAACGAGAAAATGGCAATCTGGATAATCAGGCGCAGCAGGTTGCGCCGCCAAACGTCAGAGACGTACTGGTCGATGTATGAGGCTTTCTGTACAACCAAAATCGCGCCAATTACTCCTTGGCCCTGCGAACCGCGGATTGGCTCGGCGAAGACATGCACCCGCTGCCCACGGTAGGTAACGAATGTGGCAGTTGCCCTGTCGGAATCCATGGCGTCGGCTGCCAGGCGCTGTGTGACCGGAATGTTTTCGACCAGGCTCGATGAACTGGCAACTAGACTATTGATGTTATTGACAATGCCAACACCCGCGATCCGTTGATCGTCGGTAAAGCGGTCGACGATCGCTTGTGTTTCTTGTTTGTCGTTGAGATTGGTGCCGACCGGATCCTTTAGTGCATTAGCAAGTAACGATGACCGGTATTCAATGTCTGCCTCAAGGCGCTGTTTTTCTTGATTGACCTGGCTGAACGTAAAACCGAAGGTGACGAGTGAGACGATAGCCACCACCACTAATACCACCGCAAGCGTCTGCCTCGAGTGATCCATATAGTGTGTATTATACCACGCCGCGCACTACATCTGTTTTATGGTACGATGTGCGTATGGAGCAGGAACTGCAGCGTCGGTACGCGCATGCGAGTAAGCGTTTGCTGTTGCTTGATTATGACGGTACGCTCCGCGAATTTGAGCCTACGCCAGAGCTTGCCGTGCCCGCACCGGAAATAAAAGTGCTACTCCAAAAGTTGGCATCTGATAGTAAGAATGCCGTGGTTATCGTGAGCGGTCGCGACCACCAGACGCTAGACGACTGGCTCGGTGACCTACCGGTTTATTTTGTGGCAGAACACGGTATGGCTTTCCGTGCGCCCGGTCAGGACTGGCAATTTGCCGATATGCCTTCGACCGCATGGCAGTCCCCTGTACGACAGGCGATGGAAGAGAGCGCCGCGGCGGTGCCTGGTTCGCTCGTAGAGGAAAAAACAAATTCTCTTGCCTGGCATTACCGCAAGGCAGGTGAAGCAACTGCCGAGCAAACACTCGCAGTGCTAATGGCTAAGCTGGAAGATTTGGCCAAAGAGTACAACTTGCGTATCCTTCGGGGTAATAAGGTTGTCGAGGTGCAGCCAGTTGGCATCGATAAGGGCGCAAGCATTCGCCGCTGGTTTGATGTAAATGCATATGATTTTGTGCTGGCAATGGGCGATGATGTGACGGACGAAGATCTCTTCCGCGCTATGCCGGAGGGGGCTTGGACCATCAAAATCGGTGAGGGTGGGACGGCGGCGGCACATCGTCTGTCCGATCCGCAGGCGGCGCGCGAGTTACTAGCCAGACTAGCAGTAGATGGCTAGTACATCTAGCCATACAGTACCAATCAAACCGCTTCTGCTTTTAGCAAATTGCTGCTACAATTTTCAATAAATGAGAACTAAAAACGTAGCTGGTAAGGTGTGAGCATGCGCATTATCGACTCCCTAATGGAGAAGTTGCTCAAGCAGCATGGCCTGACTGACAGTCAGATTGCTGAGCTGCGCAATCAGGCGACTGCCGGCAAAAAGACCCTGCATGAGATTGTTCTTAAGAATAAGATCATGTCCGAAGCTGATCTAACTAAGCTCTATGCCAAAGAAATAGAAGTTCCATTTGCCGAATTTGACCCCAAAAATATTAAGAAAGAAGTACTCAATCTTTTGCCGGAGCGTCTGGCGCGCCAATACCGCGCCGTGGTGTTTGCTGCCGACGACAATAGCCTGTCGGTTGCGATGGAGGATCCAGACGACGTCCAGGCACGCAACTTCCTCCAGCAGCAGCTTGGCAATAACATCCACATCCACATCGTGCCGCCTAGCCTGCTGCAAGCCACGCTCGACCAATACCGCGGCGAAAACATCTCGTCTGAGCTAACCAAAGTTATTCCAGTTGAAGAAGAGGAAGAAAAAGAAGAGGTTGACGAAGGTGCGATCGCCGAAGACTCGCCCATCGCCCAGACAGTCAACCTGATTATCGAATACGCTATCAAATCTGGTGCCAGCGACATCCACATTGAGCCGCGCGAAGATATGGTGGTGACGCGCTACCGCATCGATGGTATTCTGCGCGAAGTTGACCGACTGCCGCGCAATGTGCTGAGTGCCCTCATTTCGCGCATTAAGATCTTGTCAAACCTCAAGATCGACGAACACCGGGCGCCGCAGGACGGCCGCTTTAAGGTCCAGGTGAACGACTCGGTGTACGCGCTGCGTGTTTCTACCTTACCAGTGGTGGATGGCGAAAAGTGCGTGATGCGTATTTTGAACGAATCGAGCCGCGCGGCCAATTTTGATGAACTTGGCTTTTGGGGCGAAGGCAAGGAGCGACTCAAGCATGCTATTAGTCAGCCGCACGGCATGGTGTTAGTTACTGGTCCAACCGGATCAGGTAAGTCGACGACACTCTTTAGTGTGTTAAGCTCGCTCAACAATCCGACAGTCAACATTTCGACCATCGAAGACCCAGTAGAGTACCGCATCCCTGGCGTTAACCAGACGCAGGTGAACCCTGTTGCCGGCATGACATTCCAAAATGGCCTGAGGGCGCTGCTTCGTCAGGACCCCAACATCATTATGGTTGGTGAGATTCGTGACGGCGAGACTGCGGAGCTGGCTGTGCAGGCTGCGCTAACTGGCCACCTTGTCTTCTCGACGCTGCACACCAACAATGCTGCAACATGTCTGCCGCGTCTCCTCGACATGCAGATCGAGCCGTTCCTAATTGCCAGCACCGTGCGGCTGGTGGTGGGCCAGCGTCTGGTACGCCGCTTGTGCGTTGACTGTCGCGAAGCGTTTACGCCCGACGAAACGCAGCTCGAACAGCTGCGCAAGACATTCCGTATTGAGGGTAGGGATGCGCTTTCGCGCCTGCATGAACTTGAAATGGATGCGGCGAAGAGTGGCGTTGGAAAAACACAAGCTACCGGCGACCAGCTAAGCGAGGCAGACCTTAGCACAACACCAAGCAGCATCCACCGCCTCTGGAAGCCGCACGAGGGCGGCTGCAATGCATGCAACCACACTGGCTACCGCGGCCGTATCGGCATTTACGAGGTGTTACCAAATTCGTCCACTATTCAGAAGCTCATTGTGTCAAACGGCACGAGCGATCAAATACAAGATGTTGCAATCCAAGAAGGCATGGTGACGATGCAACTGGACGGCTTTATTAAGGCATTGCGCGGCGAAACGAGCATCGAGGAAGTCCTAAGGGTAACGAGCGAGGGTTGATAGAGGAGCCAACGCATGAAATTCGACTACAAAGCAAGGGTAAAAGACGGCCGCGTTATTAACGGTTCGATAGAAACAGCCAACCGCGAAGCGGTAGTTGAGTTTCTGGAAAAACAGGGCGCCCGGCCCATATCAATCCGCGAGGCTGGTGCCGGCGGGCAAAAAGGTGGCATCAAAAAGCGCGGGCCGTTTAAACCAAAGGTTAAACTCCGTGAGCTTGTTGTCTTTACCCGACAGCTGTCGACTATGGTTTCGGCAGGCGTGCCCCTGCCCCGGGCGCTCGCCACGCTTGAGCAGCAGTCCGAGAACAAATATTTTAAATCGGTCATTAACGCAATTAGCCGCGACGTAGAATCCGGTATTGCGCTCGCTGACGCCTTTGGCAAGCACCCGGATGTGTTCTCGGAAGTGTACGTGAGTATGGTCCGCGCCGGTGAGGCTGGTGGTATCTTGGACGATATCCTAAAGCGCCTCGCTATGCAGACCGAAAAGGATGCCGCTATCCGCAAGAAGATCAAAAGTGCCATGACATACCCGACGGTCATCCTGTGTATCACCATCGTTGCATTCTTTGGGCTTATGATATTTGTCATCCCCAAGCTCGGTGACATCATACGGGAAATGGCCGGGCCGGACGCGTCTTTGCCGCCCTATACGCAGGCATTGCTCGATATTACTGATTTTTCCCTTTCTTCAACAATCGTTCCAGGTCTGCCGAACATGGTGTTTATCGTCGGAGCACTGATAGCTGCTGGTTACATGGCGCTCCGGTATATTCGAACTCCCAGAGGAAAATACCAATTCCACAGCCTGCTCCTTCGGGTGCCGGTACTTAAGAATGTGCTTATCAAGATAGCCATATCGCGGTTTGCGCGCACGTTCGCGTCGCTCGCAGGGGCGGGTGTTGCTGTGCTGGACGCATTAGAGGTTACCGGCAACGCTATTGGCAACAAAGTGATTCAGAAAGAAATCGCTGCCGCAGCGAAAGAGGTGCAGAACGGTAAGCCGTTGTCCGAGGCGTTGGCAATGGGTTCCCACATTCCGCCCATTGTGCCGCAAATGCTTTCCGTCGGCGAAGAGACCGGCCAGATAGATATGATACTTGTGAAAGTTGCGGATTTTTACGACGAAGAGGTCGATGCGCTCATTAGCGGTTTAAGCTCGCTCATTGAGCCGCTGATGATCGTTGCACTTGGTGGTATTGTTGGTCTGATTGCGGCAAGCGTGATGGGGCCAATTGCCTCCTTAAGTGAAAAGATCCAGGGTTAACCACAGGCCGGCTCGTTTTTTGGCTTGACGCCATTACGCTTATGGTTATAATCAGTTGTAGATGCTAATGCTTACTAAAGAGTGGGCATTAGATCCAAGCATTACTTAAAAGGGGGGACCTAAAAACATGCGTTCACTGCAAAGCATAAAGCAGCAAAGGGGTTTCACGATCGTTGAGCTTATCATCGTGATCGTGGTAATCGCCATTCTGGCAGCGCTCGTCATCACCACCTTCTCGAACATCCAGAGAAGGGCTCGTGATACGGACCGCCAGAACGACATCAAGTCAATCCACAGCGTACTTGAAGTCTACTACGCTGACCGGGGCTACTACCCGACATTAGCTAATGTTCAGGCTGGATTGCCCGGTATGGATCAAAACGCTTTGGTTCCGCCAGGGAAGGATGCTGAACAGATTAGCGCAGCAGATCCAACCCCTCAAAGGTATCAATACAAGCCTGAACCAGAAGGCTGCAACAATACCTCAGAACTATGCACAAGGTACACATTAGCAGCTAAGCTTGAGAATGGCGAAACCTTCAGCAGAACTTCTCTTGCAATCCAAGAGGGAGATGACGAAGAAGAATAGATAGTCGACATTCTTCGGAGATACTACAGCGGTACCCGAATTGGGTACCGCTTCTCTTTTTATGTATTTTCCGTAACTGGAATCCGAATTGTGAGCTTTTCTTATATTATGGTTTGCCCGGATGTTCCATGCTGCTTATCCAATTCTGGTTTGGTGCCATAATACACCCTGAGCGCTACACTGGCACGAAGTATATAGGTCCGGATAACCCGTAAACGGAGCTATGTTCGTTGCAGTTGTTATTTGTAGATAAACGCAATTGGCTTTTGGTGCAGTTTGCCGTAATCTTGGCATGTGTCGCGAGCTTGCTGTAGTACGCGATTACGCGGCAAGGCGCATAATGTGCTACTCGATTCCGGTATTGATTTATTATTTTCCTCTTCGTTGGTTAATTGTTAATCGTTATAAATTCGTTGATAGCCAGTAATTCTCCATGTTTCCGTACCGGAAGAAAGTTGGGTGCCGAATGTGATCGAGCCGTGGCCCTGGATCTCAACGGTTTGACCTATTAGCGAGCCCACCTGACCACTACCGCCAAGGCGCGCTTTGCCCCAGTAGGCATGAAAAATCATGCCCGGCAAATTTACACCGCCTCCAATATCAACAGTTGTTGTTTGTTGCGAGCTTTTCAGTTCGTTACCGCTTAGTTCTGTACATTCAGGACTGCATGGCGCATTACTCTTGAAACTAATAAGGTAGATGCCCGTTCCGAATGAGTTGGCTATTAATTGTGCTGATCCCCCCACTGTAATTTCGCCATCTACCATGATGACCGGCCGTTTTGTGCCTGCGCTCTCCGAGACTCTAATTTGTGCAGCTCCGCCAATGCTAAGGTTTCCGGTGATGTAGACGTTACCGTTAATGGTGACATTGCAGCTGCCCCCCACATTAACATTGCCGTTGAGTTGCAGGCCGTCAGGCCAAGTCCTATCATATGGCCAGGATTGGCAGACATAATTGTTGTTTACCGGGGAAACAACGGTGACGCCTGCTTTGTGCGCCGCCCGGTTGTACGTAGGCGTTGGCTTTGGTTCTGCAATACAGTACGGAACTAATCCTGAGCCGCCAGCCGCACCCTGACGTATTTGGGGTGGATTGTTGTTGAATGGAGAGTCGGGGAATTTGGATTGAGTTTGGCCGGTTGCACATACGGTACCGATAATGGAAGCGTTACTCCAATCAGGAATAGAGATTGGTTGCGTGCCGGTGCAGAGCGTGGGGTATGTTGGGCCAGGGTTATTGCCAGTCGGGCAAGCAATGTTTGCCACGCTGACATTCAGCGGTTGTGTGTCGGTGCCAATACCGGTGCCGCCGCCCTTCAGTGTGATGGTGCCGTTTACATGGACATCAGCATTCGTGATACGGGCGCTACCGTCAAGGATCAGCCCTCCTGGGCCTGTGTGCACCGGATGCCCCTCGGATTTTGTTCCAACGACAATGACGCGCACTTTTCGTTCGCTGAGCGGCTTGCTGGAGTTGCCACGATATACTCTGCCGATTGCAGTGATTGTTTTGGCATTGCTGCCTTCTACCTCATCAACAGTGGCGACAAATGTTCCCCTGCCCTGAATCTCGTTGTCGAAGAATACTTGTTCGGTGGTAATGCCTTCAAAATCACTGTGTTGGTTGAGCTCATGGAGCGACTGCTCTATCCCTGCCTCGGCAGCCAGCAAGGCGTTAGTATTGGCCACGTTGCGGGTGGCGATTGATCGCTGTGTAACAGTTAACTGCAAGATTGAGGCGCCGACTGCAGTAAACACGGCGCCTAATACAAAGACCATGACCAGTACCGATCCGCGCTGCAGTTCAATCTTTCGACTAATAGTCCGCTTATTCATTCCTAAATACCATCCTGGTTTTGTGCTCGGCTGATATTTTTTGTCCAAACACCTGGCGCGAAATGCCGATTTCTAGCTCGATTGAGCGCGCCTGTGTCGGTTGCACTTCATTATTATTTCCGTCCATGTAACGCACGACAAACTTGTCGACTTTGCGATTGAGCATGATTCTGTCCGGTGGACAATCTGCATTGGCTATTGCAGGCGGGCAGGTTGTTCTGGCGGTATTACCGTCAATCGGCGCGGCTAGAACCCGCCTGTACAAAATATCGTCTTGCAGATAATAGATATGATTATTCTTCCAGCTTATATATTGCGCCGGATCGCTAAAGAGGATATTGTTGTTTGCATCCAGCGCGGCGGTTGCTAAAACTAATGTATTGGCATTAGATTGCCAGCTGAAGGGGTCGCCGGCAACTGGGGCGTTGTCATCTTCCCAGCGATTATTCTCGTCAGCAGTAGCCGACAGGCGTATATCTTCGTTGATTGACTCAAGTGTAATCTGCGCTTCGTTTAATAAATCAGCACGGGCATCAACAATAGCAAATTGACGCAGATACGTTGCAAGGAATACCAGCACAATAATTATAAGGATAGTTATGGTGCCCACTGCGATCGTCAATTCAACAGTAGTAAACCCTTTGCTGGCCCTCATTGTGCAATCCCTAACGCGCCAATAAGCGAACTTAGTTTAACTGATTTTTGTTTACCGCCGCTTTGGTAGGTAACTGTCGCATCTACACGCTTTAAACCTGGCGTTGGTTCGGTAACGACGACCACGCCACTTTTTGGACCTGGCAGCGCATCCGGCAATTCGTCAGTAAAGCTAATGTCAACACCCGGTATGAGTTGATTGTATTGATTGTTGCGCATTACTTCGATCTGCCGCTGGGCTGCGCGTGTTGCGAGTTCGATATATGCTGTCTCCCGTTGGGTGCGTTGGATCGTGCTAAAGAGTAGTGCAATGCTGGATATGACAATACCGACAACCACTAATGTGGCCATTAGTTCGGCGAGCGAGAAGCCTTCTTGCTTTTGGTGCCCCATATCTACCAAGCATTATACAAAAAAATTCATTATGCATATGGTTTTTGTGCTATTATGCTAGTAAATAGCGCTTACGTTTGGCTGGGCATGGATAATAACACATCAAAACCAATCCGCTTCTTTAGTGACAAACCTGTGTTCGGGTTGGATATCGGCCGCAGTTCCATGAAGGTGATGCAGCTTGAGCACACGGATGCCGTGCCAGAGATCATCGGCTACGGAACCGTTGATTTTGATATGTCCGCGCTTGAAGACGGCGTGATTGTAAAGCCGGAAGTTCTGGCCGATGCGATGCACGATTTATTCAAGAATCGATTGCATGGCGAAATTACCACCCGGCGTGCCGCTATGGCATTGCCTGCATACCGCACATTCACCCGCTCGCTCCAGCTGCCCCAACTCGCCCCAGAAGAGCTGCACGAGGCAGTGCAGCTTGAGGTTGAGCAGTATGTGCCGATGGCGCTTGAGTCGCTGTATCTGGACTACATTACTACCCCTGCCTCGGACAACACCCAGAACGTATTTGTCGTTGCCGTACCCAAGAAGATTGTAGACTCTTACCTGTATTTTGCCCGCCGGCTTGGCATTGAGCCGATCCTTATAGAGCCGACTGTGACTGCTGGCGCACGGTTTTTTGCGCGGGATAAGCATAGTGACATTCCGAGTGTCATTATCGACTTTGGTTCGCTAACGGCAACGATTACGATTATCGACAAAACAATTGTGGCAACGAGTACCGCCCCGGGCGGCGGCTTAGTGTTTACAGAGGAAATCAGTAAAGAACTTGGCGTGAGTAAAGAGGAAGCAGGCGCAATTAAGACTAACTATGGCCTTGGGGTGAGCGAGTACCAAGAGCGGATCTTGCGAGCGCTTGGCCCGTCACTCGAAGGAATTGTTGCTGAAATTAAGCGTGCGCTCCGTTACTACGAAGAGCATGCGGGCAGCAAGCGGAGCGTCGGGCAAATTGTGACGCTTGGCGGCGGCGCCAACATGCCGGGCTTGAGCGATTACCTGACAAACGCGCTAAAAATGCCGGTGCGAACTCATGAGCACCCATGGTCGGTCTTTAAGTACAGTACAGATATTGACATCCCAGACGGCGCCGACCGGCTGATGTATGCGACTGTTGCTGGACTTAGCTTGCTCAAAACAAAGGAGGTGTTCGCATGATGATCAACCTCCTACCGCCAGAGCTAAAGACTGAATACCGCTACGCACGGCGCAATAGCCAATTGTTGCGCGTACTTGCCGTGTTTTCCCTGGGATTTGTCGGTTTGGCTATCATTGTTGCCGTAGGCGTATTGTATGTTAACCAAGCAGCCAATAGTTATGCCGCAGAGGCTTCCAGCTTAAAGGAGAGCCTTAAACAGCAGAAGCAAGACGAAGTAAATGCTGAGGCTCAGGACATATCCAATAGCTTGAAGTTGGCGGTTCAAGTGTTGTCGCAACAAATACTCTTTTCGAAGCTACTGACAGAACTTGCACCCGTCATCCCGGGAGGTGCTACACTGACTGACATAGCTATTAGCGAGCTGCAGGGAGCAATTGACATTTCGGCCAAGGCTGTCAATTATGATGCAGCCACGCAGCTACAGGTAAATCTTGCCGATTCTAATAACAAGATCTTTACAAAGGCAGACATTATCAGCATAAGCTGCATCATCCCCGATAACCCAAGCGAGGATCCATACCCATGCACTGTTAGAATAAGGGCGCAATTTGGTGACAGTAGCCGGTTTTACTTTATTTATGATGGGAGCGACGAGGGGGCCGGTCAATGAACATTTCGACTAAAAACCTATATTTTTGTCTGATTGGGCTCTGCTTGCTTGCATTTTCGGTGCTTTTAGCCGGCACATATGCCGCAGACAGGATATTGGCACGCAAGGGCGAAGACGTCCGTGCGGCGAGGATGGAAAGCATGGTGCTCGAAGAGGAACAGCGACGCCTCGCGAAGGCGAAGGTCGACATTGAGAAATACAGATCGCTGGCTGAGATTGCAAAGTATATCGTGCCGCAGGACAAAGACCAGGCGCAAACCGTGCGCGAGATCGTTAAGATTGCCAGGGAGCACAATATCACTTTGGGATCAATTACCTTCCCCAGCTCTTCATTGGGGGGCAAGAATGCTGATCGGTCGCAACTGAAAGAGGTTAAAAATATCAAAGGTGTGTATAACCTAGAAATTACTGTTAATTCTGCTGCCGACGTGGCTGCACGGTTCGACGACTTTCTGGCGTTTTTGAGGTCGCTTGAACACAATCGGCGGACCGCGCTCGTACAGAGCATTGCA
>Ga0181858_1001180_pt1 | contig 12868 bp, 9 predicted proteins | sample NewIslPassag4_SG_FD_130749 | JGI IMG/M metagenome (GOLD analysis project Ga0181858, IMG submission 130749) | Feedstock adapted compost microbial communities from Newby Island compost facility, Milpitas, CA, USA - Passage 4_SG | ecosystem: Engineered > Solid waste > Feedstock > Composting ...
GCGAGCCGATGTTCCGTTTCACGCTATCGCAACGTACTCAGGACAATCGCCGCCAGGGCGAGAACAATCCCCACCGCCACCTGGACATTGAAAACCTCTCCAAACACCATCCATCCGGCTATGGTGGCCATCACGGCCTGAGAGGATGTGAGCAAATTAGCCTGGGCGACTGGTGTCCGCTGCAGGCCTTTGGTGAGTGACCAAAACGCCACCAGGTTAAGTATGCCAGAAACAATGATCCACAACCACTGCTCGGGGGAGCAGAGGTACACAATCTCCGGCCCGTGGACATAAAAGGTGTATGGCCCCAGGGTGACAGTCGCTGCACCTGTCACCAGAACCAGGACGAACCAGCCCGAAGTTCCCCCTGTGGTGACGTTGCGAATGACCACCGTGAGCAAACCGTAAATGAAGCCAGCCAGGCAACTCAACAGGACAGCGGCGAGGGCGAGGGAAGACGAACTGCTGGCCACGCCCTCCAGTGTATCCGCCCCTCCGCGAAGGAGAATTATTCCCACAATGAGTAGCACCATAGCCACAAAAAGCCGCGGCGAGACACCTTCCCCCAGCCAGAACTTTCCCATCCACGCTGCCGTGATAAGGCTCATCGCCAGCGACAGCGGGATTGCGATGGCAATTCCCACGGTACCGAATGCCCACAAAAGACCGAGGTTGGCAATCGTCTGCGTGAGGACGCCCGCTCCAACCACTTGCCAGAAATGGCTTGGGCGGGGCAGGGGGATCTTCCCGCGGAGGACCTGCGCAAGCAGCCATGGGCCTACCAGGAGGACGGTGATCGTCTCCTTCACAAAAAGGACGAAGGGGTAGTCGGCGGCCTGGCCGGGTTCGGCCAGTCGTCGCAGGGCCATGTTTGTCCCTGTGTAAAGCATCGCTGCCAGAAGGCATAGCGCCGGTCCCCAGAACTGGCCTGCCGACGTTTGTGTTGCTTGCGCGGGGACTGCTTCGAGGGTGGGTAGTTCGGAGGTCGCCGTCATATTTCCTCAGTACTTGGAACAGGTTTTATCAGCAATGTGCCCGCGCTCACACCGGTGAAACGCGCACCGGCGAAGTCGCTGACCCCGTGAAATTATCGCATTTCGACGCCTGCGACCAGGGAGACCGAGACGAACCCGCGACGCACATTGCCATTTCTCATAAGTTATGCCGTACTTATGCCGTGACGAAAGGAATGCCAACTCACGGTCGGCGATAGGAAGGGGCCAGCTTTGACCACAGTTCCAGATAGCCCGCCAGAATGGCCGACTGGAGGTCGTTGTTTCTTCGCAACTCGGGTATGGGCGTTCCCCAATAAAAGCTGATCCAACCCCGAGCGAATTTTCGGGATTGGGCGAGGAATTCCTGAAATTCATCGGTTCCACAGTGAAGCGGGAAGGTTTCCTCGATGACCACCGGTCGGCCAACTGCAAAATGGGAAAGTATTTGAATCGCCTCGTCCACTTTTTTCGCTTCCGGATAAATATGAACACAGATGAAGTCCACCATGGGGATGAGCTCTTTGGGGCGGAAACCCGACCAGGTGTCTGCTCGGTCTGGGGTGCCGGGTAGCAGGCCGACGGTGATCAGGGTCTCTTTATCCACTTCCCGAATGGCCGAGTGCAGTCGTCTCACCCATGCCGCAGCGATTTCCGCTCGCGATCGCTCCCCCTGCTCCAGTGTAATCCGCTGGACGAAATATTTTCCCCCCAATGGTTTCCCGACCAGCCAACCTTGCTCCCGGGCGGAACCGACAGGTACTACGGGTTCGTTCATCAAATCGTAGCAAAACACGGCCGGAGAATGCCCCACCGTACGGGCAACGGTCTGCCAAAAGAAGGCCTGGGCGTTCCACCGCTCGGATTCCTCGAGAGAATCGTACCACTTCGGTACGTCCTCCTTGTGGTAACATCCCAAGCCCGTAATGTCCAAATACAGGCCGGTTGCCTCGGCCAGCTTTACGAGATCCTCGAGTTTTTTCAGATTTTTTTCGTTTGGTTGATTGGGCGAAATGAGGAACTTTCCCACCTGGAGATGGATTCGCACTACGTTCACGCCCAGCGCCTTCATTTCCTGGAAGTCGCCCATTACTCGGTCCCAGTCACTGTGCCAGTAGTCTTCGAGAAGTTGTCCTTTTGAATCGTGGTCGTAGTTGAAGCCCCACGGCACGAAGGGGCTTCCCGATCGCGCGAGGACCAACTGCTGGCCATCGGTCGACAACCGGACCCGTTCCAAATTGTCGACGGCCGATTCTCCGGCAGAAACGACACCCCCAGACACGAGGACAACAGTACATAAGACGGTGAGAAATCCCCCCTGGCACAACCGATCTCGCGGCATGGGTAACTTCATGGCAGACATTCTCCTCTTGCTTGCGTATCCGTAGCCGGGATAATCACTCTTTGTCACTCAACCCTGCCAGATGCCGTAGCCGGGATGCACTCAGCATGAGTGCCCTACCGTTATGATACGCGGCCTTCCAAATATGCCCGAGATCCTTTTCCACGGGCGTGCCGTCTGGCAAAACGGTGTCAAACCATTCGCCCGCCTGCGGATGGACCTGGTACTTTCGGATGAACTGCCACTGACTTAAGAAAGCCCTCCAGTAGCGAGAATCCTGCTGGCCGAAGAGTTCATGCATGAGAAGAAGGGCGTTGAGGCCTTCAGCCTGCGTCCACCAGATTTTTTCCAGGCCGTATGGAGGGCCAAAAGCTGTGCCTTTGTCATAGAAACCGCCGAGGTTCGAGTCCCAGCCGTACTCCAGGGCGTGATCGACCAGGCTTTTTGCCACGCGTCGCGTGGTGTCATCATCTGGGATTCCGAGAACCTCCGCAGCCTCGAGAAGAAGAAACGCGGTTTCTACATCGTGTCCGAACGAGTCGTGATCAGGAACCGCCCGCCAGTCCGGTGTGAAATACAGGTTCAGGCATCCGGGCTCCACCGCGATTTTGTCCCGTACCACGAGAAAAATGGAACGAAGCCGCTCTTTAACCTGCGGATCCGGCCAGGCGCGGTAGAGTTCCGTGAGGGCTTCCAGAATGTGAATATGACTGTTCATGGACTTGAACCCGTAGGGTGTGCCGAGCAGGTCACGATGGGCTTGAGCACGACCGTTGGCACCGGCTGGTGGCACGCTGAGGATAGGCGTTCCGTCCCGGTGATACGCCTCAAAATAACCTCCATGGTGCCGGTCGTAGGCGTGCTCCTCAAGCCACCGAAAAGTGTTCTGGGCGAGCACCAGGGCGTCTTTATCACCCGTTAACCGGTAAACGTTCGACGCCGCATAAAGCCCGAACGCGATGCCGTAGAGGTGTTTTTCCGTACCGTAGGAGGGCAGAGGATTTCCGTTTTCGTCCAGGCCCCAGAAAAATCCACCCTCCAGACGATCCCACAGCACATCGCGGAGAAACTTCAGTCCGTGCTCAGCGTAGGCCTGGAATTCGGCCTTTCGATCGGGATAGCGGCGTGCCACCTCGGCCGCCACCCAGGTCATTCGGGCCTGAAATACAATCGTTTTTTCATTCCGGGGACCAGGCGTGCCATCGGCGCGAAAGTGGGGATGAAAACCGCCGTGTTGCTGATCAATACATCGTGGGAACCAGAACGGCAGGATCTGACCCAGAAAGTGGGAGTCCATCTCTTCCGCAAAGCGAACATAATCGCTCTGTTGCGGTGATGAACTTTGTGCTGCTGGCTCGGCCGCACCCGCAAAGCGCACCGAGACCAATGTGATCGCGGTCAGGGCAAGAATCCAGCTTCCAGCAGTCCGGGCTCTCTGACCCGAGCGATCAAAAGGATGCACCCCGCGATGTCTCATGGTTGGTTTCTCCCGGTTCTCGAACGCCTGTTGGGAAGATTTTTTAAGAACGGCCAGGTGTCTCCTGATAGCAGCCATATTTTTCTGTCAGCCTTCGGCCAGGAAGGCGACCGCAAAGACCTATGCTATAGCGGTGCTCACTCATCCTTGTGTCTCTTCATCCAGCAGTTTGGCTGGTACGAGATCGAAGCCATGGGTGAGCAGGATCTCTACCGCCCGGGGGATTGGCTCGGCTTCCAGCAGGACCACGGCACGCTCTCTGCCCGGAAGAACCACGGTGTGCGTTGCGCGAACCAAAACATTCCCCTGGGCCAGCGGCAAGAGAATCCGAAGCAGCGGCTGAACGCCGTCGGGCAGGACCACGCCCACGAGCCTGTAATCAGTGAATGCCAAGCCAGCTCTTTCCAGGATGATCCGGCCATCGTTCGGGTGAGTTACGACCATTTTAAGCAGAGCCGCAGGGTTGCCGGGCACTGTTTCCAGGGCCAGCACTTCACAGCGCGTGGTTTCGAAGCGGCGTAACACCCCTCCGATCTGGCGCAGCCCCGATTCGAGAAACACCTGAAAGCCGGTGAGTACGGAAAGCCCATTTCCGTCGGATGGCTCGTTATTGGGTGCTAGCGAATTATTTTCAGTGGACATTCTTCGACCTGAAAAAGACAGAAATAATCTGCGAAACAATCCAGCCGCCAACAGGCACCTGATTTCATGGACGGCACACAGCCTATTATTGTATCCGCCACGCGGTGTGCCGTACTGCCGGAGGGGCGCAGCAACGGAGAAACCCCCAGCTGCCGTAAACGGAAGCAAAAAGCCGGGCTGCCGTGACACCGCTCCGTTTCTTCGGATTCCCTCTCTTTTTCTTTCTCAATCGCATCTGTAGAACGAGAGAAGGGACGGTTCAGGATTTCTTAACATCTTGGACGTCCACCAACAATCGCAATCGCGCGGTGAGCTCGAATGGCCCGACTTACTGGTCTACGGAGATTCTGCAAGAAAATGCGGGAAAAAGACAGCACTTACCCAGACACCCACCGAACTGCCAGTCCGGGAGCGGCTTTACCGATCCGCAAGCACGGCGTGGTTGCTGTGATTGTGCGAGGAGATCGGCTGTTACTCATCCGCCGTTCACATCAAATATCGGCCCCAGGAAAGTTTTGTTTCCCCGGTGGGGCTATTGAGAAAGGGGAGACGGAAGAAGAAGCTGTCGTGCGGGAACTTCGGGAGGAGCTCGGCGTCTGCGTTCAACCGGTGCGGCGTATCTGGGAAAGTCGTACAGAATGGGGCGTTCACCTGAGCTGGTGGCAATCCCATTTGGCGGACGACGCCCCAATCGTTCCCAACGCGGCTGAGGTAAGCCATATCGGTTGGTACACAATTCCCGAGATTCTGAGCCTGCCCGATTTGCTCTCGAGCAATCGCGAGTTTTTGCGGAAGGTTCTGGCCGGAGAAATCCAGCTCGATTGGGAACCGTGAAACCTCCCCGTGTGGATGCGAAAGACTTCTCAAACGATGCGGTCAATCAGTGTTTAGAACCAGTCGCCGTCAGCGGTGAGCGGGGGGAGAAGGGTTCCTCTCTCGGCCGCTGTTTCCGGCGGAATCGCCGAAAGTGAATCGTACATCGGCCGACGTACTGTCGATTTGCCGGAGGAATTGCCCGACCGGGATTCTCCAAAAGCCCGGCGAGTTGCTCAAACCGGGTGCCGGATTCTCCCCAGGGTTGGGCGGATGGCCGTCCTCTTCGGAGATCACTACCGCAGCCGACACAACCGGATTGGTGGAGGAATTCAAGTCCTCCGTGAAAGTGGCGGGTTGCACCCCGCCGTCGCGAAGTGGTAGAACGGCATCCAGATTGATGCCGGCGGCAGGTTCGCTGCTCAGGGCTGTACCGGTTGATGATTCTGCCGGATGCAAATCCTCCGGTGGCGGGGGCGTCCGCTGCTGCGTTATCCGGTAAACCCAATCCACAAGGTCACGGTACTGCTTCATATCGGTTCCGGAGAAAACAGGTCCCGGCATTCCTCCGTGTGGTTGGAGTGGCTTTGTCAGGATCGGGCTGGCGCCAGGCTCGTTGAAGTCGATCCACCCCAGCACTGTCCGCAGGTTTTGGGCAGTTTGGCCGCGAAGGGCGTACCGATCGGGAGACAGCCTGAACAATCGCGCTTCGGGCGGTACACCGGCGCCCCCATGGCATGCGGCCGCCGCACAATTGTGGCTCAGGATGGGTTGAATCACCCTCACGAAATCCTCCCGCGCGTCTTCCGGCAGGCCGCGGAGAAGCACGGCCAGGTCGGGGACGGGGGAAACCGTGTTCCGGGGCGGGACGGTCTTTTTTCCGGCGTTCAGAACATTGGCCTGGGCTGGGGAGATCTGGCCGGTACGGCTACCATCTCCAGCGGGTCGGGAGGGCGGAGCGTCCCTTTCCCCCTGGCGAACAAGCGCCATTTCTACACGGCGTGTGGCAAGCGGTAATCCCGGATGTTCCGGGGCCAGTCTTCGAGCTTCTGCTAATTCCGCCCGCGCTTCTTCAGGTAGGCCGTGTTCAGCGCACCAGATGGCCAGTTCCAGATGAGGTTCAGGATCCTCACCAAAAACCCGGGACCGCTGCTGGTAGTAGAGCTCGCGCATGCTGGCCGCGACGGCCACGACATCCCGGCGAGAAATGTAAATCTCGCCGTGGGGGACCTTCACATGGTAGTTGTCATCGATGGCGATGAGAGTTCCTTCGATGACATGCCCGTTGCGCAGAAGCAGGACAACGTGGTCGAACTGGGGTGCTTGAGGAAGGGAAGGGCCAGAATTGGGGGTAGGGGCACCGGCGGTGGAAGCCTGTTGATCCCCAGCACAAAAAGGACGGCTCGACATGAGCGTCGATGAAAAGACCAAAAGCATTACGATTTTCAGGAAAAACCGTCGCATCATGCCGAAGTTATTCTGGCAACCCAGTCAGGATTTCACAGGATTTGTCGATGATTCGCTCGAGAATACGTGGGTGACTCGCCCAGTGAGCTAACGGACCTGGGGACTGGTACCCGCCGCCAGAGCCGGGTTGTTTCGCCCTCTACTTTGAGCCAGCCGGATTTCGTTTCGCAGTGCAGCAACACGCAGCGCCAGTTCCGGCTGTTGTCGGTTCAGTTGGAGTGATTGTTCATAGTTGGCCAGCGCCAGTTCCTTTTGCCCTTCCAGCTCCCGGAGATGGCCCAATGCGTTGAGAGCCCGCACGTTGTTCGGGTCAAGGGCGAGGGCCTCCAAGAGCTGCTTTTGCGCGGCGGACCGGTCGCCCAGCTCCTCGTAGAGCCGTGCCAGTTCGATCTTGGGTTCTGCCCAACTGGGGGCGGAATTGGCCCAGTTCTGGAGCATGGCGACAGCCTCGGTCGATCGTCCCTGAGACACAAGAAGGACTGCCAGACCTCTCCGCGCGGCGATATGGTGCGGATTCTTGGAAAGCGCCAGTTGGTAATAGGATTCTGCGCGACCATAGTCATCCGGCCGATGATACAGGTCGCCTAACCGATGGTACACGGCCGCGATGTTGTAATAGGCCGCTGCATCGTTGGGGTCATAAATCAGCGCCTGGCCGAAGCGTTGGAGGGCCTCCTCGTATCGCGCCTGCTGGTAGAGGCGGACCCCCTCGGCGTTGAGCGATTGGGCCGTCATGCTTGCACAACCCGGTGCCAACAGGAGGCCCATCGCCAGAATGGCCGCGAGTTTCCCGATCAATGTTTTGTGTTGGATTGTGTTTGATGCGCCATACACGTTCACAGTCCTCTCCGATTGTGTAGAGGACGCAACCGCACCCCGCCGGTTCGCATGTCCCCGGGGTGAAACAGCGGGGAGAGAATAGCGGGATTCCTTTTCCCTGACAAGATCTTTTCGGACCCGCGGGAGAAAACAGGAAAACTCTGAAGGGTGGATAAATAGCAAGGGCACCCCTGCGCCTCGTCGTAGCCTCATCGTACCTCTTGGCCGGGGCCTTCAGGAGCTGCCGAAGGACGGCCCGGAACCGCTTTTCGGGCCGATTCATCCCGCTTTTCTTTACCGACGGGACGCAGACATCCAAAAGGGTTCGCGTGGCAGCGAGATTCAACCCCGAGGGAGCGGATTGGCACGTCCGCTTTCGGAGGGACGTGCTTGTCACGTCCACCATCCCACCTTTCGATCATCCCTTGGACCGACCGGATTCCGACTGGCTGGTTCAGTTGCCGGTTAAACGGTAGGGCCATTCATGGATTGCCCCTACAACTCATTATGTCCGTGGCATGTCCGAGGCTTTTCCCAAAGCGGGGATGGGGCGGCTTTTCATCCTCCTGCCTTCCCAAGGTACCGCACGCGCGGAAACGGGAACTACCAGCGGAGAATGCCGGTCGCCCAGGACAGTCCCCCACCAAAGCCGCTCAGCAAAACGAGATCGCCCTTGCGGATTCTTCCCTCGCGGACAGCTTCGTCCAAACAAATGGGAATGCTCGCCGAAGAGGTGTTCCCGTAGCGGTCCAGGTTGTTGTAGAGTTTTTCGCTGGGAATGCCAATGGCCTCCGCCGCAGCCTGGATGATCCGCATGTTCGCCTGATGAAAGATAACCAGGCTGATGTCGGCCAGGGTGAGATCAGCCATCTCCAGGACGTCATGGACTGTTTGATTAAGCATGCGGATGGCCCATTTGAAAACGGGCCGGCCTTCCATCACGACATACTGCTCTCCATTGAGCGTGCCCTGGTGATTGGTAGGGCAGCGAGATCCTCCCATGGGTCGGTAAAGAAGATCGAACCCCGCACCGTCCGAGCCGTAGGAGAACGCGATAAATCCCTGGGAGCGATCGCCGGGGCCAAGGAGCACCGCTCCCGCCCCATCTCCAAAGAGGGGATATGTTTTTACATCTGCCGGATTGCACACCCGCGAGTTGCAGTCTGCCCCGATGACCAGTGGTCGTTTCGCGCACCCCGACGCCACAAACTGCATCCCTGTCAGCAGGGCAAACATGAAGCTGGTGCAGGCTGCCTGGATATCCATGGCCGGGGCACACAGCTTCAATTTTTCCTGGACCAGACTGGCAGCGGCGGGCATCGTCATATCCGGTGTGTACGTCCCCAGCAGGACGAGGTCGACCTCTGCGGGATCAACGCCAGCATCCGCCAAACATCGCCGCGCCGCTTCGACCGCCAGATCGCTTGTGGCCAGCTCCGGCGGCGCATGCCGTCGTTCCAGGATCCCTGTACGCTGAACGATCCACTCCGCATCGTATCCCAGCGACGCGAGATCTTCATTCCGCACACGGTTATCGGGAACGTAACTTCCCACTCCCAGAATCTGGACTCCCGTGATACTTCCTTTGCGGGAGCGCTGGGCAAGGTAGGGGATTTCTCGTGCGCTCGTTTTCGGGTTCATAAACAGTGCAGACCTTAACCGGAAGACCAATTGTTGCCAAATGCGGACGGCTCGTGGTTTGGCCCAGAGGCCATTCTCTCTTAAAAAAGAGAGGACATCCCCTTAAACCTAAGACTTTTTACCTTTGGCGGCAAGTGGTTCTTTACGATTCAACTTTTCGCACGCGGACGAGGATGACACTGTCCTTTTCCGACGATGAGGAAAAGGCTCTTACCGCGGACGACGAGGCAACCCGTGCCGGCTGGCCGGTTTGGAAGCAGAACCATAGCGCTGACTGACTTTTCCAGCACCGGGCTTTCCTTGCGGAGAAACCCCCACCAAGTCCGATAGCTCCACTTCTGCTCCCACTGCCACCAGTTCTCCGGCAGGTTCCTCTTCTCGCTCCGCCACCAGGTGGGGATGCAAATCGGGGGCGTGATGACCTTCGCCCCGGCTGCGTTTTCGAGCGGCGATTTTCTCGCCACTCTTCCAGAAAAAGTTAGCGAGCGGACTGGCCAGAAGAGCGGGCAGAAGCACCAGATTGCCGAATGACGACGCCGTCAGCATGGCGAACATGAGGTAACCAAAACGCTGGGTTGGCGTGAAAGAGCTCAAAGCGAAAGCCGAAAGCCCCAGACCAATAACCCCCCAGCTTTGATAGATGGCCTGAGCGCAGTCGCTGTAAGCGAAACGTATCGAGTCCGCACGCGAGAGGCCCCGCTCCTGTCCGTGCCGACACCACAGCATGAAATGGATGGCATCGTCCACGGTGACTCCCAGGGCCACCGCTGGCGTCATGACGGTGCCCACATCCACCACAATGCCCAACAGTCCCATAATGCCGAAGACAATGGCAATGGGGAACACACTGGCAAAGCCCAGCAGCAAGCCTGCCGACCAGTCCCGCATCACGAACATCAAGGCAATGGCGATGATGACGAGATCACCGGCGAAACCGGTCAGCAATCCGTTGAGCAGCGAGTGCTGCGCTTTATAGACTAGGGGGACAAGACCGGTATAAACCGCGGATATCCCTTCCACACCCTGACCGCGATATCGGGCCAGCACCGGTTCGACCTGCCGCCGAATGTCTTCCACAAAGTTCCCATAATCGAGATCGGTGAGGGCCTTCACACGTGCGCTGACCCGCCACAGTTCCGTGTTTCCCTCTTCCGACCAGTAATCCCGCAGGTCCTCGCGATGGCGACGGAGTTGCACGATCCACGTGCGCTTCTCAATCAGGCCCGGCTGGGACGGTAATGGGCGGGCAAACGTGGGGGCCGCGATAACACTTCCCACATCCGGCAACTGTTTGATGGCCCTTTGCACCTCCGCCACCAGCTTCATTTGATCCAGGGTGTCCAGTTTCGCCTTGTCCCGGTCCACCTTGATCACGACCTCCATGGGCACAAGTGGCCCCAGCTTCTCCTCCAGCCACGCGTAGTCGCGAATGATGGTGGCCTCGGGAGAGAAGAGTCGCATTAATTTCACAGAGGTCTGGATGCGGCTGGCGCCAATCACCCCGATCAGCATGAGGACAACACAACCGGCAACCACCCAACTCCCCCGGCCGATGATGAAATCGCCCACCTTCCGCCATCCGGCCCATCGCCCAGGATCGAATTTAAACGCTTGCCGCGATCGGGCAATCTCGGGAATCGGCCATTCCTGGAGCATGGATGGCACATACAGACACAGAAACAGGAAGCTCACGATGATTCCCGCAGCCGAAAAGATGCCAAACGTTTGAATGGGCACCAGTTCGCTTACGGCCAGCGATGCCAGCCCAAATGCTGTGGTGAACGTCGCCAAAAACAGCGGGAGAAAGGCGCTTCGCAACGCTTTGCCCGGGGCTCCAACGGTGGGATCGGGGAGTCCCCAGGCAATGTGGGTCCTCACGGTGTCACGATAATAGTTGGCCAGATGGATGGCACCGGAGACCGCTGCCACGTACACCAGGGCCGGCATGGTCAGAAGAATCGCGTTCATGTCCGTGCCGGTCAGCCAGACGAGGATCATACTCAGGCCTGCGCTGTACACCCCGGTAGAGAAAACGATGAGCGTCAGAATCCAGCTCCGCAGGCACCACCAGGCCATGGCGGCGCCCACAACACCGCAGACAATGGCCAAACGGACAAGCGACCGCTGGCCCTCGACGTCAATGGCGACGTTGTCCACGGGCGGTCCACCCAGGTGAAGCTGCTCCGGCTTGATGTCGCATATTTCTTTCGCCGCCGTGTAAACGCTTTCCACCACCGCATGCAAGAACTTTTTGCGGGGATTGCCGTGGAAATAATGCTCCCAGCGCTCTTCCGCTTTTGGGTCGATGACGAGGACGAGACACGTTTGTTGCCCATCCTGTCCGACGAGAAAGCCACGCAGGCGGTCGATCGCCTGCTCACGCGTCAGCCCCTGAGACGCCACCAGTTGATCGACGACCTGTTTTCCCGTAATCACACTCTTGAAAAATCGGTAAGGATCGTCTTCCGGTCTCTGCAACTCTAACGCTAAACGACGGGACAGGAGCTCCAGCTTCGGGCTGTCGAGGGTACAGCCTTCCCAGCTTGCCAGAATGAACATGTCGCTCTCAAAATGCTTCCGATACCACTCAAACGTGGCGGTTTCCTGATAGGTGTCGGGGAGCCACGACTTCACATCATTCTTGTTGCTCAGAAGCGCACGGTCGGCTCCCACCCACATGAAGGGGATCAGAAAGCACACGCAGCAAAGAATAACCAGGTTGTACCGTGCGAAAAAACCACCACGTGGGATGGCGGGGGAAAGGCGTGTCGACCCTCGATTTTCATTCATCTGCACATCCATGGAATTATCCACAAACGACGCGGGTTGCATTCCTGCTTAGAAGTCGCATGGCAGGCGTCTCACGGCTGGGCAGGGGACGCTTACACAGAGAAACGCTGCCGGTTCGCTGATGGCTTTGGGCATTCCGTGTGACGTTGACTGTTCACGTAGTTCACGGTGTGGACAAGACTCGACATTATTAAACGGCCACCTGAAAATTGTTTCGGCGAAAGGTCACAACAAAGGACGGTAGTCACGCGGCAGGTGGAATTCTCACTATGAATGGAGGGTCAAGCATAACCGGCTTCAGCGTTCCATCCCTCACACTCAGGCAAAAACAGTTTGTTTCTCCGACAATTCGAATGCTTAGCTTGCAGCTTAGGAAGCGGTCTTTCGCAGGCCGTGCAATAAACAAATGTTTTATTGTACGCTCAGCCACCAATACGGAGCAACCAGCAGAGCGGCTGACTCTTGGGCACTTTTTCCCTACCAATGGGAACGCGAACATTTTTGCGGGTTCTTCCGGGAGCAGGATTCAACCCAAGGAACCCGCTTGTCTGCTCCGCTTTCGGAGGCACGCGTGTCACGTTCGCTTTGCGACGCTGGACCATGCGGCGCCTTGCGGGAGGCATTACCAGAGTGCGGCCCGAAGACACGTTTGGAGAAACCTGCTCGCCGGGGCCACCAGACTCACGTGCAGATCATCCATTTGACCGACCGGGCCCCAACGGCTCGGTTCAATTCGTGGTTCAATGGTAGGGACAGTTCACGAATCGCACCATCATTACGATGGGTGTTTGTTCCATCCGCGGAACAAAATAATTGGATTAGTCAGGTGGTGCTATGCCAGTCTGTAAGGGGGGCAAATGGGCGGGAGCCATACCAAGTCTTAAA
>Ga0181858_1001181_pt1 | contig 12865 bp, 10 predicted proteins | sample NewIslPassag4_SG_FD_130749 | JGI IMG/M metagenome (GOLD analysis project Ga0181858, IMG submission 130749) | Feedstock adapted compost microbial communities from Newby Island compost facility, Milpitas, CA, USA - Passage 4_SG | ecosystem: Engineered > Solid waste > Feedstock > Composting ...
GCGGGGTCGCGGCGTCTTCGGGCGGTCTTTGGGCGCTCTTCGGGGCGGTTTCGGGGCGGCGCCGTACCGGCCGCGGGCGCGGCGCCCCAGGTCAGCGGTCGTCCCGCGCCGGCGCGGCGGGCGTGCGGCGGCGCTCGGCCGTCCGGGCGTTGCGCGCGGCCATCCAGCGGGGCAGCCCCGGCGCGGTGATGGCCACGACGAGCAGCACGCAGCAGGAGGCGGCGGTGCGCGGGTAGGCGAGATCCACCGCGAGGAACGCGGCGACCAGCGCGAAGTCGGCCACGATGCCGCTCACCAGCCAGACGGCGAAGACCACCCACACCAGTGGATCGATCTGCGAGCGGTGCGGCCGCATCGGCAGGCGGGCGACGTCCCGGTAGAACTTGACGATGAACACCGCGTACGCGGCCACCGTGATCAGGAGGCCGGCCCAGGCCACCGGGCCGGTGAGCACCTCGGTGCAGACCTGCACGGCGGCGACGCCCGCCCAGACCGCGACGAGGTACCAGGCAGGGAACAGCGGCGGGGCGTTGCGGAGCGCGCGGCGGCGGGGCCGCTCGACCTCCTCCCGCGCCTGCGCCGCATCTTCGGGCGAGATGTTCATTGACCGTCTCCTCTGACTGACCGTGGAAACGTAGGCGCCGCGCGCCGGGGCGTCAAGGCGACGGTCGCCGCCGCGCCGTACGGCCGGGCCGTCTCCCGGGGAGCGCGCGGAACGAAGCGGACGGGCGCACGGACGGGCGGAGGGCGGGCCTAGCGGGGCAGCACGCTGTGGCCGGAGCCCGCGACGATCGCCTGCAGCGCCGCCACGTGCGACGCGTACGCGTTGCGCCCCTTCGGGGTGAGGCTGTACCAGGTCTTGGGCCGCTTGCCCACGTGGCCCTTGCGGATCCGGACGTATCCCGCCGCCTCCAGCGCGGCGGCCTGCTTCGACAGCGTCGAGTCGCTGATCTGCAGGGTGTCGCGCACGAAGGCGAACTCGACCTCCTCGGAGGCGGCGAGCAGCGCGACGATCCGCAGCCTGGTCGGCGCATGGATCACCGGGTCCAGTTCGGGCGCCATGCCTCCCTCGTCTCTCCCCGGACGGCCTCCCCCCGGCGGGGGATGTGCGCGGCCGTCCGGCGTCGCAGGACCGGGGCCGTGACGGCGACGAGCAGGAAGGCTATCAGGGGGCCCTCGGCGCGGGGATCGGCGAATCCCGCCCCCTGCGGTGCGAGCGCGGCCCACGCCGCCGCGGCCGCGCAGCGGGCGGCCCCGAGGTGCCGGACGGGGAACGGCGCCGGGGCGGCGGGTGCGGCGCGGCCGGTCCCGGGCGCCCGCTCCGGTGCGGACGGCATGCGCGCTCCCCTCTGCTTTCCGGTTGGCATCTACTTTCCAGATCGGAAAGTACTTTCCTCGTCTGCGCGAGTCAACACGGGCGGACCAATCGGGACGGATCACCAGATGAGCGGCGGTACGCCGGTTAAAGTCATGCAGGTGGGCGAGCACTGGGAGCGGAGCGGCGGGCGTGCCCCCCGTCCGCGTTCGTGGTCGGCGCTCGTCGTGGTCGCCATGCTCGCGGTGGGCTGCGCGATCGTCGCCGGGTTCGCCGGGAGCGTGGCCGGCGCCGAGCTGACCCGCGGGCCCGACGCGGCCGAGCTGCAGCGCGCCTCCGCCGAGGAGATCGCCCGGCGCTGGCAGGTCTGGCCGGTCAAGCGGATCTTCCCGGCCACGCTGCCGTACGTGACCGAGCAGGGCGGCCAGGAGCGTGCCCGGCGGGTGGGCGTGTCGTCCCGCACCGACTGCCAGGCCGCGGTGGACGCCCGGCTCCGCCCGGTGTTCCGCGCCGCGGGCTGCCGGGCCGTGCTCCGGGCGACCTACCTCGACGCCCTGCAGGGCGTCGTGGTCACCATCGGGGTCGCGGCCTTCCCGGACGCGGCCTCCGCCGCGCGGGCGCACGCCGCGTTTCCCCGCGCGGGACAGCCGTCGCCGGGCCTGCGCGCGCTGTCCTTCCCGCGCACCGTCGCCGACCGGTTCACCGCCGCGGGCCGGCAGCACGGCTACGCGCGGCAGGAGGGGCCGTACGTGGTGGCGGTCACCGCCGGGCAGGTGGACGGCCGGCCCGCCCGCGCCGTCGGGCGGCAGCGGGAGACGCTGTTCAGCTTCACCGCGGACCTCGCCGACGGCGTGCTGCGCAACCTCGTCACCCCGGTCGTGCCGGACTGCACCGCCGAGGAGTGGGTGTGCTGACCCGAGTCCCACCCCGTCCGCCGCTGGCCCGTCCCGTACCGTCCCGGGTCGTCTCCCGGTTCAGCGCGATCCTCGCCGCGCTGCTCGTGCTGGCGCCCGTGGTCTGCGGCGCCGTGCCGTACGGCCTCGCCGGCGCGGCCCGCGCCGACCAGGTGCGCGGCTCCCAGCAGGAGGTGCTGCGCACCCTCGACGTGGAGCGGGCCTGGAAGATCACCCGGGGCAAGGGGGTGCTGGTCGCGGTGCTCGACTCGGGGGTGGACCCCCGCCACCGCGACCTCGCCGGCTCGGTGATCACCGGCAAGGACTTCACCGTCGGCGCCAACCCGCCCGGGGTCCCGCCGAAGCGGCTGCACGGCACCTACATGGCCTCGCTGATCGCCGGGCACGGGCACGGGCCCGGGCGGCAGAGCGGCGTGATCGGCGTGGCGCCGGAGGCGAAGATCCTCTCCGTCCGGGTGATCCTCGAGGACGAGGAGCCGGGCTTCCGCACGTTCAACTCTGAGCCGCGGTTCGAGAAGGTGGTGGCGCGGGGCATCCGGTACGCGGTCGACCGGGGCGCCGACGTGATCAACCTGTCGATCTCGAAGGACCAGCCCACCCGGGCCGAGCGGGCCGCGATCCGGTACGCGATCTCCAAGGGCGTGGTGCTCGTCGCCGCCGCGGGCAACGAGGGCGCGGGCAAGCGGCACGCGCCCTACTCCTACCCGGCGTCGCTGCCCGGGGTGATCTCGGTGGCGGCGGCCGACAAGTCGCAGCGGCGCGCCTCGTTCTCCAACCGCAACTCGCTGGTCACCGTGGCCGCGCCCGGCGTGGACGTGCTCGGGGCCGGGCCCGGGGACGAGTACTGGATCGGGCGCGGCACCTCGCAGGCGACCGCGCTCGTCTCCGGGGTGGCCGCGCTGATCAAGTCGCGGTACCCGAAGATGTCGCCCGCGCTCGTGGCCCAGGCGATCACCGCCGGGGCGCGCGGCCGGCCCCGCGGCGGCTACGACCCGGGCACCGGGTTCGGCGTGGTGAACGCGGCGCTGGCGCTGCGGCACGCCGCGCTGCTCGCCCGGCACCGGCACGTGGCGAGCGGGCCCGGGGTGCAGGACCCGGACCGGCCGATCAAGCCGGAGGCGGACGTGCCGGTGCGCACCGGCCCGATCCAGGTGGTGCACCGCGACCGCGGCAAGATCGCGCTGTTCGGCGGGATCGCGGTCGCCGCCGGGCTCGGCGCGCTCGCCTGCTTCGCCGTGTTGCTCGTGCTCATCCGCCGCATGCGACGCCGGACACCCCGGGTGTCCCAGGAATTGCGGGAACCCCAACGGCCCGCGCTATCGACGTAGCATCGGAGTATGAAGCCTGAGGGGGCGAAGGGCCGACGCGGCGCGCCGTGGCCCGTTCGCGGCTCAGGCACGCGGGCGCCGAACCTCGTGCCGGACCGGCGCCCCCGCGACCGCGGGGGGACCGGCCGGATCTGGACGACCGGCCTGCGGCGGAGCGAGGCCGCCCGGGCCGCGCAGGAGGCCCGCGAGCGCGAGGAGCTGCGGCAGGGCGTGCGCCGTCGCGGCCTGTTCCTCGCCCTCATCGGGGTGATCCTCGTCGTCGCCGCCACCGACGTGCTGCTCGGCACCGTCGGGCTGCTCCGGGAGACCCGGTCCCGGCCGCTCACCGCGGCCGAGCGCGCCGAGTACGTGCGCAAGGACGTGGCGCGCCGCTGGCACAGCTGGCCCGCCACCCGCATCTTCCCCTCCGAGGTGGAGTACACCGGGCTCGGCCGTACCCAAAGGGTCGCCCGCCGGGTCGGCATCGCCCCCGAGACGAGCTGCCGCGGCGGGCTCGACGCGCCGGTCGCCGGGGTGCTCGAGGAGTACGGCTGCCGCACCCTGCTGCGCGCCACCTACGTCGACCAGTCCGCCGCCTACGCCATCACCGTCGGCGTCGCCGTGCTCCGCGACGAGGAGGCCCGCATCGAGGCGGCGACGAAGCTCCCGATCGACGACCGGGTCGGGGTGCGCCCGGTGGCGTTCCCCGGCACGGTGACCGAGAAGTTCGGCGCGGCCCAGCGGCAGCGCACCGGCTGGACCGCGACCGGGCCGTATATCGTCTTCACCACCTCCGGGTACACCGACGGGCGGACCCGCCAGGCGGTGCCGCCCGAGGAGATCCTGCACAGCGAGCTGTGGCCGGTCGCCCAGACGATCGGCGGCCAGATCGCCCGCGCGCTCGGCCGGCCGCCCGACGTACCGCGCTGCACCCAGGGGAACGTGTGCTGAGGAGCCTGCTGACCGGACGCGTGCCGGCCCGGCCGGGGCCGCGGAGGGCCCGGCCGCGAGCCCTGCCGAGGGCGTTCGCCGCGGCCACCGCCACCGTGCTCGCCGCGCTCGTCACCGGCGCGCCGTCCGCCGCCGCGGCGCGGGCCGGGGCCGACATCCGCGAGGAGCAGCGGTGGGTGTTCGACGCGCTCAACGTGGAGCGGGCCTGGCGCCTCGGCAAGGGGGCCGGGGTGACCGTGGCGCTGCTCGACACCCGGGTGCGCACCTCGGTGAAGGAGCTCAAGGGCAAGGTCACCGAAGGCCCCGACCTGTCCGGGTTCTTCTACGGGGACCTGCGCTCCCCGGTGGGCGAGCACGGCACCCGGATGGCCTCGCTCATCGCCGGCTCGGGCAAGGACGGCGCGCTCTCCGGGGTCGCGCCCGAGGCGCGCATCCTGTCGATCCCGATCGCGGTGGAGCTCGGCGAGACCACGATGCTGCCCGGCGGCCCCGCGGACGCCGAGTTCGCCCGGGCGGTCCGGTACGCGGTGAGCCACGACGCCGCGGTGATCGTCGTGCCGAACGGCCGGTACGGCGCGCAGCGCATCGCCGGCGAGGCCGTCGCCTACGCGCTCGCCCGGGGCGTGCCGGTGGTGGCCTCGGTGGGCGACGACGGCGCGAGCGAGCCGAGCAAGGAGAACGGCACCTCGTACTGGCGGTTCCCGGCGGGCTACTCCGGCGTGATCGGCGTGGCCGCGGTGGACCGGGACGGCAGGCCCGCCGAGTTCAGCAGCGACAACCTGTCGGTGCTGGTCGCCGCCCCCGGGGTGGACGTGCCGGTGGCGAGCTCGCGCGGCGGCCGCACCACGGTCAGCTCGACCGACGCCGCGGCCGCGCTCGTCGGCGGCGTGGTCGCGCTGATCAAGGCCCGGCACCCCGGGCTGCGGCCCGAGCTGGTCGCCCAGGCGCTCACCTCGAGCACCCGGAACCGCCCGGAGGCGGGATACGACGACCGGGTGGGGTTCGGCACGGTGGACGCCGCGGCCGCGCTGGAGCGGGCCGCGCAGCTCGCCGGCCACCGGGTGAGCCTGCCGGTGGACGAGAGCCTGCGGTTCGGCGGCGGAACGGCCGCGCCCGAGCCGGAGCCCCCGGGCCCCGACCCGTTCCGCATGTGGGCCTACGGCCTCGGCGTGGCCTTCGGCCTCGCCGCGTTCGCGGGCGGGGTGCTCATCCTGGTCCGCCGTTCGGAACGCGGTTGATCACGATGTGGCCGCGATTCGGGCGCTCTTCGGTGGCGGTTTGAAACCAGTTCTGCTGCGTTTCGACGGCGTGCCGCGTTTCCGCCGTGGCCCGGCGCGGTGGTTCGCTATCGTCGCGGCACATGGGATACCAGCTGCGCGTGGAACGTGATTCTCCGCTCGCCTACGCCGAACTCGCCGAACCGGCGGTGACGGAGGCGGGGTTCGCGGTGCGCGGATCTCAGGACGGCGTGGAGATCGTGGCGCGCCACGCCGACGACGAGCACCTGGTCGCCTCCTGGCGGCGGTCGGAGGACGACTCCGGCTCGGTGACCGGGGAGCCGGTGTCCGACTGGCAGGTCGCCCAGCTCGTCCGCCTCTCCGAGGCGCTCGGCGGGCGCCTGGTGGGGGAGGACGGCGAGTTCTACCGCCTCCGCGACGGCGTGGTCGAGCAGGTGAGCGGCTCCCACGTCTACGAATTCGGCAAGATCGACGAGATCCTCGCGGCCGGCCCGGCCCAGTGGAGCGAGTGACGGGCCGCTGACCGGCCGGAGAAGGCCGACGCGGCCGGGGCACCGGGGAGAACGGAGCGGGCGTGCGACCGGAGTACGTCGAGCGGGTGCTCGAGGTGGTCGAGCGCATCCCGCCCGGCCGGGTGATGTCGTACGGCGACATCGCCGAGTACCTCGGTGAGGGCGGCCCCCGCCAGGTCGGCCGGGTGATGGCGCTGTGGGGCGGCGCCGTCTGCTGGTGGCGTGTCGTGCGCAGCGACGGCAGCCCGCCGCGCGGTCACGAGCAGCAGTGTCTGCGCAGGTGGCGGCAGGAGGGGACGCCGCTGCGCGGGGAACGCGCCGACATGTCCCGCGCCCGGTGGCACGGCGGTCCGTCGTGAACACGAGTACCGGCATTACCATCGGGGGAATACCGGTATACCCGAGTGTTTCCGAAAGGTGGTGCCCCTCCGCATGCCCACCGGCGCGACGCCCGTCCGGCAAGGCGACCTACTCGCCGAGCGGTTGCGGGCCGTCCAAGATCTCTTCGACCGGGGAGAGGCGCTGGAAGGGCTGATCTCAGCGGTCGACACCACCGGGCTTTCCCGCGCGGATCGCCGCCGCCTGCACACCGAGGTGCTCTGCGGGCCGATCGGCGCCCGGCTCGACAGCGCGGCCCGGCGCGGCCCGGAACGACGGCGGGAGGCGATCGCGGCGCTGCGCCCCTTTCTCGCCACGGTGGAGCCGCGGGTCAAGCGCGCCCTTCCGGTGATGCGCCGCCTCGCCTACCACCTGATCGAGACCCGTGACCCCACCGAGCTCGCCGAGAGCGAGGACCTGGCGAAGCTCGCCGCCGCGCAGACCGAGCCGTTCCGCCGGGTGCGCCGCGGCCTGCGCTGGTACGCCGAGCCGCCGGTGGAGCTGCCCGAGGGCCCCTCGCCGTCGCTGCTGCGGCTGCGCCGCGCCGACCTGGTCCCGGTCACCCAGATCGACGAGATCTCCTGGACCCGGGAGGGGCGGCTGCGGATCACCGGGCACGCCTACCTGGCCGGCCTCTCGGTGCGCAGCCGCCGGTTCAACCGGGCCCGGGTGCGGCTGTACGGCCCGCGCTGGCTGCCGCCGATCACGATGCGGACCACCCGGATCCACCGCCCCCAGGTGAACCACGGGGCGGCCGAGCCGGGCTGCAACTACGAGTGGGCGGGCTTCGTCGCCGAGCTCAACCCGATCGCGCTGCGCTGGCGGGCCGGGATCCGCGCGGTGGTGCGCGGCGCCAAGCGGGTGCTGCGCGGCCGGGCGATCGTGCGCGACACCACGACCTGGCGGGCCGAGATCGTGATCTGGAGCCGGGCGGCCCGCGCCACCGGACCGCTGCGCGGTCCCGTGCAGGGCCGTACCGAGCGCCCGGACGGCCGTGAGGTGAAGCCCGGCCTGTGGGTGCGGCCGGTGTGGACCTCCGACCGCGCCCTGCAGGTCGTGCTGCAGCCGACCCGGGCCGAGCTGCTGTCGGCCGCGCTCGACGGGGACACCGTGGAGCTCGTCGGCTTCCTGCCGGGCCGCCCGATCACCAAGGGCCGCGCCCGGCTCGGCGGCTACCGCGTCGCCGCCGACTTCACCCCGGTCACCGGCGGCACCCGGTTCTCCCTCGAGCTGCCCGCGCAGAGCCTGCTCAAGGAGCGCGAGGTGCGCCGGCTGTGGGTGGAGCCGAAGGGCCTGCCCGCCGCGTCCGTCCAGCTCACCGACGAGGCCGAGGCCCGGCTGCTGGTCGGCGAGCGGGAGATCGCGGTGCTGCGGGACCGGCGCGACCGGGCGACGATCGCCGCGTACCGCATCCGGCCGTTCATCACCTCCGCGACCTGGCAGGTGGACGGGGACGGGCGCAGCGGCACGCTCACCCTCACCGGCGACTATCCGGACCCCGATCCCGGCCCGCGCGAGCTGGTGCTGCGGCACACCTCCGGCCTCGTCTTCCACGTGCCGCTCACCCGGGAGGGCACCCGGTTCACCGCGCGGTTCGCCCCCGGGGCGATGCCGCGGTTCGGCGGCACCGTGGTGCTGCCGAGCGGCGTGTGGCACATGACGGTCACCGGCACGACCGCGAAGGGCCGGGCGGTGAGCGTGCCGGTGCGGTTCTCCCACCCCGCGCTCGCCGGCCTCGACGAGTCGCCGGTGGAGATCGCCGGCCGTAGCTACCGGATCGTGTCCACCCGGTTCGACGTGCCGATCCTCGTCGTCGCCGAGAAGATCCCCGACGACGAGAAGGGCGCGGCGGGCGACTGGTCGCTGCGCCGGGTGTTCTACCCGGCCGAGCGCTCCCGCGAGCCGTGGGACGCGACCGTGTACGTCTCCTTCGACGGCCGGTGGTACGCCGACAGCCCGCGCGCGATCTACGAGGAACGGCTGCGCCGCGGCGACGACCGCGAGCACATCTGGGTGGTCCGCGACGGCGCGTTCACCCCACCCGACTCGGCCGCGCTCGGGCTCGGCCACGGGATCACCCCGCGGGTAGTGCGCGAGGGCGGGCGCGAGCACTACGAGGCGCTCGCCCGGGCCAAGTACATCGTGACGAACTCGATGCTGCCGCCCTGGTTCCGCGCCCGCGACGACCAGGTGGTGGTGCAGACCTGGCACGGCACCCCGGTCAAGCGCGTCGGGGTGGACCAGCCGCACATGTCGCGGGTGCCGCGGCCGCCGGTGTGGTACCGGCAGGCCGCCGAGGTGCGCAACTGGGACCTGCTCGTCGCGCAGAGCCCGTGGGCGGCGCGCATCCTCCGCCGGGCGTTCCGGTACGAGGGCGAGCTGCTGGAGTGCGGGCTGCCGCGCAACGACCTGCTCGTGGCCGGGGACCGCGAGGCGCTCGCCGCGGCGGTGCGGCGCCGGCTCGGCCTGCCCGAGGGCAAGCGGATCGTGCTGTACGCGCCCACCGCGCGGGACAACGACCGGAAGAACTCCTCGCTCCGCCTCGACCTCACCGAGCTGCGCAAGGCGATCGGCCACGACCACGTGCTGCTCGTCCGCGGCCACTACCTGCAGGCCTACCCGTCGGCGCCGGGCCTCGCCGCGCCGGACTCGGCCGCGGCGAAGGCGATGGCCTTCGACTCGGTGCCGCTGCCGCCGATCGGGCCCGAGGAGACCCGGCCGAGCCCGAAGCTGCTCGCCCGGCGTGCCGCGATGGCGAAGGCCAAGGCGAAGGCGAAGGCCGCCGGCCCGGGCGGCGCGGCGTTCGCGCTCGACGTCACCACCTATCCGGACGTCACCGAGCTGCTGCTCGTGGCGGACGTGCTCATCACCGACTACTCGGCGGTGATGTTCGACTTCGTCGTCACCGGCCGGCCGGTCCTGCTGTACGCCCCCGACCTCGACCGGTTCCAGGAGGTCCGCGGCCTCTACCTCGACCTGTCCACCCAGGCCCCGGGCCCGCTGCTGTTCGAGCAGGCCGAGGTGGTCGACGCGCTGCGCTCGATCGACCGGGTCGCCGCCGCGTACGCCGAGCGCTACGCCTCCTTCGCCCGCCGCCACGCCCCGCACGACGACGGCAAGGCCACCGTCCGCCTCGTCGACCACGTCTGGCGGCCGAGCTGACCCCGGGCCGGGTACGGCCCGCGCCGGCGGCGCGGGCGTCACGGGCTTCGCCGCCCGGGTACGGCGCGGCCGCCGGGTGCCGGGTGATCCCCGGGGCCGCGTAAGGGGTGCCCGGCATGCCGCGGCCGGCCGGTCGCCTCACGCTGAACCGGCCGCGATCCGCGGCGGCGGCCGTGGCGGGCGTACCGGATCGTTTCGCACGGCTGTGGATCGCAGGTGAACCGCGGGCGGCGGGCCACAGGACCTTCGCCGCCCTGCGCACGGCGCGCTGTCACCGTGGCCCTGCGCCAGGGTCTTCGGCATGCTCTCCCGCCGGTGGTCGCGCCGCGCCGGCCGGGCCGTGGCCCGCGGTGGCGGGGGCCGGTTCACGTACAGGCGGGATCCCAGGTGTCTTCCCGTGGGGTGACGGCGGGCGCGGGCCAGTGACGTGGCGATGCCGCCTCGCATCGTCGGGTGCAGGGCAGGCGCGTGCCGCGGGTTGCGTATTTGACTGGCGTGCCGTTTTTGTCCGGCGGGAGCGGCGTGTCGCGGCTGCCGGCGGATGGCGGGTGGGAGTAGGGTGATCCGCTATCCCTGAAGTTGCACGATCAACCGCCGTGGTCTGCTGGAATACTGTGTCGTGAGTGGTCAGACCTACCGCCTGGTGCGGCGCGGGGGCCTGGGGCGAGAGCCCGCCATCGTGCTCGACGAGCACCAGCGGGCGGTGGTGGAGCATCCGGGCGGCCCGCTGCTCGTGCTCGCCGGCCCCGGGGCCGGGAAGACCACCACGATCGTGGAGAGCGTCGCACACCGGGTGGAGCACCGCGGCCTCGACCCCGAACGCGTGCTCGTGCTCACCTTCAGCCGCAAGGCCGCGGGCGAGCTCCGCGACCGGATCACCGCGCGCATGCGCCGCACCACGCGCACGCCGCTCGCGCTCACCTTCCACAGCTACGCCTACGCGCTGCTGCGCCGCCGCGCCGTGCTGCTCGGCGAGCCGCCGCCGCGGCTGCTCACCGGCCCCGAGCAGCTGCTCGAGGTGCGCCGCCTGCTCCACGGCGAGCTGGAGGAGGGCGCCCGACACTGGCCGCCGGACATGCGCGAGCTGCTCAAGACCCGCGGCTTCGCCGAGGAGCTGCGCGACCTGCTCGCCCGCGCGGCCGAACGCGGCCTCGACGGCCGCGACCTGATCGAGCTGGGCCGCCGCCACGGCCGGGAGGACTGGGTCGCGGCGGGCGAGTTCGCCTTCCGGTACGCCGCCCGGTTCGACCTCGACCCGGTGCCCACGCTCGACTACGCCGAGCTGATCCGCGCCGCGGCCGCGCTGCTCGCCGACCCCGAGGTGCTGCGGCGCGAGCGCGCCGCCTACGACCTCGTCGTCGTCGACGAGTACCAGGACACCGACCCGGCCCAGGAGGAGCTGCTCCACCGGCTCGCCGGGGACGGCCGCGACCTCATCGTGGTCGGCGACCCCGACCAGTCGATCTACGGCTTCCGCGGCGCCGACGTGCGCGGCATCATGCGCTTCCCCGAGCGGTTCCGCACCCGCACCGGCGACCCGGCCCCGGTGATCGCGCTGCGCACCTGCCGCCGCGCCGGCGCGGAGCTGCTCGCCGCCTCCCGCCGCATCGCCCGGCGGCTGCCCGTGCCCCCGGGGACCGCGGCGGGCCGGGACGGCTTCCGCGACCTCGTGCCCGCTCCCGGCACGGCGCCCGGCGAGGTGCGGGTGGTGATCGCCGACAGCGAGAGCCAGGAGGCCGCGGTCGTCGCCGACACGCTGCGCCGCGCCCACCTGCTCGACGGCGTGCCCTGGTCGCGCATGGCGGTGCTGGTGCGCTCCGCCGTACGGCAGCTGCCGACGCTGCGGCGGGCCCTCGTCGGCGCCGGGGTGCCGGTCGTGGTCGCCGGGGACGAGGTGCCGCTCGTCGGCGAGCCCGGGGTCCGGCCGCTCATCACGCTGCTCACCGTGGCCGCCCGCCCGGAACGGCTCGACGCCGCCACCGCCGAGGAGCTGCTCACCGGCCCGCTCGGCGGCTCCGACGCGATCGGCGTGCGCCGGCTCCGCCGCGCGCTGCGCGCCGCCGAGCAGGAGGCGTTCGGCGAGGCGGCGCGGCCGCCCGAGGAGCTGCTCGTCGCCGCGCTCCGCGACGAGCGCGAGCTGATCACCGTGGCGGCCCGGGCGGGCGAGAACGTGGTCGCGCCCGCCCGCCGCGTCGCCCGGCTCATCGCCACCGCCCGCGCCGCGATCGCCCGCGGCGCCGGGGCCGAGGAGGTGCTGTGGGAGGTGTGGCAGGCGAGCGGCCTCGCCGAGCGGTGGACCGAGCTGAGCCTCGCGGGCGGGGTGCGCGGCGCCCAGGCCGACCGCGACCTCGACGCGGTGGTGGCGCTCTTCGACCAGGCCGCCCGGTTCGCCGACCGCATGCCCAAGGCCGGGGTGGAGGTCTTCCTCGACGACCTGTCCTCCCAGGAGATCCCCGGCGACACGCTCGCCGAGCACGCCCCCGAGGGCGAGGCGGTGCGCATCCTCACCGCGCACCGCGCCAAGGGCCAGGAGTGGGACGTGGTCGTGGTCGCGGGCGTGCAGGAGGGCACCTGGCCCGACCTGCGGCTGCGCGGCTCCCTGCTCGGCGTCGAGGAGCTGGTCGAGCTCGCCGGCGGGTCGTCGATCGAGGTCGCCCCGCGCCGGCCCGCCGACGCGCCGCCCGGGCGCGGCGCCGGCACCGCCCCGGCCGCGGCCGCGCTCGTCTCCAAGATGCTCACCGAGGAGCGGCGGCTGTTCTACGTGGCGGTCACCCGCGCCCGCCGCAGGCTCGTCGTCACCGCGGTGGGCGGGGAGGACAGCGAGCAGCGGCCGTCCCGCTTCCTGTCCGAGCTGCTCCCGGACGAGATCGAGCCCGCGACGGTGGACGAGGACTCCCGCTGGCTCACCATGTCCGCGCTCGTCGCCGACCTGCGCGCCGCCGTGTGCGACCCGGACCGCCCCGAGCCGGTACGGCGGGGCGCCGCGCGCCCCCCCCCCCCCCCCCCCCCGGCGGGGGGGGCCCGGGCGGGGCCGGCCCCGGGGGGCGGGGGCCCCCCCCCCTCCCCCCGCCCCCCCCCCCCCCCCCCC
>Ga0181858_1001194_pt1 | contig 12791 bp, 15 predicted proteins | sample NewIslPassag4_SG_FD_130749 | JGI IMG/M metagenome (GOLD analysis project Ga0181858, IMG submission 130749) | Feedstock adapted compost microbial communities from Newby Island compost facility, Milpitas, CA, USA - Passage 4_SG | ecosystem: Engineered > Solid waste > Feedstock > Composting ...
AAAGGGCGAAAAAATCATCGTCCAGGAGACGAAGGAGCCGATCGGCACCAAGGGACCGCGCGTCACCACGCAGATCTCTCTTCCCGGTCGCTTCCTCGTCTTCATGCCGTACTCGAACCACATCGGAGTCAGTCGCAAGATCGAGGATCGGGAGGAGCGGGCCCGACTCCGCGCCCTGGCCAGGGAGATCGTCCCGGAAGGCGCCGGCGGCGTGATCATCCGGACGGTCGGCGAAGAGCTGACCCGGGAGATCTTCGAGCGAGAGTTCAAGACCCTCCACAACACCTGGCAGAAGATCCTGCGCCGGGCCCGCAGCTCGCGGCCGCCGGCGCTCATTCATCGTGAGGCGAAGCTGACGCGCGGCATCATCCGCGACGTCTTCACCGAGAAGGTCGATGCCCTCGTCATCGACAACAAGGAAGTCTACAACGAGGTCAAGCAGTACCTGGAGGGCGTCGATCCGGACCTGCTCAGCCGGGTCCGTCTGGACACCGATCCGGTCCCTCTCTTCGACCGCTACGGCGTCGAGGAGGCGATCCGGGAGGCGTTCCAGCGCCGCGTCGACCTTCCCAGCGGCGGGTACATCATCATCGAGCCGACGGAGGCGCTCGTCTCCATCGACGTCAACACCGGCCGGTACACGGGGAAGAAGGATCCGGAGCAGACGATCCTGAAGACGAATCTGGACGCGGCCCGGCAGATCGCCCGGCAGCTCCGCCTGAGGGACATCGGCGGCATCATCGTATGCGACTTCATCGACATGGAGTCCAAGGCGAACCAGGAGCGCGTCCTGCAGGAGCTCCGCACCTATCTGAACCGGGACCGCGCCAGGACGCGGGCGTTCCAGGTCTCGGAGCTCGGGCTGGTCCAGATGACGCGCCAGCGGGTCCGTCCGTCGCTGTACCAGTCGTTGACGATCCCGTGCACCCATTGCGGCGGGACCGGCCGCGTGTTCCGGCCGGAGACCGTGGTGCGCCGCATCGAGCGGGCGATCCGGAGGGCGTCCACCGCCGGTACGGAGAAGTCGATCATGGTTCGGCTCCATCCCCAGGTCGCGCTCCATATCCTGGAGGATGAGCCGGACTTCCTGGACCGGCTGGAGAAGACCTACAAGATCGAGCTCGGGATGCGGGACGACCCGCTCATGCGGCAGGACGAGTTCCGGCTCCTGTCCGGGCCGGCGGCGGTCGACGTCACGGCCAAGTACGCGCTGGGGTGACCGCTCGCGGTAGCGGCGCGCCGGTCGATGGCGACGGCGCGTCGCCCCGGGCGGTTCCGGTGCAAGCCTGATCGGACGCGGCGCTTGACACGAGCCGGAGGAATCGCGATTTTCTAAGTCTGTGACCGGAACCGAGGCCACGCCCCGAGCGGGATGGGTGGCTGATTTCGCGAAGACGATCATGTACGCAATCATCCGCACTGGCGACAAGCAGTTCCGGGTCGAACCCGGCAAGACGATCCGGATCCCCTCGCTCGAGGCCGAGGTCGGGCAGGAGGTGACGTTCCCCGAGGTGCTCATGACGAGCGCCGACGGGGAGGTGAAGGTGGGCACGCCCACGGTCGAGGGCGCGGTCGTGACGGGTGAAGTCGTGGGTAACGGGTTTGGAAAGAAGGTAATCGTTTCCAACTGGAAAAGGCACAAGAACTACCGTCGCAAGAAGGGGCATCGGCAGAAGTACACCGAGGTGCGGATCGACGAGATCCGCGTCGGTTGAGGAGGCGAAATGGCTCACAAGAAGGGTGTCGGCCCGAGCCGGAACGGCCGCGATTCGAACGCGAAGTACCTGGGCGTCAAGAAGTTCGGCGGCGAACGGGTCCTCGCGGGCAACATCATTGTTCGGCAGCGCGGCACGAAGTTCCACCCGGGCCGGAACGTGGGGCGCGGGCGGGACGACACGCTTTTCGCGCTGATCGACGGGGTCGTCGCGTTCGAGCGCCGCGGGCACCGGACGTACGCGTCCGTCTACCCGGCCGCGTGATCCGGCTGTCCGGCCGACCCGATCGAACGGTTTCGCCCCGGTGCCTGTCCATGGGCACCGGGGCTTTTTTCATTGTGGCGTGGCCCCGTTCCTGCGAAGTGGACCCGACCGGTCAGCCGGAACGGAGGAGGCCGCGAATGAACCGGGATCGCAGGTACCGACGGCGCAATCGCGTCGGGGTCGTGCGGCGCAGCGATATCGAACCGTACACCGCGCTGCGGTGGGTCGTGACACTGTTCAAGGCGGCGGCGGTGTTCCTGGTGGTCGCCGTGATCGCGGAGTTCATCGCCGGCATCCGAATGGACGGCTGGGCCGCGTTGCCGATTCTGCTGGGTGAAGTCGCCCGGACCGCGGTGCTCGCGGTCGTCTTGTGGGGAGGCGGCGACCTGGTCCGCCTCCTCGTGGACATCGGTCACGACATCCGCGCGGAGCGGGTCCTGATCACACGGCTGCTGCACCGGGTGACGCCGGGGCAGGAGGCGACGGGGGCGCGGCTGGAGACCGGGCCTCCTTTGTTGCGCGGCGGGAGGGTACGGGGGTCGGAAGCGGGGCCGGAAGCGCCGGCGGCGGATTGAGGCGCCGGTCGGACGGGGCATTCTTTGGCCCTCGGCGATTCTGAGGTTCGGATGTCCCTCAGCCCTCCGCGATCCTCCGGAGCGCTCGGGCCGCGGCGTCGAGCGCCGCCGACAATTCGTCGATCAGTTCGCGCGTCGCGGAAAGGGTGAGCCCCTCCGAGCCGAGTTGGCTCCGGAGGCCACGGATCCTGCGTGCCGCCTGCTCGATTCGCGCGGCCGCCTCATCGGGCGCTTCCGACGGAGCCTCCTCCCCGAAGGGGTTGACGCGGCGCGGGGCGACCGGCTCGTCCCCGAATGGATTCCTGTCCGCCATGGTCCGCTCACGGTCAACGGCCGTGGAACACGGGCGCGCGTTTCTCCAGGAAGGCCGCGATGCCCTCCTTCTTGTCCTCGCTCGCGAACGCGGTGATGAACGCTTCGCGCTCGTAACGCAGCCCTGCGGAGAGCGGCATTTCGAGCGTCGCCCGGACGGCCTCCTTGACCAGCTTGAGCGCCACCGGCGAGTACCCCGCAATGGTCCGGGCCAGCTCGTAGGTGCGTGAGGCCAGATCCTGATCGTCGACGACGAGGTCGACGAGGCCGATCCGTTCCGCCTCTTCCGCGTCGATCATCTCGCCCGTCAGGATCATGAGCATGGCGCGGCCGAAACCGACCAGGCGCGGCAGCCGCTGCGTCCCGCCGCCACCCGGGAGGATCCCGAGCTTGATCTCGGGCTGACCCAGGCGTGCCGAGCGAGCCGCGACCCGCAGGTCGCACGCGAGCGCAACCTCGCACCCGCCGCCGAGGGCGTAGCCGTTGATCATCGCGATCGTCGGCTTGGGGTACTCGGCGATCACCTCGAACACACGGCGGCCTTCCATCGCCTCGCGCTGCTCGAGCGGCGTACGTTCCGCGAACTCACCGATGTCCGCTCCGGCGATGAACGCCTTGTCTCCGGCGCCGGTGATCACCACGACCCGCACCTCCGGCTCGTACCGGAGCGCGTCGAGCGCTTCCACCATCTCGCGCCGGACGACCGAATTCAGCGCATTCCGCTTTTCCGGCCGATTGACGACGATCGTGGCGACACGCTCCTCGATCCGGAGCAGTAGCGATTCGTACGGCATGCCGCTCCTCATTCCTCCCAGGAATAGAAACCTTGCCCGGTCTTGCGGCCGAGCTTGCCCTCGGCGACGAGGCGCTTGAGGATCTCCGGCGGCTTGAACCGCTCCGAGCCGAGGGCCTCGTACAGGTAGTTCGCGATGTCGAGCCGCACGTCGAGCCCGACGAGGTCCGAGAGGCGGAGCGGCCCCATCGGGTGCCGGTAGCCGAGCTCCATCGCCTTGTCGATCGCTTCCGGGCTCGCGACGCCTTCCTCGACCATCCGCATCGCCTCGAGCCCCAGGGCGATCCCCAGCCGGGAGGAGGCGAATCCCGGCGAGTCGTTCACCACGATCGGCTCCTTGCCGAGCCGCTCCGAAAACGCGACCGCCGCTTCGACCACCCGCTCGTCCGTCTGCCGGCCACGGATCACCTCGACCAGCTTCATTATGTGGACGGGGTTGAAGAAGTGGATCCCGAGGAACCGGCCGGGACGGTTCGTCGTCTGCTGGAGGTCCGTGATGCTGAAGCTCGAGGTATTCGTGGCCACGATCGCGTGGGCCGGCGCGAGAGTGTCGATCCGGTGCAGGACCTCGACCTTGAGGTCGAACTTCTCCGGAATCGCCTCGATGACCAGGTCGGCGTCCCGAACCGCTTCGGCCAGGTCCGTGTGCGTCGAGAGACGCGCAAGGGTGTCGGCCTTGGTCTCGAACTGGACCTTGCCACGCAGGATGCCTTCGTCCAGGTTCTGGCGGATCCGGTCCAGACCGCGCTGCACCAGTTCTTCGGTAGTGTCCTGCAGCGCGACCCGGTAACCGGCCATTGCGGCCACCTGCGCGATCCCGTGCCCCATGGTGCCGGCGCCGATGACCGCCACTCGACGAATCGCAGCCACCGCGAACTCTCCCTCGAAGTCCTAACGTCTGCCGAAGCGTGGCGCCCGCTTCTCGAGGAAGGCCGTGATACCTTCCTGGAAATCTGGCGAATCGAAGGCCGCGAGCTGCGCCTCCGTCTCGAGCTCGAGCATCTCCTCAAGCGTGGCCGTGGCGCTCCGTCGCAGCGACCGCTTGACCGCGGCGGTGACACCCGCCGGCCCCGACGCGATCTGACCGGCGAGGGCGCGCGCGGCGGGCTCCAGCTCCGCGGGCGGCACCACACGGTTGAAGATCCCGAGCCGTTCGGCTCGTTCGGCGCTGACCATCCCGCCGGTGTAGATCAGCTCGGCGGCGAGGGCGGGACCGACGAGCCGGGGGAGGAAGAAGCTCCCGCCCCAGTCGGGGTGCAGGCCGACGCGGGCGAAGGTGAAGCCGATCGACGCGGTCTCGCTCGCGATGCGGAGGTCGCAGGCGAGCGCGAGGCATGCGCCGGCGCCGGCGGCGGGCCCGTTCACGGCCGCGATGACCGGCTTCGACATACGATCGATGAAGGAGACGATCCGCGCGCCCGTGCGGACGAGCTCGGCGAAGCGCTCGCGGTCCCGCTCGGCCGCGAGCTGCGCCATTACGCGTATGTCGCCCCCGGTCGAAAAGGCGCGGCCCACGCCGGTGATGATGACGCACCGTACGGAATCGTCGGCCTCCAGCTCGTGCAGCCCGGCCTCGATGTCCTCCCGCATGGTGCCGGCAAAGGCGTTGAGTCGCTCGGGGCGGTTGATGCGCACCCAGCCGATGTCGCCGTCTCGTTCGACCAGGATGCTGTCCTGCTTCGATGCGACACCGTTGGACTTACTCATGTGATTCCCTCCACGATCGTGGCGATCCCTTGCCCGACCCCGATACACATGGTGGCGAGGCCGTACCCGCCGCCGCGTCGACGAAGCTCGTGGACGAGCGTGGTGAGGATGCGTGCGCCCGAGCACCCGAGCGGGTGGCCGAGCGCGATGGCTCCGCCGTTCACGTTGACGATCGAGGGATCCAGCTCCAGTTCGCGCACGCAAGCGATGCTTTGCGCCGCGAACGCCTCGTTCAGCTCGACCAGCGAGATGTCGCCCCTTGAAATGCCCGCGCGCTCGAGCGCCCGGCGCGTGGCGGGCACGGGGCCGATCCCCATGCACTCCGGGTCGACGCCGGCCACGGCGCTGGAGACGATTCGCGCCATCGGCCGGAGGCCCAGCTCCCGGGCGCGGCGCGCCTCGACGATGAGGAGCGCCGCCGCCCCATCGTTGAGACCGGACGAGTTGCCTGCGGTCACGGTCCCGCCGGGTTTGAACGCCGGCGGCAGCTTGGCCAGTTTCTCGAGCGTGGTGTCGGGGCGCGGGTGTTCGTCCTCGGAGAAGCGGACGGGCGGTCCCTTCCGCTGCGGAACGTCGACGGGGACGATCTCGTCGACGAAGCGGCCGGCGCGCATCGCATCGCCCGCCCGGCGCTGGCTCTCGAGCGCGAACAGGTCCTGTTCCTCGCGGGTGATCCCGTACCGCTCCGCCACGACCTCCGCCGTCTCGCCGAGGGAGATCGTCCAGCGGTCCAGCATGCGCGGGTTCACGAACCGCCAACCGAGCACCGTGTCCGCCACCTCGGGCGCACCGCGCGGGTACGCCGTGTCCGGCTTGAGCATCACGTACGGCGCGCGGCTCATCGACTCGACGCCGCCGGCGACGAACACCTCGCCTTCGCCCGCCCGGATCGCATGGAATGCGGCATTGACCGCCTGGAGGCCGGAGCCGCACAGGCGGTTCACGGTCTGGCCGGGCACCTCGATCGGGAAGCCGGCGAGGAGGGCCGCCATGCGTGCCACGTTGCGGTTGTCTTCGCCCGCCTGGTTCGCACAGCCGAGGATCACATCGTCGATCAGCGCCGGGTCGATCCCGGTGCGGTCGATGAGGGCGCGGAGCGTCGTCGCCGCGAGATCGTCAGGACGTACCGCGGCCAGCGCACCGCCGTGCCTACCGATCGGGGTGCGCACCGCATCGATGATCCAAGCTTCCATCATCAGCCGAGATCGACCCACACGCTCTTGACCTGGGTGTACAGATCGAGAGCGTACTGCCCGAGCTCGCGGCCGTAGCCGGATTGCTTGTAGCCGCCGAACGGGGACGCGGGGTCGAGGGGGTGATAGGTGTTGACCCAGACGGTGCCCGCCTGGATGGCGCGCGCCACGCGATGGGCGCGCTTGAGGTCGTTCGTCCAGATCCCGGCCGCGAGGCCGTAGATGGTGGCGTTCGCCAGGGCGATCGCCTCTTCCTCGTCACGGAACGTCAGCGTGGCGAGGACCGGCCCGAAGATCTCCTCGCGGGCGATCGTGTGCTCGGGCGCGACCCGGTCGAAGATCGTGGGCTGCAGCCAGAATCCCTTCTCCTCGCCCTGGTACAGCGCGCGTTCGCCGCCGCAGAGCAGCTCCGCCCCCTCCTCGCGGCCACGGGTAACGTACCCCATCACCCGGTCGAGCTGCTCCTGGGAGATGAGCGGGCCGATGCGCGTCTTGGGATCGAACGGGTCGCCGGGTACGGTCTTGGCCGCCCGCTCGACCAGTTTCTCGAGCAGTGCATCGTGGACCGACTCGTGGACGAGCAAGCGCGAGCCGGCCGTGCAGGCCTGACCCGTGTTGTAGAAGATCCCTGCGAACGCGCCGCGTGCGGCCGCGTCCAGGTCCGCATCGGGGAAGACGATGTTCGGCGACTTGCCGCCCAGCTCGAGGGAGACCGCCTTCAGGGTCTCGGCCGATTCCCGCATGATCAGCTTGCCCACGGCCGTCGAGCCGGTGAAGGCGATCTTGTCCACGTCGGGATGCCGCACCAGGGCGGCGCCGGCCGTCTCGCCGAAGCCGGGGACCACGTTCAGGACCCCGGCCGGCAGGCCGGCCTCGTGCGCGATGGCGGCCAGCTCCAGCGCGGAAAGCGGCGTCTGCTCCGCCGGCTTCAGGACCACCGTGTTCCCGCACGCCAGCGCAGGCGCCACCTTCCACGCCGCCATCAGGAGCGGAAAGTTCCAGGGGATGATCGCGCCGACCACGCCGACCGGTTCCCGGAGCGTGTAGTTCAGGACGTTGCCCCGGACCGGAATGGTCTCGCCGTGGAGCTTCGTGGCCCAGCCGGCGTAGTAGCGGAAGCAGTCGACGACCTCGCGAATGTCGATCTGCGCCTCGCGGATCGGCTTGCCGTTGTCGAGGGTCTCGAGGCGCGCGAGCTCCTCGCCGCGCGCCTCGATGGCGTCCGCGATCTTCCAGAGCAGGTTCCCGCGCTCGGCGGCGGTCATCCGGCTCCACGGCCCCGAAAGTGCCGCACGCGCGGCCTGAACCGCCGCATCGATCTCCCGGGGGCCCGCTTCGGCGACCTCGGCGATGACCTCACCCGTCGCAGGGTGCAGCGTCTGGAAGGTTTGACCGTCCGCGGCGTCGACCCAGTCGCCGCCGATGTAGAGCCGGTTCGGCGCCTTGCGCTCGACCGGCGCCGCCGTCGTCGCCATCTCGCCCCCTCAGTTGCCGGTGAACTGGGGCTTGCGCTTCTCGACGTACGCGGCCAGCCCCTCCCGGGCGTCCGCGCTCTGGAAGAGGAGCTGCTGCAGCTCGCGCTCGACCCCCAACGCCTCGCCGATCGGCAGCTCCCAGCCGGTCTGAACGGCCCGCTTGATGTGGCCGATCGCCTTCGACGCGGCGTTCGGCGGGGTGAACCGCTTCGCGTACTCCATGACCTTGTCCATGAACGCGTCGCGGCTGTCCGCGTCGTAGACGTCGTCAACGATCCCGAGGGACTTCGCTTCGTCGAAGTCGAAGGTGCGACCGGTCACCATCAGCTCGATCGCCCGCGCCTTGCCGACCAGCCGGGACAGCCGCTGCGTCCCGCCCGTCCCCGGCAGGACGCCGAGATTGACCTCCGGCAGCCCGATCTTGCCGGCGCCCCGCCGCGCGATGCGCAGGTCCGCGGCCATCGCGATCTCCAGCCCGCCGCCGACCGTGTGGCCGTTCAGCGCCGCGATCACCAGCTTCGGCGTCTGCTCGAGGCGGCAGAGCGTCTCGTTCGCATGCAGGCAGAAGTAATACTTGTAGGTGGGCGTCACCGAGTTCAGCATCCCGATGTTCGCGCCGGCGCAGAAGAACTTGTCGCCCGCGCCGCAGAGGACGATCACGTAGACCGATTCGTCCATCCGCGCACGGAGGATCGCCGCATCGAGCTGCTGCATCATTTCGTAGGTGTACGTGTTCGCCGGCGGGTCGTCGAGCGTCAGCAGCGCGATCCCATCGCGCACCTCGTAGTGGACCAGCGTCTTGGTGGTTGCCGATTCCAGCACACTCGCCATTGCGTCCTCCGTTCGGGTCAGCGCGACGACCGCGAGCCCCCGGCCCTCCGGGGAACGATCGTCGCTTCTTTCCGCCAGATCGAGGGTCTGGCCTCGCCGGGCGCGCCTTCGTCCAGACCGCCGGGCAGCTCGGCTCCCGCCAGGTACCCTCGAAGGAACAGTTGCGTCATGTCCTCCGCGAGCTCGGCCACGCCCACGTCACGTCCGGGACGATACCAGTTGTAGATCCAGTTCATCATCCCGAACAGCGCGAACGTCGCCACCCGTTCGTCGATCCCGCTCTCCTTCGGCCGGAGCTGGGCCAGTATGTCCGCGCAGATCCCGGTGTAGCGCTTCTTCAGCTCGTTCACCCGGCGCCGGTAATCCCCAGAGAGGGAGTCCGCTTCGTGGGAGAGCACCTTCATCTCCTTCATGTTCGCCACGAAGTAGCGGAGGTGGTTCTCCACGAAGATGCGCAGCCGACGCGCCGGGTCGGACACGTTCGCGAGCAGACGCTCCGCCTCCCCCAGAACCGTCTCGAAGCAGTGGCTCTGGATGAGGTAGAGCAGCTCCTCTTTGCTTTCGAAGTAGTAGTAGAGCCCGGAAAGGCTGATCCCCGTCTCCTTGCTGATGTCCCGAATGCTCGCCTGATGATAGCCCTTGTCAGCGAAGATCGCCGCAGCGGTGCGGAGGATCAGCTCGAGCTTCTCGTCGTAGGTGGGTCGCTCTTCGGGCATCGGGATCGGAGATCGTTCGAACGTCCGTCCGTGAAGCTAGAGGGGCCGGTGTGCCGGGTCAAGTAGCGCAGGACTTGTGGCACGATCGTGCCGGGACTAGCTTCGAGGTTGTCGGGAGAACACCGTCGATCCGCTGGAGCCATGACGTCGATCCCGAGAACCCTCACCGTCGTTGCCGTCCTGGGCGGCCTGGCCGTGGCCGGCTGCAGGGATGCTCCGACCGAGCCGGCGGCGCTGGTGGTGGCGGCGGAAACCGAAGCGGCGCTCCGCGTGGCGGCCTCGCTTCCGACGTTGCCGCAGCTCGTGGAGCGGGCCAGGTCGGCGGGAAAGCTTGAAGCGGGTGAGGCCGAGGCGGTGGCCGAGGCCTACGCGTTGTGGGCGCAGGCGGATTCCACGGCGAACCCGAGAGCCGCCGTTGCGCTCCGGCGTCGGTCTTACGCCCTGGCGGCGCCGGTCCTTGCACGGTCTCTCGGTCCGGCGGGGCTGGCGGAGGTCGAGGCGGGGCTGCGGCAGTGGATCGAGCTGGCGTCGACGGCACTGGACGGAGTGTCCGTTCCGGGTGTTGCCGACGCACTCAATACCGCCCGTTCACTCGTGGCGCGCGCGGGCCGTGCGGATGATCCCGTGCGCGTTGCCGAGCTGCTCCTCGAGGCAGGGGACCGGCTGCGGGAGACGACGCCCGCCGCGGTGGCGAGGCGCCTGATCCGTCAGGTGGAGCGTGCTTTGACGACGAGGGAAGGGCCCGCTGATCGCGCCGGCGAGGTCGCGAGGAGGCGGGCGGAGCGTCTGCTCCGCGGCGCGCGCCAGGCGCTTGCGGAGGGCGACCCCGTGCTCGCGATCCGGAGGGCCTACTACGCGCGTCAGCTCCTGGGGCTCTGAGGTGTGCGAAGGCTCCGAACCCGGCGGGAGCCCTGGAAAAACGGGCCGAAAAGCGTTAAATTATAAGGCTCGGCGCTCCCGCGCCGATGCGCCGCCGGGGTGGCGGAATTGGTAGACGCACTCGACTCAAAATCGAGCGGGCGCAAGCCCATGCGGGTTCGAGTCCCGCCCTCGGCATGAGGCCGCCGTCGGACGCCAAGTCCGACGGCGGCCTTTTGTGCTGGCAGCCCACCGCGGGCCGACGGCCGACCCCTGCCCGACGCAGGCGTGGGCGCCTGCGTCGGGCACGCCCTTTGCACGGGGATGGCGGGCCGAATTCCTTCTCGCCGCTGTCTCGTCTCACCCGTCTTCGTGGAGGATAGCCGATGCTCTTCAGTCTTTCCATGTTCCCGATCGGATCCGGCGATTCGCTCGTGGACCCGGTCGCCGAAGTCATCGACGAGATCGACCGTGCCGGCCTCCGGTACCGGGTCACGGGCGCGGACACGGTGATCGAGGGCGAATGGGACGAAGTGGTTCCGGTCATCCACCGCGCAGAGCAGCGGCTGCGCGAGAAGCACGATCGGGTCTTCATGGTCATGACGGTCGACGACCACAAGGGCGTTGAGAATCGCCTGGAGGACTCGGTCACCGACGTAGAGGATCGGCTCGGGCGATCAATCTTGCTCTTATGAAAAGTGGGTCACGGGATCTTCTCGTCGTTCCCGACGACTGGCCGCGTGCGCTTCTGCGGGCCCGGCTGCGCGAGCACGGCTATCACGCGGTCGCGGCACCGAGCCTGGATGCGTCTTCCGTCTATCCGGTGACCGACCCTGAGGCGGGTCCGATCCGCCTTCTGGTCCTGGACCAAGGGGCGTACGATTCGGACGGCCTCGATCGGTTCCTGCAGCGACACAGGGGGGCCCGGGTCCTTCTCGTCGCGTATGCCACGAGCGAGATCCCGCCCGGGCCCTGGACGGCGGTGCTGCGACGGTCCGGACGCACCGAGGAAGTGCTGCGCGCCGTGCGCGAACTCCTTCCACTCACTCCGGCCGCGAGCCGGCATTCCTGGGAGTGAAGCCTTGCTCGGAAACTCGGCATCGGAAGGCGAAGGCGGCGGTCCCCGGGTGGGCGACCTGCTGCCGCCGCTCGAGCTGCCCCGGGCACGCGACGGCGTTCGGGTCCCCTTGCGCGCGCCGCACCGGGGTGCGCCGGTCGTCGTGTTCCTCGCCGACGTGGAATCCGGTCGTGAGTACGTCCGGGAGCTGGAGGCGCGGGATTCGGAGCTGCGCTATTGGAGCGGCCGTCCGCTGGTCGTGCTCCCGGTGGCGAGGGGAGGCTGCGAGGAGGAGAGGGAATTGGGCGCAGGCGGCGTCGAGCTCCTGGCGGACCCGGATGGAGAGGCGCATCGGCGGTGCGGGGTGAGGGGAGGGGAAGCGGCGTTGTTCATCGCGGACCGGTGGGGGCAGGTCTACCACGTGGCGCGAGCCTCGGCCGAGGCCGAGCTGCCGGACATCGACGAGGTCGAGGAGTGGATGCGCTACCTGGCCACGCAGTGCCCCGAATGCGGGGTCCCGGACGAACCCGGGTGGACCCAACGGGAGGAGAGATGAAGACGGAAGTCGCGAGGGAAGGCGGTCCTGCCGAACGGCTCATTCGCGATGCCGAGATCTGGGGCGCGCAGAACTACCGGCCGTTGCCGGTGGTGCTCACGAGAGGGGAGGGCATCTGGGTCTGGGATGTGGAGGGACGGCGCTACCTGGACATGCTCTCGGCGTATTCGGCGCTGAATCACGGCCACGGGCACCCGAGGATCGTGGCGGCGCTCGTGGAGCAGGCGTCGCGCCTCGCCCTCACGTCCCGCGCGTTCCACAACGACCAGTACGCCCCGTTCCTTCGGGAGCTGTGCGAACTGACCGGCTACGAGAAGGCACTCCCGATGAACACGGGCGCCGAAGCGGTGGAGACGGCGATCAAGGCGGCCCGCAAGTGGGGGTACGAGCGCAAGGGGGTGCCGCGGGACCAGGCGGAGATCGTGGTGTGCGAAGGTAACTTCCACGGCCGAACCACCACGATCGTCGGTTTCTCGTCCGAGCCGACCTACCGGGACGGGTTCGGGCCGTTCGCACCCGGATTCCGCCGGATCCCGTACGGCGACGCGGACGCGCTGGAGGACGCGATCACGGACCGGACCGTGGCTTTCCTGGTGGAGCCGATCCAGGGGGAAGCGGGCGTGGTCGTGCCGCCGGACGGGTTCTTGAGCCGCGCCGCGGAGATCTGCAGGCGGCGGGGCGTCCTGCTCATGGCCGACGAGATCCAGACGGGGCTGGGCCGGACGGGACGACTCCTGGC
>Ga0181858_1001195_pt1 | contig 12785 bp, 8 predicted proteins | sample NewIslPassag4_SG_FD_130749 | JGI IMG/M metagenome (GOLD analysis project Ga0181858, IMG submission 130749) | Feedstock adapted compost microbial communities from Newby Island compost facility, Milpitas, CA, USA - Passage 4_SG | ecosystem: Engineered > Solid waste > Feedstock > Composting ...
TCATCGAACCGGCTAGCTCACGGCAGCTGTCAGGCGAGCTCGGGCCAGGGGCGGCCGAAGGGAAGGCTGGTAGCGTCGAGGCCGAGGTCGGCGCGCGCCACGTGCAGCACGGCGTTGATCAACGCGAGGTGCGTCAGCGCCTGCGGGTAGTTGCCGAGATGGCGACCGGACCGCGGGTCGATCTCTTCTGCGTAGAGGCCGAGCGGACCGGCGTGCGCGAGCAGGCGCTCGCACAGCTCGCCGGCACGGTCGATCTCCCCCGCTTCCGTTAGCGCCGAGACGAGCCAGAACGAGCAGACGGTGAACGCGCCCTCTGGCTCGCCGATCCCGTCGTCGACGCGCTGCGGGTCGTACCTGCGCACGAAGCCGCCGTCTGAGAGTTCGCTCTCGATCGCGGCGATCGTTCTGCGCACGCGCTCGTCGTCGGCGGGAAGGAAGCGCACCAGCGGAATGAGCAGCAGGGAAGCGTCGAGTTCCTCGCTGCCGAACGCTTGCGTGAAAACGCCGCGCTCGCTCACGCCGTCGCGAAGGACCTCGGCACGGATCGTCTTCGCAGCCTCGTGCCAGCGGCGGGCACGCGCACTGTCGCCCCGGAACGTTGCCAGACGCACACCGCGCTCGGCGGCGACCCAACACATCACTTTCGAAGACACGAAGTGCCGCTCGGGGCCGCGCACCTCCCAGATACCGCGATCCGGTTCCCGCCAGCCCGCGAGGGCCGCCTCGACCACCGTCACGAGCCGCGACCACACGTCGGGCGGGAGGTGCTCGCGCCCCCGCACATGCAGGTAAACGGCGTCGACGAGCGCTCCCCACACGTCGTTTTGGCGCTGGCGGTAGGCGCCGTTGCCGATCCGTACCGGCCGCGAGCCGCCGTAGCCGCGCAGGTGCGGGAGCTCGCGCTCCGGCAGCTCGCGCTCTCCTCCCAACCCGTACAGCACCTGGACATCACCGTGCTCGAGGACGTCGCCGAGGAAGTAGAAGAAGTCGTCAGCCTCGCCGTCGAAGCCGAGGCTGTGCAACGCCCACAGTGCGAACGATGCGTCGCGCATCCAGCAGTAGCGGTAGTCCCAGTTGCGCGAACCGCCGATCGTCGCAGGCAGCGACGTCGTAGCCGCGGCGGCGAGCGCACCCGTCGGCTGATAGGCGAGTGCGCGCAAGGTCAGCGCCGAGCGCTGCAGCACCGCACGCCACGGATGGTCCGGGAAGCGGCCGCGGTCGAGCCACTCCTGCCAGAAGTGGGTGGTCTCGACGAGGGCGCGGTAGGCGTCGTCGTAGCTGCGCGGAAGCCAACTGTCCCAGGCCAGAGCGACGAACCGCCGCTCCCCTGCACGCAAGGTGCTGCGAGCGCTCGCCCGAGCGTGTTCGACGCCGACCCGCAGGTCGCTGGCCAGCCGCAGGCGCGGACCAGACCCGCCATCCGAGGGATCGGCGGCGAGCTCGTGGTAGCCACCCGGCCCGAACCGCCACCGCGCCGCCTTGCGCCCGTAGTCGAAGCGCGGCTCGCAGGCAAGCTCGACCTCGACCTCGCCGTGCACGCAGTGCAGGGTTCGCAACAGCACGCGCCGCGCCGAAACGTCGGCGGGTGCTCGCCGCCAGTCACCCTCGAGCGGCCTCTCGGCGCTCCAGCGGCCGACGAGCAGCGCGTCGCGCACCACAAGCCATCCGCTGCCGGTTCCCCAGCTCGTTTCGAGCACCATCGTGCCGGGCAGGTAGCGGCGATCGACGGGCACCGTGACGTCGGCCGGACCGAGCCGGAAGAACCCTGCGTCCGGGTCAAGAATCGACCCGAACACGCTCGGCGAGTCGAGGCGCGGCAGACAGAGCCATTCGACGGAGCCGTCGGGAGCTACAAGGGCACCGGTTTCGCAGTCGGAGAGGAACGCGTATTCGGCGATCGGCACCGTTCGGCCACGAGCGGACGCCACGATGTCGCGTGGCCCGCTCACCCCTGCGTCCCGCCTCCGCTCGCGATGTCGGTTACCACCACCCCCTCGCCCCCTTGCTCGGCGCACTCGCTGGCGAGCATCGCCGCTGGCTGGGCGTAGACCGTGGCGCTGCCGGGACGGCCACCAGTGGCGCCGGACAGCGACTGCTCGAGCGCAGCGAGCGCAGGCCGCTTCTCCTCCCCGAGAGCGAGCAGGACAAGACGGGCGCAATGGGCTAGCACGGGGAGCGTGAGCGTCACGCGGGGCACGAACGGCTCGAGACCCGGTTCGTCGACGGCAACGGCCCAGCGGTCGCGCTCGCCGAGCGCGGCTCGGTCGGGAAAGAGGGACGCGACGTGCCCGTCGCGGCCGACGCTCAGAAACGCGACGTCGAAGCGCGGCGAGGCGTGCGCGCTGCCGCCCGCGATCGCTAGCTCACGCTCGTAGATCGCTGCCGCCGCGGCAGGCGGGCGATCGAGACGGGGCGCGCGCAGGCGGGGCCGCAGCGCAGGCGGTAGCGGCGCGACCAGCTGTCGCTCGACGAGCTCGCCGTTCGAGCGCGCGTCACCGGCCGGAACGCAGCGTTCGTCGGACAACCAGAGCTCGCTGTCAGCGAGATCGGCCCTTCGCGCCGCGAGCCGCTCGTAAACCTGCCCCGCGCCGCGACCCCCCGTCACCACCAGGCGCTTGCCGCCGCCGAGAGCGGCGACGAGAAGCTCGGCACAGCGCCCCACCGCGTCGCCTACCCGCTCGACCCGGATCGACCCCATCCCGGCGCTCTTCCCGTTCTCGCCATGCGTCACTGACCGCCAGCTTCCGCCGAGCCGCCAGCAGACCCCGGGCCGCCAGCGACCTCCGCCACCTCGGCGAGACAAACCGCCGCCTGCAGCGCTGGACGGTAAGTCGGGTCCCGCAAGAGCGCTTCGCGGAGCGCCTCGGCGAGGATCCCGCGCTCGCCGCGCGACGCCCCGACGGCGACGGAGACGCGCTCGCCGCCGCCGCTGCGCAAGCGACAAACAAGACCGCCCCTGCCGCGCTCGAGCGCGATCTCGCTACCTGCGCTTTGCACCGCTACGCCTGCCAGACCCGGCACCCCAAGCGTTCCGACCTCTTCCGTGATGACGCGCACGTCGCGCCCGACGAGCGGGCGTGTCCGCGCGTCGCGCTCGCGTTGCTGCCGCGCAGCGCAGCCATCGGCCAAGCGGCGCTCGTCCAGCGTGGGCGCGCTGCCGTCGGCCGCGGTGGACGCGCCACCTTCGCCAGCCCCCTCGCGCAGGTCCCAGCCGAGCCGCGACGCGAGCCACCCCGCGAACAGCAACGCCGAAGCCCGCGAACCGGGGGCGTGGCGGACCCGCACCTGCTCGATCCGCCACAGCTCTGCGCGCCGCCGCGGCGGATCGAAAAGCTCGGCGACACGTAGACGCCAAGGCTCGGAGCGCAACCACTCGAGATCTACGACGTGCGCGGCCAGCGACAGGCGCCAGGCGCGTTCGAGCGCGTGCGAGAGCGACGCGTGTCCGGCCGAGTCGATCAGCACCGCCTCGCAGAGGCCGGCCAGGGCGGCCACCCATTCGTCGTCGACGCCCACCGGCCAGACCGCCGTCGGAACGCCGCTGACCACGAGCGGCGCAGCCACGGACGCTACCCGGTCGCGTTCGCGCACGCGCAGCTGGACGAGCTCGCGCAGCGTCACGAGCGGTGCGTCCCAGGCACCGTCGCTGGCGACCTCGACCGTCTGTGCGACGTCCCCGTTCCCGCCAACGACCAGCAAGACGACGCGCGAGGGATGGTTGGTGCCGAGTGCGCGCAGACGCTCCCGCACCGTGCCCAATCGTTCGGCGGCGACCGGCACGATCAACGTCAACGCGCGCGCCGGGACGACCCCGTGGCGCTGATAGGCAGCGCGCAACAGGTCGCGCAAAGCCCGATCGGCGTCGGTGGCACCCACCACCGAACGGCTGAGGTGCAACGCGGGCCGCTCGGTCGCCAGCTCTGCGCCCGCTTCCGTCATCACAACGGACGCCAGGCGTGCCCGGGCAGAAGGATCCGGTCCGCCTCCTCCGGCCCCGCCGAGCCGGCGGCATACGGGAGCGGCCGCTCGCCCGAGCGCTCCCAGGCGTCGAGTATCGGCTGGCAGATCGCCCACTGGGCGGCGACCTCGTCTTCGCGAGTGAAGAGCGTCGCGTCCCCCAGCATCGCGTCGAGGATCAGGCGCTCGTACGCCTCCGGCGACTCCGAGAGAAAGGCGCTCCCGTACAGAAACTCGAGGTTCACCGGACGGGTGCGCATGCGGCTGCCTGGGATCTTGGCGTTGATCGCGATTGAGACGCCCTCGTTAGGCTGCACCGACAGCACGATCTCGTTCTGTTTCACGCCTCCGCCCTCGCCGTGCAGGGCGAGGTGCGGTACGGGCCGCAACGTCAGCGCGATCTCGGTCGACTTGCGCGCCAGCCGCTTGCCGGTGCGCAGGTAGAAAGGCACCCCCGCCCACCGCCAGTTCTCGACACCGAGCCGGAGCGCGACGAACGTCTCGGTGCGCGACTGCGGGTCGACCCCCTCCTCCTCCAGGTAACCCGGCACCTCCTCGCCCTCGACGACCCCGCGCGCGTACTGGCCGCGCACGGTCGCCGCCCCGACCTCTTGCGGCGACGGCGGACGCACGGCGCGCAGCAGCTTCGCTTTCTCGTCGCGGACCGGATCGGCCGAGAAGCGCACCGGCGGCTCCATCGCGATCAGCGCCAGCAGCTGCAACATGTGGTTTTGAACGAGGTCGCGCAACGCTCCCGACTGCTCGTAGTAGCCGGCACGCCCCTCGATGCCGAGATCCTCGGCCACGGTGATCTGCACGTTCTCCACGTAGTGGCGGTTCCAGAACGGCTCGAAGATGCCGTTCGCGAAGCGCAGCGCGAGGATGTTCTGAACCGTCTCCTTGCCCAGATAGTGGTCGATCCGGAAGATCTGGCGCTCGTCGAGGACGGCGTGAAAGCGGGCGTTGAGCTCCTCGGCCTCGGCGAGGCTGCGGCCGATCGGCTTCTCGACCACCACCCGCACCTCGGCGCCTTCCGCGTGCGCAAGTCCGTGGCGCCCGAGCGCCTCGACCAGCGGCGCGAAAAACGCCGGGGCGGTCGCGAGGTAGAAGACGCGGTTGTGACGCAGATCGTCGTCGCTGTCGAGCTTGGCGAGTCGCTGGCCGAGGCGCTTGTAGAGGTCGTCGTCGCCGAACGCACCGGACTCGTAGCTCGTCAGATCGAGCAAGCGCTCGAGCACCGCCTGGTCGGGTCGGCGGCGCGAGAAGCGTTCGACGGACTCCGCGAAGAGATGGCGATAGGCGTCGTCGCTCAGCTCGCTGCGCGCGACCGCGACGAGCCGGAACCCGTGCGGCAGCAGCCCCTCGTGACCGAGGTTGTAGACAGCCGGTAAGAGCTTGCGGCGGGCTAGATCGCCGGTCGCTCCGAAGATCACGAGCGCCGTGGCCGCGGCGATTGGCCGCTCTAGCCCCTCGCGCAGCGGGTTGCGGCGGCGCTCCACTACGGCCACGCTCTAGCCGCCCTCCGCTCCCCCGTCGCCGCGGCGGACAGCGTGCCCGCCGAACTGGTTGCGCAACGCCGCGAGCAGACGCGCCTGGAAGTCGTCGCCCCCGCGGGAGGCGAAGCGCGCGAACAGCGCGGCGGCGATCGTCGGCACCGGTACGGCGCTAGCGATTGCCTGTTCCAGCGTCCACCGCCCTTCGCCCGAGTCTTCGACCCACGGTTCGAGCTCCTCCACCTGGCCGCTTGCGAGCGCCCGGCCGGCGAGCTCGAGCAGCCAGGAGCGCACCACCGAACCTTGCATCCACAGCCGGGCGAGGCGCGCCAGATCGAGCCCGAACGGAGCGGAGCGCAGCAGCGCGAAGCCCTCGGCGTACGCCTGCATCAGCCCGTACTCGACGCCGTTGTGCACCATCTTCACGAAGTGTCCGGCGCCGACAGGGCCGACGTGAGCGTAGCCCTCGCCGAACTCGGGGTGCGGGTCGGGGGCGAGCGCGCTCAGCACCGGCTCGAGGCGCGCGAAGGCCGTCGACGAACCGCCGGCCATCAAGCAGAACCCTTCGCTTCGGCCCCAGATGCCCCCGCTCACGCCGACGTCGACGAAGTCGATCCCCCGCGCTTCGAGCTCGCGACCCCGGCGGACGCTGTCGCGCCAGTCGGAGTTGCCGCCGTCGACGATCACGTCGCCCCGATCGGCCGCGGCGGCGACGCTCGCGAGTGCGGCGCTGGTCGCTTCGCCGGCGGGCACCATCAACCAGACGACGCGCGGCCGCGGCAGCGCAGCGACGAGCGCCTCGACCGTGTCGCTTACGGCGACGCCGGAGCGCGCTGCCTCCGCGCGCGCCCGTTCATCCGGATCGAAGCCGTGCACGGCGATGGACGGTGCGCGCTCGCCGAGACGTGCGGCGAGTCCGCGCCCCATGCGCCCAAGCCCGACGAAACCGACCGCCTTGACCTCGGGCGCGCCCATCTCCGGCACCTACGTCGCGAGCGCGTCGCCGAGCTTGCGCAGCAGGCGCGCGGGGTCGCTGTCGGCCGCGACCGTGACGACGCGGCGCCCGCGCTGCTCGAGCGCGGCGCGATCGCCCGCCGCTTGTGCGTCGATCAGCGCACGGAAGCCGTGGTCGCGTTCCGCGATCGCTAGCTCGTCGCCGTCGCTTCCGTCGACGAGCTGCAAGAACGCGCCGACCGGCGGTCCTCCTTTGTGCAGCTGCCCGGTCGAGTGCAGGTAGCGGGGCCCGTAGCCGAAGGTCGCCGCGCAGCCGGTGCGCTCGACGACGGTGCGGCAGAGCTCGCTCGCGGCAGCGTCGAGCTCGGGCGACTCGGGAAGGTACGCCTGGATCGCCAGGTATGCCGGCGGTGCCAGCGAGCGGATCAGCTGCACAGCTGCTGCCTCCTCGTCACAGCGAGGACGTTCGCGGCGCGCTAGCGCTCGTTTGCTTGCGTCCTTGGCCTCCTGGACGTTGGGCTGGTCGAAGGGGTTGACGCCGATGAGCGCGCACGCCGCCGCCGTCGCGACCTCCCACAGATACAGCGCAGCTCCAAGCGCCTCGCCGCCAACAGCGGCGAGCGGCACGCCCGGAACAGGCGCGATCGCCCGCGCGCCGTGAGCGGCGCGAACGGGCAGGGCGAGCAGCGAGCCGGAAGGGGTCGCCAAAGTGCCGTCTTCGGCGGCAGTGAGCGGGACCGGGAGGATGCCGCGCCCCTGTTTGCCGCTCGATTCGGCGATCAGCTGTTCGAGCCAGAGCGCGAGCAGGCGGTCGCTCTCGCCCGCGGCGACGAGCAGGCGCCAGGACCCCTCGGCGGCCGCCGCGGCGAGCGCAGCCGCGAGCGTGGCGGCCGGGCGCGGCTCCGCCCCCAACCCCCCCGCCAACCCCGCAACGGGCCCCCCCCCCCCCGCCGGGGGCGCGGAGGGGGCGCGGGCCCCCCGCGGGGGCCGCGGGGGCGGGCGCAGCCGGGGGGGGGGGGGCGGGTCGCGGCTCGCCCAAAAGCCTCTCGGCAAGCTCGACAGCGGCCCGCAGCTCCGGCTCGGGATCGCTGCCGCAGAGCAGCGCCGGCACCGTCCCGAACGGCGAAAGGACCGAGTAGCGCCCACCGATCTCGGGGTCGCCGTGGAAGACGTGCGCGAACCCCTGCGTGCGCGCGTCGGCGTCGAGCGGCGTGCCCGGGTCGGTGATCGCCACGAACCGCTCAGGCTGGCCGCTGCGCCCGAGGAAGTAGTCCATCTGCGCACGCGTCTCGACCGTCGTCCCCGACTTCGAAGCAACGACGAACAGCGGACGCTTGCCCTCGAGCGCGCCCTCGAGGGCGCGCACGGCGCGCGGGTGGGTGGAGTCGAGGACGTACAGGGGTTTCCGCTCGCCGGGGGAGGGTGGCCGCTGCTCGGCCAGCGGACCGTGAACTTCGATACCCAGCGCAGCCGCGAGCGCGGCGGCGCCAAGGCTCGAGCCGCCCATCCCGAGCAACACCACGGCGTCGGCGTCGCCGGCAAGCTCACGGCACACGCTGCGACGCTCGCCGAGCGCGGCGAGCTCGCGAGCCGGCGAGCGCACCCAGCCCAGCCGATCGGCGAGCTCGGGAGTCGAGGGGTCGCCGAGAGTGCTGGCGTCGCCCGCCAAGAGCGCGCGCACGATCCACTCGCTCTGGGCGCGCCGGTCGTCTGCGCTTGCCAGTGTGCGCCAGCGCCGGTCGGGCACCACCGCCGCAGCGGTGCCCGCCAGCGCGACCGCTTTGCGCGCGACAGCGGTGAGCGTCCGCTCGTAGGGGCGCACGAACTTCTCGATCCCCTCTTCGAGCAGCACCGCCGCGACCTCTTCGAGATCGATCCCGGCGTCCGCGAGCGCCGCGAGATCGTCGGCAGGGTCGATCCGCGCCGTGTCGGCGGTGACCTCGAGCTCCCGCGCGCACGCCGCGAGCGTCGCGCGCGGCATCGTCGACACCGTGTAGGGAGCGACGAGCTCGGCGACGTACTTGGTCTCGGGATAGGCGGGGTCCTTCACGCCTGTCGATGCCCAAAGCGGGCGCTGCACGGGGCATCCGCGCGCGCGCAGGGCGGCGAAACGCTCGCCGAGGAAGATCCGTTCGAAGGCGCGGTAGGCGGCGCGCGCGTTGGCCACGGCGGCGCGCCCCCGCAGGTCGTCGCGCCCCAGTCGCCGCAGGCGACGGTCGACCTCGGTGTCGACGCGCGAGACGAAAAACGAGGCCACCGACCAGACGCGGAAGTCGCGGCCGGCGGCAGCGCGCCGCTCCATCGCACGCACGTACGCCTCGGCGACGCGCTCGTAGGTAGCGACCGAGAACAGCAACGTGACGTTGACGTTGATCCCTTCGAAGAGAGCTTCCTCGATCGCCGCGAGCCCCTCTTCGGTGCCGGGGATCTTGATCATCACGTTCGGCCGGGCGACGAGCTCCCACAGCCGACGAGCGGCACTTAGCGTCGCCTCGCCGTCGCGCGCGAGGTGGGGCGAGACCTCGATCGACACGAAGCCGTCGGGCCCGGCGAGCGCCGTCTCGGCGCTGTCGACGCTGGCCGCGAAGATGGGCGCCAAGCGGTCGCACGCCGCGCGCACGTCGCTGACGGTCAGCGCTTCGACGAGCGCGTCGGCGTCCTGTCCGCTGCGCGCGAGCTCGGCGAGCTCGTCGTCGTAGTCTCTCCCGGCCGCCAGGGCGCGTTCGAAGATCGCCGGGTTGGTGGTGACGCCGCTCACGCAATTCAGCTCGACGAGACGGTCGAGCTCGCCGCCGCGCAGCATCGCCCGGTCGAGGTCGTCGACCCACACGGCGGTGCCGGCGCGAACGAGCGCCGCTAGCCGCGCGTTCGCACCGGTAGCGGGATGGCTCTCGACTGCGCTTCTCTCCACCGTTACCTCACCTCGGGGTCGACTGCTCGCTCGTAGCCCTCGCGACGACCTCCCGCACCGTGTCCGCCACGCGCTCGGGCGTGAAGCCGAAGTGGGCGAGCACCTCCCGCCCGGGGCCGGACTCGCCGAAGCGGTCGATGCCGACGACAGCGCCCTCGCTTCCCACGATCCGCTCCCACCCTAGGGGAGCGGCAGCCTCGACGGCGACGCGAGCTCGGCACGACGATGGCAATAGATCCTCGCGCCAGCTCTCGTCCTGCTCGAGAAAACGCTCGACGCACGGCATCGAGATCACGCGCGCGTCTATACCGTCCGCGTGAAGAAGCTCGGCAGCGTCGAGGGCCGTCGCCACCTCGGATCCTGTCGCCACCACTATCGCGTCGGGTTCGCCGGTGGTGTCGCGCACCACCCAGGCGCCGCGCTCGATCGCATCGTCGGGGACGCGATCGGGATCGTCGACCGGAACGGCCTGGCGTGTCAGCACGAGCACGACGGGGCGGTCGCTGGTGCGCAGCGCGAACCGCCACGCGCGCACGGTCTCGTTCGCACCGGCCGGACGCACCACGTAGAGGTTGGGGATCGCACGCAGGTGCGGCAGGTGTTCGACCGGTTGGTGGGTCGGTCCGTCCTCGCCGACCCCGATCGAGTCGTGCGAGAACACGAACGTCGACGGGATACCCATCAACGCGGCGAGTCGGATCGGCGGCTTCATGTAGTCGCTGAAGACGAGGAAGGTGGCGCCGAAGGCGCGCAGCCCGTGCAGGACGAGGCCGTTGACGATCGTGCCCATGGCGTGCTCGCGCACACCGAAGTGGATGTTGCGACCGCTGTAGTTGCCCCGCCCGATGCTCTGCGCGTCGTCGATCTTCGCGAGCGTCGAGGAGGCGAGATCGGCCGACCCGCCGACGAGCTGGGGAACGCGCGCCGCTGCCCACTGCAGCGCACGGTGCGCCGCTTTGCGCGTCGCTACCGGTCCGTCGTCGCGTTCGAAGCGCGGCAGCTCGCCGCTGTCCCAGTCCGCCGGCAGCCGACGTGCCCGGACCTGTTCGAGCAGTTCGTGCTCCTTCGGGTAGGCGCGGGCGTAGCTCCGGCAGCGCTCCTCCCACTCGCGGACCAGCTCGCGCCCGCGCTCGACGGCGCGGCGACAGTGGGCGAGCGCCTCGTCGGGTACCCAGAACGACCGATCGACCGGCCAGCCGAGGTTCTCTTTGGTGAGCCGGACCTCGTCGGCGCCGAGCGGTGCCCCGTGGGCCGCCGCGGTGTCGCGCTTGTTGGGGGCTCCCTCGGCGATGTGCGTACGCAGGATCACCAGCGACGGTCGCCGCTCTTCGGCCTTGGCGGCTTCGACCGCGGCGCAGATCCGTGCCGGGGTTACGTCCTCGCCGAGATCTTGGACGTGCCAGCCGAGCGCCTCGTAGCGCGCGGCGGTGTCTTCCGACATCGCGAGCTCGGTCGGCCCGTCGATCGAGATGTGGTTTCGGTCGTAGAACGCGATCAGCCGACCGAGACCGAGGGGGCCGGCGATCGCGCACGCCTCGTTCGAAACGCCCTCCTGGATATCGCCGTCGGAGCAGATCGCGAACGTGTAGTGGTCGACGATCGGATACCCGGGGCGGTTGAGGCGACCCGCCAGCCAGCGCTCGGCGAGCGCCAGTCCGACGGCGTTACCGATGCCCTGACCTAGCGGGCCGGTGGTGACCTCGACGCCGGGCGTGCGCCCGTACTCGGGGTGACCGGGGGTGAGCGAGCCGAGTTGGCGGAACCGCCGGATGTCGTCGAGGCCTAGGTCGTAGCCAGTCAAGTAGAGGATCGCGTAGAGCAGCATCGACGCGTGGCCGGCGGAGAGCACCAGGCGGTCGCGATCGAACCAGTCGGGGTGTCGCGGGCTGTGGCGCAGCACGCGCGTGTAGAGCGTGTAGGCGAGCGGCGCTAGCGCCATCGGCGTGCCCGGATGTCCCGAGTTCGCCGTTTCGACCGCGTCGATCGCCAGCGTGCGAATGGTGTTTATGCAGAGCTCGTCGATGTTCGCCTGCGGCTCTGCCCGCTCGTCGTCGCTCACGCGTTCTCCCGTGGTGTCGGAGGGGTCGGTGTGGTGGGCGCTCGCTTGCTGTCTCCGCCTTGCATTGTTAGCGCGTCCGGCCGCCGTCTCTGCACGCGACCTTGTGTCTACCCCGCAAGATTCGGCGAGACAGCGACGAGCGCGGCGCCGAGCACCCCTGCCGCCTCGCCCGCGCGCGCCCCGACCACGCGCACGCGTGGCCAGATGTGAGCGAGCGCCGAGCGCTCGGCCTCGGCCAGCGCGGTGGGCAGGAAGAGGTCGGCGGCCAAGCCGAGCCCGCCGCCAATGGCAATCACTCGCGGCTGGAAGACGTTGGCGTAGCCGGCGAGGGCGATCCCGAGGTCGCGGGCGAAGCGGTCGATCAGCCAGCGGGCGTCGGGGTCGCCGCGCGCGGCGGCGGCAGTGACGTCACGCGCGCTGATTCTGCCGCCGGTCGCGAGGACACGGCCCAGCAGGCTGGTCGGCCGTGTCGCTGCGAGCTCGCGAGCGTCACGCTCGAGCGCCTGACCGGAACAGAGCGCCTCGACACAGCCGCGGGCGGGGCAGGAGCCGGGGCACGGCGGTCCGTCGGCACGGATGGGGAAGTGCCCGAGTTCGGCGCCGAGACCGTCGGCGCCGCGCAGCAGCCGCCCGCCGCTGATCACCCCACCACCGACACCCGTACCGAGCGTGAGCATCACGAGCTCGCTGCACGAGCGCAGCCACGCTTCAGCGAGGGCGGCCGCGTTGCCGTCGTTGTCGATCGCCACGGCGCGCCCCGCCAGCCGCCGCTCGAGCTCGGCCCGGAGCGGGATGTCGCCGACGACCAAGTTGACAGCACCCGGAGCACGCCCGGTCTTCTGATCGATCCCACTCGGGAAACCCACGCCCACTCGGCACGCCGAGCCCGCCGTCTCGGCTTCGAGACCTTCGACCAGCGAAGCGACGAGGTCGAGCAGAGCAGCGCTGTCGTGCGGCGTCGGCTCGCGCGCGCTCGCGAGCGCCTGCGGTGGATCGCGGTCGCCTCCGCGCTGCGCGCCACCGGTGAGGTCGGCCGCCCGGTACGCCGCCGCCGCCACCTTGGTGCCACCGACGTCGACGCCGACGACCAGCTCCTCGCCTCGGTCGGCGCCGCCACCCGGCGGGTGCACGCGGTCACGGGAGCGAGGTTCTTCGTCGTGTAGCGGTTCTGTGGGCACTTGGTCGGAGAGGCTCGTCGTGCTCGGCGCCAGCGGCAAGCCGAGCGCCGACCGTAGTATCGACGGCCGCGACCGTATGCGCGCGATCGCACTAACTACGAGCGACGAGAGGCCGACCACGATCCGCGTCCCCGGCCGCGTCAACCTGATCGGCGAGCACACCGACCACAGCGGTGGCCTCGCCTTGCCGTTCGCGACCGACCGGGCTCTCTGGCTCAGTGTCCGTCGCCACA
>Ga0181858_1001198_pt1 | contig 12771 bp, 7 predicted proteins | sample NewIslPassag4_SG_FD_130749 | JGI IMG/M metagenome (GOLD analysis project Ga0181858, IMG submission 130749) | Feedstock adapted compost microbial communities from Newby Island compost facility, Milpitas, CA, USA - Passage 4_SG | ecosystem: Engineered > Solid waste > Feedstock > Composting ...
ACAGAGGGAACATGGTTTACCTATTCTACGCTTTTATCTTAGTCAATCCGCAACAAACAGAAAACACGAGAATTTTTGCTCTCGACGACACGTCGGCCATGATAAATCGCTTTTAGATCACTCTTTTTAGGTCATTTTGCCACCCCTTACAGCATATCCACAGGGTCCACGTCCACGACGTAGCTCACGTGGCGTGCGTCCTCGAGCGACTGAAGGCCACAGCGGACAAGTGCGCGGACGAGATTCTCGTCTTTACCCAGAATTTGAATATGATAACGGTATTTTCCCCGCAATTTCATGAGAGGAGCGGGCGCAGGACCGACCAGTCGGACGGCATCGGGACGGCCCGTTTGGGAGAGGGCCTCCGAGATCGCCCGGGCTACTCGCTCCGCCCAGCCAGCTGCCTCCTCTTCTTTTTCAGCCGAGATGACCAATCGAACCAACCTGGTGATCGGCGGATAACCGAACGCCGTTCGGATTGGCAGTTCCTGCGCAGCAAAACCCTCGAAGTCGTGCCGCACCGCCGATTGGATGGCAAAATGTTCGGGACTGAAAGTTTGAACCAGCACGAGACCTCCATGCGGTCCCCGACCGGTCCGGCCTGCCACCTGTGTCACCAATTGAAACGTACGCTCCGCTGCCCGAAAGTCTGGAAAGTGGAGGGCCGTGTCGGCGTTGACCACACCCACAAGTGTTACGTTAGGAAAGTCCAGGCCTTTAGCAATCATCTGAGTTCCCAAGAGGATTTGAATCTTGCCCTCGCGGAAGAGCCGGAATGCCCGCTCGTAGGCCTCCCGGCTCCGCATTGAATCGGCGTCCATCCGCAAGCATGTGGCCTCAGGGAACCGGGCCTTGACCTCGGCCTCGAGTCGTTCCGTCCCGACTCCGCTAAACCGGATTGCCACCGACTGGCATTCAGGGCAGCTTTTTGGAGAAGGGGCCTCATGACCGCAATAGTGGCACAGGACTTTGCCGAAGCTCCGGTGGTGCGTCAAGGCAATCTCGCAGTCGGGGCACATCAGCACGTAACCGCAGGCCGAACACTGCACATGCGTTGCGAACCCCCGGCGATTGAGCAGCAGAATCACCTGCCCGCCGTTTTCCAGGGCTTCGTGGATAGCCGCGTGAAGTTGTCGGGTGATCACACCCCGGCTTACCCGGCCGTGCTTGGGTTGACGGAGATCGATTGGCTTGACGGCCGGCAGCGTTCGGCCACCAATGCGCTCAGGCAAGCGAATCAGCATGAACTCGCCTTGCTGGGCGCGATACCAGCTTTCCAACGACGGTGTTGCCGACCCCAGAACGAGGGGAATGCGTTCGAGTTGGGCACGGTGGAGAGCCACATCGCGTGCGTGATATCGGGGAGCGGCTTCCTGCTTAAAGGATGTTTCATGCTCTTCATCCATCACGATAAGCCCCAGCCTGGGCGTAGGGGCAAAAACGGCACTTCGGGCACCCACGACCACCTGCACCTGCCCGGAAGCGATCCAGTCCCATTGGGCGGCCCGCTCGGCATCCGTGAGATGACTGTGGAGAACAGCGACATGGTCAAATCGGCTGCGGAAGCGTTCAACGGTCTGCGGAGTGAGACTGATTTCGGGGACAAGGACAATGGCCTGCTTTCCCCGCTTCACTACGTGCTCAATGGCCTGGATGTAAACTTCGGTCTTGCCGCTGCCCGTCACGCCGTATATAAGAAAGCCCCGATATTCCTCGCATCGCACCGCTTGGAGGATGATTTCCAGCGCCTGTCGTTGCTGCTGGTTGAGAACTAACCTGTCTTGCCGTGGAAGAGTTGCGGCAACCGGCTCGCTGTGCCGAACCCTTGCCATTTCCTTGACCAGGATTCCACGTTTGACAAGATTGTCGAGTACGGCCGCGGTACAGCCAGCGTTTCGGGTGAGTTCGTCGCGCGGAAGCCGGTGCTCGGATGCCTGCAAAAGAACAGCCACCACCCTCGCCTGCTTCTCCGTGAGTGATGGAAATGCATCGACGGGGCCAGCCAGGCGATAATGGGGAACCAGGCGTGTGCCGGCCTGGTTACGCACGCAGGCCGGTATGACGGTTTCCAGAACAGTACCCAAAGGACAGAGGTAATACTCCGCCATCCACTGGGCCAGTCGCAACAGAGCGGGCGTGAGAAGCGGAGCCTCATCGATAAGACCCGCGACGTCTTTCAGTTGGGGGCTGTCCGTCTCTTCGCAAATTTCGAGACAGTACGCGACCACCGGGCGGTTGGATTTTCCCAGAGGCACGCGGATCCGCTGGCCGGGAGCGATCTTCCCCACAAGCGTTTTTGGAATCCGATAGTCAAAAACGCCCTCGGGGCCGGATTCAAACACAACTTTGGCTACCAGAACACGCTTCGCCGGGGAAGTGTCTTCGAGGCCGGAAAAAAGCGAAAGCTGTTTCACGTTTCTCACTGCATCCGGCGTCAATTCGCTTGACCAGGCAATACATCCAGGACCGCGACTCCTTCTCCCTCGAGGGTGAGTTCCACCTGACGGTGCTGAACAGGATGTGCCGTTCCCCGAAGGAGTTCTCGTATAAACGGGCCGATCTCGACGTCAGGGTCGAAAGTGACCAGCACTCTTGTTTTCTCTGAAGTGTCATTAAACACAGTGAAATACCGATTGCCGAAGCGTTCCACATAGACCCGTGGATGAGAAGACCGCGCGTTTGTGATCGGTTCCCAGCCTGCCTCGGCGACGAGTTTGCAAAGCGGCACATATTTTTTGAAAAGGGGGCGATCTCGGTTGTACAGCTCCGGACGCGAGAAGTAATGCCCGGTGGACGCATTTGGGCTGAAGAACCCCGGAAACATGCCATACGCGAGCGACCTCGCCATATATTTTTCCACGTGTTGGTAATCGAACTGATCAAAGTTCGTGTTCATGAGAAAACAGTAGGGCTTCTTTCTACAGAGAGCCCGACGATACAGCAGTTCGCCATCGTTCATGGGCTGCCACTTTCCATTGCGATTCCAATCAGTCTCTGTTCCCAACACGTCCAGCCATGGAACCAGCCAGCAGAGCTGCGACGGGGTCCCATTGGCCATCATATACTTTCCCATTCTATGCACGTCTTCAGCAATCGCACGAACGTATTCGAACACGATCAATCCCCGAAAGACCGCGGGTTGCAGAGAATCGCCGTCGTAAGTGAGTGGGCGTTCGCCAACAAAATGATCCCGACGAAAGTCAAGCTCGTCCGTGACATATCCTTCACTGGAGTCGATGTATTCACCATCCAGATCTGCTTTGCGATTTGGCCCGTAGAGACGCTCGCGAATCTCCGGGTTCCACTTCAGCCGGAAATCGGTGATTTCCCCTGGGATTTGCGGCAGAGAGTTCATACTCCAAACCGCTCCATTGCACCATGGAGTGTCGAGCAGCCGCACCGGAATTCGTCCATACTCATCCCGAAAGCTGCTGGTCTGCCATGCTCGGGCCTGAGGGCGTCCCAGGCTGGCAAGACGCTCTGCCTCCGCCACAGCCGCCTCGTAGGTTCGTGGCAGTTCTGATCCCATCGGCATCCACCAGGTCATCGGTTCCGTGTATCGGAACGTGAGAATTTCATGGGCGTCATCCCACGCTGTTTCGTTATCGCCTTCCTTGAAGCGAAAACCAAAGTCTTCCCAAGCCTCTACGGACGAAATCTTGGCGAACGGCATCCATAAGCCCTGTTTCTGGATTCGCACACGAAAAACTTCGGGAAACATTTCATAATACGACTGAAGGGCTCCGCGAAATCCCATCTGGCCGGGAAACTGCCATTTGACAAGCCGCAGATGCGCTTCACGTTTTTCTGGAGTGAGTGCAACGTCATAACTTACAAACAGGCATCGCAGGCCAGCTTGGTAGCCGACCCGAAATACAGCAGGTAACGTCATATCAATTCCAATGGCATGGCCTGTGTCTCCGCTACGTATGGCTGCAAAAGGCCACCGAGAGAGGCGATGCGCCACCCCAGCCCGTGTGCGGGTGGCCACGGTGTATTCACCGATGCCCGAGATGGCTTCCTCTCGCCGCGGATCCGGATACCACACAACGGGCAATTGGTCATTGCCGGACACAGGATACAGATATCTGAGGGTGAGAAGCTTATCCCCCGATCCTGTCCATTTCAAACGAACGTCAATTGAATCACCCGGGCCTAGTTTTTCTACTTTTTGCTCGCACTCAATTCCTAATGCCGACTGATGGAGAGCATAAAAGTCCGTTCCTGCTTTGACATCCCGGATAACAAATCCAGAGTAGCCCTTTTTATGCCAGATGCACGGCACTCCATCAAAGAATCCACCCTGGGGGAGCGACAACTGATAGAGTCGAGGTGCCCGAAATGCCGCCGTGCCGGAATGACGTCGGAACAGGAGATAAAAGGAGAGCCGTTTCACCGGTTTTTCGGGAAAAATAATCACTCGTTTTTCTTGCCAACCGTGAGTTCCCACATCAAACGGCGCCGCCTGTCCCCACAATGGAGTGCCATCCACGTACTGAAGATCCAAATACAGGGAATAATCATTGTCGCGCGAACCGCCCACGTTTTCGGCCGCGCTCTCGGCGATGGCCAGAAGCGGTGCAGGCGTGGTCTGGTTGAGTTCCACCGTTTGCACGACTCCGCGGACGGCGTTTGGATCGGCGCCGTTATCACAGACGAAGGTTCCGTCTTTGCTGACGAAACCTTCCCCGTAGCTCCGCCAAGCTGTTTCATTGAGGAGATTCCGCCCCAAAGCGGGCTCCCGGAGCACTTCCAGAATGACGGTCTCCTGGGAGGAAACATTTTGAGCTTGTGACGCTTCACCTGGGAAAAGTGTCGCCGAAAAGGCAAGGAGCAAGCCCCCCGTCAGAGTCGCCGCGAATAAAGCACATTTTTTCCCGCAAGCCAAAGTCGGGCGACAATACGCCATAGTTCGTTTGTGCGGTGAGTACATGTTTTTTCTCCCGGAATTGCGTGCTATTGATCAAGTTCTAATAGGTCAGAATAAGACTTACTTTTTCTCCGGCGTGAAGAACAATTGGCTGGGCAACGCGGCAAACCACCCGCCCCTGGTCAGTCTCCACTTGTACAGGAATCGATTCGCCGCCTTTTTGACACTCGCCCCGATTGGGAAGCGCGTTATCTGGAAGCTGTGTGATGAACTTCGCCAATGGCAATTGGCCCCAGCGGAGTTCGATGGTGTCCACCTGCCGACCGGGTTCTCGTTTTTGGTAAAAGACGCCCCAACCCTCGGCTGCCGTGAAAAACGAGACATGGTCGTCTGGTTTCCAGGTGGGACAGAATCCGATGGTTTGGGCGGGACCATCATAGATAAACCCCTGGCACGCAAGCAGCAACGACCAGGAACTCATCGCGCGGGCGTAAAACTTGCCGCATTCGTCGTCGCCAAATGGATTACCGGAGTAGCCCCAACTTGTGAAATTCCCCGGCGTCAATCCAACTCTTTTTCGGCCATCATAGCGCAGGGCAATTGCCCGCACCACGGTGAAACCTTCCCGTACCAATCCGGCCTGAATCATTGCTGCCGCCGCAGCGTATTCAAAGCCGGTCATCACTTCACTTACATAGCGAATTACTTTTTCCGGGGGTTCTGTCCCAGGGGGCCATGTGAACATTTGCATGCCGGCGTCTTCATCGGCCACAAATTTCCTTGGTTTCTGCGGCAATCCTTTCATGAGCCCGCGAAAATTGTAGCGGAACAGACTGGCCAGCGCGGTCCGCACGTGTTCAGACGGATACACCCAGCCCAAATCCAACTGATGCGCCCACCACTGACCGAGGACCTGATCGATGGCACAACCCTGGCCGTAATCTTCATGGGGTTCGGGATCGGAAATTTGAATGTAATACTTTCCATTGAAAAGCATTGTGTCTTGCTTAACCTGTCCGGACAAACGGATGCGGTGGTAGCGTGCCGCCACATCGTTTTCTCCCTGCAGTTGCGCCATTTTTTCCGCAGCCGCGAGAGATGCCAAATAGAGGCTGCCCAACCACGAAGAAGCCCCCCCCAGTTCCCCATCGAGTGTGTTCCACTGGGGCCCGCTGGGGACGCCATCCTCGTCGGAGTCCCAACGTCGAATGATGTAGTCCATCGCCCTCTTGATCGACGTCCAATTCTTCGCCAGCCATTCCGAGTCACGAGAAAGCAGATGTTCGCGATAGGAATTGAGAACGGCGCCACACTGGCCGTCAAAAGCGGGAAACTCGTCAGGCTGACGGTGTGGAATGGCCCCGTCTTCCTTCTGGAAACGAAATTCCTGTTCCCGCATCAGCCGTCCGAGCTCTGGGAACAGTCTGGCGTGCGCCTGGGCATAGTGCCACACATGGTTGCAATTGCCTGGGCAGCATCCCGCATCAAGATTACATCCTTCCCATCCGCCGAAATAGCCGTCGCGGCACCAAAAGACTGTGGGGCTTCGCAGAATCGCCACTTGAGAGGCCATCCGATCAACAAACCAGTAAGGAAGATTCGTTTCGTAAAGGGAGTCAGCATAAAGCCGGGTGGCCGCTTCGAGTTCCGGGAGACGAGCGTCCAGTTCCGCAGCCACTTCTTCCGCACCGTGCCACCAGGCTTCGTAGCGACGGCCTCGGCAACTCCATTTGCCGGTGCCGGCTGGCAAGTCTGAAAAGAACCAAGTCAGCACACAGGTCACCGTTTGGGTCTGGCCTGGCTCGAGATCGAACGAACGCCATAAGGCTCCTTTCAGGGTCTCCCCAGCAGCGGAGGGTCCCGCTGAGACTTCCTTCGCGTCGAGTTGTCCAGCGGGCTTGGCGATCGATTCGCGAAGTTGTGCAAGATATGTCCAGGCGGGCACTCCGCGCACTCGGTCGCCCTTCATGAACAAGACCAGCCCGTCGCCCGAGTTCGCTGATTTACTCTGCCCCATCGTGAGCCAGGTGGATCCTTCCTTGCGGACTACTCGATTGACATTACCCCCGAAACTCGGGTGACGAACGCCTTCGATGGTCCCATCGCCACGGTAGCCGGTGGCATTGAGTTGACTGGCGAGGACAGTCACGGAAAGGCGGTGCTTTGTGGGATTCGTGACCGTCATCCGATAGACCGCACACGGAATTGCGGAATCGCGAAGGTTGGTTGGAATGAAGGGATTGAATGCCTCCAGAGCGACCTGCGCTGGCATCTCTGGATCAACAAATTCATAGCGGGCCAGGGGGTAGCGAGCCACCAGTCGGACCTCGGCCATAGGCGGAAGGCCTTCCTCGGGAATAGTCTGCAGGATCCTTTCGACCGTGCGATTGTCCCCACTGACCCGTACAGCAAAAAAGCTGTGCGGAACGAATCGGTAGGCCACCTGTCCAAATATCTGCCAGGCGTGCCGTCTGGCGGCTCCGTCCATGTGGATGGCGCCGACTCCAATGCCACCAACGGGCAGATCGACGGCCGACAGATGTTCCTTTTCATAAACCGTGGGTACCCCCCGGGCGAAGAGTGAAGGGTCCTCCATCAGCTCACGACGGCGCTTTTCGCGAGCCTCTTCCAGTCGCGCCTGCTCTTCTGCTTCCGCACGACGACGTTCTTCGTATTTAGCCTGCTCAGCCAGCCGAATAGCCTGGAAGCCCATTGCGTCCATGTGGGCGGCAATTTCCTGTTCGGTGAGAGCCCTGCTGTATACGGCGACGTGACAGATCACGCCGACAAAAAACTCGGCTCCCGCCGGTTGCGACGAGCCGATGTTGAGCGGACGATTTTTCTCCGAACGATTGATCTGCCAACTCTGCCGCGGAGGCAAACAGGGCACGCCGTTCAAATAAACTGTAGTTCCCGCCTTGGTACTCACAACAACCAGGTGATACCATTGGCCCGGTTTTAACGGCCCCGTGGCCGGCTGATAGGACGCCACCTCTCGACCGTTCCACAAATCGATGCCCGAATAATCTCCGTGCACGTGGATGCTCCAGCGCGTCTGACGATGATCACCCGACTCCCGTTTGGCAATCAAACAGGGATTGAACTGCGCGGGAGCCGTAAACTCGGGTCGAAACCACAATTCGATGGTGGCCTCCTCGGTGTCCAAATCAGGAGTGGGTCCAAAGGTGAGTGTGGTTGTGCCGGAAAAATGTAAGGCCGTACCTTCATCAGGCCCGGGAACAATCTGGGGCTGATCACCCTGCACACGCCCCTCCCTGGTAAGGACATCGTCAAGCGATTGCAGCGGAAGATACCAGGTGAGTCCTGGGCACGACTCGACGAGTTTGTGATAGTTCCCAGCCTTCTTCGCAGCCACTTCGCCGCCCAGGATGGTAGTTTGCCAACTCAGGGCGATGGTCAGACACGTCGCTACGAATAGAAATGTGCTGTTCATTTGCAGCGCTCCAAATTACAAAGTTCCGCGCGTACTTTTGGCAGTCGATTATCCAGTCCCCGACTGATGTGGTACACTAGGAACAAGGTGGTGAACGAAACCACGGCATTCGCGGAGGTTCCACCAATGTTCGCAAGAATTAAGCTGGTTCTACTGATTTTGCTTACGCTGCTGGTTGTCATTTTCGTCGTGCAAAACACCGCCACAATGGCAATACGCTTTCTCTTCTGGGAGTTTTCCAGCAGCGTGGCGACTCTCGTCATCCTGATGTTTGCACTGGGATTCTGTGTTGGACTGTTGGTGGCCGGATGGCTCGTAAGGGGCATGGCCAAAGGCCATTCATCAAAACATACTGCGGCTCAGTGAAGTGCTGTCCTGTTAAGCTACCACGGCATTAACCAAGGTTCCCGCTCGATTCAGGTTATGGCAAGGTATTTTGAAATCGTGTCTTTTCTGTGAAACGCCGTGAACGGGTTTTTACTCTTTTAGCGCATCAGGTGGTTGCTCGCTGACGTAGCCGGTCGATAACCACAGCCGCAATGATAATCATCCCGATAACCGTCTCCTGAACCCATTTGGGCCAGCCCATCTGCTGACCACCCATATAAAGGATTGTGATAATCAATGCTCCGATGACACTTCCCAAGATGGATCCCTGGCCGCCCATCAAACTTCCTCCGCCAATGACCACGGCGGCAATCACGAACAGTTCGTAGGCGATGGCCGAGGTAGGCTGTCCGATGCCCCCGATAAACGAGAACTGCATGAGACCTGCCAGTCCAGTGAAAAGTCCGCCCAGGGTGTAGGTGGCAATCTTCACACGACCAACCGGCACACCGCACAGTCGGGCTGTCTCCTCATTGGAGCCGATGGCGAAAATATACCGCCCAAGCTTGGTATACCGGAGGACGAGCGCCGCCACGATCGCGGCGATGATTAAAATCCACACCCCCGGAGGGAGAATCCACGCGCGCCAATGAGGATCATGTGAAGTAAGCGTGGGGTCCATGAGGCGAGTGAGCCAGGTATCTTCGCGAGGGTATATGTCTTTCTCTTGCGCCAATCCCTTTGCCAGGCCCCGAAAAATGCCCATGGTTCCCAGCGTTACGATGAACGGTACCAATCGCAAACCGACCACGGTTATGCCGTTAATGAATCCGGCCAAAACGCTGACTAGAACTCCTGCCACGAGGGCTATCCAGGGAAGCAACACCGGCCATCGATGGATGAGATACACGGTCTCCACCTGGCCCTGCGAACCGGGCACGGCGTAATGGTAATCGAGGATCCAGGCCACTGTCACCACACTGAGTGCGATCATCGAGCCAACAGAGAGATCAATCCCCCCCGCGATGATGATCATCGTCATGCCCAGGGCCGCGGTGGCGTAAACGGCACTTTGTCGCAGAATATTTTCCAGATTGCGCGGTGTATAAAACTTTCCACCTTCCACAAGGACAGCGAAAAATAGGAATACAGCAACAAGGGCGGCAAATCGCCCGATGGCCGCCACCCAGGGTGACGACCACATATCCCGAGTAAAACGAAAGGAGTTGGCAAGGTTGGGGAGTTTCATGGTGTGCTAATGGAATTCTCCTGATCCTGACCTGTTGCTGCCAGCATCAGCGTATGTTCCGTCCACTGCTCTGCCGGACGACACGCTACAAGACGCCCGCGAGACATGACGGCGATTGTATCGCAAAGGCCCAGTAGTTCGGGTAGATAGCTGGATACCATCAAAACGGCTTTTGGGCTCGTTCCGGCACTCCCATCAGCGGCCTCCGCAATCAGCCGATAAATCTGCGCTTTTGATCCTACATCGATTCCGCGGGTAGGTTCATCAAGGAGCAGAACGTCCACATCGGCAAAAAATAGTCGCGCCAAAGCGACTTTCTGCTGGTTTCCTCCGGAAAGGGTCCACGTCGGCTGTCTTAGGTTTTCACAGCGGATGGAAAGGCGATCGATCCACCGTGCTACAATGCGCTCTTCCCGGCCGGGAAAAACGAGCCCCAATGGTCCCAGCCGATCTACCCGGGATAAAGTGATGTTTTCGGCAATGGAGAGGGACAGCGCAAGTCCTTCCCGTTTTCGGTCTTCGCTGAGAAAGCCCACTCCCTGTTGCCATCTTTGGCCAGGGGTGGCAGCTCCGCGAAAGACACCCACTCGGATGTCCCCCGCGCGAACGGGATCCAGCCCAAAGATTGCCCGCAAAAACTCTGTGCGCCCGGCGCCTACCAGTCCGGCTATTCCCAGGATTTCTCCCCGGTGCAGGCGCAGACTTGCCCCGACTGGCTTTTTGATCCCTGTGAGTCCCTCCACTTCCAGGATGCAGGGGCCACGAGTTCGGCGGCGTCTGGGGTATAGCTCGCTTACTTCACGTCCTACCATGAGCGCCACAATTTTCGGAATCGGCGTCTCGGACGTGATCCCACTTCCCACGGTTTCGCCATCGCGTAATACGGTGAAGCGGTCGCTGATTCGATGAACTTCTTCCAAGAAATGGGAAATGTAAATGACGGCAAGACCGCGGTCACGCAGGCGGCGAATGAGCGTGAATAATCGCTCCACATCCTGCTGGGTGAGGCTGCTCGTCGGCTCGTCAAGGACAACAATCTTGGCCTGAGAGATCACCGCCCGCGCGATTTCCACCATCTGCTGATGCCCGGGGGGCAGATTGTGCACCGGCGTTGCCAGCGGCAGGTCGGCCAGTCCTAGTTCCGAAAGGGCGGCATACGCCTGCTCACGAAGTCGCCGCCAGCGAATAATTCCCCAGCGTGCCGGCTCCCCCCCAAGAAGGATGTTTTCCATGACCGACAGATGGGGAGCCAGCGACAGCTCCTGATAGATCATGGCGATGCCGCGTCGCCGGGCATCCAGGGGATGATGGGGCATGAAGGGTTCCCCGTCCAGCCACATCTCGCCCCGGTCCGGACGGTAGGCACCTGCCAAAATCTTCATCAGGGTGCTCTTTCCCGCCCCGTTTTCACCTACGAGGGCATGCACCTCTCCCGCCGCCACCTCCAGATTGACTCCGTTCAACGCCTGGGTGGTCCCAAAACGTTTCGCAATATTGACCATCTTTAATCGGGGTGGCGAGTCCCACATGGCGTTCCACACCCTTACCTTGCGGGAGGCAATGCCGTACCACTCATTTGTCGGCGCTCGAGGGCTCACCCTGGTTGCCGGCAGGTTTTTCAGACAATCCCACTAACTGCCGTACCGCCGGGTCGGTCGCCAGTTTTTCCCGCGTCACGAGAACAACGCCGGTGTCGATATATTTGGGAACTTGTTGTCCACGGAGGTACGCGACAAGGGTTTCAACGGCCAAACGCCCCATTTTCCGCGGGTTTTGGGCAATAAGCGCGTCAATAAGTCCTGCCTGAAGTGCCTCGATGAGCCGCGGGGTAAAATCGAACCCGATAAAACGGGCATGGACCTTCACGCCGCTTTTGCGGAGATCTTCCAGCGCGGCCAACATCCCCAGTGTGGAGCGATCGTTGCACGCAAAGATGCCGTCAAGGGCCAGCTCGTTCGCTTTCACAAAACCTTCCAAAACATTTGTGGCTGTCTTCTTGCAGCCTTCCACGGTAGCGTCTTCCGGATAGGGATCGGCCACGATTTCCAGTCCTCCGGCTTTGGCTGTTTCAATGAACCCTTCCGCACGAGCTTCGGTGCTTCCCGTCCCCTGCACAAACCGCAGTACCAGGACGCGGCCTCTTCCTCCCAAAAGTTCGATCATATGCTGAGCCCCCAGACTGCCTCCTTGTTTGTTGTTGGTGGCGACGAAACTGACGTGAGCATGGCCATCGACTTCCGAGTCAAAAATGACGACAGGGATACCGGCCTCCACCGCCCGTTCAACCGTTCGTCGCTGAGCCGACCGGTTGAGCGGGGCCAGGGCGATCCCATCCACCTGCAAGGTAACCATGTTCTCAACAATCTTGTTCTGCTCAGCCAGTTCGGTTTCCGTAAGGGGACCATCCCACTTCATCTCCACCCCCAATTCCTCTGCCGCCTCCCGAGCCCCCATTTCGACTGTTTTCCAGAATTCACCACCAGTGCTCTTGGGAATCACAGCGATGACAAGCTTCTTACCCTGATCGGATTTCGCCTGCGACGCGGCGCGTTCTGGCGGTCGGCACCCCGCAAAACTCAATACGAGACCGGCCAGAACAATGACGGCACTCCCGCGAATCATATCAAGCATCGGATGGATCCTCCTCGAGCGACACTAACAGGCGGCGCTGGTCTCGCCTTTTTGCCAGTGTACAACACGTACTGCTCTCCCGAGTGATAACTCTCCAGTTTAGAAGGTCAGCCCCGGAAACTCCACACGGTGGTGATGTGAGCAACCCGCACTCACGACCAAGTCTTGCGGCGCCTGACTTATCCCCATTTTTCCACTAGGCGGGCCGCGGACCGGCACAAGAGCTCGCGTTGAAGCGGG
>Ga0181858_1001209_pt1 | contig 12671 bp, 12 predicted proteins | sample NewIslPassag4_SG_FD_130749 | JGI IMG/M metagenome (GOLD analysis project Ga0181858, IMG submission 130749) | Feedstock adapted compost microbial communities from Newby Island compost facility, Milpitas, CA, USA - Passage 4_SG | ecosystem: Engineered > Solid waste > Feedstock > Composting ...
GATACGAATACATCGGCGACACGAACGTGGTGGACGTGTATATCCGCTATTTGCGGCAGAAAATGGACAAGGGTTTCCGGCACAAGCTGATCCATACGATCCGGGGCGTCGGCTACATGCTGAAGGAGCCTGACTGACGCATGACGCTGCGCGCGCGATTTACGCTGTTTACCGTTTTCTGGCTTATTTTTATTTTGATTTTGTATAACGTATTTGTTTATTTTCTGGTCATGCGGGTGGCCACGCGCGGCGAGCTGCAGCTGATGGCCAACAAGGCGGAACTCGTCATCGAAAGAATCCACAAGGAAGGCCTGGACATTATGGACGATCCGGGCCTCCTTACGGACATGTACAACATCAACGAGATGCTCCGCATCGTGGCGGGCGGGAACCGAATCGTCAACCAGGTGGGCTATGACAAGGAACTTTTGGAACTGCCCATTGCCGATGTTTCGCCGCGGCAGACGGAAACGATGCAGCTCAACGGGCAACGGATCGTGTTTCTGACCGTGCCGTTTTATTATGAAGGCGAATTTGTCGGCACCGTGGAAGGCGCCCGGCGGCTGACGCTGCTGGACAGCTACATCCAGATTCTTGTCAGCGTGCTCGCGGCCACGAGCATCGGCGCTATCGTGGTGACGATCTTTGGCACGTACTGGTTCACTTCGCGCATGACGGGACCGATCTCGCAAATGGTGCACACGATGCGGGAAATCGACCGCAGCGGCAAACTGCGGAAAGTGAACATCAGCGACCGGGAAGAGTCCGTGGAACTGCAGCAATTGGTGCGCGCCTTCAATGAGATGATTGACCGGCTGGATCGCACCATCGAGCGCCAGAAGCAGTTTGTGGCGGACGCGTCCCATGAGCTGAAAACGCCGCTGACCGTCATCTCAAGCTACACCGACATGCTGAAGCGCTGGGGGCGGGACAACGAGGCCGTGCGGGATGAGGCCATCGAAGCGATCAGCAAGGAAACGGAGCGGCTGCAGAACCTGATCCGCTCGATGCTGACGCTGGCGGAGGCCGAGCAGGATGAGTGGCTCCACAAGACCCGGTTCGATGTGATCACCGTCGTGCGGGAACTGGCGGAAACGCTGGGCACCGCCTTCAAGCGCGCCATTCGCGTCCAGACCAGCCATTCGTCGATCATGATGATGGGCGACAAGGAGAAGATCCGGCAAATGCTCCTGATCTTCCTGGACAACGCGCTCAAATACAGCAAGGAGCCCATCGACATCCGCGTCCGTCAGGAGAAAAACAGCGTCAAGCTGGAAGTGTCCGACTACGGCATCGGCATTCCGGAGAACGAAATCCCGTTCCTGTTCGAACGTTTCTACCGCGTCGACACGGCGCGCCATCGCCAGACCGGCGGCAGCGGGCTGGGCCTGTCCATCGCCAAACGGATCATCGACCTGCATGACGGCACCGTCGACGTGTTCAGCAAGCTCGGCAGCGGCACGACCATCGTCATCAAGCTGCCGCGGAATTGATGAAGCGCATGTATCGTTGTTCCAGGATCAATCCCGGCTGCGGATGACGAGCAACATGCCTTCGCGCACGGAGATCATGCCGCATTCCGCATCCAGCACGTTGCTGATGCCGAGGGACTGCCCCATGACAAGTTCGGCATTGGTCAGCGGATAGCGGAATCCGGTCAGGTTGATGCCCGTAACCCGGGGCGTCATCGGCAGCAGGGATACATACGGGTATCTGTCGTCCGCCTGAATCCGGCAAGCGCCGGCGCACAGGCGGATTTCATTGTGCTCGTCAATCAGGATGGCCTCGCACTGGTGGATCAGTGCCTGATGCAGCAGGTGGACATTGGCCAGGCTGTGATCAAAGCGGGTGCCGAGCCCGCCCAGAAGCAGAATGCGGCGAAATCCGCGCCGGATCGCTTCCCGCAAAGCCAGCTCGGTATCCGTCCAGTCTTTGTCGACCGGATCCACCGTCCGCCACTCTCCGGCGGCGGCCAGGATCGTCTGCAGCCGCCCGGCCGGTACGGAATCGAAGTCGCCGATGGCCAAATCGATGCGCAAGCCGCTTTGCAAGAGGAAATCGGCGCCGCTGTCCGCGCCGATGAGAAAATCGCCGGGAAGAATATGTTCCAGCGCCCACTCGCCCAGATGGCCTCCGGAGACGATCACCGCGCGGGCTTGGGCCGAATTAGAGTCCGTCATACGCCGGTTTGCTCCCCTCAAGACGCAAAATTTGCGCAACATGGCGCATGTACGTATATACTAGCACAACGCCCGCATCGGAAAGAAGCCGCCGGCCATCCGCGGCGCGTCTCCGCCGCACAAAAAGGCCATTGCGTTAAGGGCGCCGGGAGTCATAAAATGATTTAGGATTCAGCGGCTCATCTCGAAGGGGAGCGGAGGTTGACGAAGGTTGCCGGACTTCGACATCTTTCAGCTTTTCACCATCATCGGCATCGTGGCCTTTGCGGCCAGCGGCGCCATGGTGGCAATGGAGGAGCAATACGACATTTTTGGCGTGCTGGTGCTGGGCCTCGTGACCGCTTTCGGAGGCGGGATCATTCGCAACCTCCTGATCGGCATCCCCGTGACGACGCTGTGGAATCAGGGGCCCATGCTGATGACCGCCGTCGTCTCCATCCTGATCCTTTACTTGCTGCCGGACCCGCTGCTTAAGCATTGGAAAAGGGGCGAAGCGTTTTTTGACGCCATCGGCTTGTCGGCTTTTGCGATACAGGGGGCGCTGTATGCCGTCAATGCGGGATTGCCGCTCAGCGCCGTCATGGCGGCGGCGATGCTGACGGGCATCGGCGGCGGGATCGTGCGGGACATGCTGGCCGGCAGAAAGCCGCTCGTGCTGCGGGATGAAATCTATGCGAGCTGGGCGCTGGCAGCGGGGCTCGTCGTGGGCCTGTTCCGCCCGAATCAGACGTGGGAGCTGATCGCGCTGTTTGCGGTCATCATATTGCTAAGAATGCTGTCCGTGCATTATCGCTGGCGCCTGCCCAGGCGCGCGCTGCCGGGCGGCGGAGACAGAAAATAGGGAGGGTCGGCCGTGAGCTGTTCGGTTCTTTTCGTATGCTTGGGAAACATTTGCCGTTCGCCGATGGCGGAAGCGGTTTTCCGCGACATGGTTCGGCGCGAGGGGCTGGATGAACTGGTGACGGTGAAATCAGCCGGCACGGGGTCCTGGCATGTCGGGGAACTGCCGCATATCGGCACGAGAAAGGTGCTGGAGCGCTACGGGATTTCGTGGGAAGGCATCCGCGCTTCCCAAATCCGCGCGGAAGATGGCCGCCGGTTTGATTATATTCTGGCCATGGACGAAAGCAACGAGCGGGCCGTGCGTGCCCTTTTGCCCCGGGATGCGAAAGCGGAAATCATGCTTTTTCTGTCGCTGCTTCCGGAAAAGGGCATGAGGGATGTGCCCGACCCGTATTATACGGGCAATTTTGACGAAGTGTTCGAACTGGTTTCGGAAGGATGCCGGCGGCTGATGGTCAAGGTCAAGGATCGGCTCGCCCGGATCGGGCTGCCCTGATTGACCCATGTTGATCTAATAGATGAGATACACGATGAGCAAAACGATGCCCGCCGTCAGGTTGAACCAACCTGCGACGCGGGCGATTTTCATTTCTTTTCTGCGGTTTTGGTGCTTGAGCCTGGCAGCATCCATGACGAGCAAAACCAGGCCGGTGGCCAGCCAGATCCCGATGGAATATGCCAGCGTGGAACCGAAAACGTCAAACAGGATGCGATCCGTCACGCTTTTTCACTCCTTTGTCCGGGCCGTGTCATTTGAATTTCATGCCGACGCGGCGAATGCTGCCTTTCAGATGAAGATTGACCTTGATGTCCTTGTACATCTCTTGCCAATTTTCTTTCGTTCTCACGTATTTGTTCCAGAAAGCCGGTTTCCGGGCGCGCACGATTTCGCCGAAACCGAAGATGTCCGCGCCGGCCTTCTGGGTTTTGGCGATGTTGTCGGCAAAATGTTTCTTGGCGGCAGGCGTGGCTTTGGCGAGGATGTCGTCGAGCACTTCCTGGCTGGTCACGTCAAAGGTTTCATTGGATTTTTCCTCGAGATTGAACTCAATGAACGTGTGTACGTCAAATTCCGGCCGGCCGCCCCTGATGGTGACGTCGATTTTGGATTTGCGGTATGTGCTGAACAGCGTGATCGTCGAGTTCCTGTAGGGTAACACCATATAGTATCCGCCGGGATTGATGCCCTTGAGCGCCATGTAATGGGCCACGCCGACCCCGTCCAGCGTATCCACCATCTTGTAGTTTCTAAACACCGCAAAGCCGATGATCCGGATGTTTTCCGCCTGGCTTTTTTCGATGTAAGGCAAGAATCCTTCCTGGCCGCGCTTGACGGCATGGCTCCAGAAAATGCCCGCAAAAACATTCGGCAAATATCCCATCTGGACCGATTGTTCGAACGTGTTGACGAGAAAACTGGTCGGAACCCTGCCGATGGGCGGCTGGATTTTCAGGATATCTTCCGCTCTGCCCTTGGTAACCGCGAGCCATTTGGTGCGCCGCATTTCGGGGTTGCGCATAAAATAATCGTTCAGGTGGTCCAGGCCGTCCCGCGCCACCTGCTCCGAGATCACAATGACCCGGACGTGGCCGAAAAACAGCCGGTAGGCGATCTCGAGCTGCAAGTTGGCGATAGCGTCGTCAATGGAATGGCCGGATTCGCCCACGACCCACAGCGTATCTTTCTTTTCGCCGCCGCCGCCTTCGCCGGGACCGAGGGGGATGCGGCCGGGCAGCGCGATCTGGGCCGTCACATGATAGCCGTAATGATCGGGGGAGGGGTCGATGCCCTTGGGATGCGCGATCGGCTTGAGATCATCCACCCTCGGTTTGGCCACATCGATGCCCAGACCGAGAATGACGGCCCGCTGCTCGATTTCAAGGGCATCCCAACAGCCGGTCATGCTAGCCAAAAGAAGCAAAAGCGCGAAAATTTTAACCGTTTTCCGGCAATAGTTGCCCATCCTTTCGCCCCCTTATGCCGCGCATGATGGCGATCAGAAACACGATGACGGTGTAGCTGACCATGTACAGGTAACCGATCCGGCCGATTACGTAGATTTTGGTGTACATTTGCACAATGCTGCGGGGCTGCATGGCCAGGACGAAGACAAAAGGCAGAAGGAACATGGTCAGAAAACGGTAGTCCTTCAGCCTGAACACGTTGGCAAACGCGTTGACGGTAAAAAAGTAGGTGGAAAGAATGTTGGTAAAAACGCTCGTCAGCCACAGCGCGAGAAAAGCGGCGTCGAGCCGCTCCAGCACATTGGCCGGCAGCGACGTAATTTTGCCCAGTTCCAGCGTGGGCCACAAAAGCACCTTGATTTCTTCCGGGCCGAACACGCCGACGCAGGCCACGACGATGGCCACATAGAGGGTGCCGGTCACCAGCATGCTGATGGACACGGTTCGCAGCGCCTTTTCCGGTTGCTGCATATAAGGGACGACCAGCGTGATGATGAAAGATGCCTGGGTGAGACTGGCCACCGCGATGATGCCGGCCAGCCAGCTTTCGCTTTCGTTGCCCCAAATGGGCAGCAGGTTGAGCGGCTCGGCGTTTTTCAGCGACAAAAAGACGATGAGCCATGCCGGGATGACGACGAACGGCACGTAAAACATGTGCATGTACGCAAAAGTGTTGATGTCGGAGCGCGCCGCGACGGCGCCGAGCACCAGCATGAGGATGACGGTGACTTCGAGCGGCGTGCTCTTCAGCACGGTGGTGATGACCACCTCGCCGAATTCCCGGGACGTGAAGGCGGTCAGCATTCCCAGATAGCAGGCGAACACGAAAGTGAAAAAGCGGGCGGGCCATTTGCCGATGACCTTTTCGCTCAAGGTGACGAAATTGTCCTTTGGAAAGCGGCTGCTCAAAAGGGCCATGCAGGCCAGGGCGGCGTATGCAAAGACGAACGCCAGCACCGTGACGAGCGGCGCGCCGTGACCGGCCGCGCGCACGGGAAAAAGCGGCATCGGCAAAATCCCCGCGCCGATGATGGAGTTGATCAGGATGGCGATGACTTGCGGTTTGGTCAGCGGCACTTGTTTCATGATCCGTTCCCCTCGCCGCCTGCGGCGGTGCCATCTTGCCGGCCGGCCGCCTCATTGGCCTGGTCTTTTCCGCCGCCGGATTGCGGGATGCGGCTGTCATCCTGCGGATGCCAGCTTTCCGGCCGTTTTTTCATCAGGAACACCGGGGCGCGCAGAATCATGTCCCGCACGGCGCCGCTGGACGGCGGCACAAACGGGCTGAGATACGGCACCCCGAAGGATCTGAGCGACAGCATGTGGTTGACGATGAATATGAGCCCGACGACGATGCCGAACAGTCCGAACGTGCCGGCCAGAATGATGATGGGGAAACGCAAAAGGCGCAGCGCGAGGGCGGCGTTATAGGCCGGCGTCGCGAAGGAACCGATGGTCGCCAATGCGACGATGACGACGGTGATCGGGCTGGCGAAGCCGGCCGATACGGCGGCTTGCCCGATGATGATCGCGCCCACGATGGACAGGGCGCCGCCGATCTGCACCGGCAGGCGGATGGAAGCTTCCCGCAGCACTTCCATCGAAACTTCCATGATCAAAATTTCAATGACGGCCGGAAACGGCACGCCGGCCCTGCCGCCGGCCACCGCCACGGCGAAATCCGTCGGAATCAGTTCCGGGTTGAATGAGATGATGGCGACATAAAGCGATGGGAAAATCAGCGAAAAAAGCAGCGCCAAAAGCCGCGCGATGCGAATGGCGCTGACCACAAGAAAACGCTCGCTGTAATCTTCCACCGTCTGATAAAACTGGCTGAACACGGCGGGCACAAGCAGCGCCATGGGCGAGCCGTCGGCCAAAATCGCGACCCGTCCTTCCAACAGCGAGGCGACGACCTTGTCCGGACGCTCCGAATACTGCACCTGCGGAAACGGCGACCAATGGTTATCCTCGATATGTTCTTCCAGATAACCGGAGCTGACGACGCCGTCGATTTTTACCCGGGAAAGGCGGTTTATGACATCCGAGACCAATTCGGGGTTGGCGATATCTTCGATAAAGCAGACGGCCACCCGGGTTTTGGTGCGCTGCCCGATCTCCAGCAGCTTGATGCGGAAATTCCGGCTCTGCAGCCGGTAACGCAGCAGGGACAGATTGTTTTCGATCAGCTCGATAAACCCTTCCCGCGGCCCGCGGATGACGCTTTCGGTCTTGGGCTGGTCGGTGTTGCGTTTTTCCACTTTGCGGCAGCTGAAAACCAGCGCTTCATCGATGCCGTCCACAAACAGAACGGTGTCGCCGCGCATGGCGAAGCTGATCAGTTTGTCTTTCTGCTGCTCGAACTTGAGGGAGCCGAAAGGCAGCACATCTTCAGAGAGGAGCTGCTTGAGGGTTTTCATTTCACAAAGCCGCTTCAAATCCTCGGAAGGCGGCTGCATGAGCGGGCGCAGGATGTCCTCGTTCAGAAGCTGCTGATCAATGAGGCTGAAAAAATAAAAAAGGGCGGCCGGGAAACGACCCATCACCTGAAACCGGCGGCATACCAAATCGTCGTTTTGGCCCAGTTCCTCCTGAAACCAGGCTACGGTTTCCTCCAGTTGGCCGCTGATCACGCCGTTTGCTCCAGCCGTCACGCGGATGACCTCCCCAAACATGGAGATGAAAACCGACAGGCGTCGTTTGCTAGTGTTTGCTTGGGGAAGGCGCATTTATGCGGAAAATTTCAGGGCCGCACGCCTTTGCCGCGGGCAGTTCGCGTGCGGCCCGGGTGTCTGCGGTTAAAGGGAGGGAGAGGGGCCGAGAAAAAAGGAGAGGGCGCGGGGCAGTTCCCCTTGCCAGAATCCCCACTTGTGTTCCCCGTCTTTTTCTTCATAGATAAACTTCGCGTTTCGTTCCTCCAGAATTTTTTTCATGCTCCGATTCATCGCCACGATGTCAATTGTGCCTTCACCGCTCGCAAATGACGTTTCTTGGAGGCCGACGATCATCCAGACGCTGAGCCACCGCAGGCTGAAATAGCTCCGGGCCTGCTCGAGGCTTTCCGCAAAAAAAGCGCCGGAAAGAGAGAGCACGCGGCAAAACAGGTCCGGATACGTAAGCGCCAGGCTCAGGCTGGCCGCCGCGCCGAGGGAATCGCCGGCCAGCACGCGGTCTTTGGCTTCGCGCCGGACGCTGAAATGTTTTTCGATGTCCGGAAGAAGCTCTTCGGCGAAGAAACGGAGGTAAGCCGCATGCCGGAAGCCGCCGGGCCTGTATTCGGCGGTGCGGTTTTCCAGATTCACATCCACGCCGACAACGACAAAAGGTTCCCAATCTTCATCCAGAATCAGCCGCTGGGCGGCGGTGGCGATCCGGCCATAATTAAAAAACTGTTCGCCGTCCTGGCAATAGACCACCGGATAGGACACGGTTTCCCGATAGCCCGGCGGCAGGTAAACGCGCACGCTGCGATAACCTTCCGGCAAATGGCGGCTTGGCACCGTATGCCGGACGACCGTCCGGCGAAGATAAGGATTGTGGCTCATGGAATCGGCCTCCGTTTCGCCGGGCCTGTCGGAAGTTTCGGCCCGGCCGGAAGTATGGAGCAAGTCGGCAAAGGGAACAGTGAAAAGGGATTTTCTTGCAAGGTGTTTCATTCTGTTTATGTATTACAATACAGCTGTTATATAAACACAAACAGATGAAACACTAATAAAAACAAGGTTTTTAAGCATTTTCACTTTGACCAAATGAACTAAACAGATTTATAATAATACTATAACAGATTGTCCTCTGTTACAATTCATGCGAGGTGAAACGCGATGGGCAAAACTGCGCCGCAAGTTGTTCATACATCCGATTTGAAGTACATCGTCCGTTCCGCTGATGTGGAACCGTTGCGCGTGCTTTCCCCGGAAGGGGAAGTCATCAACCCGGACAAGATGCCTGAGCTTACCGACGAACAATTGAAAGAGATCATGTACCGCATGGTGTTTACCCGCACCTGGGATGAGCGGGCCATCAACCTGGGGCGCCAGGGCCGTCTGGGCTTCTATGCGCCCGTTTCCGGCCAGGAGGGCACGATGATAGGCAGCGAGTACGCCCTGAACAAGGAAGATTTCATCTGCCCCGGTTACCGGGACATGCCCCAGATCGTCTGGCACGGCCTGCCGCTTTACCAGGCTTTCCTGTACTCGCGGGGCCATCAGCACGGCGGCCAAATCCCCGAAGGCGTCAACGTGCTGATGCCGCAGATCATCATCGGGGCGCAAATCCTGCATGCCGTCGGCATCGGCATGGCGTTCAAGCTGAAGAAGGAAAAACGCGTCGTCATCACCTACACCGGCGACGGCGGCTCGTCGGAAGGCGACTTCTATGAAGGCCTCAATTTCGCAGGCGTATACAAATTGCCCGTCATCTTCTTCGTGCAAAACAACGGGTATGCGATCACGACGCCCTTTTTCAAGCAGACCGCGGCCCAATCCATCGCGCACAAGGCGCTGGCCGCCGGCATCCGCGGCGTGCAGGTGGACGGCATGGACGTGCTCGCGGTCATCGCCGCCGTGCGCGAAGCGGCGGAAATCGCCCGGAGCGGGGGAGGCCCGACGCTGATTGAAGGCCTGACGTACCGCTTCCGTCCCCACTCGATGGCTGACGATCCGACCAAATACCGCACGAAGGAAGAGGAAAGCGAATGGAGCCAGAAGGACCCGATTGTCCGCTTCGGCAAATTCCTCGCGAAAAAAGGCTTGTGGACCGATGAAGATACGGCCCGCGTGCGGGAAGAGGCCAAAGCCGCGGTGAACGAGCACATCAAGAAGGCGGAAAACACGAAGAAGATGACGGTGCCGGGGCTTATCGACTCGATGTTCGAGCATACGCCGCCTCACCTCGAAGAACAAAAGGCAGACTTTCAATAAGGCGGATATCAGTTTGGGGAGTGGAATGGCAAATGGCGCAAATGAACATGAAAGAAGCGATTCGGGACGCGATGCGGGTGGAGCTTCAGCGGGACCCGAGCGTGATCATATTCGGCGAAGACGTGGGGAGAGTCGGCGGCGTGTTCCGCGCGACGGAAGGGCTGCAGAAGGAATTTGGCGAGGAGCGCGTGTTTGACACGCCGCTGGCGGAGTCGGCCATCGCCGGAATGGCGGTGGGGCTCGGCACGCAAGGTTTCCGGCCGGTGGCGGAAATCCAGTTTGTCGGCTTTATTTTTGAAGCGATGGACCAGATGTTCGTGCAGGCGGCGCGGATGCGTTACCGTTCCGGCGGCCGCTATCATGCGCCCATCGTGTTTCGCACGCCGTTCGGCGGCGGGGTGCGGGCGGCGGAACTGCATACCGACGCCCTGGAAGGGCTGGCCGTGCAGACGCCGGGCATCAAGGTGGTGGTGCCGTCCACGCCTTACGACGCCAAAGGGCTGCTCATTTCCGCGATCCGCGACAACGATCCGGTGTTTTTCCTGGAGCATTTGAACCTGTATCACGCTTACCGCGAGGAAGTGCCGGAAGGCGAATATACGGTGCCCATCGGCAAGGCCAAGGTGGTGCGCGAAGGCAAGGACGTGACGATCATCGCCTACGGCCTGATGGTACACACGGCGCTCAAGGCCGCGGAGGAACTGGCGAAGAGCGGCGTTTCGGCGGAAGTCATCGACGTCCGCACGCTGGTGCCCCTCGACATCGACACCATCGTGGCGTCCATCCAAAAGACAAACCGCGCCATCGTCGTGCAGGAAGCGCAGAAATCGGCCGGAGCCGCCGCCGAAATCATCGCCCAGATCAACGAAAAGGCGATCCTGCACCTGGAGGCGCCGGTGCTTCGCTGCGCGCCGCCAGATACGGTGTATCCGTTCGCGCAGATTGAAGACATTTGGCTGCCGGACCCGGCCCGCGTCATCAAGTACGTGCGGAAAGTGCTGGAGTTTTGAGTTTGCAAGGAGGAGGACGCCCAGGTGGCCAGGTTTGAATATCGTTTTCCGGAGCTCGGGGAAGGGCTGCATGAAGGCGAAATCGTCAAAATGCACATTGTCCCGGGCCAGATCGTTACCGATGAAGACATTCTGATGGAAGTGCAAAACGACAAGGCCATCGTCGAAGTGCCTTGTCCCGTGAACGGCAAGGTGCTGGAAGTCTTGGCCAAGGACGGCCAGATCATGCGCGTCGGCGACCTGGTGGCCGTCATCGAGGCGGAAGGGGATGTGCCTGCCGGTTCGCAAGGCCACGGTACGGCGTCAAGCGCGTCTGCCGGCGCATCCGCCGCCACGGGAGGCGCGGACACGGTCAGTAAGCCGGCGCAAGCTGAGGCGGCGGAAGAAAGACCGGCCCCAGTTCCTGCCTCAGCAGGGCAGCCTGCGCTCGAGGTGAGCGCGGCCGTCCAGGGACGCCTGGTGCTGGCCACGCCAGGCGTGCGCAAGCTGGCGCGCGAACTGGGCGTAAATATCGCCGAAGTGCGTGGCACGGGCAAAAACGGGCGCATCACGCGGGAAGACGTGCTGGCCCATGCGGGCGGCCGGCCCGCGGCTCCCGAGGAGGCGGTATCCGCGCCGCCCGCGCCGTCTGCCACGGCGGCGCAAGCCGAAGCGGGCGCGGAAGAGCGGGTGCCTCTGAAGGGGATCCGCAAGGCCATCGCCGCCGCCATGGTCAAGTCCGCTTACACGGCGCCCCACGTAACGCTGATGGACGAAGTGGACGTGTCGGCCCTGGTGGCGCTGCGCAATCGCGCCAAGCCGCTGGCGGAGAAGAAAGGCGTCAAGCTGACGTATCTGCCTTTCGTCGTCAAGGCGCTGATCGGCGCCTGCCGCCAGTACCCGGCGCTGAACGCGATGATCGACGAGGAAGCCGGCGAAATCGTGTACAAGAAGTACTACCACATCGGCATCGCCACCGATACGGACAATGGCTTGCTCGTTCCGGTCATCCGCGACGCGGACAGGAAGAGCATCTGGACCATTGCCGCGGAAATCGCCGATCTGGCCGCCCGCGCGCGGGAAGGCAAGCTGGTGCCCCATGAGATGCGGGGCAGCACGATCACGATCACGAACATCGGATCGGCAGGCGGCATGTTCTTCACGCCGATCATCAACTATCCGGAGGTGGCGATCCTCGGCACCGGCCGCATCACGGAAAAACCGGTCGCCAAAAACGGCGAGATCGTCATCGCGCCGGTCATGGCGCTGTCGCTCAGCTTTGACCACCGCATCGTGGACGGCGCGGCGGCGCAGCATTTCCTTAACTACATTAAACAATTGCTGGCAGACCCGGAACTGCTCGTGATGGAGGTGTAACGCATGGTCGTCGGAGACGCATCCATAGACATCGACCTTCTCGTGATCGGCGCCGGTCCCGGCGGCTATGTGGCCGCTATCCGGGCGGCGCAGCTCGGGCAGCAGGTGATCATCGCCGACAAGGCCCATTGGGGAGGCGTCTGCCTCAATGTCGGCTGCATTCCGTCCAAAGCGCTGATTCATGCCGCCCATCTCTACGAATCGATGCGGCATGCGGAATCCTACGGTCTGAAGGCGGAAAAGGTGACCGTCGATTTTGCGAAGGTGCAGGAATACAAAAATTCGGTGGTCCGGCGCATGACCGGCGGCGTGGAAATGCTGCTGAAGGCGAACAAGGTGCAGATGTTTGCCGGCGAGGCGATGTTCATCAACGAGCATGAAGCGCGCCTTTTCAATGA
>Ga0181858_1001212_pt1 | contig 12653 bp, 10 predicted proteins | sample NewIslPassag4_SG_FD_130749 | JGI IMG/M metagenome (GOLD analysis project Ga0181858, IMG submission 130749) | Feedstock adapted compost microbial communities from Newby Island compost facility, Milpitas, CA, USA - Passage 4_SG | ecosystem: Engineered > Solid waste > Feedstock > Composting ...
AGCACCACGGCATGCCGAGCATCGCCAGCTCCTCGCCCGAGGTGCTCATCGCGCACGTGGCCGCGGCGACGGAGCGGATCCGCGTGGGCTCCGGCGGCATCATGCTGCCGAACCACGCGCCGCTACGCATCGCGGAGGCGTTCCACACGCTCGAGGCGCTGCATCCGGGCCGGATCGACCTGGGCATCGGCCGTGCGCCGGGGACGGACCCCGTCACGTCGAGTGCGCTGCGGCCGTTCGATCCGGAGCGGTTCCCGGAGCAGGTGATCGAGCTGCTCTCGCTCTCGCGGCAGGATTTCCCCGAAGGCCATCCGTTCCGTGGCGTGCGTGTCGTGCCGGGCGATGTACGGCTTCCGCCGGTGTGGCTGCTCGGCTCGAGCGGCGCCACGGCCCGGTTCGCCGGCTCCCTGGGGCTGGGCTATGGCTTCGCGAGTCACTTCAGCCCGACGGCGCCGGGCCCTGCGCTCCAGGCGTACCGCGCCGCGTTCCGGCCATCCGAGTGGTTCGAGCGGCCGCACGTGATCCTCGGCGTCGCGGTGGTGTGCGCGGAGACGGACGAGCGCGCGGACTATCTGGCCCGGAGCATGGACCTGGCCTGGGCGCGGCTCCAGCGTGGGGAGCTCGGTCCGTTGCCGAGCCCGGAGGAGGCGATCGCCCATGAGTACACGCCTGCGGATCGGCTCGCGGTGCAGAGGTACCGCGCGCTGCTGATCGCGGGCAGCCCGGACACCGTCCGCGCGCGGATCGAGGCGTTCGTGCAGGAGACCGGCGCGGACGAGGTCATGATCTCCTCGATGATCCACGACCACGCCGCGCGGCTTCGGTCGTACGAGCTGGTCGCACGGGCGTTCGGGCTGTCCGGCTGACGCGCGGCTCGCCGCGCGGCCCTCACGACTCCTCCTCCATCACCTCGCCGATCACGCGCCGCAGCCGGGTCACGATCTCCTCCCGCTGCTCCGGCTCCCATTCGGCGATCAGCTCGGCGAGGTGCGCGCGGCGGGCATCGGCAAGGCGGCGAAGCGCCTCGCGGCCGTCGTCGGCGATCTCGCGGCGCGGGCCACGGCCGTTGCCGCCCGGCCGCTCCAGCACCAGACCGCGCTCCCGCAGCTCAGCGGCCGCCGCCGCGAGTCGGCGCGGATCGATGCGGCGGCGGCGGCGGGCGAGAGCGTCCACGTTCAGTTCCGGGTCCGCCCCGAGCTGCACCAGCAGCCATGCCGCTGCTGGGCTCAGGTCCAGGCCGGCACGGGCGACGACGGCCCGGACGTAGCCGCGCTTCGCTTCCCGGTCCGCGAGTAGCGAGAGGAACCGCTCGAGCTTGGAGAGCGAGTCATCGTCCTTGGGCATGGGGAAGACGTCCTCGGCCTCCTTGCCGAGGTCTCCCGCCGCGGCGGCGACGGTCTCGCGGAGCGGCCGCTCCGGCAGCCGCCAGGTCAAGAGGAAGCCCAGTAGCGCGATGACCATCGCGGTCGTGAACACGGTGGAGAGCGAGGCGGCGACGGCGTCGGCGTACACCGAACGCAGCGCGGGCGGCAGCGCCTCGAGCATCTGGGGGCCGATGCCTGCCGCCACGCCGCCGGCCGGCGCGACGTCGGGCGGGAGCACGTCCGCGAGGCGCGATGCGAGCCGCGCGGCGAAGATCGCGCCGAAGATCGCGGTGCCCAGCCCGCCGCCGATCATGCGGAACAGTGTGGCGCCGGACGTGGCCACGCCGAGGTCTCGGTAGTCCACCGCGTTCTGCACCGCGATCACCAGCACCTGCATCACCATCCCGATGCCGATGCCGACGACGGCCATGGACAGCGACGCACCGGCGACCGTGGTCTGCGGCGTCATGCGCGAGAGCAGGAACAGCCCCACGGTCGTCACCGCCGTGCCGGCGATGGGGAACACCTTGTAGCGGCCCGTGCGGCTGATGATCTGGCCGGACGTGATGGACGCGAAGAGCATCCCGCCCATCATGGGGACCATCTGGAGACCGGACCCCGTGGGGCTCGCGCCGTGCGCGATCTGGAGGAACAGCGGCAGGTAGGTCACGGAGCCGAACAGCGCGAAGCCCACGATCAGTCCGATGGCCGCCGCCACCCGGAACGTGCGGTTGGCGAACAGCCGCAGCGGGAGCACCGGCTCCTTCGCCTGGCGTTCCACCGCCAGGAACGCTGCGAGGGCGAGCAGCGCCACGGCGCCCAGGACCAGGATCTGGGGCGACGTCCACGCGTACGCGATGCCGCCCAGGTCCGTGAGCAGGATGAGGGCGCCGAGGGTGAGGGCGAGCAGCGCCGCGCCCGCGTAGTCCACCGTCCGCCGCACCCGCTCCTCGCGCCGCGGAAGCGTCGCCGCGATCACGCCCAGCGCCACCAGCCCGAGCGGCAGGTTGATGTAGAAGATCCAGCGCCACGAGAGGTGCGTGGTGAAGTAGCCCCCCACCAGCGGGCCCGCCACGCTCGCGAACCCGAACACGGCGCCGAAGATGCCCTGGTAGCGGCCGCGCTCGCGGGGCGAGACGATGTCCCCCACCACCGCCTGCGTGGTCACGATCAGGCCGCCGCCCCCGAGACCCTGGATCCCGCGGAACAGAATGAGCTGCTCCATGCTCGCGCTCAGCCCGCACAGCGCGGAGCCGAGGAGGAAGATCAGGACCGCGGCCTGGAGCACCACCTTGCGGCCGTAGAGGTCACCCAGCTTGCCATAGATCGGCGTGACCACCGTCTGCGCCAGCAGGTAGGCGGTCACCACCCACGCCAATCGCTCTACGCCGCCCAGCTCGCCGACGATGGTGGGCAGCGCCGTGGCCACGATGGTCTGGTCCAGCGCGCCCAGCAGCATCACCAGCAGCAGGCCGCCGAAGACGATCAGGACATCACGCCGTGAAAGCGGTTGCGGTGTGGACATCTGGCCGTGCATCGAGGTCGTCGCCACGGGCGGCCCGGCGGGTCCCTCACGTCCGCCGCGCATGAGGCGGCCGTCCGGGGCGCGTCCACGCAATTCCGGTGCTCCCGGTACCCCGTGCCGCCGCCGGCGTTGCGTGGTACCCGAACCTGCCTCTTCGGTGGCCGTGGACACGGGCCTCGGCGTGGACGACGTCGGCTCCGAGAATCCGGCGCCTGGAGCCGGCTTCCGGGCGAGGCCGGCTCCGCTTATCCTGCAGGGGGGAACGCAACCGCCGACGTGTAGTATGGAAGGTACCATGGTGCAGATCAGTGCCATCCTCCAGGCGACGGCGCAGGACTCGGCGGCCGGCTCCATCGCGCGGGCCGCTCTGGCAGAAACGGAGCCGGGCGGAGCGGTCCACCAGTGGTTGGAGCTCCACCCGGCCCTGGCAGCGCTCATCGGCCTCGCCGTGCTGGCGGGCGTCGCGTGGCTCTCGCTCGTGGTGGTGAGGCGCGTCGTGCTGCGGTTCCTGGCGCTGCTGGCGCGCAGGACGCCCACCTTCTGGGACGAGGTCGCGCTCGAGAGCCGGTTGTTCCGCCGCCTCGCGTGGATCGTCCCGGTCCTGATCATCCACCGGGGGATCCTGGCCGTCCCCAACCTGCCGGACGACCTGGTCCGCCTCGTCCAGCAGCTCGCGGTCGCGTCGTTCATCCTGGTCCTGGTCCGCGCGTTCAGCGCGCTGCTCACTGCGATCAACGAGATCTACCAGCGCTACCCGCGGGCGAAGGACCGGCCCATCAAGGGATACCTCCAGGTCGTCAACATCGTCGCGCATCTGGTCGCGGTGATCCTGATGATCGCCACGCTGCTCGACCGGTCGCCGGTCGTGCTGTTCAGCGGCCTGGGCGCGATGACCGCGATCCTGATGCTGGTCTTCCGGGACAGCATCCTCTCGCTGGTCGCGGGCGTACAGCTCACGACGAACGACCTGATCCGCGTCGGCGACTGGATCGAGATGCCGCAGTTCAACGCCGACGGCGACGTGATCGACATCGCGCTCAACTCGGTGAGCGTGCAGAACTGGGACAAGACGATCACGGTCATCCCGACGCACAAGTTCCTCGAGCACTCGTTCAAGAACTGGCGTGGGATGTTCGAGTCGGGCGGTCGGCGGATCAAGCGCGCGATCTACATCGACATGTCCACGATCCGGTTCCTGACCGAGGAAGAGATCGAGCACTTTGGCCGGTTCGCGCTGTTGCGCGATTACATCGCGCAGAAGAAGAAGGAGATCGAGGAGTACAACCGGGCGCAGCAGGTGGAGGAGGGCGTGATCGCGAACGCGCGGCGGCTGACGAACATCGGGACGCTGCGCGCCTACATCGTCCAGTATCTCCGGCAGCATCCGGGGATCCACCAGGACATGACGCTATTGGTGAGGCAACTCTCACCGACCCCCGAGGGGTTGCCGCTCGAGATCTACGCCTTCACCAACGACACGCGCTGGGTGGTCTACGAGGGCATCCAGTCCGACATCTTCGACCACATCCTCGCCATGGTCCCCCAGTTCGGGCTGCGGGTGTTCCAGAAGCCGGCCGGCCAGGACGTCATCAAGGCGGTGCGGGAGATGCGGCTCGAGCCGGTGTGACGCTCCTCACGTTCCCAGGGCTCGCTCCTTGCCGGAGCGTGGCCGGCGGCTCCCCGGCCCGTGGTCCGTGCCCCTGCGAACTCACCCGGCGCGACCCCGAGGCCGGACCCGAAACGAACCAGCACGGGGACGCGGAGGCGCGCCGCCCGCCGTCGAGCGGGACGAAGAGAGCCCGGGCCGCCAGGAGCACGCTCGCACAGCTCGACCTGCGAGGCCGCGCAGGCGCGATGGCGGTGGCTTTTCACGCCCGGGCACGCGGGTCCTGATCCACGACGCGGGCGAGCGGCTCCGGGCAGGGGACGTGCTCGCGCTCGCGGGGACGCAGGCCCCCCCGACGCGGCCGGGGCCGTGCTCCTGGGAGAGCCGGAGGCGGGGTGAGGTCCGGGGCGGCCGCGCCCGCTGTAGCGGCCGCTACGACCGGCGCCCCGCCTCACTCGCGCCCAGCGCCTCCTCCCTGAACAGCGACCGCAAGAACAGGATCCCTGCGGCGACGAACAGGATGAGCATGCCGCCCACCTCCATCAGGAGGCCGGCGGCCTGCTGGTCCGCGCGCGCCGTGATGCCGAGGACGCGGGGCGCGAGCTCGTACGTCGCGTAACGCGGGTAGTGGGTGAACGTGAGGTAAACGAAGAGCGGCTTGCTGGCGATCAACTGGGCGCCCAGGTAGCCGAGCCGGGTCATGCCGCGGAACCACGGCCACTCCGGCACGGGCGCCACGACCGGCCACCAGAACTGCAGGCCGCCCGCGAGCCACGCCACATCGATGACGAAGGACCCGAGCTGCGAGGCCAGCAGTCGGTCGGCCACGACGGGCACGTGGGTGATGAACCAGATCAGGTTGGCCAGGACGATCGCGACCAGCGGGTGTGCGAGGGACCGCAGCACCCCGACGACCCTGGGTGGCAGCCGCCGGTACGCCTCCGGCGGCACGCCGTAGAGCAGCAGCGGCGGAGCCGCCAGGGTGATGACCAGGAACTGGACCATGTGGGCGCTGGCCAGGTACCCGGCACCGAGGGCGCCGATGGGCCAGTCGAGCACGAGCCAGAGACTGGCCACGCCCGCGCCGAAGGCGGCCGCGCGGGTCCCCCGGTCACGCGGCTCGCCCGCCGTCGCCGGCGTGCTGCGGAGCAGCAGGACGTAGGCCAGGATGCACAGCGCCACGAACGCCCAGACGCCCGGATACGGCCGCCACGTCCACTCCCAGGCCTCACCCAGGGCGGCGCACCACCACTGAACCTTCAACTCTCACCACCCTCGCTGTCCGCGCGGTGGAGCGTCCCGGTCGCGGTGAACTGGAGCAGCCGGGGCAGGTCCTGTGCCCAGTCGGTCTGCCGTGTGCCGAAGGGGTACAGCGCGCGGAGCAGCCCGTCCGGGGTGAAGGCGAGGATCTGGGCCGGGTGCCCGACCACGTAGTTGCCCTTCTCGTCCGGCTCCCCGTGAATGACCGGGGCGAGCCGGAGCTCGGCGAGGATCGCGTTCACCTCGTCGAGGCTGCCGCGCAGGCCGATGAAGCGCTTGTCGAACGCGTTCAGCCACTCACGGAGCCGTTCCGGCGTGTCCCGTTCCGGGTCCGCGCTGATGAAGACGACCGCGATCCTGTCCCGTGTCTCGGGCGCGAGGTCGCTCAGCACCGCGGCGAGGTTCGCCATGTGCACCGGACAGACGTCCGGGCAGTGGGTGTAGCCGAAGAAGAGCAGCGTGAGCTTGCCCGCCGTCCGCTCGCGGAACGGGAACGGCCGCCCTTCGGTGTCCGGCAGCGTGAAGTCGGGCTTCGGAACGGGATCCGCGAGCACGACGCCGGTGAGGGACGCCTCGTCGGCACCGACGCCCCCTCGCGTCAGCCGCGCGGCCAGGCCGAGCGCGAGCACCAGGCCGGCGGCGATGATGAGCGCCGCCGCACGGCGGTGGGACGGTGACATCTATACCTCCTCTCGGCCGCCGGTCCCGGCCGCGGCAGGCTGTGCCTCCGGGTCGGGACCAACGCGTTGCGCCGATCAGGATCTCACGTTCGCGAACGTGCTATGACGTTGTGGTCCAATCATTACGGCGGGCTCCGCCCGTGTCAAGCGGGCCCGGCGGCGCCGTCGGCGCGCGCAGCGGCCCCAGCTACCGGCCGCCGGTGGCCGCGCAGCGCCGGGTGCAGCGCGAGGGCGGTGCCGATGAGGATCGCCGGCATCACGAGGAGCGCCGCCGTGCGCGGCCCCACGGCGTCGCCCAGCGCACCCGTTCCCAGCACGAAGACCGAGCCGGTCGCCCAGGCCAGGCCCATGGCGATGGAGGAGCCGAGCGCCGCACCGCCCGGCAGCATCTCCTGCGCCATGATCACCACCGGCGGCACGACCGCGAGGTTGAGCAGCCCGGCCACGGCCGCGGCGGCGAGCCCGGCCGGCGACCCGGGCGGGAGCCCGATGGCCAGCACGTGTGCAGGCAGCGAGCCCAGGGTCAGACCGAACAGCAGCGCGCGTCGGTCCATGCGGTCCGTGAGCAGCCCGCCGGCCAGGGAGCCGCCCGCCTGACCGATCAGGTACGCCGTCAGCACCAGCGCGCCCTCCGCCTCGGTGCCGCCGGCCTGCGCCACGACGATCGGCATCATCGTCTGGAACGAGCGCTGGACGAACGTCGCCGCGGCGCTGATGCCGAACACCACGCCCAGCGGGCCGGCGAGCAGTCGCAACACCGCCCCGGGCCGCGGCGGAGGCGTGGGCGCGTGCACGGGCGATTCCTCGGGCAGGAACGACGGCAGCACGAGAGCCGCCAGCAGCGCGGGCACCATGGCGAACGCGAGCCCGCCGAAGCCGAACGCCGAGACCAGCCCCACCGCCGCGAGCGGGCCCACGGCGTAGCCCGCCGAGCCGCCGAACGAGAAGATGGACATGCGTACGCCGCTGCCGCGGCCCTCCACCACCCGCGCAGCCATCGATGCCCCGGGCGGATGGAACGCCGCGCCGCCCATCCCGCCCAGCACTAGCAGCACGGCGAGCACCGCGAAGTTCGGCGCCACGCCGATCAGCGAGAGGAACACGCCCGATGCGAGCACGCCCCCGATCACGAACGGGCGGCGGCCGTAGCGGTCGGCCAGCCAGCCGAGCAGCGGCTGCGTCAGGGACGAGGCGAGGAAGAGCGTCGTCGCCAGCGTGGCGGCGAGCGTGATGGACAGCCCCAGCTTCTCCATCACCCGCGGCAACAGCGGGTGCAGGAACGCCGAGTATGCATCCGTCAGCGCATGCGCGACCGCGAGCGCGACCGCGCCACCGCCCACCGCGGTCGCGGCCGGCCGCGCCGCCGCGGCCCCTGCCCAGGTAGACGGTGTAGCGTCCTCCTCCCTATAATGTGCCTGGCCCATCGATCCTCCACCCTCGCGGAGCGTCTTCTATGCGACAGCTCGCGCCCCTCCTCGCGCTCGCCTTCGCGCTCGCGGCGCCCGGCGTGCTGCGCGCGCAGGAGCGACAGCAGCAAGAAGTACCCCCGCCGCTCGAGATCGGCGCCGTCGCGCCGGACTTCGAGCTGCCCGCCGCCACGCGCTGGGGGCTGTTGAAGGAGCCGATCCGGCTCAGCGATTACAGGGGAAAGATCGTCGTCCTGGCGTTCTTCCCCCGCGCCCGGACGAGCGGCTGCACGGTCCAGATGCGCGCGTACCGGGACCAGTACGAGGAGCTCTTCAACGGCGGCCGCAACGTGGTGCTGATCCCCATCAGCGCCGATGCGCCGGACGTGCTCGCCTCCTGGGCGAAGGACGAGGAGTTCCCCTTCGTCATGGCCAGCGACGTCGGGCTGGAGGTCGGCCGCACGTACGGCGCGCTCTCGCCGCGCGGCCCGGTGAACAGCCGGACGCTGTTCGTGGTGGGCCCGGACGGCAAGATCGCCTACCGCGCCGCGCCGTTCCGCGAGCTCGATCCGACCGCCTACGAGGAGCTGGGCGAGGCGATCCGGAAGCTGCTGCCGGCGGAGGAGGTGGGAGAGGAGGGCGAGCGGTGAGGTTCGGCCAGGGGGACTCGCGCCGTTCCGTGGCGGCGGCGCGCTCTGCCCTCGCTGTGCCTGACGGCGCGCCGCCCCACCCCTCGCTGGGCCTGACGGGGCGCCGCTGCGCCTCCACTGCGTCCTGGTGGCATGCGTGTCGCCCTGGTCGCGCCGGTGTGGCGCGTCCTTCGCACCCCGCCGGAGCGCGGCTCGCCGCGCGTGCTGCCGGCGGCATGGCCTGTGTGCCCTGGAACGGCGGGGCATGGGCGATCTGCCCTCCGCGGCGCGGCGAACTTCCACGGTCACGGAGCGGCGCGGCGTTGCGTTGGACGTTTGCCGCGGCCGACGCGGAGGATCTCCAGGACGCCGGGGCGCGAGCCGGCGTGTGTGGAACTTTGCCGCGTCGGGGGCGGCTTACTTCCACGGCGGCATCGCCTTCGGTGGCGAGTAAGGGATTTCGCCGGCCCCCGGCTCCGACCGCGCGAAGAGGACGCGATACGCTGGTCACCTCTTCCGATGGTCGACCACGACCACAGAACAAATGACCGTCACGATGGGCTCCGCAGCCGGGGAGACGAAGCGGATCGCCTTCGAGCCCGTTCCCGCCGACCCGGCCATCGCGGTACGGCGGGGGTCCGGGGGTGACGCGGCGGATCGCGAGGTCGTCACCGCTCATCAACGGACAGCCCAACGCCCTCCCTCCTGTCCAGCCGGGTTGCCGTTCACGCCGGGAGTGCGCGTTTACACGAACGAGTCCCCCGGTTCGGATCGCGGGCTGCGGGGCCGCTGAGTCGCGTTCGGCCGATCCGGGCGGCTCCTCCAGGAGGTCGGGCGCCAGAGTCTGGAAGACGGCTGGACGCCGGCCCCGACCATCACGCAACCGCGCATCGCGGGCGCGTCGAGACCCGTATTCCTCCGGCGCGGGGACCGGGTGTGGCGCGTCTCCGAGCACCCCATGGGCTGGCTCCGGACGCGCGTCGATCTCGAGCTGTGATGGCCGCTGAGCGCGTGCACGTCATCGCTGGCTCCCGACGCGCGTCGATCTCGAGGACGCTCCGGCACGGCACGTGGATCGCCGGGGGGCCTGATCGTACTGGCCACGCCTGCGACACCCGGCGCTACCTCCCCGACGGTCCCCACCGCTCTCCCCTCGACCCACGCCGCGATGTGACCCCGCCTTGCCTCGACTGGGTTCGGTATGGCTGGTAGATAGGGCCGACGTCGCTCGGCGCTGGAGATCCGGGCCCGGACCATCGGAGGCCTTGACCCACGCGACCCGCCCTGCGCCGGAAGGCCCGGGTCCGGCGCGGAGAGCTCGGTCGAGCGGCTCGGCGGACAGCGCCGGGCACCGGCGAGCGATAGCGCCTGGCGCCAGCGAGTGACGGCGCCGGACGCCGGCAGGCGACGGAACCGGGCGTGCGGCTCCAGGAATGCGTCGCCTTCCCGCGCACGGCTCGTCGCGGCTCCGCCCCTTCGGGCGTTGTCGAGGGCGATGGCGCTCCTGCCGTGAGGGGGTCCGGCGGTCGAGAGCGGCCTCCCCGTAACGGAGTGCTGGCGGGGCGATGCAGGCCGCCGTGTGCCCCGGCAGCGCCCGGGCGGATTGGGCATCGTGGAGAAGGCCGGACCGACGGTCCGCTTGGATAACGGGCACGGTGCAGCCATGGACCACTCTCGCCGGCTCGATCGACCTCCCTACGCCCGGGCGCGGCGGGATCCTCGCCTGCGTTGCCCTGCACGGGCCTCGCGCTCCTGGCCGCGTGCGGAGAGGACGGCGCCGGCCCGGAGGCGGGGCCGGGGTAGCCGGTCACGGCGAGAGCGTGTGCCGAGCTGCTCTTCGTCGAGCGTCTCGGGGCGGAGTCGGCGGCGGTCGACGCGATGTGGGCGCGGACGGCGGAGACGTACGGCGAGATCATGCTCGAAATCCGCCGTTTCGAGGTCGTGGACGAGCATGGCGACATGCCGGAGCCGAGGTGCTGCACGCTTTGCCTCGGGGGTGCGGAGACCGGGCATTTCGGGCCCGCGTCTCACGTGATCGAGACGGAAGGCGACTGGTTCGAGCTCCAGTGGTGTCCGGATGGACGCCGCCCAGCGGATGCCCGGACGTCAGGGCGCCTCGGGTCCGGTGGCTGGGCGCTCGTTCCCCAGGGCACCGGGGTGGGCTCAGTGACTCATCCCTGCGAGGGCCGATGCGATGATCAGACCACGGCATCTCAAGCTGTTGGTGGCCGTCGCCCTCGGTGCCTGCGAGGGCACGGAGGAGAGTCTCGGCCCGGCGGCGACCGTGTTGTCCGACGACGGGCTGCGCGTGGCGCTCACGATCGAGCCGGAGGTGATCGATGCGCCGGGTACAGCCGTCGCCAGGCTCACGTACACGAACACGGGCACCGAAGAGCTGGTGTTCACGAGTACCGCCGGCTGCCTCTCGTTCGCCGCGGTCTATCGGCGTGAGAAGCGGATTCCGTTCCCAGCCACGGAGTACGCCTGCACGGCGGCTCTCACCGATTGGGCTCTCCAGCCCGGGGCCGAGCTCACGATGGAATGGCCGCTGACGGTCGGGGGCGAGGACGGGGTCGAGGTGCCTGCGGGCACGTACCGGTTCGTCGCGATGACGAACACCGGCCACGGAAACCTGAAAGCGACGTTCGTGGTCCGTTGACGGTGGAGACGGACCATTCGCCGGGGGAGCCCGGGCTGCCGCGTTCCCCCGGGCCGAACCGCCCCGTGGTGTCGCCGTCTCCAGCCGCAGCGCACGGACGCTCCCGCGCGGGCCGTCTCCAGCCGCAGCGGCCCGGCGATCCCTCGCAGGCCGTCTCGAGTCGCAGCGCACGGCGATCCGTCGCGGGCCGCCTCCAGCCACAGCCGCCCGGTGATCCTTCCCCGACCGTCTGGGTGGCCGGCGCGCTTGACATCAAATAAGTGGCAACTTATATGTTCGCCATGAGCGCCGTCGCGGCCGAGGACCGGATCTTCCACGCGCTGGCCGACCCCACCCGCAGGGCGATCTTCGAGTCGCTCAGCCGGGGCGAGGCGGCGGTCAAGGACCTGACGGCGCGCTTCCACGTCTCGCAGCCTGCCATCTCCCAACACCTCGCCGTGCTGAAGGACGCCGGCCTGGTGCGCGGCCGGCGCGAGGGGCGCTTCGTGTACTACCGGGCGGAGCCGCGCGGGCTGAAGCCGCTGATCGACTGGATCGCGCACTACCGAGCGTTCTGGCCGGAACACATCGCCCGCCTCGAGGACCTTCTGGACAGGATGGAAAAATGAACCCGACGGACCGGACGGCCCCCTCCCGGACCGAGACCCTCACCTTCGAGTTCGACCTGCACCATCCGCCCGAGAAGGGGTGGCGCGCACTCACGGACCCCGCACTGCTCGCAGAGTGGCTGCTGCCTTCAGTGGGCTTCGAGCTGGCGCCGGGCGCGACGTTCAGGTTCCAGGCGCCGCCGCAGCGCGGCTGGGACGGCACCGTGAACTGCCGGATCCTGGAGATCGAGGCGGGGCAGACGCTGACCTGGAGCTGGGTCGTCGGCGACATCGACACCGTGGTGACGTTCACCCTCGAGCCGACGACGATGGGGACGCGGCTCACGGTGGTGCATTCCGGGTTCAAGCCGGACCAGCGGCGGAACTTCGCCGGCGCCCGCTACGGCTGGCGGATGATGGGCGGCAAGTTGGTGGACCTGCTCGGGAGGATCGAATGACGTCGCAGCGGCACCCGGCGGACAGCCACGACGTGATCCGCGTGCAGGGCGCGCGCGTCAACAACCTGAAGAACATCAGCGTCGAGATCCCGAAGCGGCGGCTGACCGTGTTCACCGGCGTCTCGGGCTCGGGGAAGTCGTCGCTGGTGTTCGGCGCGGTCGCCGCCGAGTCGCAGCGGCTGATCAACGAGACGCACAGCGCGTTCGTGCAGGGCTTCATGCCGACCCTGGCGCGGCCGGACGTGGATGTGCTGGAAGGGCTGACGGCCGCGATCATCGTGGACCAGGAGCGGATCGGCGCCAACGCCCGCTCGACGGTCGGCACGGTCACGGATGCCAACGCGCTGCTGCGGATCCTCTTCAGCCGGCTGGGGGAGCCGCGCATCGGGCCGCCGGTCGCCTACTCGTTCAATGTCCCGACGCGGAAGGCCAGCGGCGCGATGACCGTCGAACGCGGGGAAGGGGAGCGCATCGTGGTG
>Ga0181858_1001214_pt1 | contig 12642 bp, 12 predicted proteins | sample NewIslPassag4_SG_FD_130749 | JGI IMG/M metagenome (GOLD analysis project Ga0181858, IMG submission 130749) | Feedstock adapted compost microbial communities from Newby Island compost facility, Milpitas, CA, USA - Passage 4_SG | ecosystem: Engineered > Solid waste > Feedstock > Composting ...
ACGAGATCGGTTTCGCGCTTCAGTTCGGCAAAGTCGATCCGCGAGGCGTCAGCGCGCTTTTCGATTTCGCGCGCAGCGTCGGCGGGAATGATGCCAAGCCGACCTTGCACACGCGCAAGAGCCACCTCCACCAAGAGAGCATGGGCAACTGTTGCTTCGTCCGAGAAGATGCGGCGCATCTCCGGCGTGCCGAACGCATCCTGAAAGATGCGGGATTCGAAAACAGTGGACGGCATCTCGCTTCCTCCCGCGCATTTCGGCCGACGCTGCACTTGTGCCATTGCAGTCATTAGCGGAACGATCAAGAGGCAGTGCGGGCTCCATCGAGGTCCGGCGGAGTGCGCCTCCGACCGCAAAGGCAAGGTCCTAATGTTCGGGCACCCTGCGTGCGAGCCGCCGCCGTCGCAACTAAAGACGGCTAAGTGAGATCCTCAGTCGATCGAGCAGGCGGTAGAGCTGGGTGCTCTCTTCGATCGTGAAGTCAGCCAGGGCCGCCTCATAGTAGGAGCGGATGTTGACCAACATATTCGCCCAGGTCTCCGCCCCCTTCTTGGTCAGCCGTATGCGGCGGATCCGTCCATCCTCGACGATGCGCGTACGCTCGACGAGCCCCGATTTCTCCAGCCGGTTCAAGACGGCGGTCAGGTTCTGACGGCTGACGCCGAGGAACTTGATCATCTCCTTCACGGTCATGCCCTGCTCGACGGTTACCGGCCGGGAGAGTGCGCCGAGCACTGCCCATTGCTGGGTTGTCGTTCCGTACGCGCTGACGGCGCGCGACCCCGTTTTATGCATCAGGTTCGATGCCTGATAGAGCCGGAAGAACAGACGGTTAGCCACGTCGAAGCGAGCATCCTCGTCGGTCCATCGCGGCTTTCGGGTTCGCGCGTGCTTTGTCATGGATATGATATATCAACGTATTGCTTGACATTGCAATATGACATGACATTGATACATCTAGGAGGCGCGAGGCTTCCGCCCCGCTAGGACAATCAGGGAGGATGTGCGTGCGAGGACTTGAGGGCAGAACCGTTGTGGTGACGGGCGGCGGTGGCGGAATCGGCGGCGCGACCTGCAAGCGATTCGCGGCGGCAGGGTCCCGCGTGGCCGTGCTCGACCTTGACGGGGCTGCAGCTGGGCGCGTCGTTCAGGCGATCACGGAGACAGGTGGGACGGCTGAAGCTTTCGCTTGCGATATCACGGACTACGAAGCGGTCCGCAGCACGGTCCAGTCCGTCGAGAAGGCGCTCGGTCCCGTTGATATTCTCGTCAACAACGCCGGCTGGGACGTGTTCTGCCTCTTCACCAACACGCAGCCGTCCGACTGGCAGAAGCTCATCTCCATCAATCTCGTCGGTGCCTTGAACATGCACCACGTCGTGGTGCCCGGCATGGTCGAGCGCCGGTTCGGCAGGATCGTCAACATCGCATCCGATGCTGCACGAGTCGGCTCGACGGGAGAGGCGGTGTACGCTGCCTGCAAAGCCGGTCTCCTGGGATTCTCCAAAACGCTAGCCCGCGAGCACGCGCGCCACGGCATCACGGTGAACGTGGTCGCGCCGGGCGCTACGAACACGAACCTCTTTGCCCAATACAAGCAGGGCGCCGGCAATCCCGAAAAACTTGAAGAGGCCTTCCGGAGATCGATTCCGCTCGGCCGCATTGCAGAGCCCGACGATTTGCCGGGCGCGATCCTTTTCTTCGCCAGCGATGATGCGGCTTACATCACCGGTCAGGTGCTCAGTGTTTCGGGTGGCCTGACGATGGCGGGCTGAAGGAGCAAGCAGTCATGCAGTACGAAGACATCCTCTACGACGTAACTGACGGTGTTGCCCGCATCACCATCAATCGCCCGCAGGTAATGAATGCGTTTCGCGGGAAGACTTGCGAGGAGATGATACACGCGTTCAACCGTGCTGGTTGGGACAAGTCGATCGGTGTCATCGTGCTCGCGGGTGCCGGCGACAAGGCGTTCTGCACTGGCGGAGATCAATCCGCGCATGACGGCCAGTATGACGGCCGCGGCATGATCGGCCTGCCCATCGAAGAGCTGCAATCGCTGATCCGCGATGTGCCGAAGCCCGTGATTGCACGCGTGCAGGGCTATGCGATCGGCGGCGGCAACGTGCTGGCGACGCTCTGCGATTTCACGATTGCTTCCGAAAAAGCCATCTTCGGTCAGGTTGGCCCCAAAGTCGGCTCGGTCGATCCGGGATTTGGCACGGCATATCTCGCCCGGATCGTCGGTGAAAAGAAAGCGCGTGAGATCTGGTATCTCTGCCGCCGCTATACGGCGGCCGAGGCGCTCGCCATGGGGCTCGTGAATACCGTGGTTCCTCACGAAGAGCTCGACGCCGAGGTGGCGCGCTGGTGCGCTGAAATCATGGAGCGCTCTCCCACCGCAATCGCTATTGCCAAGCGTTCATTCAACGCCGATTCCGAGAACATTCGCGGTATCGGCGCGATGGGGATGCAGGCCCTCAGCATGTATTACGAAAGCGAGGAGTCCAAAGAGGGCGTCCGTGCTTTCACCGAAAAGCGTAAGCCCGAATTTCGCAAATACGTCCGCTGATGTGGTTCATGGCAGAAAGCCTTGTGAGATGAACACGCGGCTGACTGACGACCAGAAATCCTTCGTCGAAACGGCGCAGCGTTTCGCTCGCGAACGGTTAGCGCCCCGCTATCAAGTGCGGGAAAGGGAGGGGCGCCTCGAACCCGATCTCGTCCGTGAAATGGGCGAGCTCGGGTTGATCGGCCTCGATTTGCCTGAGGTCTACGGCGGACTCGGGCAGCCCAGCCTCACGACGGGCCTCGTCATCGAGGCACTGGCGTACGGGGATTTCAATGCCACTTACATTCAGCTGCTAGCTTCTTTGAATGGCCAAATTCTCGCGCGTCATGCTTCGCCCGAGGTTGCTCAGGAATGGATTCCACGGCTCGTCTCCGGTGAGATCATTCTCGCACTCGCGTTGACCGAGCCGCGCGGGGGATCAGATGCCGGCAATCTGATGCTTTCGGCCAGGAGGGATGGCGACGCTTATATCCTGAAAGGCGAAAAGTCCTCGATCAGCATGGCTGATCAGGCCGATGCTGCCATCGTTTTCGCCCGCACCGGAAAACCCGAGGATGGGCCACGCGGCATCAGCGCGTTTTTGGTGCCCCTGGATTCCAAAGGCATTTCTCGTTCGCGCTTTGATGATCTCGGCAGCAAGTCCGTCGGGCGCGGATCGATCTTTTTCGACGATGTCGTCGTGCCTGCGAGGTATCGGCTCGCCGAGGAAGGGATGGGCTTCGTGCAGGTGATGCAGGGCTTCGACTACAGCCGCGCCCTCATTGGCTTGCAATGCGTCGGCGCGGCCCAGGCGTCGCTCGATGAAAGCTGGGCTTATGTGAAAGAGCGTCAGGCGTTCAAAACTCCGCTGGCTCAATATCAGGGGGTCAGCTTCCCGCTCGCCGAGGGCGAGACGATGATCGTGGCGCTGCGTCAGCTCTGCTATCACACGTTGCGCCTCCGCGATGAAGGCGCGCCGCATACCGCGGAAGCGGCGATGTGCAAATGGCTTGGCCCGAAAACTGCGGTCGATGTCATTCATCAGTGTCTGCTGACGCACGGGCACTACGGCTATTCGCTCGACCTGCCGCATCAACAGCGCCTGCGCGACGTGATGGGTCTCGAAATCGGTGACGGCACCGCGCAGATCATGAAGCTCATTATCGCACGGGAAAAGGTCGGCCGCATTGCTGTTCAATACGCCAGCCGAACATAACGGGCGGCAAATGGGAGGAAATGAAAAAATAGCAGTCGAGAAAGCGCCCTTACCGATTCAGCAGAACGCGGAAAGAAGTTTCGGTACCGGAGTTCTGCTCGAAGGGCGCGCAATCTCGCTCGGCTTCCGGGGCGTCAAGGCCCTCGCGAATGTGAACTTCTCGGTTCGCAAAGGCGAGCTTCTGTCGATCATCGGTCCGAACGGCGCTGGAAAAACATCGCTGCTCAATTGCATCTCCGGCCGTTATCGTCCCGATCAGGGCGAGCTCATCTATGATGGGAAGCCGATCACAAAGTTGCCGACCTCCGCGCGCGCGAAACTCGGCATAGCCCGAACATTCCAGAACCTCGCGCTCTTCGCCCACATGAGCGTGCTCGACAACATCATGATCGGGCGTCATCACCTGCTGAAATCGGGGTTTCTCCGTGGCGGTCTTTATTGGTTCGGCGGTGCCCAAAAAGAGGAAATCGCTCACCGGCGCCGGGTCGAGGAGATCATCGAGCTTCTGGAAATCGAGCATATTCGCCACGCCATCGCAGGCACACTCTCGTACGGCCTGCGCAAACGCGTCGAACTGGCCCGTGCGCTCGCTATCGAGCCGAAATTGCTGCTGCTCGATGAACCTATGGCCGGCATGAACCTGGAGGAAAAGGAGGATATTGCCCGCTACATCGTCGAGGTGAACGGCGAGTGGGGCGTGACGGTCATCATGATCGAACACGACATGGGGGTCGTCATGGACTTGTCCGATCGCATCGTCGTGCTGAACTACGGCGAGGTGATCGCGGACGGTGCACCCGCAGACGTCGCCGCTGATCCCGCTGTGCGCGCTGCCTACCTGGGGGACAGTCATGCCGCGCACTGATGAGCCGAACTTGCCTTTCGGCGGCAGACTGCCGGAGACACTGGCGACAGCACCGAAACTCCTGGCCCATAATGCCGCCAAGTGGCCGGACACTGTCGCCATCCGCCAGAAGGAATTCGGCATCTGGCAGCAGATGACCTGGGCCGAGTGCCTTACCCGGACGCGTGCGATAACACTGGGCTTACAGGAGCATGGAATTGGCGAAGGGGATGTTGTCGGATTTATCGGCCAAAATCGGCCAGATCTCCTTCTGACGGAAATCGCCACTCACGCGCTCGGGGCGTTGAGCCTGGGCATTTACAAGGATTCGCTCAAGGATGAGCTGGCCTACCTCGTCAATTATGCCGACGTGCGCACCGTCATTGCGGAAGACGAAGAGCAGGTCGATAAATTCCTCGAGCTTGGGGATGAACTTCCGGGCCTGAAGCGGATCGTCTATGTCGACCCGCGCGGGATGCGCAAATACGTGGACCCGCGACTCATGCCCCTTTCCGAGCTGTGCGCGATCGGTGAGCGCCGACATGCTGCGGAGCCGTCGGCCTTCGACGCTCTCGTGGAGAGAACGCGCCCCGAAGCACCGGCCATTCTTTGCACGACTTCCGGCACCACCTCGCATCCGAAGCTAGCCGTTCTGCACAGCGGACCCTTCTTGCAGCACTCGCTCTCGCTGCTGACGGTCGAGCCCAAAGGGCCGGATGACGATTACGTGCTCGTGCTGCCGCTGCCGTGGATCGGTGAACAGGTTAATGCTGTCGGGCATTTCCTGCTTTCCCGCATTCGATTAAATTTCGTCGAAGACGAAGAGACCACTAGCCAGGATATGCGCGAGATCGGGCCGACGCATATTCTGCAGGCCCCAAGGGTTTGGGAAGCCATGGCCGCCGACATCAAGGCGCGCATGATGGACTCAACGCCCCTCAAGCGCTTCATTTACGCGCAGGCTATGAAAATCGGCGCACGCGCTGCGCAATCGGGCCGCCGGTCGATGATTGCCGACGTTTTTGTTGGGCGCGCATTGCGGGATCGGCTCGGTTTTTCGCGCATAAAGTCAGCGACGACGGGCGGTGCGCCGCTCGGGCCCGATGTGTTCCAGTTCTTCCGCTCGATCGGAATTCCCCTGCGGCAGGTTTATGGGCAAACGGAAATGGTGGGGATCTATTGCGCCCACCGAGCCGATGACATCGATTTCGAAACGGTTGGGCCGCCGATCCGAGACGTAGAGATCCGCATCGACAATCCCGACAGGAACGGCCTCGGCGAAGTTGTCGCCCGGCATCCCGGGATGTTCTCCGGCTACTATCGGAACGATGAGGCCACGCGGGCCGACTTGCGCGACGGCTGGATGCACACCGGCGATGCGGGCTATTTAAACGAGCGCGGGCATCTCGTCGTGATCGATCGCCTGCGGGATTTGGCCACGCTTGCAAGCGGAGACCGCTTTTCTCCGCAGTACCTCGAAAACCGGCTCAAGTTCTCGCCGTTCATCGGCGAATGCGTCGTGCTCGGGCAAGGCCGGCCCTACGTCGCCGCGATGATCTGCATCCGCTACTCGATCGTATCGAAATGGGCGGAGGCGCGCCGTATTGCGTTCACGACCTACTCGGATCTCTCAGCACGACCGGAAGTTCGAGCGCTCATCCGAAGCGAAATCGAATCTATCAATGGGCGACTGCCAGAGCACCAGCGTATTGCCCGAATGCTGCTGCTCTACAAAGAGCTCGATGCGGACGATGGTGAGCTGACGCGCACGCGAAAACTGCGGCGCGGCACCATCAACGAACGTTATGCCCATCTCATCGACGCCCTTTACGGCGGCTCAGATCACGTTGACGTCGACACGACGATCACGTTGCAGGATGGGCGGCGCCAGCGCATTCGCGCGCGTGTTGCAATCGAAACCCTTATCGAACCGGCGACTGCACCGGCCGCTGCAGCGGCTGCGGAGTGACTTATGCGCATGGATCTGTTCGCCCTGTTCATTGTGAACGGCCTGATTGTCGGAGTGCTCTACGGCCTCGTGGCCATGTGCTTCGTGCTGATCTACAAGGCATCGCGGGTCGTAAATTTTGCGCAAGGGGAATTGCTGCTTCTTGGGGCATGGGTTTGCTGGGGTTCTGTCGTTCAGCTCGGAATCCCATTTCCCGTCGCTTTTCTCATCACCCTATTGTTTTCGGCCATTCTCGGCATTCTCATTCAAATCGTCGTGCTGAGGCCGCTGATCGGGGAGCCGCTGATCTCGATGATCATGGTCACGGTGGGTTTGTCTGTTTTCTTCCAGGCTATTCTGAAGTGGATTTTCGGTGTCGCGCCGCAATCATTCCCATCCGTTCTGCCGACTGAGCGAGTCAATATTGCGGGCTTGGAGGTGGAGGCCGCGTATTTGGGGAGCTGCATCGTAGCGCTGATAGCTCTTGCGGGCTTCGCGTACTTCTTCAAGGTCTCGAAGCTCGGGCTCGCCATGCGCGCAACGGCCTTCAATCAGCGTCTCGGTGCGACAGGTTTTTGCGCTGGCCTGGGCGATCTCAGCGACCGTTTCAGCCATGGCCGGAATCGTCATCGGAATGGTCAATGGCGTCTCCGCGGGCCTCGCTGCTTTCGGCATCAAGGTGTTCCCGGCCGTCATTCTCGGCGGACTCGACAGCGTTGTCGGTGCGGTGATCGGGGGCATCATCGTTGGGGTGCTGGAGAACCTGGCCGAGTTCGTGGATGGCCAGTACCTGCACTGGGGCAATCTCTACACCGTCGCGCCGTTTTACGTGCTGGTCGTTATTCTGATGATCAAGCCATACGGCCTTTTCGGCACACGCGACATCGAGAGGCTGTGAGCCATGGCACTGCAATCTGCGCGGCCTTGCGGTGACTTCCGGACGAGCTATGCGTCCGACCTGACCATATTCCCGACGCGGAACTCGTTCCTCGCGCTAGTTATCGGGCTTGCGCTGCTTGCACTCGCCCCTGCGTTTTTCGACCGCTATGCGCTTTCGATACTTATTTTGATCGGGATTTACGGGATCGCCGCACTTGGTCTCAATCTTCTCACGGGTTGCACGGGGCAGATCTCACTCGGTCACGCTGCTTTCTTCGGCCTCGGCGCTTTCGGGTCGACCTACTTCAATAACAACTGGGGTGTTCCCGTCGCCCTCTCAATTCCGCTCGGCGGTTTGGTCGCGACTGTCGTCGGCATGGTCGTCGGGTTGCCGGCGGCCCGCATCAAAGGCCTCTATCTCGCGATCGCCACCCTCGCTGCGCAGTACATTCTCGAGGATTTCTTTGCACGGGCCGAATGGTTCACCGGCGGTGCCGGCGGTGCATTCGCTAATCCCTACAGCCTGTTCGGGTTCGCGTTCACCGGCGAGAAGCTCTATTTCTACGTCGTCCTGGCGCACGTCGTCGTTCTCTATGTGTATGCCGCCAATCTTCTGCGGACCCGGGATGGGCGTGCCTTTGTGGCCGTGCGCGACCATTATCTCAGCGCCGAGGTGATGGGCATCAATCTCACGCGCTACAAGGTCTTGGCGTTCGGCATCTCCACGTTCTACGCCGGCGTAGCCGGTGCTCTGATGGCGCACTACGTCAGCTTCGTCTCTTCCGAGACCATCAACATCCTGCTGTCCATCCAGTTCTTCGCGATGATCATCATCGGGGGAATGGGGTCCGTCATGGGCTCGCTGATGGGGGCCGCATTCATGGTGCTACTGCCGGAGGCGCTCGAGGCGGTCGTGCACATGATGAAGTCGACGGCCTGGGGCGACATTCCCGGGATCGTCAACGGAATCAACTTTGCAAAAGAGGCCGCCATTGGCCTCGTCATCGTGCTTTTTCTGATTTTCGAGCCGCAAGGGCTCGTGCATCGCTGGAGGCTCATCAAGGCCTATTGGAAACTATACCCGTTCGCGCATTAGCGTCGGCCGTGCGAACAGGGGAGGCGTGTGCCGACGAATAGGGAGGACTCATGACCAGGGTGAAATATGGTGCAGTGGCCGGCGCGGTAATGCTCCTCGGCTTTGGTGCACCGGCAGCCGCGCAGGAAGAAATCTTTATCGGCATTCTCGATGATCTGACAGGTGCGACGGCCCAACTGGGTGTCGAGTTCGCTGCGGCAAAGGTCGCAACAATCGACTGGATAAACAAGAACGGCGGTATCAACGGAAAGAAAATCGTCCGCGATTCCGTGGATTACGGATACAAGGCGCCAGTTGCCATAACGACTTACAAGAAATGGACCTCTGGCAGCAAAAAGCCGGCCCTGATCTACGGCTACGGAACCGCTGATACAGAGGCGCTCTCGGCCTTCACGAATGAGGACAGAATTCCATTCCTCTCTCATTCGTTCTCGAGCAAGTTAACCGACCCGAAGGCGAAGAGCGGGAATGTCGAGCGGGGTACGCCTTACAACTTTTTCCACGGTCCGACGTATTCCGATGGGTGCCGCGCCGTCGTGACCTGGGCCATGGAGGATTGGAAAGCGAAGGGCTCGGCCGGCAAGCCGAAATTCGCCTACCTGGGCGACAATCACCCGTTCTCGAATTCTCCGAAAGACGCCTGTGTCGCACAAGCGGAGGAACTCGGCTTCGAAATCGTGCCGAGCATCCAGTACAGCATGCGCGGGGGCGATTTCAAAGCGCAGTGCCTGACTCTACGCGAGTCCGGCGCTCACTATGCCTATCTCGCGAACCCCGGCGATAGCAACGTTGCGCTGCTGAAGTCCTGCGCGACCGTCGACGTCAAAGTGAAGTTCATGACGAATATCTGGGGTTACTCGGAAATCGTGATGAACGCCGTCGGCGAGCCGGCAAACGGAATCGTCATGCCGCTGCATGTCAAGCCGTGGGGTACGGATGCGCCTGGCATGAAGCTCATCAACGAGATTGCCGAGGGCAAGCCGCGGAGCACCTATTATATCGCCGCCGTCTGCACGCTGTTCTACGCCAAGGAAGCCATGGAGTGGGCCGACAAGAATGGCGGTATTACCGGGGAAAACATTCGCAAGGGCTTCACGCAGAAGGCGGACTGGGTGCCCGCGGGCCTCGAAGGCATGTGCGCCCCGGCGACCTGGACCGAGGATGATCATCGCAACGTGGTTAAGGTCGACGTTGTCGAGGGCGTCATTTCCGACGGCAAGCCGGGCTGGAAACATCTGACGACGGTCGACGTCGGCCGCGATGCGAAGTGGTGGGGCAAGTAAGCGCAGGAATGCTATCGGTCACAAAACACTGGGCCGGCGTTGTCGCCGGTCCGGGCTCCCAAGAATGGAAGCTGCTACCCAGTGGACACGAGAACGCAAACAGGTCTCACCGTTGAAACGGCTTCGACGCCCATTCTGTCGGTGCGCAATATCGAGGTCGTCTATAACGACGTCGTGCTCGTGTTGCACGGCGTGAGCCTCGATGTCCCGAAGCAAGGGATCGTGGCACTTCTCGGCGCGAATGGGGCTGGCAAATCGACCACGCTGAAGGCGGTCTCGGGCCTGCTCAATGGCGAGGATGGCGAGGTCACGCGCGGGGAAATACTTTTCGAAGGCGAGCCGATCACGGATCTGGCGCCCGATCGCATCGTCCGGCGCGGCATTTTCCAGGTTATGGAAGGCCGGCGGATCATCGAGGACATGACGGTCGTCGAGAATTTGCGCATGGGGGCTTACAGCAGACCAGGCCGCGCATCCAGCGACGACATCGACATGGTCTTCGAGTATTTCCCGCGCCTCAAAGAACGCCGCGGGCTCGCTGGATATCTCTCCGGCGGCGAGCAGCAGATGCTCGCGATCGGTCGCGCTTTGATGGCTCGTCCGAAGCTCATTCTGATGGACGAGCCCTCGATGGGCCTGGCGCCGATGATGGTTCAGGAGGTGTTCTCGATCATCGCCAAGGTCAATCGGGAACAGAAAATACCGATTTTGTTGGTCGAGCAGAACTCCAGCCTGGCTCTGCAGTACGCGGATTTCGCCTACATCATGGAGCTCGGCAAAATCGTTCTCGAGGGAACGCGGGATGAAATCATGGCCAACGAGGACGTTCGCGAGTTCTATCTCGGGCTCGGCGAGGGCGAGAAGCGGCGCTCGTTCAAGAACCTCAAGACTTACAAGCGCCGGAAGCGCTGGCTCTGAGCACAAGTGGTGCAAGCCCGCCGAGCCGACTCTCAAGCTGATCAAACGGTGCCCAGCATGCCGATCGACAAAGACGCCTTTGATGAATTCCTGGAAACGCTCCGCCGATTCGTCCGGGAAAGATTGATCCCCAACGAGGCACGAGTCGCCGAGGATGATGCCATTCCGGACGACATCGTCGAGGATATGAAATCACTGGGCCTGTTCGGGCTGTCCATTCCTGAAGCGTACGGCGGACTTGGCCTTTCCATGGAGGAAGAAGTCCGGGTCATCTACGAGGTGGCACAAGCCTCGCCGGCGTTTCGCTCCTATTTCGCAACGAATGTCGGAATCGGATCTCAGGGGATCGTCATAGACGGAACAGAGGAGCAGAAGCGGCGCTACCTTCCTCGCCTCGCATCCGGTGAGATCATCGGCTCGTTCGCGCTGACGGAGCCGGATGCTGGCTCCGATGCGGGGTCGTTGCAGACGTCCGCACGACGGGAAGGGGATTCCTATGTCCTCAATGGCACCAAGCGATTCATCACCAATGCGCCCGAAGCGGGCATCTTCACCGTCATGGCCCGCACGAATCCCGAGAAGAAAGGCGCAGACGGCGTTTCCGCATTCATCGTCGAACGCGATACCCCAGGTCTGACGGTCGGCAAGCCAGACCGGAAGATGGGGCAGCGCGGCGCACACACGGCTGACGTCATTTTCGAGAATTGCCGCGTGCCGAAGGAAAATCTGATCGGCGGCATCGAGGGGCAGGGTTTCAAGACCGCGATGAAGGTGCTCGACAAGGGCCGACTACATATTTCGGCCGCATGTACGGGCGCAGCTGAGCGGATCCTTTCCGAGGCACTAACTTATGCTCTCGAGCGAAAGCAGTTCGGAAAGCCCATCGCCGAGTTTCAACTCGTCCAAGCGATGCTGGCGGACAGCCAGACGGAAATCTTCGCCGCGCGTTCCATGGTTCTGGAGGCGGCCCGGAAGCGCGATCGCGGTGAGGACATCAGCATGGAAGCCTCCTGCTGCAAGCTTTTCGCGAGCGAGATGGTGGGCCGCGTTGCGGACCGGGCCGTCCAGATCCACGGCGGCGCGGGCTATATGGCCGACTACGCCGTCGAGCGCTTCTATCGCGATGTCCGCCTGTTCCGGATTTTCGAGGGGACGAGCCAGATTCAGCAGCTGGTGATCGCGCGGAACATGATCCGTCGTGCGCGAGCGACCGATGGTCGGTGAACAATCTTTTTCTATTCGCAACCGGGTGCCACTGCCGTCTGTGGGCAGCTTCCACGTTAACGCGATTTTTCACGAAAAAGGGCCCGCCGTAGTAAATCGACGGGCCAGTTTTTCGGGGAGGAAACGGACCCACACGGCTTCGGAAGGGCTCTCGCCCATCTCCGAGGAGCGAGGTGAGTCCAGCCCGGAACGCGTGATGCGAGAGTGCGTTGTGGGGTGCGGCAATTTGTATGGCGCTGCACAATTAGCTCGCTGGTGTCTCTGGCTGCTGCGGCGCCCCCAAATCCCGTTGGACAACGGACCCGTTCGCCTTAAGCTCCCGACAACTTGAGTACAGGTCGCGCACCGGGGGCGACGTGTGGCGAACGAGGAAGTCGACAGTCATCGCGCGGTAGGAGTGAGCCGAGTGCTCGGCTCTGTCGCCGAAATCTTGGCTCTGGCGGGCGGCATCGTCTTGGTTGCGGCTGCCGTTCTGGTGTGTGTCAGCGTCGCCCTGCGCTGGGCCACCAGCAACTCGATCCCCGGGGATTTCGAGCTCGTTCAGATCGCCGTCGCGATCTCGGCCTTCGCGTTCCTTCCCTTCTGCCAAATCCGCCGCGGCAACATCTCGGTCGATACCTTCACTAGCCGCTTGCCAGCTCGCGTTCGCGATAACCTGGATGCGCTGTGGGACTTCGTCTATG